>Ga0209972_10003708_pt1 | contig 11862 bp, 7 predicted proteins | sample NOAtaG_7_FD_187302 | JGI IMG/M metagenome (GOLD analysis project Ga0209972, IMG submission 187302) | Freshwater lake microbial communities from Lake Erie, under a cyanobacterial bloom - NOAA_Erie_Diel1S_2200h metaG (SPAdes) (version 2) | ecosystem: Environmental > Aquatic > Freshwater > Lake ...
CCGGCGAGCAGTCGCCAACGCAAGACGCAAGCAAAAAGCCCGAGAAACAGGCCCTCTCTAGGCCGATCTTGCCCGCCGGTTGGCGGCCCTTTCGCGGACATAAATCTAGCGAGTCCCCGCGCTAGGAGTTTCGCGATGTACGACCCGTCTTGGGGTGTTCCGGATTCGCTGGGCGGCCATATTCAGGGGATGGCCAACCAGCACATGGCCGCCCAGCAGCGTGAGAACGCCAGCCGCGTTGCGCAGGCTCGCCAAGAGCGTGACTACATGCACGACATGGCCATGCAGCAGCAGCGGCTCACTGCCGGGCTGCAAAGCCAGCAGTTGTCCATGCAGCAGCAGCGGGAGAAGTACGGCCTGCTGTCTGGGCTGATCGGCAAACTGGGCAGCGGTGGTGGTAGTTCGCCATACGGCGGCTCGTCATACGGCGGCTTTCACGTTGATGGCAAGGGCAAGATGACAAGGTTCTAAGCCATGTACACGCAGCCATCCGGCAACGCTCCGGGATCGCTTCTGTCTGGGCTGGCCAAGCGGTCGAGCCCATACGGCAAGGGTCTGGCCATGCAGGCTGAAGCGGGTCTTGGCATGGACCGCGCCCAGAAGCAGCAGGAGTCGTCCCTGCGGCAGATGCAGGAGGACAGCCAGAACCGCCAGCAGCAGGCTCAGGCGTCGGCCCAGAAGGCCGGCAACGAGGCGCAGGAGCGGACGGCTCAGGGTTCGCTCAACTCCCGTGCCGGCGTGTTTGAAACGGGCATGCACTTGGACTACGCCAACATGGCCCGCCGCCGTCAGTTGGGCTACCAGCAGATGCTCCTCAATGGCCTTGCGAGGGACTTCTGATGGCCGTTGGCATGGACAGGGCAATCAGCCGCCCGCTGCCGTCCCCGCTGGCGCCGCAGCGTCAGTATCGGGCTCCGGCTATTTCGGACACGGCCGTGCAGTCGGCGGTGAACAACCAGTTGGCCGCCGGGTACGGGGCCCGCGAAACGTCGCTGGCCGGTGCAGCGAGGCAGGGCATCTCTCGCGGCAAGGGGCAGCGGTACGACGCCCGCATGGCTCAGGAGCAGGCCGACGTGACGGCTGCTGCGGGTGCGGCCGGGACTGAACTGTCTGCGGCCACGAGCAACGCTTCGGCCCAGCAGGCATACGACAACCAGATGCGGAGCGAACGGCTTGCCCAGTCGGGCTTGCTGGAGGGGCTTCGGAACACGTCTGCGATGGAGCGGATGGCTCGTCGCGGGTGGGGGCAGGACTCCTACGAGGCGTGGCGAAGGGGCCGGTTTGGTTGGGATCAACAGCAACTTGACTACTCGCCGCTGTTGGCGGGTTTGTTTGGCTAGGAGGACTTGGCATGGACGCCGCTGAACTGGACTTGGAAGACCTTCCGCCGAAGGCCCTCCGCAAACTCATCAAGAGCATGCTGGCGAAGGCCGGCAAGAAGCCGTCCCCAAAGGACGACGACAAGGCGGACGAGGAGCGTGAGGCACTCACCGACCTTCATGAGAAGCACAAGGGCAAGCCGACGCCGGTGCCGGTGACGGAGGACGACCTGCCGTTCGATCTCGGCAACGAGGCGGAGGACGACGAGGCGAGCGAGGACGCCAGCGAGCAGGGCGACAAGAAGCCCTCCACGAAGAAGGGCAAATAATGGCTTCTCCCGGTGCAATCGCCTCCTCCCGTCTTGGACAGGCCGGCAAGGCCACGTCGAAGATCAAGGGGCTTCGCGACAAAATTGAGGCACTGGAGGCGGCAAAGCGTGCTGCCCCCAGACAGATCGACCGCACCGTTGAGGACATCATCGACGCTGCATCGCGGCAGCGTTCTGCGCCGCCTGCCCCTGCCGTCCTGTCCCCAGAGGAGATGGCTCTCTCCGGGCCGGCCGTTCCGCCGCCTGTTGGCCCAGTCATGCCGCCTCCGAGCGACGACTTCGCGGCGATTTTGCAGGCCGTCGGTCAGCCGCCGGAAGTCCTTGATGGCCTCCGTGCGAAGGCTCGCCAATACCAAGCGGACTTGGCTGCTGGGCGGCCAGCCGTTCCGCTTAGCGTCGAAGAATCTCTTGCTTTGGTGAGTGCTGGAGACGACCCGGCGGACGTGTTTGGCCGGCAACTGACCAAGCGCGAGTACGACCAGATCATGCGGAACGTCGTCAAGGGCGTCCCGATCTCCCCAGAGGCGGCTGCGGCCCTGCGACGTTCGCCTGCTGGCGACGTGATCGAGCAGAACTGGCAGGGCACGTTGACGCCTGAACAGCAAGATGCGCTGGAGGCGTCCGACTTCGACCTTGAGTACGGCGGCAAGAACAACCTCACGCCCAACGAGGTCCGGGCCAATCCGGCCATGCAGGTGGCCGACGCCGTGCGTCAGTACACGACCCCTGCGGCGATGGAAAGCGTCAGCGTCGATGGCGTGAAGCGGCTGTTGGAGACGATCCAGCAAGACTACCCTGCCGGCTCTCCGCAGCGTGCGGCACTTGAGCAGGCGTTTGCCGGCTGGTCGCCCAACCCAGACGCCCCCGACCTTCCGCCACCGGCCTATGCCGTTCGTGCGATGGAGGACGGCCGCCGTCGGCTCGCCGCCCTTGAGCAGATGGCGTCTGACCCCAACTTCACGCAGGAGGCTGTTGCTTCCGCAGCGATCCAGCGGGCCGCACAGTCGCGTGCTGGCGGAACCGGCCCGCGTCCCGGAGGTTCGTTTGCCCCAACGGAGCCCGGCCTGTCGGCGGCGGCCAGCCGCTTCAACGAACTCCCGTTGGACGTGCGGCAGGACATCGTTCGCCGGCTGGGTGCTGACAGCCCCGCTCGCCGCCTTGTGGCGATGGAGGGCGGCGAGGTGTCCATCGCTCCCAATACCGTTGCGGAACTGCTGCGGCCGGCAAACGACGTAAGCGACCTCATCGAGCAGATGGACGCCGCCAAGCGAATGGGCGACCAGTCCACCGTCGATGCCGTTTCGGAATTGGTGCGGCAGGCTCCGGAGGCGGATCGGCGGGCGGCGATTGCCCAGTTCCGGGAGCGGATGGCGATTGAGGCGGCATTGCGTCAGGGGATGGAGGCGGTGTCACCGACTCCGGCTGTTGCTGCCAGTCCGGGCCCGACGGCTCTGCGTCCGCAGGGAGCCATGACGCCTGAGTTTGCGGTGGCTCCGCCCGACAGGATGCCGGGTGCGTTTGAGGAGGCTGAAGCGGCGTTCAACCAGTCGGCCACGCAGCGTGAGTCGCAGCGGCCTCGCACGTTCAACAGGAACCGCGATCAACGATTGCAGGCGATTGGGAAGGTGCTTGGCAAGCCGGCCGAAGGCGAGAGGAGTCTGGGCCGAAAAGACGGCATGTTCTTCAAGGGCGGCGGTGAGCGGCTGGAGCGGCGGGCCGATTCCGCCCGGATGGTGGACTCCAACGACACAAAGGCTATTCGCTCTGCCCGCGAGGCAGATGATGCGTGGCAGGCCCGCATGGCTGAGTTGAATGCGGCCCATCAGCAGGCTCTCGCAGACGCACAGGCCGCATCTGGCCCAGAGTTGATCGCGGCTATGCAGCAAGTTGAGGCCACCGATCTCGCGCGTCGCGAGGCGGCCCGTCAAGGCCCGACCCCGACCTATGTGAACCAGCGTGGCGACAAGGTGCGGGCCGATACGCTGGTGGCCACGTATCGCCAGAACTTCCCAAACGCCAACGAGCGGTCGATCCGCAAGATGATTTCGGACGATGGCTGGGACGAGCAAGCGATTGGTCGGTCTGCGTGGTCGGACGCCAGACTGAGCAAGGCCGCCTCCGCACAGACGATGGACGGCATTGTCGGCGCTTTGCTGGAACACAAGCCGAAGCCGCAGGTCAACCTCAACCGGTCCAGCGACATGCTGTCTCCCGGAGACGTGGCCGCCCAGAACGACGAGGCCCGCGACCTTTTGCGTGGCATGATCGAGGAGGGCGATCTTCCCGTAGAGTTGGACACCACTGAAGACGTGGCAGACAGGGCACGTCGTGGCCGGCTTGGCGGCGGATCAGCGGCCTCTCGTCGCGAGGCGGCGTTGCAGGGCAACAGCACTGGCGGCCTGTTTGGGTCGTACAACCCGCTGGAACTCAAACTTGGCAGCGACAACCTCTACGCCTCCGCCCGCGACTTGGCTGCGGACGTTCTCGAAGAAACCGATTCGTACCACAGCCGCACGCCAAACTACGAGACGAACCTTGAGCGCCTGACGGAACTCCTTGAGGACGTGTACGGCCCCAACAGCCGCAACGAGGGCCTTCCGCAAGGCACGCCGGAGGAGCGGGCCAGCCGATTCGCGAAGGGTCTGCTGGACGTTCGCGACCCCGACGACAAGACCATTCCGGCTGGTGCCGAGCGCGACCCGATGACGCAAGACCCGCAGGCCGTTCCGCCGCTTGTCCTTCAGGGCCGGCAGGGCGACCCGGAGGGCTTTGATGAGGCCACGTCCTACAGTGCGAACCGTCGCGGCGAGGTGCTTCCGCAGCGTGCGCCACGTGACTTCTCCCAGCCAGAAACCGTCCTGACGCCGGAGCAACTGGCCGAACTGGCGGAGAACGAGAACGCAGTTCCTCCGGACCAACTGAACAAGGCTGTTGGCACACTCTCCGCCCGCAGGCGACAGGCGGCTGCGGAGCAGATGCAGAGATCGCAACTGCCCGACCCTGCCGGCCCCCTCCCGCCGCCTGCTTCTGGCGTCGGGCGTGGTGACAAAGCCAACGCTGCCGGCGGCACGAACGGCGACGACCTGCCATCCTCCGCTGGCGATCTTCCGCCTGCCCCGTCTGGCGATGCGTCGGTGAACGCGAAACTGGACGCCAGCGCTACCAGCCTCGACGCTGCCGCCCCCGCCACGCTCAGCAAGGAAGCACTGGACGCTCTTCGGGAACAGCGCAAAGTCGAGTACGCCAGACTGCTGGAGGAGGAGAAGGCGAGTGGCGTTCGCGACCGCGAAGCGAGAAACAACGCCGAGCAGCGAGCAGACGAGTGGTTCCACGAGGAGGTGGCACGCAGGACCGCATCTCAGTCCGGTGCGGCACCGCTTCCCGACGCGGCCGGCCCGCTCGACCCGCCTCCCGCACAGCCGTCTCCGGCGGCGGTGGATGCCGACACTCCGGCCACAGGAACGCCAGTTGAATCCGACGCTGCTGCCCAGCGGCAGGCTGACAACGCAAAGGACGAGGCCGCCAAGAAGGCTGTCACTGGCGAGGGCACTGACGGCCAGCAGCCGGCGCCGGGACCGACTCCGCGAACGTGGGGGCAATGGCTCTGGAGGGCAGGAAAAATCGGAGGGGGCCTCACTGCGGCCGGGACCGGTGGGCTCTACGTCATGCAGCCCAAGAGTGGGCCGGCTCCGATTGACATTCCGCCGTCGTCCCCTGTGCCGCCCCTGCCGCCGGGCTTCCTGACGGGCAGTGGCACCGCAGGCGATCCAGCCGCCGATGAGGCCGCTGCCATCGAGCGGGCTCTGGAACGCATTCGTGGCGGTCGGTCTTCCTCGACTCAGTCCGCCCCGTACGCCACGATTCAAAACCCAACCATGTGGAGGTAGTCATGATCGGCACGTCAGACGCAAGGTTGGTTCCGGGTCGCATCCCCGACCTGCTGAAGGAAATCGAACGCCGCCGGCAGAACGGGGAAGCGGAGTCGCCCTTATCGCCGTCCCTGCCGCCGCCGGCTGCGCCCACCTCCGCCGCATCGGCCGCTCCCCCGCAGGAGCGTCCGGCCGCACCGTCGTCTCCTTCTGGCATCCTGCCCGGCGAGGAGCAGGTGCAGACGATGGACACGTTCCGCCAACTGACGCCCGCGCAGCAGGCCGCCATGCGGCGACTGCACGAGCAGCATTCCCCAGCCAGCGATTTTGAGGAGTGGCTGGCGGAGGGGTACGGAGAAGACACGCCGCAGAGCCGACTGAAGGCGATGCAGGATCGCAGCGGCACGGTGCCAATCGTGTCGGCGCCCGGTGTTGACGTTGCGCCGGACCTGACGCTGCCGGCCGGAGCCCGCTCGCCGCTGGCGGATCAGCGGGTCGCGTCTGGCAAGCCTCTGCCGGAGGGCCGCGACCCGAGCCACTACAGCCCCGAGCAGTGGAGGCGGATGAACCGCAACATCCATGCCCCTGACGTACCCACCAAGCCGTTTGGCGGCACGTGGGTGGTGGGCCCGGACGGCGAGTTGTCCGCTCGTGCGCCGGACCCCTCCCTTATGGCGGCGGCCGAACAGGCGAAGGCAGCGCACGGAGAATACTCCATGCCGCACATCGTGGCGTTGGGGAATGCCTACGGCATCGACGTGGCCCGGTACGGCGACGACCTCGACTTGCTGCGTGCGGACGTTGCCCGTGAGGAAAAGCGACATAACAGCCTGAGCAAGCGATACGACGCTGTGAAGACGCCGATGGGCGGATACCGCTACACGCCCAACTTCTCAACGCGAGCCGCTGGGCTGGCACGAGACAGAGAGCAGTTTGCTGGCCGAATCAACAGGCGATACGCCGGCATGGGCGGAGACTCGCCGGACAAAGGGCTCGCCGCCAATCAAGACGGGACGTTTGCGGATCGCACGCGGGCCATGGCTAACGCCCCGCAGGTGGATTCCGCACTGAGCCGGCTTGAGGCGGCGAGGGCCATGGACGATTCCGATCCTGCCAGAAAGAAAGCGGCTATCGCATCGGCAGAGGCGGATGTTCTACGCGCACACGAGCAGGCAATGGCTCAAATGCGGTCCATGAACAAGGCGTTGCGGGAGCGGTTCAACGAGAGCGCCGTTCGCACGCAGAGGGCTCGCCTCCAAAACGAGACGATCACCCGCGACATGAACAACCCTCGCACGCGGCAGGGCTACTACGTCCGCAGTTTGCAGGCAGCGAAAAATTCTGCTGAAAGAGGCTCCGTCAACGACGCCTTCGGCAACCCGGAGGCTGCTGCTGGCGAGCGTCAGTTGGCCGCGCAGGAGGCCGCACTCGCAGCGGCGATTGAGCAAAAGCGTGTAGATGCCGAGATTGCTGAGCGGAACAAGCCCAATCCTGCCCGCGACATGGAAAAGGTGATGCGCGACGCACTGGCACAGCCGGCTGGGCCGTTGCAGCGTTCCGCCGTCAAAGCGGCTCTTATCGGTGCCGGCATGGCCACGCCGGAAAACGCGGACAAGGAAGCGGACAGGGTTATTGCCGACCACGAAACCAGCCGCAATCCCAGCGGCGAAACGGCGAAGAAGCGGTTGCACAACTTGGCGTGGTCTGGAGACTGGGATGGATTCATGCGCGTGGCCCGGATGATGGGATTGAACGACCAGCAGGCTGTGGCGGTCTGGGAGCAGAGCCGTCCGCTGGCGACGGCATGGGGTCAGATGTGGCCCGGCGGCGTCTTCAGCGGCGGGGCTCCGTCTCAGCCTGCCGCTCCGCCGATGACTGCCGGGCCGTCGTCTCCGCCCGGAGCAAGCGGGGGTAAGTGATGCTCCCAAACCAGAACCCGATCCGGCGGCGGCAGACTACGTTCATGCCGCTGTTTGACGAGGGCTTACTTGCCGACGAGCGGGTGTCTGCGGATGCCGTGACGCCGGAGGAGAGAGACTCCGTCCTGTCCGACATTGGGCAGTTCACGGGCGGCACCGTTGCCCGTTTGGCGGATGCGCTGTCCCTGCCCGGCGACCTGTGGCGTGGGCAGTTGGCCGGCAAGCCGGGCGAGCGAGTGACCGGACGCGACCTCCTGCGCTCCGCCGGGATCGCTGGCCCGGAGGATACATGGTGGAACTTCGCGGGGGGGCTGGCGGCGGATGCAATCACCGATCCGCTTTCTGTCATGACCGGCCCCGCAAAGGCTCTGACGCCCGCAGGGAAAGCCGCCGCACGGCTGGCTGGCCCGGTGGGTAGCCTGCTCGACACGGCCCCTACGGCCCTGACGCGGAAGGCCATCTCGACGGGGATGGCAGACAGTGCCCTGCCGATGGTGGCTCGCCGGACCAAAGACGCCCTGCAAGCCACTGGCAGGAAGATCAGCACGCTGGACCCGGCGACCGTCGGCCGGCCGCTCTACGGGGTTCGTACGTCCCGGCGGGCAGGCACGCTAGACGACCTCATCAAGTACGCCGACGACCCAGAGGCGGCCGAGAAGGCGGCCCGTCAGATGCTTGGCGACAATCAACTCAACGCCCTGCGGAATCAGCCGCTCGCCAAGTCGTTTGGCGTGGGCCTTCCCATGTCGGACCCCATGATCGTCGGGGACTTTCTGGGCAAGGGGTTTGGCGACACGTACGCCGACGTGCTGGACACGGCCGGGCAGGCGCTCCGGTGGTCTGCACCGGGCCGCATGACGGCAGCGTTGTTCGACAACCAAGTGGGCGGGTCATTTGATGCAGAGGAGCAACTCACCAACGTCGCCAACTGGCAGGCCCGCAAGGTCGGCGGGGATGCTGCGACAGGCGACCACATGCTGCAACTGGCCCGGCTGCGGCTGGCTCACCCGGAGGTGTTCGCGGACGAGGAGGGCAACCGGGCGCTGGGGCGGTATCTGGAGGGCCCGGCAGTCCGGAAGGCGGAGGACGTGACCTACGTCGAGTCCCGCCCGCAACTCAAGGCATACGCCGACTACTGGGCCACCAGCCGCCAGAAGTCACTGGCCGAATCCCGCACCTACGGGCTCAACGGAATCCCGCTGACGGACAAGTACGGCATCGACTACCTGCCACGCAAGGCGGACCCGGCACTGGAACTGGCGGCGAGGGGCGACCGGAAACTGGGTCAGTTGCTCTCGGTGTTTGCACCCGACGCCTTGCAGCGGAAGTCCTACTTGCAGGTTCCGGGCGGCAGGGACACGATCATCGACCTGTCCCGCGACACGCAGGTGTCTGGCTCCAAGCGTGCCCTCCAGCGGGAGGTCGATGCGTCGGCGTACATCCGCAACAAACTCAACGGCATGGTGTCTGGCGACATGCCGCAGGTGTCGCGGCAACAGGCCGACCGTCTGGCCCGCCTGCTGGCCCGCCTGCCGGACGACGTGGTGCAGAAGTCGCCGCTGTTTGGGCAGCACCCGACCGAAATGATCGGCTCGTACCTCACGAGCAAGGGCCAGAACATCGGGACGGCCAAGACGCTGCTCGACTCGCTGGCGACGTTCGCCGTCAACACGCCCGCCAAAGAAGTCGCGGGTAGCCGGCACCTCACGCTCCCGGCAGCGCTCAAGAAACTTGGGCTCCGCACGTACGAGGACAGCACTGACGACTTGTTTGAGGTGATTGGCGAGGGCGCGGATGCCGTGACCCGTACGATCCCACAGCAGTCTGGGGCCGCCGCTCAGATGCGAGACAGGCTTGGCAAACTTCTGGGCGTTGAGCCGGACAGTATTAGCCTCAACAACTTCTCCATCCCCGAAGAACACATCGACCGCCTGACGAGGGCCCGCGACCTGTACAGCACGGGCGATGCCCCCTCCAAGTTCATGCAGGCCCTCGATCACGTCACGGCCGCTTGGAAGGGCTCGATCTTGGCGTGGCCCTCCCGAGCGATCCGCGACCTGTACAGCGGCAACGTGAGCAACTGGCTGGAGGGGGCATGGGATTCCGATTCCCTGTCGGCCGCCAGCGGGCTGGTGATGAGCGGCCCGCAGGCCCGTTCGTTTCTTGACGAACTGTCGAAAGTTCCACGCTGGCAGGGCAACGACGGCGTGGCCCAGTTCTACGCCGACCTGTCACGGGCAGGGATCGTCGGCTCCGGGCAGTCCACCGACATTGGAGCCAGCGTCCTCAACAAGACGGCTGGCGGCCAGATGGTCGGCATGGACCCGATCAGCCTTTCGTCCATCGGCAGCGAACTGAAGAAGGGCTGGAACGGCAAGGACTTCCTCACGTGGCGGTCCTCGCTCAAGCCGCTGGCCGAGACGCGGAACCCCGTGATGCGGGCCAGCGAGCGGCTCAACTCGCTGACCGATGGCATCAACCGCATCTCCGGCTGGATGGCACTCGTCAAGCAGGGCGTGGACCCGATGGCTGCGGCGGCCCGCATCAAGCGTGCCCACGTGGACTACTCGTCGCTCTCCTCGTTTGAGCGCAACGTGATGAAGCAGGTGTTCCCATGGTATTCCTACCAGTCAAGAATTTTTCGTGAGGTTCTAAGGCAAATCGCAGAGCGGCCGGGCGGTCGGTACGGCCAGTTGTTGCAGGCGACGGAGCGGGCACAGGATTCGGGCGAGGACTCGTACGTTCCCGCTGGACTGCGGAGTCAGTTTGCCTACGCCGTGCCGGCGGAGTTTGGCGGCCAGCCTGCTCCCGGCACGCAGACCTACGTCACCGACTTGGACTTTCCGGGCTTCGACCAACTCAACATGCTGGAGTTGGCACCGACGCTGGCCGGCACGGGCAAGGGGATCGGCCGCCAGATCGGGATGCAAATGCACCCGCTTGCCCGTCTGGGCCTTGAGTCTGTGACCGGCCAAGACCTGTTCACAAAACGGCCGATTGGCGAATCCACCTCGACGCTCGACGCCATCGCCCGCAAGGTGACAGGCGACCCGAACGCTGACGTGCCGTTCCTGCCGGAAAAACTGCTGGAGATCACGCCGTTTCTGGGCCGTCCGCTGGGCGTGGCCCGAACGCTGCTGGATGATCGCGGCGGGCAGTCGTTTGGCCACCGTCTCAGCAAGGCCGGGCTCAACGCCGTGTCCGGCTTGAAGGTGCGTGACGTGTCGCAGCAGGACGCCCTGTCCGACGCCATGCGGCAGATCGAGGAGTCCATCGACCCGTACACCCGTGACTTCAAGCAGGTCTTCATTCCCGAGCAACTCCAGCCGTCCGTCCCGCAGTGGGCCCTCCGGCGGCTGGCCGTCTCCCGAGCCCTCGCCCGCGAGCGGCGGGCCGAGAGGCAGGGGGCCACGCAGGACCGGAAGAAGAAGTCCAAGCCGAAGACCGACACCGGCTTCGACCCGTTATTCTCGTAGCAGTGACGGCACCTGCGGGATGTCCTTCCGGACCTGCGACCAGTCGATGTAGCAGCGTTCCGCGAGCCCGTGCGTCCTGTGGCCCAGATGCAGCCGGCCTTTGCCGGGAGCGTCCATCTCGATGTGGGTCGCCCCGCTACGCCGCAGCCACTTGCTGGAGCCTGACAGGCCCAGCGAATGGAGGTATCGCCGCATCCTGCGGCGGGCTGAGTTGGCCTGCATGGCCCACCCCAGAATCCGACCATCCGGGCTGTGTGCCAGCATCTCCCTGACAGCAGCCATGCAGGCTGGGCTCAGTGGCCGAACGTGCGGGTCGCCGGTCTTGTGCTGCGACCAGCGAACCGCACCGTCCACGAGGTCGTCGTCACGCATCTCCCACAGATCGCCCTGCCTCGCACCGCTCTCGTAGCCCAGCAGTATCCACGCCCGCAGAAACAGCCCAACCGAAATGCCTTTGCCACGAATCTGGCCGGTCAGCGAAAAAGTGCCCTTGACGGCGGTACAGCACTGGACTACAGTCCACGCCCGAGTTGGTCGTCGTGGGATTTTGAACTTGACAATTCCGCGAGGGCCCGACTCCACTAGGCCAGATTCGTAGGCCCAGCGCCAGAGCCCAGTCAGGATGGCACGCTCAGTCGCAACAGTGATGGGAGCCACCTCTGTCAGCCGGCGTTGCAGGAATGCGTTGACGGCATTGGCAGAGATGGACCGGCACGACTTGGCCACCAGCCGGACGTGTCGGGCATAGGCGGGGACGACGACGCGGCCACGAAGGCACCTGTCGGCTACAGCAAGGAAGTTGAGGCAAGACATTGGATACGCACCCCCTTGAAGGGCGTGAAAATCTCCCGGAAGTCGGCACGGTTGGTCGTGGCAATACAGCCGATACGACCGCTTCTGTCGCTCCTGCGCTCGTACAAGGAGCATGTACAGCCCCGATTGCGGGGCCG
>Ga0209972_10003715_pt1 | contig 11846 bp, 20 predicted proteins | sample NOAtaG_7_FD_187302 | JGI IMG/M metagenome (GOLD analysis project Ga0209972, IMG submission 187302) | Freshwater lake microbial communities from Lake Erie, under a cyanobacterial bloom - NOAA_Erie_Diel1S_2200h metaG (SPAdes) (version 2) | ecosystem: Environmental > Aquatic > Freshwater > Lake ...
ACGCCGCCCTTCAACCTGCCAAGCGCGAACTGCTCTGCCTTCGCGTGCGTGGCCGTACCGCGCGCCATCGCATACGAGACTTGCGTCGGTCGCCGCTCGATGTACTGGTAGTAATACTTCAAGCGACATGTGCTGAAAGTCGACCACGACGAGTATGACCAATGTCGTTGCGACGACTCGCGCAGTTTGACCTTGGATGCGCGGGCGCTTTGTCGTTTCTTCGTAGCCATCAGGATTTCACTCCGAGTAGTTCTGCGTACTGCTTGGGACTCTCAAGATGGACGATGTCGTAGCGCGGCGCAATCTGTTTTACGGCCTTCACCAAAGCATCCGGCGAGAGCATGTACCACTCTGTCGCGCCGTTAGGGAACGCGTCGTGCCGCGCAGCGTGCGCGGCAAGTTCCTGCTCAAGCCAATGCTCCGTCCATGTGATTGTCGGCTTGGGAGAGCGCAGCGGCATGACATACTCCCGCGTGAAAAGCGGTCGATGCCAGACGACCTCGACCCGCCCATCTACCGCATCGGCGTTGATGTTGCGCCGCCTATGGGCAGGGTCTTTGGCGATTCCGAGTTTGGCGATGCTATCGTCACCGACCTGTCGCATCACATAGAGCCGCTGCGAGAACCGTAGGTCGAGCACGCTTCGGTAGCAGCGGTACTCGTCCGCGCTCATCTCTACGCGGCTCACCGCACCGCTCCCCACGACTTGCGGGACAGTTTCGGCTCCGCGCGCATGGGCACATTGAACGCTACATCACACATGGCTTCGGCAGCGCTCTTCGCCTCGGCCTTGTCCGACACCATGAGGCACAACTCGTCGTGCACCTGCACCGCGATGCGCCCACCCAATCCCGCCGAAGCGACATTGAGCATACCTTGCTTGGTGCAGTCGGCGGCCGAGCCTTGGATGAGGTAGTTCAACTGCTTGTACTCGAAGGTCATCAAGCGACCGGGCGAGTCCTCCGTACCGTCCAACTGCGCGGGGTCTTCGACCGGATACTCCCTGCCGCCCCATGTGTAGATGGTCGCGCGCGTCGAGTCCATGAGCGTCTTGACCCCCGGCAGCGCGCGGAGCACACCGTTGCGCAAGTTCGCCGCGTCCGTGTCGGCGATGCCGAGGCTGTGCCCCAACTTCTTGAAGCCCATGCCGTAGATGAGTCCGAAGACGACAGTCTTGATGAACTTGCGAGGGTACTCGGTGCCCGTCAAGTCCTTGACCATGCCTTGCAGCCATGTGTGGACATCGAGCATCGGGTTCTTGGTGTACGCGTTGAGCAACTGTCCCTGCTCGAAGTGGGCCAGGATGCGCAACTCCTGTTGGTTGTAGTCGAGCGACGCCCATACCTTGCCCTCGTCGGGAAGGATGAAGTGCCGCAACCCTGCAAAGCCCGGAAAGCCGTGCTTCGCCAACTCGGCGGCGAGCAGCGTGAGCGTGCCGGAATCGCGCGACTCGTCGGTGTTGGTCGGGATGTTCTGGAAGTTCGGGTCGCTCGACGAGTAGCGGCCCGTCCGCGTGCCGCCGCCTCCGGTGCGGTCGGACTCATGGCTGCGCACTTGGTGAAAGCGCGGGTAGATGCGCCCACCGCTGCGCTCCGCGTCGGCAATCCATCGCTCGACGAAGGTGTTGAGGTACTTCGTCGCCACGCCGCGCAGGTTGAGCAACTGCACGATTTTCTGGTCGGTGCAGGTGTCGACGAGCACTCCCTTGGCGGTCGATTGCTTGCCCGTCGCCGTGCGCGTGATGCGCGAGAGCAGGCCGAGGTCTGCAAGCCTCGCGCCGACCTGTGCCGGAGCGTCGAGGTTGAAGGATGCGTCGACCTTGAGCCGCCGTCGCAACTTCTTGTCGCAGTCGTCCCGCAAGGCGGTGAGCGCCTTGGCAAGGCGCTTCAATCCGCGGACATCTGCGCGAAGCCCCGTGTTCTCCATCGAAAGCGTGACGGGCGTGAGGTCGAGTTCACGCTGATACGCGTCGAGCATCCCGCGCTCTTCGATGGACGCGCCGAGATGCTTGAACAGACGGTGCGTCATCTTCACATCGTCGATGGCGTACTTGCCGACGAGGTCACCGGGAGCGGCGCAGATGTACGCGCCGAAGGATGACGGCTTCGCACGCACCTCTGCGATGTTCTCGGTGAGCCACTCGCGTAGACGGTCGCGCGCGGCGGGCTTCATGCCGAGATGCTTCTGCGCAAGGTACTTGAGCGAAAGGCTCTCGGAGCGCGGGTCGTTGAGGAAGGCGAGATACAGCGTGTCCTCGTACTCCTTCGGCCATTGCTTGATGCCGAAGGCGCTCTGCGCGACATCTATGTCGAAGATGCCGTTGTGGAAGAGGACAGGGCCGTGGTCGCCACGGAACGCGGCGCGCACCACACGCGCCGCCGCTTCCTTCGTGCTGTTGTTGCCTTCACGGTGCCCGAAGGCGAGATACTCGGTCTTTCCGGTCTCCCACCGGACAGCGAGGCCGACGGGCTTGGGTGGGTACGCGGGTCTTGACTGGATTGCTTCGGTCTCGAAGTCGAGCGTTATCACGATGCCTCCTGTGGCGTCGGTGTCGGCGCGGTCGTGGGCGCCTCGGTGGGGAAATACTGCTGATACACCTTGTCGCTTGCGATGCTCGAAAGGCGCTGTACGAGCCGCAGCGTTACATCGCGGCGCTGCTCGGCACGCGCGCGCTCCCGCTTGATGGCGGCACGAACTTCGGCTTCGGACAGGTGCTTGATGTACTTCTGCACCGAACGCCAACTACGGAGCACATGGTCGAGCCGCTCCTTGGAGGAGAGTGCTGCGAGTTGCTCGGGCGTAAGGTCTTGGGTCGTAGACATGGGACGGTTCCTTGTGCGTGTAGGACAGGCGGCGGCACCCGCGCAATTCTTTGTGCGAGTGCCGCCGCTGTACGATTACCGCTTGAAGCGGCTGGTGTTGGCGTTGCGTCGAGCCGCCGTCTTCGCGGACGGCTTGCTATCGCCGTTGTCGGTCAGTCGCGGATAGGCTTCCATCACCGAGTCGGCACCCTCGCTGTTGGCGCGCGCCCGCAGCGTCGGGATGAGCGACGCGGATGCGATGGAGAGCGGCGAGAACTCCATCACATACTGGTACTTCGGATGCGGTACCAACTTGATTTCGGTCACCACGGCGTAGGGCGGCACACGGTAGCGCGGGTTCTCGCCCAGAACCTTGATGTACGAGGCCAACTTCGACTTGCTCATGGCGGGAACCATGATGCGCGCGATGTCTGCCTCGGTCACCGCCTCCTCGCTCGACAGCGAGTCACCGTGGATGATGGCAATGCGCATCTTCTGCTTGCACGCGCGACCGCCACGGCGCGAATCGGAGCCGATGGCGGCGTTCGGGCACGACGCGCAGTCCGTCGACTGCTTGTTCGGCGCTTCCGCATGCGGAGTCATCGCCTCGCCGCTACGCGAGAGCGCGTAGCAGTCGGGCGTCTTCTTCACATTCGGGTCGTACTCGTCCGGGTAGAACTCGTTGACATGCGCCGCGCCGATGATGACAGCCTGGATGGTGCTGCCGAGGCTTTCGCCGCGGAAACTGAACACGCCGTTGCGGGTCGAGAGAAGGTTCGACTCGCCCTGCGTCTTCACATTGGCGGCATAGGTCGCCGCGTCGCGGGCCAACTCTTCCTGCAAGGCGACCGGGAGGCCGCTGCTGCCGGACTTGTTGGAGAGGGTGGAAGCGGCCACAGCCGTTCCGGTCTTCTTGGTGTTTCGCATTACTGCTTACTCCTGTTGAGTTTCATGTGGATTACCTGTTCGGTCGTGACACCGGGGATGGCCTCCCCGGCTTCGACCCTGTCGAAATAAGCCTTCGATGTCAGCCTACGCTGAAAGAGGTCGAAAGCCTTGTGCTTGGCGATGTAGGCGGTGAGAGCCGACCAATCGCCTATCTTTGCCACGGTGCTGCGGACAAACGAGGTGCTGCCACGCTGCACCCGTATCGACTCGAGACCGTCCTTCTTCATCAATGTCGCTAGTACCTCCTGCGCTGTGCGCTTCTTCTCTTCGAGTGCGGAGAGGGCGGCTTGGACAGCGACGATTTCGTCGTCGATGTCGAAGAGCCTCTCCAGATGGTCGTTGAGGGTGACGGGTTCCGGCGCCCTCTTCTTGGTCACGGGAGGGGCAGCGCCCCGCCGTGTGGTCTTCTTCGCTGTGCTCACTTGTCGTTCTCCTTCGCGGCCTTCACCGCTGCCTTGAACACGGTACCCAACAGGTCGTTGGGGTTGGACACCCGCGCGGCGAAGAACTTGCGGATGCCGCCCTCGCTGATGGTCGAAGACTCCATCGCGTTCCATGCGGCTTCCGTCGTCATCTGCTCCCACCGAGGGTCGGGGGCCGCGACCACGCTGATGAGTTGGCGCGTCTTGTCGAACTTGCGCAGCAAGGCGAACTGCGCGAACGAGAAATACTCGTTCATCGCGCTGTATGTCATGAAGTGCCCTGCCGCCGCGCACGCCTTGTTGAGCGCCTTCGGCCCGATTTTCTTGAAAATCGCCGCCATCAGTTCCTCCTTGCTCGAGTCGTGCTCGTCGGCGTCGATTTGCACAGCGCCGCTGATGAGCGTCAACGCGAAGTTGAGCATGCTCGCTGCCATATCCGTGGATGCTTCCTTGATTGGCTCCTGCAACATGCCGGCGTGCTGCGCGTAGTCGCTTGCGAGGGCGCTCACAGCGGCGATGAGTCCGGCGGTCGTCTTCTCCTTCGGCGCGTGGTGCTCGAACAACTTGCGCTGCGTATCTATGACGAGCACTACGCACACTTCGACCGCTGCTGCGGTGGCGCTCTCCGCGTTTGCGCCGTTCAGCGCGGCGCCGTCGACGATGGCTTCTATTTTCTCGCCCAAAGAAAGAAGGTCTGGCTTGTTGTCTGACATGGTCGTGTCCTCTCGGGTTGGTGGTGTCAGATGATGGGACGCTGCGTCTCGTGTCCGACAAGGTCGCGGATGGATGCGACCTTCGGCGGTACGACATAGGGCAGCAACTTTTCGAGAGCCAACCGTGCAAGCACGGAACTCTGCGAAATGGTACCGGCGTAGGTCTCGATGAGCAGTCGCAAGTCGTCCGCGCCGTGCGTCGTGCGGATGAGATGCGAGAGCCGGGACTCGGTCTCGGTCAGGAAGGTAGCGGGCATGGGAACCTCGGTCGTGTGAGGAAGATGGAAGATACCAGAAAGTAGGGGCGGGCGCAATGCCGTACAGTATCGTACCGCGCGGCATCGCGCCCGCAGAGCGGTCACCGGAGGCGGTGCTCCGTCCAAGTGATTGACTCTCGCAGGGTGTCGAGGGTCACGGCATCGCTCACGCTCGTCGAGTAGCCCTCGTCGTCGCTGCCGAGCACCAAGCCGCGTCCCGCAAAATACTGCTGCGAGCCCTTGTAGTGCCACAGCACCGCGCCCTTCTTGAGCAAGCCCTCGTCGTCGAGCCACAGCGTGTCGCTGTTGCTGTTGAGCGTGACGGTGGTCACCAAGTCCACATCGAGCGTGCGGTACATGTAGTCGAGGATTGCGCGCGACTCGTCACGAAGTGCGCGGCTGTTCGGCACCGCGACCTCGGTGATGGTGCGGGTGTGGCAGTCGATGAGGAAGCCCTTGAGGGTGGGCGCCTTGACAGCCTGGGTGGTGGTCTCATTCATCGTGTGGTCTCCTTCGGTTGGTTGTCGAACTTGCGTGCTGCCTCGACCAACGCCATCGCCTCTTCGACGATGGCATCGACCGACTTGCATGTGTGAACGGCCCTGCGTGCCGCGTTTGCGGCCATCGCCGCCTCGAATATCGGGCCGCGACGGCCCTTACCGATGCGCAAGCACGCGGCGAGTGCAGCGTCGGACGCCCGCGCGCAATGGTGCTCTGTGCGGAACATCACCATGTCGCTCCACTCGCCGCCGAAGCCGCCCGCGTCGGCAATCGGGCGCAGCTCCTTGAGGCATTCCCAAAGTATGTCGCCCGTCGATGCTGTGAGGCTCATGCCGTGGCCCTCCGCTTCTTGGCCTCGTTGTCCAGCACCATGAGCGCGTCGTGCACGGCGAGCCAGTATGCGCGGCCAAATGAGTCGAAGGGGTATGAGAACGCGCGGTCTGTTGCACGCTCAAACGCGGTGTACTGGAAGCATCTGTACCTCTCGTACATGTTGCGCGCCGTCGCGTCGGCACTCTTGATGTCTTTCTCTGTCAGCATGGTCGTGTCTCCTGCGGTCAATGTTTGACGGGTTCGGGCATGCCGTCCGCGAGCAACTGCTCGTAGACGGTCTTGCCGTCGGGCACGCGTCCGTCAGCGTCCACCTCGTAGTCGAGTATCACCGTGACGCGTGCAGCCACGATGCGCCCGATGTTGTAGGTGGCCCATTTGCGGGCCTCCAACCGACTGTCGAGTAGGTGGTGCTCGACATATCGGCCTTCGGAGGTCAAAAGGACGAGAAGTCTCTGCATGGTCGTATCTCCTTGGTCAGTCTTCGGGATGGTTCGGCTCGTCGAGCGTGATGGCGGCATCGTCCGCCTCGTCGAGCAGGTCGTCGATTTGAGTGCGGTGCGTACCGTCTAGCGGGAAGTCGCCCAACTTGAGCGGCAGCGGTACGCGCGTGTACTGCGTGCCGCGCTCGGTCTTGACTGCGACCTCGACGGCGCGGTCGAGCCGCACCGCGCACATGTACAGGTACCATGTGTGCGCCTTGCCGCCTCCGGTCTCGTCGAGACTTGCTGCCCACCGCGGCTCGAGGTGCTTGGCAGCGAAGTCCGTCCACTTGTAGAGGTGCTTGTCGTTGAGGTCGAAGTCCACAGCGATGCGCACGCGGGTCTTGTTGGCCGCCGAGAAAAGGCCGTGGTCTCCGGGCTTCGCGCTGTCCTCCGTGGTGAACCACACGGCGTTGAAGCCCTCGCTGAACGAGGTCGGGACATCGCCGCGTGTGAGCGCGCCCTCCTTGACGATGGAGGGCAGATGCCAAAACGAGGTGAAGTGATAGAGCCTGATGGTCATTCGGGTTTCTCCGGGTTGATGGTGAGTTCGATGATTTCGTACAGGTTCTCGATGTCGAAGTCGTCCGAGTCCCTGTCCTCTTCGTCGTAGAGACCTTCGCGGATGCACTCCTCGAAGTGTGCGTCGCGGAACTGCTCCGCGAGTTCGACGGTCGTGAAGAGACCGAGCGGCTCCGGCTCGTACTCCGGTGGCTGTCCGGCATCGCGCCCGACGAGTAGGTGCAGGGTCGTCCGTCCGTCGTTGATGGTCGCGGCCTCCTTCGGCTTGTGAAGGTCGCAGGTGTCGATGTTCTCTTGGACGATGTATGTCCCGAATCTGACCCCCGGCGGCAATCGAACACGGCACGAGCCGCAGTAGGTCGAGTGCTCGTCTCTCCGGTAGAACGCGCAGGTCTTGCACTTCGGTTTGTCGCTCATGTTGACCCCTCCTGCCCGAGATACTTGCGCTCGAGGAAATCCGCGATGTCTGTGAAGGTCTTATAGGGGAGATGTGCGTCGTTCATCTGCGCGAGTTCGTCTTGATTGAAGCCGGGCACCTGCATGTAGATTGACAAAGAGTTCGGGCACAGAAGACCGCCGTTACTCTCGATGCGGGGCTCGACCTCCATCAGCACGCCTAGGCAGCAATACTTGTTGGTTCTGCAATTCCAAAGCACTCCTCGACCTTGCTGATACTTACCGCTGCGCAAGGCGGCGACCCACTTGTGCATGAGTTCGGTGTTCATGGTCAGGTCTCCTTCGGGTTGTCGATGGTGGGCGGCTTATCGGTCTGTTCCTTGCACGGCTGTGTGGCGGTGACGCGGTAGTTGTGCCAGTTGATGAGTTCCTCGACCCACTTCCACGGTCGCGGGTCTGCGATGTCGTACTCGGTGTCCTTGAGTCCGCTTGCCGCGACCCATCGGGTGACTAGGCTTGCGGTCGTGTCCGCGTACAGGCCGCTCTTGCGACCTCCGAAGTACGGGAAGAACTCGCCGGGTTGCAGCATGTGTATCTGTACGGCGGTCTTTCCGTCTTGAGATACGAGGTTGAGGACTTGCATGGTCGTGTCTCCTTGGGTGATGCAGGCTTGGGCGCCCGCGCAATTCTTTGGTACTAGGGTGCTGTGCGTGTGTGGTTACGAATAGACCTCCCATAGAACGCGCTCGCAATGCGAGCAGTGCTCGGTCTCTTCGGCGCTATCCGACCCGGTGACGCCGATGCATTCCCACCCAGACGCGTCGCGGGTTTTCGTCGCGCGATAGACCAGTCGATAGTTCTCACGGACGCAAGGCGTACATAGCAGCGCACCGTCGTCGGTGACTGCCGCCCATGTATAGCCGCCGTGGTATTGGTAGCGCGCAAGTGCCCGTAGACTTTTGAGCGCGGGCTGATTGACTACTTCTCGGGCCTTCATTTCGCACCTCTCGTGACGGGCGACCAATCGTCATCGACCGACTCGCGGTACTGCGCCGGGGGCATGCCGTACTTGTCGAGCAGGTGGACGAGCCATTGCGGCGGCTTGCGCGCGGTGTAGCGCAGGAGCGGAGCCTTGGCGGTCGCGTAGAAGCGCCGATAGGCGCGCACTGCCACGCCCGCCGACGCTTGCTTGCTCTCGCTGCGCACCTCCGTCCGATACTCGTCGGGCATCGCCACGGCGAAGTGCCCTGCGTATGGGAAGTAGTGGTGCGCGGACAAGCCGTTGAGCAAGCCGCGCCACAGTCGGCGGTCGAAGTAGAGCGGCTCGTAGGCGTGCGCGCGACCGTAGCGGTGGCGGTACTCGTCGCAGAGGGCGACGCCGTAGGCGTAGAGCCAATGCGAGGCAAGCACGCTTGTCCGCGCCCATGTCACTACAGGGTGATGGATGTGGGTCGGTCGCGGCATCGGTCGCCGCCACGCCCCGAGCGCGTCGGCTGCGGAGGCGAGGACTTGCGTGGTCTCGGACAGAATCTTCACGACATGCGGGTCGCACGCCGACCGCGCGGCTCTCTGCGGTGTGGACTCGATGATGAACGCTTGCATATCAAACTCCTGGCCTGTAATCGTTGTACGCCTTGATGGCTTCATCGACAGCGGTGGCTGCTCTATCCTCGTCCAAGGCCGTGTTCGGAATCTTCACGATGAGCGACCCCGCCTCTCGGCGCTGCCGCACATACATGGAGTCTTTGTTCATCGGAACGCCGAGGCTAGGAGTGGGCCTGCACGCGCGCGAGTTCTGGAACTTGAGCGCGAACACTAGGCTTCTGTAGAACGCGGCCGACCCTCCCGCTGCAAGCGCCTCCGGTGAGGTCACTTGTAGGTAGTCCTTGATACGGGCGACGATGCTGTACTCACGAGGCCCGTCAGCCAACGCTGCCCCGGAACAGGTGTCGACCACCACCTCGACCGCTACGCGCTGCTTCTGCAAGTAGTCGCACACCACGAACGCTGCCGCCGAACGCCACAGCGCGGCGTCGGGGGCCACATTCCACGACACACCCGGCGCTATGACCACGGTCGCCAAGCGCGGACGGATGGCAGGCATCGGCGCCCGCCGCGTGGTCTCCCACGCCGTCTCGTGCCGACCTGCGCGTGCCGCGTGGATGTCGAGCGTGTCGCCCATCGCTGCGCGGGTGCGCACACGGCGCGGCACTTCGAGTTGCTTGGCCTCGCCCTGTCCCTCGAGCCGTCGTTGCAGCCACTTGGTCTTGGACTGCATGCCCGTGATGAAGGCGTCGACCTTGCCTTCGATGAGGTAGCGCAGCACCTCATTTCCGGTCTTCGCGCCGGGCACGCCGAACCCTTCGTGTCCGACGGACGCGCTATCTATCACGCGCGCGTGGAACTCCTGCATACAGGGACTCGGCGGTCTGCGCGCGTAGTCGAGCGCGGTCGAGAGGTCTGGATAGACCTCGCATAACTCGGTGTCGCTACCCATGATGGTTCTGTCCATGTCGGTCTCTCCTCTGGTTGTGTCGGTCAAGCCGGGATGAGGCGGCGCTCGTCAGCCGTCCAATCGACCCAGTACCCGGCGGTCGCTTCTTGGAGCGTGTCGCCCGCGTTCATCAACTTCTGCGCGTCGATGAGCGACCGCGTCGACATGATGCGCTGCAACTTGGCGCGCGTGATGGTCTCGCGCACCTTCCAACCCCACTCGAGCAACGGCTCGCTGATGCCGAGTGCGTGCTCCATGTCGCGGTCGTAGTCCATCTCGACCATGCCCATGCGGAAGCGGTCTTTGGTCGCACCGTCCAATGCTGCGCGACCGACGAAGATGGCATCCGCGCCGTGCCCGTAGGTGTTCATCGCTGCCATCGCCACGAAGTCCTTGTGCTTCGTGACTGTCGTGTTGCCCTTGCGGGTCGGCAGGAAGAACTGCTTGTTGGCAAGCGCCATGTTGAGGAAGACGAGCATGTTGGCATCCGCGTTGTCTGCCTCGTCGAAGAGGAAGACGCCGCCCTTCTCGTAGCAGTCGAGGAAGGGGGTCGGGACATGGACATACTCGCCGCCCTTGCCCATCGGCAAGAGCCACCCTGTGAACGACGACTCGGTCACGCCCGCCGAGAGCGACTGCGCGGCGAAGGCGCGCGCGCCGAGAGCCTGTGCGACCTGCTCCGCGATGTGCGTCTTGCCGCAGCCGCTCGGGCCGACGAGCGCGATGTTGAGCCGCTGTCCGGCGAGACGCATGATGCGGTCGAACTTCGCGTGCCGCACCTTCGGGAGGCTGCGCGGCTTCTTGTCGAAGCCGACCACCTCGATGCGCTGCACCTTCTTGACCGCCGCGTCGAGCCGCGACTCGACCTCGTCGCGCAGCATGTCGATGGCGGCGTTGAGCGCGTTGGTCATCGCGCGCTCACCCGCCTCGATTGCCGTCTGTCGAAGCGCCTTCTCGTCGAGCGACTTGCCGAGGACATCGGCCTGTACGATGTTCTTGACGAGACCGCGCGCGGCTTCCCAGAAGACGGGCTCCGAGAACATGCCCTTCGGCATCGGCTTGGTGCCCTGCGGAAGCGTGCCGTGGCAGATGATTTCGTAGACGGCCTGCCCGCGGACGCTGTCCTCGCCGATGACGGCGAAGACATGCTGCGCGAACTCTTCCTTCGACAAGCCGCGCGGAACCTCGCTCTTACCGCAGAGCGTGAGGAAGAGGATGAGTTCGGCTTCGGAGAGAAGGGACAAGTCCTCGACATTGATGTCCCAGACATTGGCCGGCCACTCGTACTTGGATGCTGTGAACTTGGTCATGGTCGTGTCTCCTATCGGTCTACGGTTAGATGAGGTTGAAGATGGTGATGATGGTCAGAGCCGTGAGCGCGAGGCCCGCGATTGCTGCCACGAAAATCAAGCCGAGAAAAGCCCCGGCGATGAAGTCGACCGCGGTGCGCGCTGCGTCAAAAAGACGGCGCGGAACGCGGACATAGACATGGGTCTGTCGCATGGTCAAAAACTCCTTGGTTTTACAGGAAAAAACGCCCGCGCCCAAAGAATGGGGCGGGACGCTGTGAAAGCGCCCCCGGTATCCGAGTGACCATACCGCGCAGCCCCTCGGATACCGGGGGGCTTTTTAGGAGATGGGCTGCGCGGGGAGAGGTGGTGCGTTACTTGCGGTATCCCTTGTCGAATCCGCAGTAGTTCAAATACTTGTCCAACTTGCTGCGAACCGTCGGCCTCAACTTCTTGAACGCGACCTTCGGGTAGCGCCCAAAAACGAACACATCGGAGTGCACCGCAAAAAGCAGTTTGTCGGCGACTTGCTCCAATGTCTTGCCGCGAATCGCGATTTTCATGTTGCAGTAGTCGCTGCTCACCAACAAGTGCGTCGGTGCTGAAATCCTAGCGAACGGACTGTTCATCTTGCGCGAGTCGATTTCGCACACCCACAACAAATAATCCGCGCGCCCGGTCAAAATGCGCG
>Ga0209972_10003721_pt1 | contig 11827 bp, 9 predicted proteins | sample NOAtaG_7_FD_187302 | JGI IMG/M metagenome (GOLD analysis project Ga0209972, IMG submission 187302) | Freshwater lake microbial communities from Lake Erie, under a cyanobacterial bloom - NOAA_Erie_Diel1S_2200h metaG (SPAdes) (version 2) | ecosystem: Environmental > Aquatic > Freshwater > Lake ...
CCAATTTCTGAAATAAAGGACAACTTACCGCCATGATTTTCTGTAATGATCTGATAAGCGAGCGATAAACCTAAACCTGTACCTTTACCTACAGGCTTAGTCGTGAAAAACAAGTCAAACAAGCGATTGCGTAACTCATCAGGAATTCCATTGGCATTATCAGAAATTTTGATCGCCAAGCGATCGCTATTTTGAGGATCTGCAAGAATCTCTGTCTGGAGCAAAATTTTGGAAACTTTTCCATCTTGCCTATTCCATAGAAGTTTATCATTCACCATCTGCCAAGTTCCATTTGCTTGAGCATCTTCTTCAAGCGCATCGATCGCATTAGTCAGTAGATTCATAAATACTTGATTTAGCTGTCCTGCATAGCATTCAACCTCAGGAATTTGCGCATAGTTTTTTTCAATCTTAATCTCAGGACGATGAGCAGTCGCCTTCAGACGACTTTGCAAAATCATCAAAGTGCTATCAATCCCCTCATGAATATCAACAGATTTACATCCTTCTTCATCACTACGAGAAAATTTATTGAGTGATTGCACAATCTTCTGAATTCGTTCTGCACCAATCCGAATTGAACCAACCAACTTTACAAAGTCATCGGCAAGAAAATCAATATCAACCTCTTCCAGCTTTACCTGTACCGCCTCGACAGGCTCTGGATAATGCGAACGGTAAATTTCGACAAGACTTAATAACTCAGATGTATAGGTGTCGGCATAGGAGAGATTCCCATAAATAAAATTTACAGGATTATTAATCTCATGGGCTATACCTGCCACTAACTGACCTAGCCCAGACATTTTTTCGGCTTGAATCAATTGCGATTGCGTACTTTTTAACTCTTGCAAAGCATGTTGTAGCTTCTCAGCTTGGAGGCGATATTTTTCTTCGGAGGCACGGACTAGAGTCTCGGCGGCAAGGCGTTCGGTAATGTCGCGTAAACTCCAAACACGCCCCGCGCAACTATCCAAAACATTTTGTGGTTGTGAATAGCATTCTAGGGTTCTGCCATCATCTAACTCGACTATCTCAAAGCTATTCTGGTCAATTTCTAGTCCTTTGCCAAATTGATGCAAATATTGAGCTGAGCTAATCCGCTTAGCCACATACTTAAGGATATATGAGTCGTCATTGGATCTAAAAATGTGATCGGGAATCTGCCAAAGATCGACAAATTTTTGATTGCAAATAATAATATTTCCGATCGCATCTAGCACCAAAATACCATCGGCAGTTGCTTCAAGAGTTGCACCTAGTGCGGCAAAGCTTTTGTTGATTTCAGCTTCTGCGGCTTTGCGATCGCGGATATTTGTACAAATATAAGTTGAGCCAATCACCTTTCCAGATGGACTTTTAACAGGATTGACCTTTAAGCAAATAGGAATATGCTGATGATCGCGATCGCGCATTTCTATTTCACTAGTCCAAGTACCACCATGCATTACCGCCGTATGGATTACTTGAGCAGTTTGCTCATCAGTAAAAAGAGGTCGTAAATTGGTGGTTGTTTGTAAAGCCGACAAACTATAGGCAAATAGATCGCTAAAGGCTAGATTGATATAAATTGGCTGCCCTGAATCATCAGTAATACAAATTGCATCATTAGCACTTTCAAGCGCTGTGCCAATTTTAGTAAAAGCATCTTCAAGATATTGACGTTCAGCAATTTCTTCGGCTAACTGATGCTTTAGCAATGCAGTCTGAGGCTCAGCTAAAGGATGGCTAGCGACAATAATCCCACCCGCTGAGCCATCATCGGTATACCAAGGCTGCACGTCCCACTGGAAATTACTAGCCGATTCTCCACGAATTGCAATCTCAATTTCCGCCGTGTAATGCATTTGCCCACCGCTTAGGCATCGCTCTAATCCATGTCTGTGAGCGATCGCTTTTGGGAGTGATTCATATAGACTTGTGCCTATTAACTTAAGACGAGGAATGCCCAAAGTTTTAACCCAAGGCTGACTAACTAATATGTAATGTAAATTGCGATCAAACATCGCAATCGAGACTGGGCAAAACTCAACGAACCACCGAAGATACTTCTCTACGTGGTTTGCGCGATTTAAAACTGATCCCCACTGGGTTTTTGGGTTAGCTTCTGGCATCCTAACCTGACTTATTTGACGGTTTTATAACTTGACTTCAAAATTGTAGCGGTTTGCAAATTTTTAGAGTGTGTTATCTGAACCATAAACAATAATTCTTGACCTACAATGCTTTGCGCTCAAAACTCAAAAAATAGGAGGGGGAGTTAAGTGCCATCTCTCATTTTTGGACTCAGCTATATGATGTGCATGTTAAGATCGACCATAAGAATCTCCTACACTTTAATAAGTCATGAGGACAGTCACCTCGGTGCAGCAATATCCGATTTTTGGCTCTGAAATTAAATGTCCTCATTGTCGGCAAATTATTCCGGCTCTGATTTTGACTGACACGTATCTTTGTCCGAGACATGGAGCCTTTGAAGTCCAGCCCAATTGCAGGGATTTAGTCCATCTCCAATCCGATCGCCAATGGAGACTATGGAACGATGAATGGTATCGACAACATACCCATCCTGACGGAATTCGTTTTGAAATCCATGAAAGTATAGATCATCTATATACCCAAGGTTATCGAGCGATCAAAGTCACTATTGCCCATCGCTACATGGGACTAGTTGAACATTATCTTGAAAATACGTCCATTGTTTCTAGTGCCCAAAGTTTGTATGGTTTAACCGTAGAATTTAGTCCCCCCGAAGAACAAGATACTCGCTGGGGGATTATTAACTTTGAACTAGAAAAGGAATTAGGAGTACCCAAAGGTTATCCATATTTTCGTTCTTTCTAGGATGTTTGACGCAGTTCAGCGCATCTACTTCGCGCCCTTCACCGCTGCCAATATGATGATTGCCAATCAATCGCCCAAACCACTGCAACTTACCTACCACAGGCTGAGAACCATCTTCCAATTTTGTCCCGTGATAAACCCAATCACTCCCACCAACTCCGCCGATTTTTTCATCCGCCAAATAATAAGCTTCTATTCTTGCGAACCAATCAGAATGAGGAGCCGCGTCATCATCGGTAAATACAATAATATCTCCTGTTGCTGATTCCAGACCAATATTCATCGCTGCGATTACGCCTACTTCAGTTACGGTTGCTATCTGCAAAGGTAAAGATCCCCGATCAAAAGTTTCTAAAAACTGCCAAGTTTCGTGATCGGTATCTCGAACAATTACCCACAACTCATCAACAGGACGAACCTATGTTTTAAATGCAGCTAAGCAACGCGCTAAATCTGCTGGACGTTGATAAGTAGGAACAACCACAGTTATTTTCATCGCTTTTTCGGTTCTCTCCAAATTGGTCTAGCAGGGATACCTACAACAGTTTCTCAATTATTAATATCATGAGTTACTACAGCATTTGTACAAATTCCTGCGTGATCCATCTCTACCAATCACAGCAGTACCATCTCCTATTAAAACATCATCACCAATATAAATCTTGGTATGGAAAACTAATCCAAGTTTCTGTGGCTAGAGTCACACCATAATAAATTTCCACTTGATGTCCAATTTTGATATTAGGGTTCTTTATTAAATCGCAGAGTCCTTAAGTTTACGCGCTTAGTCAATTTGTCATCACAAAAAGGAAAGGTTCATTTCTATTGATTAACTATACTGTCAAAAAACTTTAAATACTCACTTGATTTACTAAACCAAGTATGTTGTTCTGCACTGCGCCTTGAAGCTATACCCATCTTTTCACGCAATTGCCGATCACTTTGTAAAGATTTCATTAATTGGGCTAAAGTTACGATATCTTCTGGGTCGTCAATGACAAATCCACGCGATCGGCATGATGCAGAGCTAGCTTTATTTGTCTCTACGAAATTTAACTTAGTAAGAAATGTTTATCCTAGTCTTCTCAGTCTGATCATCCAACAATATATCTATTCAGCGGGGTCTACCCAAAGTAGTGATGTATAGAACAGCTTCATCACTGGGAATGCCAAGAACCTCATTGACGAGATCGTCAAAGAATCCTGCAATGCCGCTTACGCCGACACCTAAGCCGATCGCAGCCAGATTTATGCGTTGTCCTAGATGTCCTGCATCCATATGTAAATAACGATAAACACGATCGCCATATTTAGTTACAGCTTTTTGAAGATCAGCTGTGTGAAAAATAACCGCACCTGCATCACGTCCGAGGTCTTGACCAAGGCAGAGGTAATGTAATTCATCACGGAAGTTTTTAAATCTGATTTGGCGCAGCTCTTGAGATTTTGGGGCGTAGTAATAGCATCCTTCGTCTAAGCCAACTACACCAGTTACTGCTACAAAGGTCTCGATCAGGCTGAGATCGAAATAATCTGGATTGCCATCAATACCTTGATCTGTATAGTGCTGCGGCTGATAGGTAAAGTCGAGAATTGCTTTGAGTTCAGCAAGTTCTAATTTTGCACCACTATATTCACGGGTTGAACGCCGTTGCAAGATTGTATTTTCGAGCATTTCCAGATCAGCCCCCCAGTGAATGCTTTCGGTTGTCGTACTGACTTTTGTACAAAAAGGAAAGTTGTACTTATCAAGATCTTGCACAGGATTTTTTTCGACAGTATCCGAATTTTTGTCATCCAACTTTTCCAAAAGCTTTTGCATATTTGGTTTTTCAGTAATCTGGGTAGATTGGTGTAGATATTCTAAAAGCTGTCCATCAGGTAGCTTAGGGTAGCTAATGACAGTTGCTGATGGTAGCGCTGTCATAATTCCTCTAGACATATTGCGCGATCGCTGCATTGGTTCTCGTGATTCCTGACCTCGCCCAATGAGCTCTTCATCTTGCAGATCAAGGATTGGCGCGATCGCGATCGTCCCTTCAACCTCTTTATCCAAAAACAACAGTTCATTGACTGCTTCATCGGCAAAGCCCCCAATTAGTGACGCTTGATAATCTTCAATCGAGCTAGCAAGTTCAATATTTCCGAGCAAATGCCCCGTATCCAGAAAAATTCGTCGATAAGCCCGATCTTGATAGCGCCATGCCGATCGGTGAAATACTGCGGTGATGGCGATCGCCATGCGCGTATTTTGTAAAGCGGGATGAGCAAAACAAGCCTGTTGCAAACCAGTCCAAACATTATTGTCTTGCCAAAAATGGATCAAGCTATGGGTGCGGACTTGATAGTTATAAATTCCTGCGGACAAAAGCGGCGTGCCTGCTGAGATCAGATACAATTCCGCAGGATATAGTCCACCAGCCGAAGGAGCCGATCGCAAATAAAAAGCTTCACCTGTTACTGTCGGTACTCGGGCCGTCAATCCATAGCTACAAAATAGCAACCGCGATAGCCGCCGCCAACGACTTACCAATAATCCATCATGATCGGACTGAATTTCTTCAGTAAGATATGGCTTTAGATCATAAACCGTGCCAATTTTATAATCCTTGTAAGGCGATGGCTGGGTACTCCAATCTAGTCCTTGACTCTTGCTAGCAAGGGTGGCAGGTGCATACTTAGTCCGTTCATGATAATGTTCGGCGAAGGAAAATCTGGCTTCGGGCATGTTTTTGCAACGTGACGTAAATAGGCAATTACAAACCCAAATTTATAAAGTTGTGCCCCTACTGGCACAGCTTTATAAATTTGGGTAATTTATTTTGTACAAGTACTTAGATTAAAATGTTATATCAATTCGCCCTGCCATCAGCGCTTTGCGTCGATGACATGGGGTAGCGCCACAAATTTTCAAATTATTCAAAAACTTCGAGGTAGTCGCGATCGCCCCCAGACTTCTGAGCTTGGAGAAGAGATTGCTCAGCTAAAGAGACTAGTTCATCAAAACTGAGATCAGGAATCTGTTGATTTTGATTTTCTAAGGCTGTTACCACGCCACCGATACTGATGGTTAGAGGAAATAATAACCCTGACGAAACAGCTCGATATCAATAATCAATACACTCAAGAAACGGTAATTTTTTAGGACTTACGCAAAAACGTCCTGAAAGCCTTATTTTGCCGTAGGGGCAATTCATGAATTGCCCCTACAGCTCGTTCTTTTGCGTAAGTCCTATTTTTATAAGCACCAAATCCCTTAAGTTGCTGCATCATCTTCGGCATTACATTTGCAAAGGCTTGCTCACTCAAAACCTTAGTTAAAGAATCAGACAAGCTGAGTGCATCCAGTAGGTCATTTTGAGCTAGCAATCTTTGATTAGCCCATGACAATGACTGTGTTAAAGCCGTGAGGCGCAGTCCTGTTCTCAATCTTGCTTTGAGTTCAGAGCTATCTATGGAATTGTTGAGAAATTCATCGACACCAGTATCAAAACCAATTTGGCGTTGTTTAGGATTAGAATCTTTGACGATCAAGACAAAATATATTGCCATCAACTCGGGATGCTCAAGATTTGACTTGCTCCGATGACAAAGTACTAAACCTGATACATCTGGGATAGCCCAATCAGCTATGACGATCGCAGGTTTCTTTTGGAGAATTATTTCCCATGCTTTCTCGCCGCTGGTTTCAGTAATGAAATTATATTTTTCAGCCGTTAAAACTTCAGCGATCGCCGATAGAATCTGGCGATCGCCGCTAGTGACGAGAATCAAAGAATTATGGCAATAATATTTTAGTCTACGAAAATCCAATGTGCTTGCCTCGCCATATCTTTAGTCTGCGGAAATTCAGCCTTAGCGAGAAATACTCGGAATTTATTTCTTACCCCAGCCAAATAGTCCACCTTTCTTTTCTGGTGGCTTTTCTGGTGGCTTTGTAGCTGCACTCACCTGATTGATATATTTGACGGCAGTTGGCTCTTTTGGATCGAGTTTGAGTGCTTTTTGAAAGCTTGCTTTAGCGATCGCTGCCGCATTTTGATTCATTTGCACTAAACCCTTGAGCGCATATACCTTGGCGTTATTAGGATCAAGTTTTTCGGCGCTGAGCAGCTCTTTGAGGGCATCAGTCCATTGTTTCTTACTAATAAATAGTTCTGCCATATTCAGATTGCGCAGGGCTGGAGATTGAGCAGGTTTAGCCGCAGGAGTTGCTTCCACATTAGCGGTCTGACTGCCAACGGGAGCCATCGTGCTACTGCCTGAAGAAAAGTTAAGACTAGTTTGGGTAAACAAATATACGAGATTTAACTCGCTGAGAATAGCGGTGTACTCCATGATTGAGTCTAGTGTTTCATACTGCTTCGGCGAAACTTGATCTACATATTGCTTATAGGTAATTTCATGGGGAATCCGATACAGTTTTTGAGCAATTTCGGAACTGAGGGTTGGTACTTCGTCCTTTTGTTTTTTGTTTTGGGCAAACATTCTCAAAGTTGCTAAATATTCCCCACGTTCGCGATCGCTATTTAGCAATTGATAGGCTGGACTAACCATCTTTGAGAAATATTTGGTAGCAGTCTCTTTCTCTTCGGGAGTTCTACCAAACACATCAGGATGCAAAATCTTCGCTAGTTTGAGAAATTTTTTGCGAATTTGCGCGGCATCAGTGGTCATTGGTAAACCGAGTATGGCGTAATGATCGCTAATACCGTAACTGGCAAGACCTTTGTTGATTTTAAAGTTTTCTGGCTTTCCCACAGGTTCCACCTCTTGAGTATTTGTTCGAGTTTACCCTCTTGACGCATCTCAGTTAAAGCCTTATCTACGGCTTTTTTAAGTGATACGTCATCTTTGTTGACGATCGCGACTAGACGAATCGGAATTAACGGCTCCCCAACAATTATAAAGTTGGGATTGTTGCGCACCTGCCATACTGCCACAGGTTCATCAAGGATCATGGCATCAAGTTGGCGATCGCGTAGTTGGATGACCATACGATCAAGATCCCGTGATGAAAACAGGCGAATGGCATTGCCTCTATTTTTATTATAGGTTTCGGCGATCGCTGCGCCTCCGCTATTTGCCACAACCCCAACGCGCTTGCCGATCATATCGCGCAAGGATTTGATTTGTGTCCCATCGGATCGGATCAGCAAACGTTGAGTATTACGATAATAAGGCACAGTTTCAATAAATTTGCCTTTAGTGTCGCCTGTTTCTAATGCTCCTTCTTCCCGCGCACTGAGCAGGATATCGACCTGTCGTGAAGCTAAATTTTCAGGTTGGTTTGCCCAAGGGATATTAATTGGACGTGGCTCAATATTTAGTCTTGCGGCAATTTCTTGGATAATTTCTAGCTCAAAGCCATCATAAAATTGGGTCTTGGCATTCCAAAACATGTAGGGACCACCGATCGCTGCATCGATGCCCACCCGCAAATGTCCACGTCGCTTGACAATGCCAAGGCTGCTATCTTCAGCAAATACGGGTGATGTGGTGGGTGATATGGTGCTAGCGATTCCTAGACACAGCCCTGTATAAATTGCTAAGCCAGCAAGTTTGTGAGCAAACTTAAACATTTATTCTCTAATCAAGCGATCGCTATAAATATAGCAATATCTCCATCATTCTTGTATGGAGATCGATGATTGTAGTCTATTGTTAAAGACTTTCGCCTATGGGCAAGGGTAAATGAAGGCGAAAAATAGAAATGGTTGCAACTCAAAGCCTTATGCTCTTTTCAAGAATCAGTGACCTATCCCTTGATACAACTTCGTAAATATTGCTTTTTTGCTATATAAAAACTAAAAAGTATCTGATATAGTCGTTTTATCACCAATGGTGATCACTTTGTTAGGGCAAACGGTTAAGGATTTAGGCGATCGGGGCAAGGATTTGTATCAGTATTTCTAAATCTTAGGCTCTGCAAAGGGCTTATTTTTAAGGCTATCGCCTATCAAGTGATATGTATTTTGGTAGAGAAGTTTGTTCTGGTTGAGAGTTCTAAGTGTCGCATCAATTTTTTGAAAAACCTATTCTCAATTCTCCTTATGAGATTCCTGCACAGCATTGGGAACTGGATAAGTCTGGACAGCCAACTAACCAGTTAACTCAAAGTCGAAGACCTGCTGAGTTCATTAGCCCGATTCCTAAGCCCAGAAAACGGAAGTTCAATCAGGGCGAATTGCTTGCTGAACAGGATATTTCAAACAATAGTCAGACCTATGCGACATCTTTGTTTATCAATAGTGTGCGCGAAAAAGTCAGTGAATGGCGCAAGATTGTTAATCCTGAAAAATGGCAAGTTAGCCCAGAAACAGCAAGGCTTTTACAACATTGGCGACATTACGATTTTCATGGGGTTAGACCATTCTTTTGTCAGCTTGAGGCAGTAGAAACTGCAATTTGGTTAGCTGAAGTTGCACCCCTCAGTAAGCAAGGTCAAAACTTCGTTGAGCAAATTACGACGGCAAATAAAGACGCAAATCCTGAAATATGGCGAGTTGCTTTAAAACTAGCGACAGGGGCAGGTAAAACAACAGTAATGGCAATGTTGATTGCATGGCAGACGATCAACGCTGCGCGTCATTCATCTAGTAAGAAATTTACACACGGATTTCTAGTCGTTACTCCTGGTATTACGATCAAAGATCGCTTGCAAATATTGCAACCAAACCATCCTGATAACTACTACAGCAACCGTGAGTTAGTCCCTAGAGATATGTTAGGGGATATTGCGCGGGCGAAGATCGTAATTACGAATTACCACGCCTTCAAACTGCGAGAAAGACTAGAGATTTCTAAGGTGGGTAAGGCGATGTTGCAAGGGCATGGCGAACCTCTGAAAACCCTAGAAACTGAAGGGCAGATGCTGCAAAGGGTTATGCCCGACTTGATGGGTATGAAAAATGTTTTAGTTATCAATGATGAAGCTCACCATTGCTATCGTGAAAAACCTGATAACGATGAGATCGACGATCTCAAAGGTGATGAAAAGGATGAAGCCAAGAAAAACAATGAGGCTGCGAGACTTTGGATTTCTGGTATTGAAATAGTCAAGCGCAAACTCGGTGTCGATAAAGTCTATGACCTATCAGCTACTCCATTCTTTCTAAGAGGATCTGGCTATGCCGAAGGTACGTTATTCCCTTGGACGGTTAGTGACTTTTCGCTGATGGATGCGATCGAGTGTGGCATTGTCAAATTGCCGCGTGTGCCTATATCCGACAATGCCCTTGACGATATGCCCAAACTCCGTAACCTATGGGAGCATATCCGTAAAAAGATGCCAAAAAAAGGGCGTGGCGCTGCTGGCAAGCTAGATCCGCAAAAACTGCCGCCTGAGTTGCAAACGGCGCTCGAAGCACTCTATGGGCATTACGAAAAAACTTATCAGCAATGGCAAGAAACGGGAATAAGAGTACCGCCAGTTTTTATCGTGGTTTGTAATAACACATCGACATCAAAGCTAGTCTATGACTTTATTTCGGGGTTTGAGCGTGAAAATGAAGATGGCAGCATCACCCCATACAATGGGCATTTTGAACTATTCCGTAATTACGATGAGAACTGCGATCGCTTAGCTAGACCGCGCACGCTCTTAATCGACAGTGAGCAGTTAGAGTCTGGCGATGCCCTAGATGGGAATTTCCGAGAAATGGCAGCCCCTGAAATCGATCGCTTTCGTCGTGATTTAGCAGGACGTGAGGGATCGGCTGTGTTGGAAAATGTCACCGATCAAGACCTATTGCGAGAGGTCATGAATACTGTCGGCAAAGAGGGCAAGTTGGGTGAGTCAATTCGTTGCGTAGTATCGGTTTCGATGCTTACGGAAGGATGGGACACAAACACTGTAACCCATGTTCTGGGAGTGCGTGCTTTTGGTACGCAGCTACTTTGTGAGCAGGTGATCGGTCGGGCTTTGCGGCGCTATTCCTATGAACTCAATGATGAGGGCTTATTTGATGTGGAATATGCTGATGTGTTGGGGATTCCCTTTGACTTTACGGCAAAGCCTGTGATTGCCAAGTCTAAACCACCCAAAAATACGGTTCATGTCGAAGCGGTGAAACCCGATCGCGATGCTTTGGAGATTAAATTTCCTCGTGTTGAAGGTTATCGGGTGGAATTGCCAGAAGAAAGGCTGAAGGCAGTTTTTAATGAAAATTCGTTGTTAGAAATCAATCCAAATCTGGTAGGACCTTCGATTACGAACAATCAAGGCATCATTGGCGAAAGTGTGGAGCTAAACGTCAAGCATTTAGAAGGGATGCGCCAATCGACAATTTTGTTTGAGCTTACCAAACGCTTGCTTTATACCAAGTATCGAGATGCTAATGAAGAACCGAAATTACACTTATTCGGTCAACTAAAGCGCATTGTCAAGCAGTGGATCGATCGCGGCTATTTGCGCTGTACGGGTAATACTTTTCCTGCACAGGTGCTTTATCTGGAAATAGCAGATATGGCTTGCAATCGGATTAAAGATGCGATCGAGTCTGTCCCAGACAATGGCGATCGCCCAATTCAAGCAGTTCTCGATGCTTATAATCCGATTGGCTCAACTGCCCATGTGCGCTTTAATACCTCCAAGCAACCGCTGTGGGACACTGCCCCAAACAAAAGCCATGTAAATTGGGTTGTGTATGATAGCCAATGGGAAGCGGAGTTTTGTCGAGTTGTCGAGGCGCATCCTAGGGTTCGCAGCTATGTCAAAAACCAAGGTTTAGGCTTTGAGGTTCCTTATCTTTACGGTTCGACACAACGCAAATATATCCCTGATTTCATTTTGCAGATCGATGATGGGCGCGATGATTTATTAAATCTGATCGTGGAGATTAAAGGGTTTCGCGGTGAAGATGCTAAGGACAAGGCGAATACAATGAAAACTTACTGGATTCCTGGGGTGAATAGTTTGGGTAAGTTCGGACGTTGGGCTTTTGCGGAGTTTACCTCAGTGTTTGAGATTGACTCAGATTTT
>Ga0209972_10003724_pt1 | contig 11823 bp, 8 predicted proteins | sample NOAtaG_7_FD_187302 | JGI IMG/M metagenome (GOLD analysis project Ga0209972, IMG submission 187302) | Freshwater lake microbial communities from Lake Erie, under a cyanobacterial bloom - NOAA_Erie_Diel1S_2200h metaG (SPAdes) (version 2) | ecosystem: Environmental > Aquatic > Freshwater > Lake ...
CAAACTATTCTTGGTTCTACAGATAAACTTAAACATAAATTCGGTGGATTGATTGTCAAACTGCAAACTGAACTTAGGACTTATGAAAAAGAACAAACTGTAGGGGCAATTCATGAATTGCCCCTACAGTTTGCGGATAATTACGGAGGTGCTAACCTCATTCATTTACTGGCTCATTTGGGAACTGATTTAACGGGCTATGACTTTTCGGAGCTGACGATTCGTGACTGTGACTTGCGATCGCTGAACTTACATCGGGTCAACTTTACTAGAGCCTCTTTTCGTGATTGTACTTTTGCAGCAACCTTTGGTGGCATTACCAGCACTGCTTTTAGTAGTGATGGGCTTTCCCTTGCCAGCAGTGATACCAATGGTGAAATTCAAATTTGGGATGTCAGCAATGGGAAACAACTCTTTAATTGCAAGGGGCATAATAGTTGGGTTTGGCATGTCGCTTTCAGTCCAAAACGTCCAATCCTCGCTAGTTGTGGTCAGGATCATACAATCAAGCTCTGGAATACAAGTAATGGAGAATGCTTCAAAACCTTACATGGACATAGCAATATTGTCACCGCGATCGCCTTTAGTCCCGATGATCAATTAATCGCCAGTAGTAGTACTGATCGCACCGTTAAAATTTGGAATTCAGTCACAGGCGAATCTATTCAAACTTTAGAAGGACATAGTGCTTGTGTCTGGTCGGTTGATTTCCATCCTAAAGGTCAACTTTTAGCATCGGCAGCAGAAGATAACACGATCAAGTTATGGAATCTTGAAACGGGTTCCTGTGTGCAAACTCTGCAAGGTCATCAATATTGGGTTAAAGCGATCGCCTTTAGTCCCAATGGAAAAACATTAGCGAGTGGAAGCTTTGATAGCACCGTGAAAATCTGGAATTCGCAAACTGGCGAATGCCTAAAAACTTTACTAGGGCATAATGCGGTTGTGACTTGCTTAGGCTTTAGTCCGCAAGGCGATCACTTAGTAACGGGTAGCTATGATCAATCCGTCAAGATTTGGGATGTTGCCACAGGAAAATGTCTGGACACTTTGCATAAGCACACCAATCGCGTGTGGTCAGTTGCTTTCCATCCACAACAAAATTTAGTAGTTAGTGGTGGTGATGATCACGGGATTAAAATATGGGAACTTCGGAGGGGGAAATGTATCAAAACTCTGCAAGGAAATAGCAATGCGATCTATGCGATCGCCTGTAGCAATCAGCAAAACTTACTTGCCAGTGGACATGAAGACCAGACGATTAAACTCTGGAATGTCGATATCAATACACCTCAAACTTTAGAGCCTGACCTTCAGCCTTTTCAAGTACTCCGAGGACATAGCGATCGCATTCTCTCTACTACCTTCAGCCCTGATGGACAGATTCTCGCCAGTGGTAGCGCTGATCGCACGATTAAACTTTGGGATGTTAACACAGGCAAACTCCTAAAAACTCTTCAGGGGCATCGCAGTTGGCTTTGGGAAATTGCCATTAGTCCCGATAGCAAATTCTTGGCGAGTGGAAGCTATGATCACACCGTTAAGCTTTGGGATCTAGAATCTGGTGAATGCTTACAAACCTTGCAAGGTCATCCTAGTTCTGTTCTATCGGTTAGGTTTAGTCACGATGGCAAGACGCTGTTTAGTAGCGGCTATGATCAGATCGTGAAACATTGGGAGTTAGAAACTGGCGAATGTCTATACACTTGGGAAGCGGACTCTAGCAACCGTATTTGGGCGATGGAGATCAGCCCCAATTCACAGTATCTAGCGACGGGCGGCGATGATCACTCGATCAAACTATGGGATATAGAGACAGGAGAATGTTTACGGCTATTTTCTGGGCATTCCTACCCCGTAGTCTCGCTCGTCTTTACTCCCAATGGCGATCGCATGATTAGTGGCAGCAGCGATCGTACCATCAAAATTTGGGATGTATCCACAGGAAAATGCCTTGAGACATTACAAGGGCATAGTCACTGGGTCGCATCATTGGTGATAAGTCAAGATGCCAGAACGCTGATTAGTGGCAGTTGGGATGAAACAATCAGGTGTTGGGATGTCACCACAGGAAACTGTTGGCAAGCTTTGAGATCGATTCGTCCTTATGAAGGCATGATCATCAACGATGTCAAAAATTTAACCGAAGCAGAGACAGGAACTTTAAGAGCTTTAGGGTCTAAATCTACATAAGAAAAGCACAAGCTGCGTGCTTTTCTTATGTTACCAAGCAGGATGTGAAAAAATCGCCTGCATCGTTTTATTACCGCGCAATTGGTTAGATAGCGGCAAATGTCCTCTCGGAGCATCGAGACTCCAAATAAATTCATTGGGATAGCGGGTAAAAGAGCCACCTTTTTTCCAGCCGATCTTTAACCAAAACTTTTCCCAACCCTTACCAAGACTGAGCCAAATTTTTCGCTGTACCGAAAAGCCAAACTTACCTTCGGAATAAACTAACCAAAGTTGATTAATCGTCTGTAAATCACTAATGGGAATTGACTTTGCATCGGTAAAATATAGCCAACCTCGCGCTAAAGCCGCTGCACCAGCCGCCTCGCATAGTTTTTTGCTAGTAACACGATCCGCTTCTTCAAAGTCTTGTTTTGCTAGCAAAATTTGAATTGGTTGATAGTCGATCGCCTTTTCTGATTTTAAGGTAACGACCCCGTTAGGGTAATGGATTTGAGCTATTTCAATCGCTCTAGGCAGAACGCTTTGCAATAAAGTTTGATGAATTTTGCCATCGATCATTGTCACATCTGTATTAGCGGCTTTACGGGCTTGAATAAATTCATCAAATACTTGTAAGCCCTCTTCTCCCAAAGTGGCTAATTCAGCGATCGCAGGTAATTGGTTTGCCTCTTTACCCGAAAACAACTTATCTTTTAACGCAGTTAGTTTTGTATCCATCAGAATCTTAAAAATCGCAAAAATCGCACCACTTTGAATTTACACCTTTAACTCGCCCAAAGACTTTAAAAAGCAGCACCCTATGGGTACTGCTTTTTAAAAGCGCAACTAATTAGTCGATGTAACCCATCAGTCCTGCATTGTCGATCGCATTAGAGGCAACAGGTCTGGTCTCACCCATTTGGGAATAAGTTTCGTTAATCACCAATCCTGCGGAACCGACAGGACGTTCTCCTGCGATATAAAACTTATCGACAATTACAAAGCCATCCTCAACGACAGGGCGCTCACCCGAAGAGAAAAACGTGCTAGTAACATGCACACCACTGTTCACAATCGGACGTTCGCCACCCATGGTGGTGTAGGTGCTGCTAATTGCTAACTTGCTAGCCTCGATTGGACGCTCGCCTGAACTGTTGAAATATTCAACTGCACGAAAGCCGCCATCAACAATGGGGCGATCGCCATAATGCTTAATGGTTTCAGTCACAATTAATGAACCTTTTTGTTCGATTGATGCTGCGACGGGTTTAGATTCTTCCTTCACCGCCAAAGCTGAGATATCCACTGTACCTGTTTTTGCAGTCGTTTCGCTGTCAGATTTGGCTTTAGTGGGGCGAGAGGATTTTTCTTCTGGCTTGGCGCTTTCTGGCTTGGTGCTTTCGTTACTGGTACTCATGCTTTACTTTCCTCAAAAATTTTATATTCAAGATATGCTCAAAAACTTTTAACTGGTAATGACGATTGCTGGTGCAATCATCGTGATCATTAAAAAAACTTCTAAAGCTGTAGCCTTTCTAGTTAATTCTACAGAAAAAGTTAATACTCTAAATATTTTGATAAGTCTTTATGTCTAATTTGAAAATACAGCTAAAACAAGCAATTTAGACATTTAAATACATCAATCTCTTATTTACTGCCTTTATCTAAGATTTATTACATCTCAGAATATATCTTATAAAATATTCTAATCTCATTAGAAAATCATGAAAAGCATCAAAAAGAATAATATGTTGGCTTGAAGCCCCAGTTATTAAATTAAAAATCAATATCGCGATAAATTTCAGCGATCGCTAGTTCAATATTTACTGACTCTAACAAAATTGACTGGTCTAAACCATCAAAATCGCTATATGTCCAAACATTCTCTTGTTTGCTATAGCGTTCTACAAAAACTTTGTTTTGACGAATTAATAGATATTCACAAAAACTAGGAATAGAACGATACATCCGAAACTTGTCCGTGCGATCGTATTCTTCCGTTGATGGGGAAAGGACTTCCACGATCAACAAAGGATTTAACGCTTCATCTTTGCGATCGCCGTTTAGCTGTGGTTTACCGTCAAAAATCATGGCATCAGCATAGACCCCGCAACTATACTTGGGAAGCCATAGCCTCAGTTCACTATTGATCGCAGAGAATTGAGTGTCTCTCAAAATGAAGTGGAGAAAGGAAAAAACATTTCCCATAACCAAACTATGGTTAAGTGTCCCGCTAGTCATCGTAATAATTTCTCCATCATGGTACTCACATTTTTCCTTAGCTGTTTCTGCGATCGCGCGATATGCATCGAGACTGTAGCGACGCTCAGTAGTGGCAATCATGGGGTTGTACTCTAACTTTCAAGACAACGTTTCTATTATAAAGCCCAAAAAGGCAAAGCGCCTGCTACGCGGGCGCTTTGCCTTTTTGGGCTTTAGTTTTTATTCCGCCAAGATACTTAGCCAGCCCATTTTTTGTGGCGCGGCGAAGCTGTGCTACAAAAAATGTTTTTTAGGGGGCAATATAACCCTGAATATTTTCAGGACGTAAGGGACGCATAATTTGATTGGCGCGAACTATCTGATTGTCTGTTCCTTGGACAACGATGAGATATTTACCTTCATCTAGGCGATTGCGGAGAGGAACTGAATCGCTGCTAGTTGCCACGCCGACACCACCGCCCACAAATATGCTTCCCATTGCGCCACCAAATGCGCCTAACAAACCACCGATCGCATGATTGCCGATCGCACCAGCCCAAGAGAAAGTATGTAAATCAGTGACGAGGCTAAAACCAATCCCAGCAAAGAATCCGAAGGGTACAAGCCAATATGACATTGTAAAAGCTTGTTTGCGACCTTGCACAAGTGGATCGATAAAGCCAAATTCTTCAGCACTTTTATAGCCTTTGCCAAGAATTGAAATTGCTTGCATCGGAAAATTTGCTGATTCTAGTCGCGTATAAACTTCTTCAGCCTTCATGCGATCGCTCCAAACACTAACTAAATAGTTCATATATTAAAAAAACGAATAACTGCTAGCCAATATCGTATAGCGCAAAGCGATCTAAAAAATTAGGCACACCCACAGGGTGTGCCTAATTTAGGTGATTTCTCGTAAAGAATCTCTCATCGTCTAGACATAAGTCGGACTTACCCCCTTTAATTCCCCCTTGCAAAGGGGGAAGACGAGAAATCTAGTTCCCTCCCCTTTGCAAGATGTCATCAAGTAGATCGACCAGTTCATGTAATGGGAGAAGACGAGAAATCTAGTTCCCTCCCCTTTGCAAGATGTCATCAAGTAGATCGACCAGTTCATGTAATGGGAGAAGACGAGAAATCTAGTTCCCTCCCCTTTGCAAGGGGAGGGTTAGGGTGGGGTAAATTTTAGATATTGCCAAGCTTTAAGATTTTTTGCCAATGAGATTCAGATACAGGAACGACTGACAAGCGGCTAATGCGAATTAGGTCAAAGCCCTCAAAATCAGGATCTTGTTTGATTTGCGCAAGGGTGACGGGCTGAGGTAGCGATCGAACTGCTTTGACATCGACCACAGCTCGTTTAGGATCATCTAATTTTGGGTCTACATAAGGCAATGTAATTACTTCAGCGATACCCATAGCACGACGTTCATCACCTGTATGATATATCAGCGCTAAATCTTTAGGCTGCATCGTACGGATATGCTTGAGCGCCAAATTATTATTCACGCCATCCCAAATTGTTTGGCGATCGCGCTCTAGATCGGCGTATGAATAAACATGGGGTTCACTTTTGAGTAACCAGTAAGCCATTTTTAAAGACATTTGCAACAATCACAGTATACCGATCACCAAGCCAAAAAGTAGGGGCAATTCATGAATTGCCCCTACTTTTTGGCTTGGCATCACGATGAAAGTGTAGTCATCAGAACACAAGTAAAATCCTTGTAGCTTATAATCATTAATGCCCCAATCAGCAAGTAAATCAGGCAATTTTTGTCGAAAGCTTTGCTTTGCGTTATATATTTTTTGATAGCAACGAACTAATCCGATGGAAGTGAGCCGCGTGAATACAAGTCAGTCTAATCAGTCTGGAACTACTAATTTAATCCCAGGGCCATATTGGCTAGTGGAAGAGCGTGATGCCTGTGGGGTAGGTTTTATTGCTGACAAAGAAGGTCGTGCCAGTCATAAAATTATTAGCAACGCTCTGAAAGCTCTGACTTGTATGGAACATCGTGGTGGCTGTAGCGCTGACCAAGATTCTGGTGACGGTGCAGGTTTGATGACGGCAATTCCTTGGGCATTGTTACAAAAAGAATTTGCAGATTTGACCATCGATCCTGAGCATTCGGCGTTGGGGATGTTTTTCTTTCCACAAGATCGCGATCGCGCTGATAAATGTCGTGAAATTACTGAAAAAATTGCCAAAGAAGAAGGACTAAACCTGCTGCAATGGCGAATTGTACCTGTTCAACCACAAGTATTAGGGGTACAGGCTAGAGAAAATCAACCTCATATCGAGCAAGCAATTTTTGCAGCAGATGCAGAACATCAAAAGCTTGAACAAATCGAAAGGGCAATTTACATAACTCGTCGTCGGATTAAACTCGAAGTCAAAAAGCTTGCACCCGATCTCCCCAGCGATTTTTACGTTCCCTCTCTTTCTAACGCGACTGTAATTTATAAAGGGATGGTGCGATCGGCGATATTGGATGCTTTTTATGAGGATCTCCAAAATCCTGATTATGTCTCGCCTTACGCTATCTATCACCGAAGATTTAGTACCAATACCTTACCCAAATGGCCCCTTGCTCAGCCAATGCGATTCCTTGGTCATAATGGCGAAATTAATACTCTACAAGGCAATACCAATTGGTTTCTAGCTCGTCAGGGAGATCTCGCCCATCCAAATTGGGTAGATGCGACTGGCGATCGCCTAAAGGATTTATTACCAATTCTCAAGCCTAATGAAAGCGATTCAGCAACACTCGATCATGTTTTTGAATTGCTAATTGAGACAGGCCATAGTCCGCTTGAGGCAATGATGATTCTTGTGCCAGAAGCCTATGAGAACCAACCAGATTTAAGCGATCGCCAAGCAATTGTTGATTTCTATGAGTACTACAGTGGCATACAAGAAGCTTGGGATGGACCAGCTCTGCTAGCCTTCAGCGATGGCAAGATTGTTGGTGCTGCTCTCGATCGCAATGGATTGCGTCCAGCTCGTTACATGGTGACCAAAGATGGCATGGTTATCGTTAGCTCTGAGGCGGGAACCGTCGATATTCCTGAAACGGAGATTATCGAAAAAGGTCGGCTTGGACCTGGGCAAACAATTGCTGTTGATTTGCAGACCCATGAAATTCTACACAACTGGGAAATTAAGGAACGAGTGGCTAAAGCGCATCCTTATGGCGAATGGATTAAACAATACCGCAAGAATCTAGAGGTCAAGCCTTTTGCGGAAGCGCCAACACTCGATGAACAGAAAGTTCTCACCTATCAAACCGCATTTGGTTACACCCTCGAAGATGTGGAAATGGTAATCGAAGCAATGGCTCAAGATGCGAAGGAGCCAGTATTTTGTATGGGAGATGATGCGCCACTTGCCTTTTTGTCACAGCGCCCACATCTTCTTTACGATTACTTCAAGCAACGCTTTGCACAGGTAACAAATCCACCGATCGATCCTCTGCGTGAGGGAACGGTGATGTCTTTATCGATGTTTTTGGGAGAAAGAGCAAATTTGCTTCTCGCTACTCCTGAAGCAGCCCATCAGATTAAGATTAAAAGTCCCGTAATCAATGAAGCAGAACTTGAGGATCTCCAATCCTTAGGTTTTGCTTCAACAAAATTAGATATGTTGTTCCCGATCGCATCAGGAGCTGACGGGCTAAAAGATGCGATCGCCAAGCTCAGTGATGTGGCTGTAGCAGCAGTTCGCAATGGCGCAAAGCTGTTAATTTTAAGTGATCGCTATCTCAATGCTGACAATGCATACATTCCACCCTTGTTAGCCGTGGGCGCAGTCCATCACCGACTCTGTGCCGAGGGGATTCGCATGAAGGCTTCAATTGTTGTGGAAACGGCGCAATGCTGGAGTACCCATCATTTTGCTTGCTTGATTGGCTATGGAGCCAGTGCCATTTGTCCTTACCTAGCCTTTGAAACTACGCGCCATTGGTGGGGTAAAGCGAAGACCCAAATGCAGATGCAGCAAGGCAAAATTAAGTCTCTCACGATAGCTCAAGTTCAAGATAGCTATCGTAAGGCAGTTGAAGGCGGCTTGTTAAAGATTCTCTCGAAGATGGGGATTTCGCTCCTGTCTAGCTATAGCGGCGCTCAAATTTTTGAAGCGATCGGCATTGGTACTGAAGTAATCACCAATTGCTTTAAAGGAACTGTTTCCCGCGTTGGTGGTGTTAACTTCGCTGATATTGCTTCAGAATTACTCAGTTTCCATTCTCAAGCCTTCCCTGAATTGCAAATCAAGAAGTTGGAAAATTATGGTTTTGTGCAGTATCGCCCCACAGGTGAATACCACATGAACAGCCCTGAGATGGCTAAGGCTTTGCATAAAGCAGTGGCAGGTGATGGCTATGACCATTACGAAGTCTATCGCACTCAATTGCAAAATCGCACTCCTACTGCTTTGCGTGATTTACTCGAATTTAAGAGCGATCGACCCAGCATTCCCCTAGAAGAAGTAGAAGATGTCTCGGAAATTCTCAAGCGTTTCTGCACTGGCGCAATGTCCCTTGGCGCATTGAGTCGAGAAGCTCATGAAGTCCTTGCGATCGCGATGAATCGCGTCGGCGGCAAATCAAATTGTGGCGAAGGTGGCGAAGATCCAATTCGTTATTTACCCATTAATGATGTGGATGCGAACGGAATTTCCGCCACGTTCCCTCATCTCAAGGGCTTAAAAAATGGCGACACAGCTAACTCGGCAATTAAGCAAATCGCATCGGGACGTTTTGGTGTTACTCCTTCCTATCTAGTTAGTTCCAATCAATTGGAAATCAAGGTCGCTCAAGGAGCGAAGCCTGGTGAAGGTGGACAGTTGCCAGGTCCAAAAGTCAGCAGCTACATCGCCATGCTGCGAAATTCTAAAGCTGGAGTTTCGCTGATTTCACCGCCGCCTCACCATGACATCTATTCCATTGAAGACTTGGCGCAGCTAATCTTTGATTTACACCAAATCAATCCCACCGCCAAGGTATCTGTAAAACTAGTATCGGAAATTGGCATTGGCACGATCGCAGCGGGTGTTGCCAAAGCCAACGCCGACATCATCCAAATCTCTGGCTATGATGGCGGTACTGGTGCTTCACCCCTAAGTTCGATTAAGCACGCTGGCTCACCTTGGGAACTTGGTTTAGCAGAAGTGCATACGGTATTGATGGGTAATAAATTGCGCGATCGCGTATTATTACGAGTTGATGGCGGATTCAAAACTGGCTGGGACGTTGCGATCGCAGCACTCCTTGGTGGAGAAGAATATGGCTTCGGTACAGCGGCGATGATTGCTGAAGGTTGCATCATGGCGCGAGTTTGCCATACGAACAAGTGTCCCGTTGGTGTAACATCTCAACTAGAGCAGTTCCGCAAGCGCTTCCCTGGCACTCCAGAACATGTGGTCAACTTCCTCTACTTTGTTGCTGAAGAAGTTCGTCAAATCCTTGCCAAGTTGGGTTACAAGTCTCTCAAAGACATCATCGGACGTTCTGACTTGTTAGCACAACGCCAAGACCTCAAGCTTGCCAAGCTCGATCTCAATCAGGTTAACCTCGATTGCCTAATTAAACTTCCTGACACCAAGAGCGATCGCAGTTGGTTAGAGCATTCACCAACTTCCCATAGTAACGGCGCTGTTCTCGATGATGAGATTTTGGCTGATCTTGAAGTACAACAGGCGATCGCTAATCAAACTGATTTAAGCAAGAGCTATGCGATTATCAATACCGATCGCTCAGTTCCTGCGAGAGTATCAGGAGCGATCGCACAGCAATATGGCAATTCTGGACTCGCCAGTCATCTCAATCTCGAATTCGTTGGTGCAGCAGGTCAAAGCTTCGGCGCATTCAATATCAATGGATTGAATCTCTCCCTAGTCGGTGAAGCTAATGACTACATCGGCAAGGGCATGAATGGCGGCACAATCAGCATCAAACCTAAGCCTGATTGCATCTTCAATCCCGCCGATAATGCAATTATTGGTAATACCTGTCTATATGGCGCAACGGGCGGCTATCTCTTCGTTCACGGACGCGCTGGCGAACGTTTTGGAGTCCGTAACTCTGGCGCGAAGGCTATCGTGGAAGGCACAGGCGATCATTGCTGCGAGTACATGACTGGCGGTGTCATCGTCGTCCTTGGAACCACAGGTCGCAACGTCGGCGCAGGGATGACGGGCGGTATTGCTTACTTCCTCGATATAGATGGCAAGTTTAAAGAAAGACTCAGCCAAGAAGTTCTCAAAGTCCAGAGAGTTTGTACTGCCGCAGGTGAAAGCCAGTTAAAAGAGTTGATTCAATCTAGCTATGAGAATACTGGCAGTAGCCGAGCAAAGGAAATTCTCGATAATTGGTCGAGCTATTTACCGCAGTTCTGGCAAGTCGTACCACCTTCAGAACAGAATAGTCCTGAAGCTACGGATGCTGTACCTGTAGTCGCAACGGTTTAAAAAGAGGGGCGCTTTGCGCCCCTCTTTTTTGTCAATCGCGATCGAGTGGGCTAATCACCCCTTTCCCTCCCCGATTCAGCACATGGGTATAAACCATCGTTGTCTGCACATCTCGATGACCCAGCAATTCCTGTACTGTGCGAATATCGTAGCCGCTCTCCAATAAATGTGTAGCAAAACTATGACGCAAAGTATGTGGACTGGCGTTTTTATCGATCTGTGTTTGCCTCAAAGCCCGTTTCATTGAACGCTGAATCCTATCTTCTGAAAGATGGTGTCTTCCCTTTTTACCTGTAAGCGGATCGACAGATCGAGTCGGCGATGGAAAAACATATTGCCACTTCCACGATCTTGCTGCGTTGCTATATTTATTCGCCAAAGCAAAGGGCAACTCGACCTCGCCTAATCCCATCGATAGGTCGAGATTGTGCAAAGCGCGAGCATAAACCAATTGCTGACGCAAAGGCTCAACTAACTTCTCAGGCATCATCGTCATCCGATCCTGTTCGCCCTTGCCGTCGCGAATGATAATCTCTTTCTTTTCAAAATCTAAATCTTTTACCCGCAGTCGCAGTCCTTCCATTAGTCGCATTCCCGTTCCATAGAGCAATTGTAAAAACAGTCCCTCTACTCCATCCACAAGTGCCAAAATCTTCTGAATCTCATTACGATTCAAGACTACTGGCAATCTTTTTGGTCGTCTCGCTCTCTCAATATTATCGATGTCGGGCAAGTCGCTCTTGAAGACCTGACGATACAAAAACAGCAGTGCTGATAGGGCAATATTTTGAGTGGAAGCAGCAACATTTTTGTGCGTAGCAAGATGAGATAAATAAGTGCGAATTTCATCAACGCCCATTTCTTGCGGATGGCGCTTATTGTGAAAATAAATATAGTCTAAAATGTAATACAGATAGCTTTTTTCAGTACTACGGCTCATGTGTTTGAGTCGTAATATTTGGCGGACTTGATTGAGC
>Ga0209972_10003729_pt1 | contig 11816 bp, 10 predicted proteins | sample NOAtaG_7_FD_187302 | JGI IMG/M metagenome (GOLD analysis project Ga0209972, IMG submission 187302) | Freshwater lake microbial communities from Lake Erie, under a cyanobacterial bloom - NOAA_Erie_Diel1S_2200h metaG (SPAdes) (version 2) | ecosystem: Environmental > Aquatic > Freshwater > Lake ...
TGGATAAGGACCAAGGCATTGAGGTGGCGCCCAAATACATCAACAAGTTCGGCTACTTTGAGTTTGACCTCATCAACAACCACCGCTACGACATCTACATCCAAGGTGAAAACTTCATGACCATCAAGGAGAGTTTGGTCATGAGCGACGACACGAGTTTTGCTGTGGTGGCCAGCAGTTTTGAATCAGGAAAGCCCATCGTGTTCGAAAATTTGGAATTCGAAGCCAACTCCACGGATTTGAATGCATCCATCGAGCCGAAATTGAACTATTTGATTGCCTTTTTGCAACGTTACCCGATGTACCGCCTCACGGTGAAAGGACACACCGATTCGCAAAGTGATGCCCGGTATAACTTGGATCTCAGCCGGAAACGTGCTGCAACCATTCGAAAATACATCGTAAAGGCAGGTGGAATTGCGGAAGATCGTGTGATGGCGGAGGGTTATGGTGAAACCAGGCCATTGGTGCCCAACGATACCGAGGAGAACCGACGAACCAACCGCCGGGTTGAGTTTGAAATGTCTTTGGATCCAACTTTCAAGGGAGATTGGATATTGCCCACAGCCGAAGAGCTTGCTGCTCCGGAGGACGAGGAACAATATGACCCTGAATTCATGCAGGAGTTCGATTGGCAAGAAGACGCTGAGGACTTGGACATGGATTGGGAGTTGCAAGAGGATGAAGACAGTGAATTGCTACAAGAATTCGACGACGTGACGGAGGAAGACATCAGGCAGATGCGAGATGACGAAGAGGATGAAGCAGATGATTTGCCCGACGAGGAATTGGATCCTTGATGCAAGCAGGATTGCCCCCTGAAAATCCCTTTGCCTGCCTTATATTTGCAGGTGATGGAAGTGACCTACAGCCGGGAATCATTGCCTCTTCCCTCCGAGCTGATCCAACGAATGGCCGAAACACCCCAAAATCCGCGGTATCATGCGGAGGGAAGTGTCTTGGAGCATACGTGGTATGTACTGGACCGTTACAGGCAGCTCGCAAATCGGTTTGACCTGAATCCGGCAGACCAAGAAGTTTTGTACTGGGCAGCCGTATTGCACGACATCGGGAAAGTCAGAACCACCCGTTGGGAAAACGAAAAATGGCGCTCTCCCGGCCACGAAAGAGCCGGAGTGCCCCTGGCCTGGGACGTCTTGTTGGGACAATCCGCGGTCTCGGCCGAGCAACGCCAAAGAGTCCTTCAAATCGTGAGATGGCACGGTTTCCCGCTTCAGTTTGCTCGCCAACAGTCGGGTATCGACAAATTGAAATTATTGGGTACGGCCACCGATTTGAAATTGCTGGCTGCATTCAATCTGTTCGACATGAGAGGCCGAGATTGTGAGGATCGCGAATGGGTGGACCGCGTAACGGAGCATTTTTTGGATGTTCAAGTGCCCAAGGCCGAATATGAATTGGGTAGGTTCCGGGACCTGCAAGAACAATTCCGTGGGATGAACCTCCGGATGAAAAATGCGGTATGGACTGCCTATTTCCGTGGCATGACCCATTTGTTGCCCAAGTTGATGGAGGCTGCGCCCGCTTCTGACCTGAATACCTTCAACAAAAAAGTGTTCATGACCGTGGGTCCCCCTTTGGCAGGGAAGTCGACCTGGGTTTCCCAAAACTTGCCCGAGGTGTTCAGGGTAAGCATGGAGGAACATGGGTTGGCTGAGGAAATGTTGGGTGACAGGTATTATCAGGACAGAAAGTTGGTGGAGTTCAAACACTTCCTCACCGTATACCTCAACCGCTACCGCCAAGTGGTCTTGGACGGATGCAACTTAGATGGCGCTTTTCGCAATCGGATTGTAGAAATGATCAGAGGCTTGGAAGTCGAAGTCGAGTTTTTGGTTTTCGAAACTACCCTCTCTGAAGCCCAGACAAGGAATGCCTACCGAGATGTCCCTTACAGCCCCGAGTCACTGGAAAAGCTGTTTTCCATGCAAGATGTGATTCACCCCTGGGAGGCCCATACCATTCGATACGAGGGCTGAATCCATCTTGGATATTATTTAACCTCGGGTTTTAGTTTGTCCTTAAAGGCTTTGTGGAATTTTTCGACTTTGGGCCGAATCACATACACACAATAAGCCTGATCCGGATTTTGGTTAAAGTAATCCTGATGGTATTTCTCTGCCTCGTAAAAGGTAGGTAAAGGGGAGATTTCCGTTACGATGGGTTTGTCAAAAGCCCCGGATTCGTTCAGTCGTTGCTTGTAATGCTCGGCCAACTTCTTTTGTTCCTCATCGTGATAGAAAATGACGGAGCGGTATTGAGTACCCACATCATTGCCTTGACGATTCAGGGTAGTGGGGTCGTGGGTCTGCCAAAACACCTCCAAAATCTCGTCGAAAGAAACTTGTTTGGGGTCGTACACGACTCTTGCCACTTCCGCATGGCCTGAATTTCCACTGCAGACCTCTTTGTAGGTCGGATTGGCAGTTTTGCCTCCGGCGTACCCACTTTTCACGGAAACAACCCCTTTGAGGTCTTGGAAAACCGCCTCCACACACCAAAAACAACCCGCACCCAAGGTCGCTTCGGCCAATTTCTCTTTTCCGCCTGATACGTCAACACCTTCTGGAGCAAATTTCAAAGACGCTGAATTGATGCAATAGCGCATCCCGGTCGGCCTTGGGCCATCGTTGAACAAGTGCCCTAGGTGGGCGTCGCAGCGGCTGCACGTCACCTCCGTTCGTACCATTCCGTGGGTGCGGTCCACATGTTCGGTGATGTTCTCCTTGGCGAAAGGGGCATAATAGCTCGGCCAACCTGTTCCGGAGTCGAATTTGGTGTCAGATGAAAACAAGGGCTGTCCGCAGCATGTGCAGGTATAGGTGCCTTTTTCATGATGGTCCCAAAATGCCCCAGTAAATGCCCGTTCGGTGCCTTTTTGACGGGCCACATAAAATTCCATTTCGGTCAGTTGGGCTTTCCATTCGGATTCTGTTTTCATGACTTTTTCTATTGGGGAGGTTGGGGTTGGATTGGAGGTCTGCTCATCTTGTCTTTTGGCGCGCTGGGCTTGTGTGCAAGAGCCCAAGGCAAACAAACATAAAAAAATGAATGGGGCTGACATTTTCATGGGTCCCGGAAGGCAAGGTCAACAATGCCCACCGTGTTCCTTTAACGATTGTGTATGGAAAGTGTTTGGATTTTTTGGCTTATAAGAATTTCTTTCAAGGGCAATCCCATCAACGGGTTTCATAACCGGCAGGAATCTCGGATATTTGTTTAAACTCACAATTTTAAAATCCATGATGTCCAAGCGTTTTTATCCTTTCTTGATTTGGGTGGCCATGATGTGGTCGAGCTCGCTGTCTGCTCAATTGTCCACTTGGACCACCGACCTCAGCCACAGCACGGTTTTGTTCTCGGTGCGCCACGTGCTCACCCCGTTTTATGGCCAGTTCAAGGAATTCGATGTCACGCTCAATTGGGACCCTTCAGATGCAAGCAAAAGTTCGGTCATAGCCAAAGTCAAGGTGGCTTCTGTTCAAACAAGCTCATCCGAGCGCGATGAATGGTTGGTGACTGCCGACATGTTTGATGCTGGATCGCATCCTGAGTGGACGTTCGAATCCACTTCGATTTTGGCCAAAGATGGTGGTTATGTCGCCAAAGGGACCCTGAAAGTACGGGGCGTGTCCAAAGATATCGAGGTGCCATTTGTCTTCTTGGGTGTGATGGACATGGGCAAACGGGGTAAAAAAGCAGGTGCAACTGCCGAATTCACCATCCTCCGCAGCGACTTTGGTTTGGGCAAAACGGGCGGTTCGGTCGCCGATGAAGTCAAAATCATCGTAAGCCTGGAATTGAATGGCAAATAGCGTTTTTGGTAGGGTGTCATGTGCCTGACTCAGTAGGTCAATCCGGACATGGCAGACATTTACAATCAGTCCACCCGATCACGGGTGATGTCCCGCATCAGGGGTAAAAACACCGGCCCAGAAGTCATGGTGCGCCGTTTTTTGTTCGCCAATGGATTTCGGTTCAGGATTCACGCACGCAATTTGCCGGGAACACCCGATGTGGTTTTGCCTGCCTACCGGTCGGTGGTCATGGTAAATGGATGCTTTTGGCATGGCCATACCGGATGCAGGGAAGGCAGGGTTCCGACCACGAACGCTGATTTTTGGGCAGCCAAAATCGGCCGGAACCAGCAGCGGGACGAATATCAAATCAAGTCTCTGAAGGCGATGGGATGGAACGTAATCGTAGTTTGGGCCTGTGGGTTGCGCGGAAAAAGCCGGCAGTCCACCTTGGTGGGTATCCTCAAGCAATTGACATCCCACAATGGAGCTTACCTCCCGGATTGACAAATTGCATCCTCATTCTGCCCATTCCCAAGCACTTTGATAGGCTCCCGTTTCATCCACGTAATCCAAAAATGACCGGTAGAAAGGGTGATGTGCCAACGTTGCGCTGTCACCCACTACGACCAACTTTTTGCGTGCACGGGTCAAGGCCACGTTCATCCTCCTGACATCTCCCAAGAAGCCAATGCCACCCTCTGCGTTGCTGCGCACCATGGAAATGTAGATGATGTCCCGCTCCTGACCCTGGAATCCATCCACTGTGTCGATGGTCATGCGCTTCAACCAAGGCCACAAAGGTTTTTGGTCGATCACCTCTTGGCGTAGAAAAACAACCTGATCTTTGTATGGCGAGATCACGCCGATGCTCGGGGAGGATTCAGGCGAGTCTTTGTCGGGTTTGTCCAACAAATCCAAAAGCGCCTCTAAATGGCGGAAAAGCAACTTCGCCTCACCCGGATTGCTTCGGCTTTTGGTTTCAGGGTCGAGTACCTCGTCGTATCCACATCCTGCAGTGTCTACAAATTGGAATGATTTCGTTATCATTTCGTGGTCTGATCCCTGAAGGAGTTGGTGTTTTGCCACCGACCCATCTGCCTCCAGTTCCCCATGGTAAAACTGTCGGTTGCTGAACGACATGATGGTTTCGTGCATCCGATATTGGGTCCGGAGCATACGGGCTACGGATTTGCGCTCGAGGATGCGTTCCATCAGCGACACACCCAAACCACCCATTTCAGCTTCTCTGCTTTTGACCGTCGGAGGCAGTTGGCAATGGTCCCCGGCAAAAATCACCCGTTGGGCTACTCGGATGGGAATCCAGCAGGCAGGTTCCAATGCCTGCGCGGCTTCATCGATGAATAAGGTGCTGAATTTGCGGCCTGCAAGCATGGAGGATGCAGCCCCAGTCAGTGTGCAGGCGATGACTTGGGCCTTGTCGATCAAGTCTTTGAAGATGAAATCCTCCAACAAGCGAGCTTGGGTTTGGCAGTGCTTGGCCTCCTGCAGCATTTCCTTCCGCTGTTCACGCTCCGCTTTCCCAAATTGCCGTTTGAATTTCAAGGCCTTGTCACGGATTTTTTCTGCCTCCTTGCGGTAGTTTTTCATTTCCTTGAAGGCGGGATGCACCATCACCTGCATGTCCAAACTATGCTGCAACACCGGCTCGCTTACCCGTGCAGGATGCCCCAAACGAAGTACCGTCACGCCCGCTAAGGCCAATTTTTCGGTCAACAAGTCGGTTGCCATGTTGCTCGCAGCGCATACCATCACTTGTTTTTCGGTTTTCAACACCGTGGCAATGGCACGCACCAAGGTGGTTGTTTTCCCGGTGCCCGGTGGGCCATGCACCACTGCCACATCGTCGGCCCTGAGGACCAAGTCCACCGCCTGATTTTGGCTTTCATTCAAATTGGGGTCTTGAAAACCGGTTTCGTCGCTCGAAAACTGCGGGTTTGCGTCCCCGATGAGGGCCTCACGCAGCTCTGCCAAACGGTTGCCCCGGGCTGCACTCACATCGCGGAGGGCATTTTCCATTTCCTCGTAGGTCCGCTCGTCGTAATAAAGATCCAGGCCCAGTTTGCCCTCATCCACCCAGTCAGGCAGCTCATCTTCCTCAATGGCCAAAAAAAGCCGGTCATCCTTGGTGCGGGTCACGACGCCTGTCAATGAAGGTGGATTTTTCCGGTTGGGGTCTGCATTGCTCCACAAGGACGCAATACCCCCGGGGTGGAAAATCCCAGACTGCCCGCTTGAAGCCTCCGGACGTTGGATTTCCAAAACCAAACGGTCACCCAAACCGATTTCTTCACTGGCAATGATGACGGGGTACCAAGAAAGACCTTGTTTTTTCCGCTCTTGAAGGGGCATATTGGCAAATCGTTCACGAAACAATTTGCGCTCTTCCAACCGCTCGGTATGAAGCAAAGTCAGAAGGTTGGCGATGGAATCTTGGGCTGCCGTCATGGGGCGAAAATAAGGAAGTAAAAGGACGAACGGGATAGGCTGGGAATCATCCCAAGGCCTTGCTCAACATTTGATGGAACTGATGCACACCAAGCTCCATGGTCGGGGAATACCTTCCTTGTTTGTAAAGCCGTGCTCTGATGCCTTTTTGGACATCCAAGACCACTTCCTCGTCCTCCATTTCCACCCGGTGGAGGTCAGCCCCTGCGCCTTGGTCCAATAATTTGGGGTGCAGAACATAGGTGAGAAACTGGACCTGTGTTTTTTGGATTCCTTGGGGCCTCACCACATTTACCGATAGACCCCATGGGTAAAAGTTCAACATCAGGTTTGGAAAAAACCAGAAATAGTAAGCCGCAACCCGTTTTCCATGGTCGGGTGAAGTGGGTGGAAGGTCCAAAGCAGGTTGGCCCTCAGCGGCAATCCCAATTTGTACATTGCCCCATGGCAGCTTTTCGACGTGATATTCGCCCTTTTCCAAGGTGGCATTCAACCCCTTGTGGACGAACGGAATGTGAAATCCTTCGAGGTAATTGTCTACATACAAGGCCCAATTGGCGTCAAAGCTGTAGCTCTTCGTACGCGAGGGATCCAATTTCAAGAGGTGCCAAGGGTAATCCCCGATTCGCTCTTGAAGTCCGATCGTCCATTCTGCAAATTTCACGGAGGGAGCCAAGGAGGCGAAAATGAATCTTCCCAGTTGTGCCAAGGGAATCCTCGGAAGGTGGTCGTCCTCGCTCGGGAAAGATTGGGCAGATTCGAATCCGGGTGCATACTCCAGCCTTCCATCCAAGCCAAACCTTCGGCCGTGGTAGGCGCAGCGAATCTTTTTGCATTTCCCGTGAGCCTTCAACAAAATATTCCCGCGGTGGGTACAAACGTTCGACAGGCAATGCACGATTCCGGCTTCATCCTGGGTGAGGACCAAAGGTTCGTCCAACAATCCGGGCAACATGGTGAACGGGAAGGCTGTACCTGGTTCACCAACAGCATCCAAAACGCCCAACCATTGCCAAGAATTGGTAAAAACACGCTCCTTGACGTCTTCATACACGCCCAAATCGGTGTAAAAAGATCCAGGAAGGGTATGGGCCTCCCGGATGTCGGGATGAATGGGGAATCGCATGAAGCAAGTTAACAAGCCTTGCATTTCAAGACAAACGGGCAGTAGGAATGATGAATGGACCGTCTACCGAATCATCCTTGGCATGCGGTTTGGTTTTCATAAGTTTGCATCGATGAAATTTCTGAAGTGGTCGGTTTTGGTGTTTTCAATCACGGCATGCAGCAATATCCGTCAGGTGCCTGAGTTGCCTTTGGATGCCTTGGAATTGCCGGAGGCGCCCGACTATTCCAAATCGGAGAATTGGGCCGCACATCCCGGGAAAACAGATCCGGCCGACCTTGTTCCCATCGATCAGCTCCAAAACAAGCAGCAGGAAGCCGTTGCGGATGTGTTTTTTGTTCATCCAACAACATTTTTTGGCGGAAGCCATTGGGTGGGTGATGTGAAAGACTCCAAGTTGAACGCCGATACGGACAAGCGTCCCATTCTCCATCAAGCCTCGATATTCAACGGGTCGACACGTGTATTTGCACCTCGGTACCGGCAGATGGTCTATGGTGGTTTTTTGGTCAGCACACCCAGCGAATACAAAAGTGCCAAGGCTGCCGCGGAAATTGCCTATTCCGATGTAGCGCGGGCCTTCCAGCACTATTGGGAACATGAAAACCAGGGCCGGCCCTTCATTTTGGCGGGCCACAGCCAAGGAGCAGCCCATGCAATCCACCTCTTGCTCGAACGGGAGCACGACGCCCGGTTTCGCGAACAGTTGGTGGCGGCCTATTTGCCCGGGTGGCCTGTCAGGCGAGACACCTTCCAATTCATCCCACCCTGCGACTCAGCAGACGACATCCATTGCTACACGAGTTGGTGCTCGTTTCGGTGGGGTACCTCACCCGATGATCCGAACTGGTACAACAATGCCGTTTGTGTCAATCCCGTGAGTTGGACGGTGGACAGCACCATCGCCGCCAAAAATCTTCATCAGGGGTTGGTGATGGGTGATTTTGCCAAAATCTATCGACAGGCTTCAGCTACCCGGGTCAATGGAAGCATTCTGTGGGTGGAAAAGCCCAAAGTACCGGGAGCCTTCATCATCCGGGAAAATAATTACCACATCGGGGATTTCAATCTGTTTTGGTTGGATGTGCGGGCCAATGTGGAGGCCAGAATCAAATCCTTTCAACAACACAGGCTTGACCCATGAAAATCCTTTTGTTGGAACCCTTTTGGGGTGGGTCGCACCAACAATGGGCTGAGGGATACCAACGCCATAGCCGACACGAAATTCAATTCTTGTCCTTGCCCGGTCGACATTGGAAATGGCGCATGCATGGTGCCGCCGTGACGTTGGCTGGACAATTCTTGCAAAATCCGGTTCGAGCAGACCTGATATTGGCGACCGACATGTTGGATTTGTCCCTGTTTCTGTCGCTTACCAGATCCCATACCGCAAACATCCCAACCGCGCTCTATTTCCATGAAAACCAATTTGCCTACCCTTGGAGCCCCAATGACCAAGACACTCGTTTGCAACGCGACCATCATTATCCCTTCCTGAATTACACCTCAGCCCTGTGTGCTAGTGCCGTTTTTTTCAATTCCGCCTACAACCGAAATACCTTTTTATCGGGCTTGGAGACCTTACTGAACTCACTTCCTGATTTCCAGGAAAAGCAAAACATGAATTTGCTTTCCTCAAAAAGCAAAGTATTGCCTTTGGGTCTTGATTTGGCCTTTTTCAACAACGGGGATCTGCGAAAAGAGAATGCAACTCCGTTGATTTTGTGGAACCACAGGTGGGAACATGACAAGGGACCGGAAGAGTTTTTCGAGGGGTTGGTACAGTTGAGTCAATCCAGGCACCGCTTTCACTTGGCCGTGTTGGGGGAACGGTTTCAGAAGGTTCCCGCTTGTTTTGATCGGGCCAAGGAAAGGTTGCATCCTCACATCGTGCAATGGGGTTATGCAGCCTCCCGAGGGGATTACCGAGACTGGTTGTGGAAGGCAGATTACCTCCCCGTCACGGCAAAACAGGACTTTTTTGGAGCATCCGTGGTGGAAGCCATGGCGGCAGGTGTCAGGCCTTTGCTGCCTGACCGATTGGCCTATCCTGAACACGTGCCTGAATCTTGGCGCACCTCTGTTTTGTATCGGGAAAGTGAGTGGGCGATCCGTTTGGGTGAAATGCTGAATTCCAAGCCTGAGTCGATCCCATCGTCGGACTGGGTATTGCAATACGATTGGAGCCGGATGGCACCCATTTACGACGACATGTTCGAGGGGTTGCCCCTCCAGGATGCTTAAATTGCAACATGTCCAAGCAACTTGCCTTCATAGAGTTGATGCAGGAGACCAATTCGTTCTCCTCGCTCACCACAGGAATGCGTGAATTCCAACAGTTTGCTTTGCACATGGGTTCGGATTTGCATGCTTTTTCCCGAAAACACCAAACGCAAGGTTTGGGTTTTCTGCAGGCCTTGGAAAAATTTGGCCAGGGTGAGTTCAGGATGTTGCCTGTGTTTTCTGCATGGGCATGGTCGGGAGGCCCCATTGAACTTCATGTTTACGAGCATTTTCGGGATTTGGCAGTCAAGACGTTGTCTGAGAGCGATGACTTGTGCGGGGTGTATTTGAGCCTTCATGGCGCAATGGGCGTGGTAGGCATACGGGATCCCGAAAGCGATTTGATGCAGGCCATACGTATTGTGGTGGGTGCTGCGATACCGGTGGTCGTTTCATTTGATCTTCATGCGAATGTTACCGCCCGGAACGCCGAATTGGCCGACGTCATTTTGGGCTACCGAACCAATCCCCACCGCGACTTTCGAAAAGTGGGTTTCAAAGCCGGCCAGATTTTGTTGCAAATGGCGCGCGGCGAGGTAAAGCCCGTCATGGCATTCAGGAAAATGAGGCTCTTGAAGGGAGGCGGCATGGGGCTAGACTTTTTGCAACCAATGCGAGGTATTTTGGGTCGCATGCGCCAAATGGAGCGTATTCCCGGAGTATTGGCTACCGCCAATTTTTGGGTTCATATCTGGATGGACGATGTCGAGTTGGGTTGGAGCGTGACGGTCACTACCGACAATGACCCCGAATTGGCGGAAAGGTTGGCGGACGAGTTATGCGACAAGAATTGGACTGCCAGAACCCATGGGCACCCCCAACCCATCACCGTTGAAGAGGCTATCCGAAAGGCGCGCGGTGCCAGAATCCTCAGGCGCTTGGGAACCCTCACGTTTTGCGATGTGAGCGACATCGTGGGAGCGGGTGCCCCCGGTGCCAATACCAATATCCTACGGGCCTTGTTGGAGCAAGCCCCCGACTTGGTCAGCTATGTGCCAGTCCGGGATCCCGTCGCCGTGGGCAAACTGTTTGATGCTGAACAAGATGAGGTTGAAGTGAACGTCGGGGGGTGCATTGACCCGCAACTGAATCCAACCGTGAAAGTAAAGGGAACGATCTTGAGTCGTTGTGAAAGCCAATGGGGGAAAACCATCATTTTGAAATCAAATGGTGTTCACCTAATCCTGACCGAACTGCCGTTTCCCGCTTATTTTGCCTCCGATTTCAAACAACTGGGTCTGAATTTGTGGAGAGCTGATATCACTGTGGTCAAAAATTTGTTTCCCTATCGGTTCCGGATGCTCAAATACAACCGCCGCAGTTTTTTGGTGGTCACGCAGGGTATCACCCATTTGGATGTGCACAAACTTCCCTACAAGACCGTGCCCCGACCCATTTATCCTTTGGACTCCATTACCGATTGGCGCTGAAAGGAATTACGCTCAAATGTGGATAAAACAAAAATTAATAGACTGAAAACCAACTGTTTTAAAATTTAACTGTGGATAAAGGTATGTTTTTCCACATATTATGATAGCTTTGTTGAAGGATGTCTAACCTGCTGGTTGTGGTTCTCCTTCCTTGGACGTGTCGAACCCTCCGCAGGAGTCTTATTTGGGCTGGTGTCACTCGTTCTTTTTAAGTCATTTGGTCTGAGCGGGCTTTTAATCCCGCGGTTTGGAAGAAATTTTCTCCTCATAAGTTTAAACATCAGCCCTGGGGCTGCCTCTAGTCAAGGCAGCCTCTTTTTTTGAATACGGTCCAAATCCATGCCTCTCGGTTTGAACTTGGAAAGCACGGGTCTCCTGCGTTGTTTTGGGCCATGAAACAAAAAACCTACTTCGGAAAATTAGGAGCCGTGATTTGGATTTGCTTGATTTTGCTGAGCACGTTGGAGCCTTTGGGGGTTTTTCCGTTCACAAGGACTTTTTTCTTCCCCATGTTGGCCCTGTTGGTTTTTTTGGTGGGTTTGGTAGGATGGATGGAGCGAGACCAAGTCAAATGGCCGGCGATGGTGGTTACCATCTTAGGAGGATTTTCCCTTTTGGGATGGCTTGTTTTGGTGTTTTTAAGGGTATTGGGTTGAATTTCCCCAACTGATTCTGGTCGAATCAAGGGTT
>Ga0209972_10003731_pt1 | contig 11815 bp, 9 predicted proteins | sample NOAtaG_7_FD_187302 | JGI IMG/M metagenome (GOLD analysis project Ga0209972, IMG submission 187302) | Freshwater lake microbial communities from Lake Erie, under a cyanobacterial bloom - NOAA_Erie_Diel1S_2200h metaG (SPAdes) (version 2) | ecosystem: Environmental > Aquatic > Freshwater > Lake ...
ATTGCGGAGCATCGCGGCAAAGGCAAGATCTCTATGGTGCATTTTGATGCACACGCCGACACTGGAGATTTGCAGATTGGAGCACTTGTTGGTCACGGAACTCCAATGCGCAGATTGATTGAAAACGGATATGTTCGCGGCGATCGCTTCTTGCAATTAGGGCTACGCGGTTATTGGCCCGATGATGCAACCCTCAATTGGATGCGTGATCAAGGTATGCGCTCTTATGAGATGACCGAGATTCATCATCGTGGATTAAAAGCTGTCCTTGATGAATCTTTTGCAACTCTCACCGATGGATGCGATGGAGTCTTCCTATCCGTTGATATCGATGTTGTTGATCCTGGAATGGCGCCTGGAACTGGAACGCCAGAACCTGGTGGAATGACGTCACGTGAATTGTTAGAAGCAGTCCGTCGGATTTGTTTAGAACTTCCCGTGGTGGGAATTGATGTGGTCGAAGTTTCTCCGCCTTTTGATTCAGCAGATATCACTGCAATTCTTGCCAACCGCGTTGTACTCGAAGCAATTAGCGCGATTGCAAAACGTCGCTCGGGAACGAAGTATTCTCCGACGCAGAACTTGCTAGATCGTTAAGCCTGGGCGAGGGCTTCATCAAGGATCTCTAGAGCTTCCTTGAGAAGATGTTCTGGCATTACAAGCGGTGGAAGTAAACGAATCACGTTTCCATAAGTTCCAGCCGAGAGAATCAAGACACCTTTTTGCTGGCAATACTTGATTGCAGAAGCAAGAGCTGCTGGATTTGGATCTTTCGTTCCGGGCACAACCAATTCAATTGCTTGCATTGCTCCACGACCACGAACATCGCCAATAATTGGATACTTCTTCTTCATCTCGTTGAGAGCGGCGCTCATCATTACGCCGAGTTGATTGGCACGATCTACTAACTTCTCTTCTTCAATGGTGGCGATAGCGCCAAGAGCTGCGGCGCAGGCGATAGGTGAACCACCGTATGTGCCACCAAGACCACTCATATGGATTGAATCCATGACATCGGCGCGGCCCGTGACGCCAGCAAGTGGGAGTCCGCCCGCAATTCCTTTAGCAGTGGTGATGAGATCAGGAACGATTCCTTCGTCTTCGCAAGCAAACATCTGGCCGGTGCGTGCAAAGCCAGTTTGAACTTCGTCTGCAACAAAGAGAATGCCATTGTCTTTACAGAACTTAGACAAGCCGGGCAGGAATCCTTTGCAAGGAACGATGAAGCCACCTTCGCCCATGATTGGTTCAATCACGATACAGGCGACATTGTTTGCGCCGATTTCCTTCTCGATCTTATGGATGACAGTGTCGAGAACGGAACTTTGACATGAGCCAGAGCAAGAATCGCAGCGATATGGATAAGACATCGGCATGCGATAGACCTCGGGAGTAAATGGTCCAAATCCATCTTTGTAGGGCATGTTCTTGGCGGTCATCGCCATCGTGAGATTGGTACGTCCGTGATACCCATGTTCGAAGACAACAACCGCTTGGCGATTAGTAAATTTACGAGCAATCTTTACTGCGTTCTCAACAGCTTCAGCTCCAGAGTTGAAGAGCGCAGATTTCTTCTTATGTGTTCCTGGAGTTAAACGATTTAACGCTTCGCACACTTCGATGTAGCCCATATATGGAGCGATCATGAAACAGGTATGAGTGAATGCTTCTACTTGAGCTTGGACATTTTTCACAACGCGATCAGCAGAGTTTCCGACATTAACTACTGCGATACCAGCGCCCATATCAATAATGGAGTTGCCATCGACATCAACAATTACTCCGCCGCCAGCTTTTTCGACCACAACAGGAATTGCCATACCAAGTGCTGCGGAGACCGCTTCGGAACGACGCTTGATCAATTCCTGGGATTTTGGTCCAGGTATTGCAGTTACAAGTTTTCTTTCCTGCGGGATATGCGGTCCAGAAGTCATGGGCGCATTCTATCTTTTCGATTAAATCTGCCTATTTCTGAGAAGATAGGCAGATGCGCGATATCGTGATTTTGGGCTCAACAGGGTCCATTGGCGTTCAAGCCCTCGAAGTTATCGCTGCTAATCCCACCAGATTCCGTGTGGTTGGACTGAGCGCTGGCTCAAATAATCTTGAAAGATTAGTAGAGCAAGTAAAGAAGTTCTCGGTACCTATTGTTGGTACAACGAGCGATGGTTCCACTCTTCGTGAAGCGCTACCTGGCGTTGAAGTTATAGATGGCCCACACTCTTCACTTCAAATCGCGGCCTTGTCATGTGATGTAGTACTTAACGGAATCACCGGGTCTATTGGTTTAGGTCCGACTCTGGCTGCTTTGGAAGTTGGAAATAAAGTAGCGCTTGCAAATAAGGAATCTCTTGTTGCCGGAGGCGATTTAGTTATGGCCCACGGTCGCGATCGGATCATTCCGGTTGACTCTGAACATTCTGCGCTTTTTCAAGCGATGATGGCGGGCAAGATCGCTGACGTAGAAAAAGTTATCCTCACAGCTAGCGGTGGTCCATTTAGAGATGTTAATGATCTATCAAAAGTGTCTTTAGCAGATGCACTCAATCATCCGACGTGGAGTATGGGGCCAGTAGTAACAATCAATTCAGCGACGTTGGTTAACAAAGGTCTTGAGATTATCGAAGCACACTATTTGTTTGATATTCCGTACAACAAAATTGAGGCGGTTATTCACCCGCAATCTGTTGTGCACTCGATGGTGGAATTTAAAGATGGCTCAACAATCGCCCAAGCGTCACCTCCCAACATGAAGGGCCCTATCTCGTATGCGATTGCACATCCCGACCGAGTAGCGCATGCGATGCCAGCGATTGATTGGAAGAGCGCTCACACATGGACCTTCGCGCCGATTGATCATGAACGTTTCCCTGCAGTTGAACTTGCTAAACGTTGTGGCGCACTTGGGGGAGCTGTGGCTGCGATGTATAACGCAGCAAATGAAGTTGCAGTAGCAGCTTTTATGAAGGAAGAGATTCCATTCACAGCAATTGTGGATACTATTGAAAAGACCGTTACGAAATTAGGCGGTCAAGCACAATCTGTGGTTCGCGATATCAAAGATGTCAGCGCCATTGAGAATGATGCGCGACGCGTAGCGCAAGAAGCGCTTGCGAAAAGGTAGGAGCTGACGTGGGAATTCTTGGAGTAATCGCATTCATCGTTGCTTTATTGGCTTCTGTGATGGTTCACGAATTAGGTCATTACGTAACTGCAAAGCGATATGGAATGCGGGTTACTGAATTCTTTTTAGGGTTTGGAAAGCGAATCTGGTCAACCACGCGAGGCGAAACTGAGTTTGGATTAAAGGCGATTCCTGCGGGTGGTTACTGCAAGATCTCTGGAATGTCCCCGCGCGAAGAGCTTCCAGACGATGTTAAACACCGCGCCTTCTATCTTGCGACGGTCCCACAGAAATTGGTGGTACTTGGCGCTGGTTCATTCCTGCACTTTGTATTGGGAATACTTCTTCTATTTACGCTCTTTGCCGGAGTCGGCACCTCACAAATTCTTCCTGTTGTCTCCCAAGTAGTGGATTGCGTTCCAACTGCGAGCGAATGTTCTGCTACTGATCCGATTTCACCTGCTAAGCAAGTTGGTATCAAGGCTGGCGATCGCATTATTGGAATTAATGGCGAGAAGAAAGAATGGGAAGAAATCACTCCGACTTTACGTGCATCTGCGAATAAAGAGATAACTCTCTTGATTCTGAGAGATGGCGCTGAAGTAACGATTCCGATTACACCTGCATCGCGAACGATTGATGGTGAGGTTCGCGGATTCCTGGGCATCATTAATGAAGTTGGTTTAGTTCGCGAGAATCCTGTAACGGCAATTGGCAAAAGCCTCAGCGCTACTGGCTCAATCTTCCAAGGTTCGATTAAAGCCTTGATAGGACTGCCCGCTCAGATCCCATCTTTAATGCGTCAGACGTTTCTAGGTGAAGAACGCACCGCCGATGGTCTTGTTGGAATTGTGGGAGTCGCTCGCGTAAGTGGTGAAACAGTTTCAAGTGGAAACTTAACTACAGGAGAGAAATTCGCAACTTTCTTGCTCATCGTTGCTTCTCTTAATATCTTCGTTGGAATTTTTAATCTGCTGCCGATACTTCCACTTGATGGTGGACATATGGCGGTTGCCATCTACGAAGGCACACGCCGCCGAATCGCAAACTTGAGGGGTCAATCCGATCCTGGACCCGTCGATGTGGAGAAACTCACCCCAATTACGATGGTCGTCTTTATCTTGCTCGCGTTCTTAACGCTCCTACTTCTCTTCGCTGACATCTTCAATCCGATTAATCTAAATTTATAGAAAGATGATCTTGCGGCGCTCAGTCACAAAAATTTGGATTTTGACTTCATTGCTTGCGCTTCTCTTTAGCTCAAGTGCTGTTGGCGCGGAGATTAAACCAGGCAAATCGTGCTCAAAAGTAAATGCCACTAAAGTCTTGAAAGGATTGAAATATACCTGCATCAAGTCTGGTAAGAAATTGATCTGGAGTAAGGGTGTGAAATTTTCTTCAAAACCCACAACTTCGCCGAGTAGCAAGTCACATATAGATCTCTACACCGGGGTAAATCAGGCAATCAAGTCAATTTCCGCAAGTGAAGAGTTTTCAGTTCAAACAAGTGATGGCAGAAATCGAAGTTACAAAATCTTTGTGCCTCAATCATTAGTTTCTGCGAAGGCCGCTCCACTAGTTATTGCACTTCACGGAGGGCTGGGCAGTGCTAGCCAATTCGAGAGTAATTCAGCATTGAGTGAATATGGCGGATCAAATGGTTTCTATGTCGTATATCCAAATGGAATAGGCGCAGTAGAAGGTCAAACACTTTTTCAGACATGGAATGCAGGCGACTGCTGCGGTCCGGCAGCAAAGAATAATGTGAACGATGTGTCCTTTATTCGGACGCTTATCAACACCGTGAAAGCCACTTACCCCGTCGATTCGAAGAGAATTTTCGTCATTGGACACTCGAACGGGGCAATGCTCGCTTATAGATTGGCCTGTGAACTTTCTGATCAAATAAGTGGAATCGGAGTCCAGGCGGGAAGTCTAGGAGTTACAAATTGCAATCCTTCACGTCCAATAAGTGTTATCCATATCCACGGAACAGCCGATACGAACTTCCCAATAGATGGTGGTGTTGGAAGTGGAGTGGCGGGAGTCTCATTTCGGCCAGCACGCTTTGCGCTAGATACCTTCGCTATGGCTAACAAATGCGAGACTGACCCAGAGGTTTTGGGTGATAACGGCAACTCTGATTTATCGATTTACTCATGGAAAAGGTGTCAAAACTCGGCGGCAATTCGATACATCATCGTGAAAGATGGAACGCACGCATGGATGGGACATCCTGCACAATCGGACTTGGCCGAATCATATGTAGGCGCTCCTTACAAGAAACTTGATTCGACTCGAGCACTGCTGTCATTCCTCCTTTCTCATCCAAGACCCTGATTTGTTGAGAATTAATCGCTTTGAGGCAGAATAAGCCCATGGTCAATCTCGGAATGCCGCAAGCTCCACTTCCCACACTTGCGCCACGTCGAAAATCTAAACAACTAAAAGTTGGCAATGTTCTTGTTGGTGGAGATGCGCCAGTCTCGGTTCAATCCATGTGTACAACTCTCACTGCTGATGTGAACTCAACGCTCCAACAAATAGCAGAGTTGACCGCCTCTGGATGCCAGATTGTCCGAGTCGCCGTTCCGAGCCAAGATGATGCCGACGCTCTTAAGCACATTGCCAAGAAATCTCAGATTCCTGTCATTGCAGATATTCACTTCCAGCCGAAATATATTTTTGCTGCAATCGATGCTGGGTGCGCTGCAGTTAGAGTAAATCCAGGCAACATCAAACAATTTGATGACAAAGTAAAAGAGGTTGCAAAGGCCGCGGGAGATGCAGGAATCCCGATTCGAATTGGTGTTAACGCAGGTTCTCTCGATCCACGTCTCTTAGCTAAATACGGAAAAGCAACGCCGGAAGCGCTTGTTGATTCTGCGATGTGGGAGATTGGTTTATTTGAAGAGCATGGCTTTACCGATATTAAAATTTCGGTTAAACACCATGATCCCGTCACAATGGTGAAGGCGTACCGGTTACTTGCCGAAAAATGTGATTACCCGCTTCATCTTGGCGTTACTGAGGCAGGCCCAATTTTCCAGGGCACAATCAAATCAGCTACCGCATTTGGAATTCTTCTCTCCGAAGGAATTGGAGACACAATTCGCGTCTCACTTTCTGCACCTCCAGTTGAAGAAGTTAAAGTTGGCATTTCAATTCTTGAATCACTCAACCTCCGCCAGAGAAAACTTGAGATTGTTTCCTGTCCATCATGTGGCCGTGCTCAAGTTGATGTGTATACCCTTGCTGAAAAAGTTCAAGCAGGCTTACAAGGAATGACAGTTCCACTCCGCGTAGCAGTCATGGGTTGTGTGGTTAACGGTCCTGGCGAGGCGCGCGAAGCAGATCTCGGCGTTGCATCTGGAAATGGCAAAGGCCAGATCTTCGTTAAAGGCGAAGTAATCAAGACTGTTCCTGAAGCACAAATCGTTGAGACTCTCATTGAAGAAGCGATGCGTCTTGCAGAAGAGATGGAAGCTGCCGGTGTCGCTTCGGGCGAACCGACTGTAAACGTTAAGTAATTCGCTAGGCTACGCCGCATGTTGCGGATGTCATCTCTCTTTCTACGCACCTTACGAGATGACCCATCTGATGCTTCCGTTGCCAGCCATAAACTCCTCGTACGCGCAGGATATGTTCGCCCAATCGCCGCAGGAATCTTTTCCTGGCTCCCTCTTGGAGTTATCGCACTTCGAAATGTAGAACGCGTTATCCGTGAAGAGATGGATCGGGCTGGATTTCAAGAAGTTCACTTTCCTGCACTTCTTCCTAAAGATCCTTATGAAAAGACCAATCGCTGGGAGGAATACGGCCCCGCGCTATTTAGATTGCAGGATAGAAAAGGTAGCGATTATTTATTAGGCCCAACCCATGAAGAGATGTTCACCTTGATGGTGAAAGGTGAATACTCTTCATATAAGGATTTACCGCTATCTATCTATCAAATCCAGACGAAATATCGCGATGAAGCCCGCCCTCGCAGCGGCATCATCCGTGGACGAGAATTTGTAATGAAGGATTCTTACTCTTTCGATCTTGATGATGCTGGTCTCGAAGTCTCTTACCAAAAACATCGTGATGCATACATCTCAACCTTTAATCGACTTGGATTGAAATTCAACATCGTCTCTGCGATGTCTGGAGCTATGGGTGGATCAAAATCCGAAGAGTTCCTTGCGCCTTGCAGCACGGGTGAAGACACATATGTGCTCTGTCCCAAGTGTGGCTATGCCGCAAATGTTGAAGCGATGACCACAAAAGTGGAAAGTAAGGATTTCGGAAATCCTCCTGCGATGGAGATACTCGATACGCCAGATACTCCGACTATCGACACTTTAGTTGAGGTAATGAATTCCAAATATTCGGCTGGCATCACAGCAGCCGATACTTTGAAGAATGTCTTGCTGATGGCTGATGGTCATCCCATCTCAGTTCTCGTTCCTGGCGATCGCGAAGTTGATCTAAAGCGCGTGGAAGCAAATTTGCCTGGCGTAAAAGACCTTCGTCTATTTGAAGATGCTGACTTTGCGAAACGTCCTGAGCTTGTTAAGGGATACGTTGGTCCACAAGATGCAAAGAAATTTGGTCTCAAACTTTATGCTGATCCACGTATTCAAATCGGATCACATTGGGTTACTGGTGCAAACCAGAAGAACAAGCACATGCGATATGTAACTCATGGGCGTGATTTCTCTATTGATGGATTTATAGAAGCTGCCGAAGTTCGGGAAGGAGATTCCTGCCCTTCGTGTTCCACTGCAGTCATTATTGATCGCGCAGTTGAAATTGGACACATCTTCCAACTCGGTCGCAAGTACGCTGAAGCACTTGAGCTGACTGTGCTTGATAAAGAAGGTAAAGCACGGGTAGTAACAATGGGATCGTATGGAATCGGTGTTTCTCGCGCCGTAGCAGCAATTGTTGAGCAATCTCATGATGAGATCGGAATTGTCTGGCCAGAAGAAATTGCGCCTGCAAAAGTTCATATTGTGGCGACAGGCAAAGAAGATGAACCTTTTAACGTTGCAGAAAAGATTGCGCTTGAACTAGAGAACAAAGGCGTCTCGGTGATGCTCGATGATCGTCGCGATTCCAGCCCTGGGGTGAAATTCAAGGATGCCGAACTCATTGGAAACCCATACATCGTTATCGTTGGTAAAGGTCTACAAGAAGGAAAAGTAGAGTTTCGTATCCGCAAGACAGGTGAGAAATCTGAACTTCCTGTTGGTGATGTTGTTGCTCATCTCGTAAAGCTCATCGGTTAACTCTCGACTGTGGAGATCTCCCTCGAAGTAATCATCTTTCTCGTTTTAGCCTCAGGTTTTGCTGGATTTGTTGATTCGATTGCTGGAGGCGGGGGCTTGATTCAACTTCCCTCACTTCTTATCTCTATGCCTAACACTGCACCTTCATTGCTATTAGGAACTAATAAGTTGCCATCTTTTCTAGGGACACTTGGTGCAACCGCTTCGTACCTTAGGAAAGTTAAGCCTGACTTCAAGTTAGCTTTCGTGATGGCGATACCCGCCTTTATTGGTTCGGGACTTGGTGCAAGCGTTGCAACAAATATTCCTAAGGATGCATTTAAGCCCATCATTCTTTTCATGCTCATCATCGTCGCGGTCTATACCTGGCGAAAAAAGGAGTTAGGTCTCGTTGAAGATTTCCGCTTTGCACGTCGCCACCAAGTTGCAATGGGAGCGATTGCTGGCTTAGTTATTGGTTTTTACGATGGCATCTTTGGACCAGGAACCGGTTCATTCTTGATGTTGATTCTTGTTGCGATTATGGGTTTTGCATTTCTCCAAGCATCAGTCACAGCAAAGATTGTTAATCTCTCGACAAATCTTGGCGCGATCGTAGTCTTTGGAATTAACTCTCAGATCATGTGGATCTTGGGTCTGACGATGGCGATTGGAAATATCACTGGGGGATTCCTTGGAGCGCGCTGGGCGCTTAAAGGAGGATCAGCCCTCATCAGAAAAGTCTTCCTCGTGGTTACAACGCTTCTCATTCTGCGCTTGGCCTACGACACCTTCCTACGAGGTTAATTTCTCGGGTATCCTGCGCTCCCACAACTAAACAACAACTAAATAAGTAGGTCGAATGATGTCACTCGTAAATAACCTCACTGAATTACTCACCCCTGCAGTTACACGAGCAGGTTTTGTCTTAGAAGAAGTCACTGTCACTCCCGTTGGAAAACGTCGCTTAGTGGCTGTTGTTGTGGACTGTGAAGATCGAAATCCATCACTTGATGAAGTAACAGTTGTGTCGAAGGAAGTTTCTGCAATTCTTGATAACTACACGCAAATGGGCGAGATGCCTTTCACTCTCGAAGTTACAACTCCAGGAATCGATCGCCCATTAACTCTAGGACGCCATTGGAAGAAAAACATCGGCCGTCTCGTGAAAATCACTCCAAAAACAGGAGAGAAGTACATCGGAAGAATTGCCTCAGTCAAAGATAACGCTGTCACAATTGAAATTAAGGGCAAAGAGAGCGAGATCTCTTTTGCGGAGATCTCCCGCGCCCAGATTGAAGTGGAATTCAATCGTAAGGAAGTGAAGTAGCGATGAACGTAGATATGAAAGTTCTAGAAGCTCTCACGATCGATCGCGATATACCGCTTGATCGACTTATTACTGCAATTGAGATTGCAGTAAAGACTGCGTATAACGAGATGGAAGGCGCTAAACCTTTTGCTCATGCAAAACTGGATCGAGTCACTGGTGAAATCAAGATTCTTATTCCGGTATTTGGGCCAGATGGAGAGAAGATCGATGAGGTCACAGATGAGCCAGCTGGATTCTCTCGAATCGCTTCATCGACAGCGCGCAAAATCATCAAAGAGAAGATGCGCGAATCAAAAGATCTTGAAATTGTTGGTGAGTTCAGCGCATCGGTCGGGGACATTGTCTCCGGCGTTATCCAACAAGGTCGCGATCACCGTATGGTTTACATTGATTTAGGTCGCGTCGAAGGAAAGATTCCACCTCACGAACAAGTTCCAGGTGAGATCTACAATCATGGCGATCGCATTAAATGCTTTGTCGTTGAGGTAAAACAGGGCCAGAAAGGTCCTGAAGTTCTTCTCTCACGGAGCCATCCTGCGTTAGTGAAACAACTTTTTGCTCTTGAAGTTCCAGAAATAAGAGATCGCGTTGTTGAAATTATGGGAGTCGCGCGCGAAGCAGGACATCGCACCAAGATTGCAGTTCGCGCTCACCGCGCTGGCGTAAGTCCTAAAGGTGCTCTCATTGGTCCGATGGGTGCGCGCGCTCGTGCAGTCATGGATGAATTACATGGCGAGAAGATAGATATTGTTGATTGGTCAGAAGATCCTGCTGAGTATGTTGGAAATGCACTGGCTCCTGCTCGAGTGTCTAAAGTTGAAGTTGTGAATATTGATACGCGATCTGCAAAGGTTGTCGTACCTGATTATCAACTTTCTTTAGCGATAGGTAAGGACGGTCAGAACGCTCGCCTTGCCGCTCGCCTCACGGGTTGGCGCATCGACATACATTCTGATGGCGCTCCCACAGCAGGCGAGGCCCCTGAAGTTTCGTGAATTAAGACCCCTAGAGGTATGGTTGCGGAGTGAGGATTTACCTCACAAAGTTAGAAGCGAAAGCTAGGTCTAAGGCAATGGCACTCAAATGAGCACTACACAATCATGAGTAGGTCAATTTAGGCTTCGCGTTTTATAAGTAAACGTGGGGCCACAAAAGGAGAAAAGTGGCAAAGGTCCGCGTTTACGAATTAGCAAAAGATGTTGGAATGGATAGCAAGGATGTCCTTGCGAAACTCCAAGAGATGGGCGAGTTTGTTCGCTCTGCATCTTCAACAGTCGAACCACCAGTCGTTCGAAAGTTCCTAGAAAAATTCCCACCAGTAGCAAAACCTGCTGCTGAAGAGAAGCCTGCAAAGAAGGCTCCTGCCAAGAAAGCTGCTGCTAAAAAAGCTGCTGTAGATAAAGCTCCCGCAGAAGCTGCCGTTGAGTCACCTGTGATTCCTGAAACTCCAGTTACTCCTCCCGTTTCGAAACCCACAACTCCTCCTGTCACGCAGGTTCCACAAACTCCTCCAGCTAGACCAACAAATATTCCTTCTCCCATTCCACAACGTCCTGGAAATAATCCATTTGGAACTCCAAATGCGCCACGTCCACCGCGTCCACAAGCGCGTCCTGGAAATAATCCATTTGGAACTTCCGGTGGTCCACGTCCACCAAGACCGCAAGGTGCAGGCGGTGCACCGCAGCGTCCAGGTTCTCCGCGCGGTGGAAATATGGCAGGACCTCGTCCTGGTTCTGTTCGTCCAGGTTTTGCAGCGCGACCACAACAACGTCCCGATGGTTCACAACGACCACAAGGTGGTCAAGGTGGACAAGGTGGAAGATTTGGTGGCGCACCATCATCATCTCCGTATCGCACACAAGGTGGACCACAACGTCCTGGCGGCGCTGGCGGAAAACCAGGTGGTGGTGGATTTGCTCCCGGTAGACCAGGACAACGTCCCGGTGGCGCTGGTGGAGCATTTGGAAAGAATGCTGGTAAGAAAAAGAATTACAAGAGCAAGAAAACACGTCGCGAAGAGATCGACAATATGCAAGCCCCCACACTTGGTGGCGCTGTTGTCCCACGCGGCGATGGAAATACTCCAATTAAGTTACGTCGCGG
>Ga0209972_10003733_pt1 | contig 11814 bp, 7 predicted proteins | sample NOAtaG_7_FD_187302 | JGI IMG/M metagenome (GOLD analysis project Ga0209972, IMG submission 187302) | Freshwater lake microbial communities from Lake Erie, under a cyanobacterial bloom - NOAA_Erie_Diel1S_2200h metaG (SPAdes) (version 2) | ecosystem: Environmental > Aquatic > Freshwater > Lake ...
CTCCTCGCACTTGAGTAAAAGCATCATCCCAAGGGGGAGGAGTTGGGTTTATTAACTTTCCAGTTGGCAAGTAATCACTGCCACGTTCAAACATCTTTCCAGGATGAAAATTAATCTCAGCAGCTCCGCCTCTATCAAACTCTCTTGGAAACCAGGGATGAAGCCCCATCCAAAATGGCAGATCACTTCCCCCTGCTTCATACTCTAAAGACCAGCGCAGAGCGTTATCAAGAAGTTCAAATCTCTGCTCAACTCTTGCTCCCAAATATGGCTCGGCAAGATCAAGTGCAAAATATCCATTTCCCATCTCCTGCCAGGAAGAGGTAGGGGCAAAGCCATGGATTGCATGGGGTGAGGCAAGATTTGTTGGAAGTTGAAACTCTTCTCCACTGCTATTTTTAATTAGTCCATCTTTAATTCTTCCTGCCCAAGGAGCCATGGGATACCAACCCCAGGTAAGCACCTGCCCTCTAAATGGGAGCACACATTCAATATCTCTAAATCTTAAAGATGAGATTCTTCCCCCTTGATCAACATCGATTTCAAGTGAGATCTCACCGCCATCAATTGCATGAAGAAGGCTCATAGCGCTAAATCTAACTCTTCTTTCCAGGGAGGATTAGCCCCGGCTCTAGAGCAGGTAATTCCAGCAGCTTTAGCAGCCCGCTCTAATACTTGCCTTAAAACATCTGCCTTTAGCCCATTAAGACCGTATTTAAGAAGGCCTTCAACAATTACAGCGCCAATTGTGTCGCCTGCCCCAACGCTATCTATCAATTCAATCTTTGCTGCAGGGCAATCAATACGCCCATCTCTAGTAAAGGCAGATAAGCCCTTCTCAGCCCTTGTAACAACAACAATCTCGACACCTCTTGAGAACCAATTAGCAATTACTTCACTCTCTGGTACCTGATAAAGCCAGGAGAAATCGTCTTCACTTAACTTCACAATTTTTGCTAGATCTATCCATCTCTCAACGCTATCTCGATAGATCTCTCTATCGCCTTGAATTGAAGGTCTGACATTGGGGTCAAAAACTACGATTGCGCTCTTACTTGATAGCCACTTATATAGCTCTGAAGCACCAGGCTCTAAAAGGGTTGCAACTGAGCCAATATGAATCACTTCAGCATCCTCTTTAGGAAGCCAAGAGGAGTGGAAGTTAAAACTCACCGTCGAATCTAACTTGAATTCATAGCTAGCAAGACCTGCTTCATTAATCGTTGCTATGGCAAGTGCAGTTGGAAGATCTGAGCGATGCACTAGATCAAGGCTAACCCCGCTATCTAATAGCTCGCGCTCTATTGCCTTGCCATAACTATCACTTGAAATACCTCCAATAAAAGTGGTTGAAAAACCAAGGCGAGCTAATGCCTTTGCGCTATTACAAGGACCTCCCCCTACCATCTCTGAGATTGCTCCCCCAGAAACTGGAATGAGATCCATTAGAGCTTCACCAACGACAAATACTTGGCGATAATTTTTTTTAATTGCATCAACAACTGCTGGCCTTATCTGGTTCTCAGCCATCACTTAATTTCCTTTGAAATTTCAATGAGGATAGTTTGTCTTTAAAGGGCGACATCTCAGACCAGTTATCCACAGCAAGTAAATCAGTATTTTGTTTCTAGCCTTGTGGCCATTAATGAAGCTGCTTCAAACCAGCGCTTTGCTTCAGCATCCTCAAAACCAACCTCTCCAGCCTTAACTACATAGAGGCCAGTAAACATCTCACCCTTGAATTGATAGAAGGCCAATAGCTGCCTTGCACCGGCTCCTTTACCAATCTGCGCTCTTACTAAAACCCTAGAGCTTTCAGGCACTAGCTCTAGATCGCTCTTAGGCATAGGAGTAAATGTGTAATCTACAAAGGTGCCATCTTTTTCTGATCCGCCTTTATTCTTCACGCAAGCTTGATAATTACTTAATAGCTCAGCAAGAGCTGCATCTGCTGCGCTCTTATCTTTGTATTTCACAACCTCACTTGAAAGAAAGATATACGGGGATCCAGCTTTGGATGCTAGAACCTGCCTTCGGTATTGCCTGCCACTTTCTGATGTGTATGTAGCGCTACAAAGATCAAGTGTGGGATCAAGCAGAGTGGTCCCGCGATCCATTGGAGTTATCTGCCATGAGTTAGAGAAATCACCTTGGCGAAAGCCATACTCAGCCATTCGAAGCTGGATTCCATCACTTAGTGATGAATCAGCAGCAAAAGCGGTTCGCGATATCTCGCGCTTTTGAGCAATCTCAAGCTTGCTTTGAACCAGCCCATAAAAAGCAAAGTTTGAGCCGGTAACCCTTACTACCCTGCTCTTCTCACCAATACTTAAGTTGAGCCCAACTCTTAAACTTGATTTCTTTGAATCAGTTACTCTGCCAATAACCTTTCCGGCACTCGTTATCTCAGCGCTTCCCTCTCCAAATAAGAAAGCTCCGTTATCTCTAAGGGTGGCAGAAATTGAGCACTTGCCAACGCACTTTAGCCCTGTAAATTCACCACTTTTGATCGAGCTCCACTTGCCAGTACGCCGGTTCTCAGAAGCTGATTTATATGAGCCAGTAAATGAGAGATCACCGCCTATGCCATTTCCTAGACAATCAAAGGTTTCAAAGGATGAACTAAATTTCTGACCCAGAGGAAAATCAAATGTCGGTGCGCTCTTTGAAGAATCTGCACTCGTTACTACTCCGTCTTGGTTAAATAGAGCAGTTCTACAAAGACCACTGCCTTCATCGCTAAAGCCTTGAAGGGATGCCCTGACCTTTCGATTTTGAAAAGTAACTGTATTAATACCTAAATCAACCTTTGGATAACTTCTATCAATTAAAACGCTCTCAGCTTTTGACCAAGGGCTTTGATTACCCCAGACATCTTGACTTCGAACCTCAATGGTGTAGTTACCCTCTGGAAGATCCTTTACTTGAATCGTCCGCCTTGAGATAAAAGGATCAAGGTAGGTGGGAACAAAGCTTGATTTAGAAATAATTTTAGCTGGCAAAACTTTCCCATCTACTCTTGCCTCAAAGAAATCAATTGCCGACTCAAGATCGTTATAGCCCTGCTTTAAAATACTTGCATCTGGTGATTGCCAGGTCTGCTTCTCTGAGAATTCAGGTCTAGGTGGAGGGGTGCTATCTACTCTTCTTGAGATTTTAACTTGCAGCTTCTTATCATCTGTACTTGGTAAGGTCTCTAAGGTTAAATTCCCTGAATAGAGTGAAAAAGACTTGCTAGTAGGCAGAGTCATTGAACCTGTTGCTTTTCCGGTGGAAGAGTAGAAATGAGAATCTAGATTTAGCATCCAAAGATCTGCGCTCACGCCCAAGCTTGGCTCAGCGCCGATTCGATCATCAGGGTTTGGGCTATCTATAAATGTTGGTGATGGAGGATCAGTTCTAAAGATCGCTAGCCCCGGCTTGTATGGCAATTCCGCCTGTGGGCGTCGATATTCCAGCCAGTAGGCAGAGCTGCCATCACGGATAAATATCGCTCTAGTGCCACCTCTAACATCAGAGGCGGTTAACTCAATGACTTCATTGACCCAAGATTGCTTAACCTCACTCTCATTAAGAATGCCAATTCGCCATTGATGATAAGTAGAGAGAGGTGAATCTGTATCAACATTGCCCATTACATCGATACTTCCACCATATTCAACAGCCTTACAGTTTCTGCTCCAAGCCCCATCTCTGAGATCAGAGTCGCATCGAAGTAGATTTGAATGGCCCAGACCAAGTGCGTGTCCTAACTCATGCATGATTACAAAGGCGCTAGCGGTGTTATGCAAAATCATCGCCCCACCCTTATTGGTAGGACTTCCAACCAGAGCCCGCCCAGACCAGATACATCCAGTATCTGGGGCAAGGATTATTAGATATCTACCCTGCCAATCTGCAATACCTAACTGGCGATATGTCTCAGAGCGGATTGAATTAATCCAAGCGGTGAGATTAAATCCATCACAAGACATTGCTGCGGTGAGACGAATAGGGACATCTAGGCTCTTGCCAAAAGAAAAGGTGATTGAAGAATCACTTTGATCTCCAACTAAGGTTGTAAAGCTCTTCCATCTCTGAGCAACTCTGCCATCTATTGATTCAACCACCTGGCCAATCGAGCTATCTGGCCTCTTTGCCCCACTCCAAGTAATCTCAACAACATCAATACTTCTTAGATCAGCAGCGAGAGCAGGAGCGGAGAGGCTTGATATCGAAAAGGTTAATGAAACAAGTACTGCAATTAGGCGAAAGAGAAACTTCTTCACTTGAATACCTTAACCAAACTCTCTCAGAGTTGGATTGCGTTGGTAGCCAAGCTGAAAACCCCTGTGCAATCAAGCACAGGAACCTTTAAGTTCTCTATAAATTGCCGATCTAGCCCTACTTGAGCTGTGACGATAATGGCCCCGCAGAGCCCTTGATTGCTGTATTTCTCAAAGCCTTGAAAACTCTCAACTAAAGGATCGCTCCAAAGGACTTTATAGCCCATTTTCTCAAGCTCTAGGGCTACTTGATGAGCGGGGCTCTCTCGCACATCTGCAACTCCACTCTTATAAGAGACGCCACAGATAAGCAGGTTCTTACTCTTATCATCTTTGATGAGCTCAACTAATCTCTTGCTGACATAGGCAGGCATATTTGCATTGACTCGATCAGCATTTTCAATAAAGGGAAGATCTATCCCCAATTGCCGAGACTTCCAGAGCAAATACATAGGATCTATTGGAATGCAGTGGCCTCCAACCCCTGCTCCTGGATAGAACTCCATAAAGCCATAAGGTTTTGTTCCAGCTGCTTTTATAACCTCTCTGATATCAATTCCTAGCTCTCTAGAAAATGGGACCAGTTGATTTACTAGAGCAATATTTACCTGCCTGAAAGTATTTTCTAATAGCTTTGCCATCTCGGCAACTTCAGGACTAGATAGCTCAATAACTTGAGAGCAGATAGTGGAATAGAAACTTTTGGCTAAATCAGTAGCTTCTCTATCTAGCCCTGATACTAGCCTTGGCGTTGATTTCAAATCCCACTTCTGATTCTTGGGATCAATTCGCTCAGGAGCAGAGGCAAAGTGAATCGAAGCTGCACCTCCTTTTCGATTTTTCTCTACTAGAGGCTTTATGACATCTCTCAAGGTTCCAGGATAGGAAGTTGATTCATTAATCAAGAGGGCGTTGTCTTGTAGATATGGTGCAATGCTTACAACTGCTCGTTCAAGGAGAGATAAGTCTGGCGTTCCATCTGAAGCAAGGGGCGTTGGAACACAGATAATGCAAACCATAGCTCCGGTAACATCTGAAAACTCAATCGAAGAGCGATATCTTCCTGAGCCAATTAGACTCATTAATCGATTATCAGCTATATCCTCAATATGACTATTGCCAGAATTTAGTCTGCTAACCAAATCTGAGGATTTATCAAGGCCAACAACATTAAATCCAGCCTCTGCGGAGGCAACAGCCAGTGGTAGTCCGACATAGCCTTGGCCGATTACAGCAACAACCTGTTTTTCGGTCCTAATCATTGGGCAATGGTATCTTTCCGCAAGAGAAGTCAGATGTTTTTAGGCTATTTTCATAGATAATTAGGGGTATATGAACTATTTAGTTACTGGCGGAGCAGGCTTTATAGGCTCACACCTTGTCGATCTATTACTAGCCGATGGCCATAAAGTATCTGTAATTGATAACTTCTCGACTGGCTCGATTGAAAACCTTAGAAGTCACATTTCTAATCCAAACTTAACCATCACCGAAGGTGACATCCTTGATGCAGATTTGGTTGAAAAATCTGTAAATCAATCTGAAAGAGTCTTCCACTTTGCTGCAGCCGTCGGGGTAATGAACATTATGGCTAACCCCCTTTCAAGCCTGGAGACCAATATTCGTGGCAGTGAAAATGTGCTTAATGCTTGCGCCAATTCAAATGTACCGGTGCTAATTGCCAGTAGTAGCGAAATCTATGGAAAGAATGCTTCAGATGCCTTGAATGAAAATTCAGATCGAATTATTGGACCACCCCAAATGATTAGATGGTCATATAGCGATGCTAAGGCTATTGATGAATCACTTGCCATCTCACTTCACCAAAAAAAGGGGCTTGAAACACGGATAGTAAGACTATTCAACACTGTGGGCCCAAGGCAGGTTGGCCATTATGGAATGGTGGTACCTCGCTTTGTTCAGGCAGCACTTCGTCACGAGCCACTAATGGTTTTCGGAAATGGAACGCAGACGAGATGTTTTGGCCATGTCTCTGACATAACTTCAGCCATCATGCTTTTGGATAAAACAAAAGAGGCTGTTGGAATGCCTGTAAATGTCGGTGTCAATAAGGAGATTTCTATTAAAAATCTTGCGGAATTGGTTATTGAAATGACATCATCAAATAGTTCAATCCAATACCTTGCATATTCCGATGCTTATCCAGCAGGCTATGAAGATATGCAACGAAGAGTTCCCGATAATAGGCTTCTAATTCAGCTAACTGGGTGGAAACCTAAAAATAGCATAAAAGATATTATCTTGGACCTAGTGGCTTACTTTTCCGCTAACCGATAGATACTCTTATTCTGAAGCTTTTGAGATAATTGCTGTCGCTGAATCCGCAAAGTCCAATCCAGTGAAATCAATTGACAGGCTTTTAGCCAAAGCCAGAGCTTGACTGTCCTGCCCTGTTGCTAACAATGCTTCTGCTAGGGCTAATGTGTTGTTCGCATTATTGGGGCTAAGTGTTTGAATAATTCTTCTAAAAACAATCTCACTCCCATAATTTTTTTCGAAATTGCTCATTCGGGCAAGCTGATCATAAACTTCCATAGCTTGAGGCTCTGCGAGAATAGTTCTTTCAAGCACAGCTATGGCTTCTTCGGGCCTGCCAGCTAAAACATAAAAGTTGTAAAGATGTATAGATCTTGAATACTCATCTCTAGTATAAAACGAATACTCCTGCCCAGTTTTTTCAATTTGTTCACTCGATATTCCAGAATCAGGCTTAGCAAATCTGAGATAGGCTAAATTCGACTCTTCCCTTAAAATCGGGCTCAGAGCAAAGAAAGTTATCGCTAGTGCCAGAAATGAAAACTCGCCACTAAACTCACTAATGCCCCATTTCCTATTTTCTGAATTGCTTCTTTTTTTACTCAATCTAGATGCTGTGTCTTTCGAGTCTTTTGAAAACCTCAAATTACTGAAGTTTGGATTCAGCAAGAAACCGCCGATAATCCATTGAATAATTGAGAGACCGATTTGTTCTATCGATAATATGCTTTGCAAAAGCAAGAGAATCCAAAGCGTGCTACCAATTTGAATGTGAAGATTCTCAGGACTCAGCTTCTGTGAAGCTAGATTCTTCAAAGCATTTCTAGATATAAAGAAGATTAAAATAAGGTAAAGGGCCAAGTTAAATACCCCAAAATTCACACCAAAATTGAGAATTACATTGTGAGCCGCATCCGACTTTAGAATGAGAGAATACTCTTTTATCAACTCGACAGTTCTATAACGATAAAAAGCTTCAATATAGGAATCTGGTCCTAGGCCAAACCAAGGATTATCAAGGATGCCCTTGACCGCAATTTTCCAATATTCCATTCTCAAGACTAAGGTATATTGTCTTAGAGCATCTCCAAACATTCCCATGAACGCCAGAAACATTATGCATGCAGATAGAATTGATGTAAGAAGCAAACCGGTGCCCAGTTTCTTTGAACGCTGGTAGGTGAGGGTAATTATCAGTATTACTACTCCAGAGAGGGAAATAATAGGACCTTGAATTGAGTTTGTTAAAACACTCAAAGTGAATGCTGATATTGATATGACCAGCCAAAAAAATCTTGTCTTTTTCTTATAAGCCGTAGCCAAGTAAATGAAAAAAACCCCACTACAAGCTAGAACTGCTGCTGAGAAATTGGGGTTTCCGACTGTTCCAATGACTGGGTTTATGAGGTTATTCCAGGAAACTGGATCAAGTCCGAAAAATTGAATCCAGCCGTATGCCACATTAACTATTAATGGGAAAGCCAATGAATTCAAGAATTTTCTCCCTATATCATTGGAATTTGAAGGGATAAAAGAGCTTGCAATACAAGCTAGAAGAAATACGCCAACATAATAAAGTAATCCGTTCCCCCTTCCCGGGAGTCCAAAAATTACTCTTGCAGTGCTAGTTTCTGTGATAAGCGAAGTACTTGAAATTCCAATAATTAGAAGGATGAAAAGTCCATTCAGCTTCGAAATTCGAGCATGTCGATTTCGTTGCAATAAGTAGAGAGTTGCTGAGGCAAGGGCAATAGGGAATAAAACTATGCTCTTTGGAATATTGAATACATCAAAAGTTGTAGGTAGAAAAAACACTGGAACAATTGCGAGTGCAAAATAAATGTAACTTTGCGGCTGTAATTTTTTGGACTCGCTCATGATTCTCTAATTATATAGAGAAAGGGCCCCAGGCATCTTTCGACGCTTGGGGCCCTTTCTTTTTAGCCTAGTTCAGTTAAGAACTTATGCCTTTACTTTCTTTGCAATCTTGGCAACTGTGTTAGCCAAGGTTGTGATCTGAGCCTTCAAAGCTGCCATCAATGTGGCAACCTGAGTAGCAAGCTCTTCAACAGCTGCGGTTGCAGCATCTGCAGCATCGCGTGCTTCTTCAGCAGCGACTGTTGCAGCATCTGCAGCTTCAGCAGCAAGGTTTGCAGCATCGGTTGCAGCATTAGCTGCATCGATTGCTTCTGCGGCAGCATCAGTTGCAGCCTCAGCAGCAGCAGTTGCAGCATTTGTTCCAGCTGCAAAAGTGATGTTTAAGGACTTGCTGGAGTTACCAGCAGCAACAGTTGAATCAATCTCTGTTGCACCTGTGTAACCCGCTACTGAACCGAAATCAGCGGCAGTGCTGCTTGATGCTGTGAAGGTTCCTACTCCGCCTGCATTCTCAAGTGAAGTTGCAAGGAATGTATATGTTCCTGCCTCATCAGTTGTGAATGAAGTTGAAGTTGCTCCACCTAGGAGTGAACCCACGCCAGATGCACGAATTACAAGAGCAACGGAAGCCACAGAGTTACCGAAGCGGTCTGTAACAGCTACTGTTACAGGTACTCCGGCTCCATTAGCAGTTCCTGTTGCTGCGCTTGTAATGGTAACGAAGCGAGCATCAGTATTAGCGTTAGCAACCTTTAGCGTGAAGGTCTTTGAGACTGTTCCGCTGGTTGCTGTGAAGGTGACATCTCCGGTCTTGGTAGCAAGGATCAGGATGTTTGAGGTCCAGCCTGTGCTGCCAACTAGGAAATTACGAGATGCAGTTGGAAGACCAGATGCATCAAGTATGTGTCCGCCGCTAGCGGCAGAAACAGTTACAACTGCACCAGTTGCTGATACTCCAGCAGAGGTTAATCCGTTGAGAGCAAAGCTCACCAAAGCATCTGTGGTGCTATCAGCATAGGTGCCCAATGTGGCACCTAATGACTTAGATGTGTTGATGTTCTTAGCAAGAGATAACTCAGTTGTGCCAGTTGCATACAAGTTGCCAGATGCAGGCCACAATGTGCCTGAAACTGCAGTCGCATTCCAATCCTGGTTGTAGTAGCCGTTGAGGCTTCCAACAGCTGGAACAGTACTTACATAGTTGTAAGTCATTGTTGCAGATGCAGTTGTTGTACAAGCAGTAGGAACGCAGGCAAATGTCAAAGTATCAAGAGTAGCTGTTGTAGCTCCTCCGACCAATGAATAAGTAGCAGTTCCATTAGCACCGGTAGTAATAGGTGCGATTGTTGTGGTTGCTGAGTAGTTAGCGCTGGTTGTGCCGAGCGCAACAGAAACAGACTGGTTGGCTACTGGGCTACCAAATTGATCCTTAACGATAACTGTCGTTACGTTTGTTGAACCAGTTTTGACATATACGCCAGATAGTGGGTCTGCTACAGCAATTGTCGCTGCTGCAGGAGCTGCCCATGTCAATGTGGCTGTATAGGAACCTGTACCAAATGATGCTCCGCCGGTTACCTTGATGGCTACCGATGCACCAGCAACTGGAGCTGTATTTGTTACCGTTACAGTGAAATTACCACTTGCATCGGTTGTATAAACAGTTCCGGTTGTGCTAGTTGCAGGAGTTACATTTGCTGAGCCATGGCTACCACCCCATGTAGGAGTGACTGTCATTTCAGCAGCTGGAGTTGCAGTGTCCGCAGAAGTTTCAATGTTGAATCTTACGGTTGCACTTGTTGTAGATGTTGGAAGGGTCCATGTATATAAACCATCTGCATCATTTACTATTTCTAGTTGATCTGCAGCTGACATGCCTGCTGCGGTAACCAGAACATCAGTATTGAAAGCGCTAGCACTACCAGCTCCACTTGGATCAAAGAGAGTCAAGGTTGAAGTGGCTGCGGTAGCGTTTCCGTATGCAGCATAGAAACGATATGTCTGTTCCGATCCTGCGGTAGTTACTGTCTTGAGACTTGGAAGTACAGAGGTAAAGAGACCGTATACACCATCAGACGGCTTCAATGTGCCTGTTCCACCTGCAGCAGCATTACCAAAGTCTGTTCCTTGAAGACCAGTATCAGATGCAAACAATGTACCTGTATCGGTCCAAGATGTAATAGCTGCAGTAGATTGCTGAATTTTGACTGTTGGAGTTGGAGCAGCACCAAGGTTTGTACGGACGTTTCCGTTATCTCGATTTCTAAGTGTCAAGTTAGCGTAGGTATTACCCGTAGAGTCAGTAGTTGCTAGAGCAGCGAGTCTCAAAAATGTTCCTGATTGAGCAATCGCCACAGTTGCATCTGATTTAGCTGGTGTGGATACGAAGTCAATCTTGACAGTCTTCGTACTTATAACAACACCATTTGAATCAGTTAATTGGAACTGGACTGTATAAGCACCCATATCAACAACAGTGGAACCAGGTCTTGGGAATACCGAGACGTAGTAACTTGCAGTGTTGTTATTTGGGTTATTTTGGCGAAGTCCGTCCATGTTGTAGAACTGGGTATTTCCAAGGTCGCCACCCTCGCTGATTACGGCATCGTGAGAACGAGCAGCTCCAGCGGCGGTGGTGGATTCTATGTTGGTAAGTTGTCCAACATATCCAATCTTTGACCAGTCAGTGTAAGACGTTGTTGAAGCGCCTGTTGCTCCTGCTGTTCCAGTTGTTTGACCCTTAACTTCCATAATCGCAAGATCGGATCTGATTCCAGGAGTTGAAGACCAGGTAGAGGTGTCAGCCATAGAACCGCCATTTGCTGCCACGGTCTTTGCTAAAACTCCCGTAGGAACTCCAACAACAGTTGCAGTAATGGATTCGCCGGCTTGAAGTGCAGCCGAGTTAGCTGAAGTAGCTGAATCAACTGTGACGTCAATTCGAACTAGCGCTGCTGTGGTTGTGGAATCTGCGCCAACGACAGTTAGCGAAGTGGCGCCGGTCGGACCGACCGCGACAGCCATTGACGTAGCAGCGATTGCATTTGCAGGCACTACCGCTGACGTCAATCCGATTCCCAAAGCAGAAACAGCAACAAACGCTATGCGCTTGAGTGTTGTCTTTGTAGACATTTATTTCCTTTCATTAGTCGAACCTGAGGATTTCTCAAGATCGGCTTGGTAGAGAGATGAACCCTTTACCTCGTGATGCAATGCACGTGCTACTGCACCACATTCTCTGCCGTGTATCCGGACGCGGCGGAGAAACTTAAATGGGGAGTTCATTACTTAACTCCCTTTTCAACTACATAAACTGCTTGAGATAAAATCTGGGTTTTTCCTGGGTTGAGCACCAAGCGAGTGATGACCTGCTTTGGAGCTACTAGAAGATCCC
>Ga0209972_10003734_pt1 | contig 11813 bp, 8 predicted proteins | sample NOAtaG_7_FD_187302 | JGI IMG/M metagenome (GOLD analysis project Ga0209972, IMG submission 187302) | Freshwater lake microbial communities from Lake Erie, under a cyanobacterial bloom - NOAA_Erie_Diel1S_2200h metaG (SPAdes) (version 2) | ecosystem: Environmental > Aquatic > Freshwater > Lake ...
ACGGAACAAACACAAGGTATAATATAGATGGTTCCTTTATAGCGAACCAGTATTACACGGTCTTTGCTGTGGAGAGGCTACAAGCGGCTCCTCCATCAGTTGATGCCTATTTTATAGGAGGGGCTACTTTAGGAACAAATGCGAATCTTGTCCTTGGATACGTGGCAGGATCTGCTGGAAGTACAGTACGCTTTACACAATATGCCGATACAGGAGCTTTTATAGATTCACCCGTTCCAGCATTTACAACAGCAGCAGCTCAATCAACCCGCCTATTTACATTTAGTCAGCAGACATCTAATCGCTCTTTAATAATGAATGGTTCTAATATAAGTACTACATTAAATAATACTCTTATATCTGCTTGGGCAGGGGCTGCTATTGGCTTTTATGGAGCGGGTGGTTCTTACTACAACGGTCATATGAAGGACCTCCTCTTCTATACCGGCCAGATGACCCCATACGAGCGCCAGAAGGTGGAAGGCTATCTCGCGTGGAAGTGGGGTCTCCAGAGTGAGCTCCTAGTCTCCCACCCTTTCAGGACCGCCGTGCCGCTGACCACATCCGTGTTCTCGCCGAGCACCTTTGGAGGACTGCAGCTCTGGATTGATGCTGCTGACACTAACACCTTCACCGTGCAATCAGGAACATCCTCCATTTCAACTGTTCGTGATAAATCACCGAATGCCTACCTTTTCAGAGGCGCATCCAGTTTCCAGTATGCAACCAACTTCAATGGAAGCTACCCGTGCTTTTCAAACGATAATGGGGCCGGCGGTCGCCTCGGTTCAAACAGCAGCTTCCTTATTTCATCTCCACTTACAGCCTTTTTCGTCATGCGCATATCAACTGTTGCCACCTATTTCGTTTTTGACACACTTGGTGGTAACCGCATCGTTTATTACACCGACCCTTCTTTGAATCAAAGTGGTAACATAGTAAGTGTAGTTGGAGGAAATCTAACTCAAATAGCTGCTGGTGGTACTACACTAAATACTACGAACCAAGTAGTGACCGCTTTGTATAACGGTGCCAACTCGGCGGGCTTTATAAACGGCAGCACTGCATATGCAACAGGAAATGTGAGCAGTGCAACTTTTAGCACATTGTCACTGGGTTATTCTGGAGCAAACAATGGGTTTGCAATGAGAGGACAGATTTGCGAGTTGCTCATGTATAACAGCCCTCTATCACTAGATAATCGCCAAACTGTTGAAGGCTACCTCGCCTGGAAGTGGGGTATTCAGGGGAGCTTAGCATTTAATCACCCTTATAAATACACTAGCCCCACGTATCTAAATCCTCCTGTTGTGCAATCTAGCCTACAACTCTGGCTGGATGCGAATGCATATAGTGGTTCTGGTGATTGGTTGGATTTGTCTCCTTTCCAAAGGCATGCGGGCCTGGAGAACGGCACACGCGCAAAAAACGCAGCTGGAAATGGTGTTGTTTTCAACGGGGCGACAAACTTCAGCACAACTGGCAGCGTGATGTCCACAATGAACAACTGGACCGCCAGTTTCTGGTTCAAGCGCACGAGCACAGTTATTACAAATGGACAAGCTGGATGTATATTAACAGAAATCCATTCAGGGGCTAGTATAAACTTGATAGTGCTAGCAGATTTTACTGCTGCACCAGGAACAAGTCCATCATCATTTACTGCAGCATTCGTCACACAGCCAGGAAACACATTTAGGCCATACAGTCCTGCATACCAACCAACAACAAATCAATGGATGAATGGAACATATACATATGATGGTACAAATATGCGCTTCTATATAAATGGTACTCTCAGTGGTACAACTAACATTGGCGCAACGTCAGTTGGAAATAGTAATAGATATAGAATAGGGCGTCGCTGGGATGTGGGAACGTTACCCAACTATATCGTAGGCGAAATCGGCCAAATCCTCATCTACAACCGTGCTATCACAGCAGCTGAAGTCGGCTCCAACTACAACGCCTATTCCACCATTTTCAGTGTATAAACTCGATACCTCTCAAAAACATCTAATCCTCGCATTTTCAAAATGCAATGATTAGATAGTATTGACCCAGCTCTCCCTTTAAAGAGTCGGCACGGTGCTCACTACTTCAGGCGTGTATCCATATGGGTTTCCCACCATAACACCCATTGTATAGAGGGATCCAGGATTCAGCTCATTAAAGCTCATACTTGTTGTGCTCACATCATATACATACTGGGCAAATGTGGGATCGCTTGGCTTGGAACTGTGACTCATAACAAGATATGTTTTCCAATTCACTGGAACTGGGTCAGGAATGGCCCAATCTATTTTTACTGTAGTTGCATCAATCCTTTCACAGCTGACAGAGAGCACACCCTCTGTTATTGCTGTGAGACCCAAGGCAGTAGCATATGCAACCCCTTCACCCCACGTGGCACCCCCATCGACGCTCGCTTGAATAGTGGCATTATACGCCTCACCATTGATCAGGCCCGTTGCACTAACCGAGGCATCCGATACATCCAAAATGTATTCTAAGCTGGGACTACCTGCATCTACAGGGACAACGTTCAGTCTGTATTTTGTAGCTATTGTACCGTCATTGGGTGCTCCCCAGTAATATTTAACTGACTGGGGGACGTCATACATGAATCCGAGCTGTAGAGGTGGTCCAGCCACGAGAACAGCACGGGCTGTTCTGGCAGGATAGGATGCCGCGGCGCCCCACGTATCTCCTCCATCGCTACTGGCCTGAATAGTACCAATATAACCCATTTCATCCGTGAGCTCCGTGGCCTCATAAGAGAAAGTTTCGCCGCTCGCACCGCTGGCATCTATAACATACTCCAGGCTCGATCCTGATGTAGGCGTGAGTGTAAGCTTATATTTTGTAGGAACATCGCCGTCAGTCGGAGGTGCCCAATAGTATTTAATCGCAAGTGGCTGTGTATAAAGGGCCTCCCCAGGAATAGGTGTACCTACTGTTATAGGCGTTGGCGCCACAGGTTCAATGCTATTCATTTATTATTTCAAACATTTTATTCAGAGCCATCGTTATCACCCTCAGCCTCGTCAGCCTCATCCTCTTCCTTCCAAGAAATCTCCAAAGTATATTGCTTTCCCTCTTCATATTCTTCCTCGACGAAGCAGATGCTGCATCCAGGAAGCATATCTTCGACGATGCCCTTCAGCTTCCGCAGGGCCAACCTCTCTTTGAAGCGGCCAGGCTGGGGCAGGTCGAGGCTTATGTACCACGCCCCGCGTGCAGTGGCGTCTTTCAGCATTTTCGGCGCTCTCTTTTCGAACCAGTTCATCCAGTCGGCACAGAGCCGAGCGAAGCTGTGCGCCTCCTCCTCTCTTTTCTTGAGTGCCGCCGCCGTGGCCTTACGGAGTTGCTTGGCTGTGGCAATGAGGGGTACTGGCTCGGCTTCGCCGAGCTGAACCTCTCCAAGCGTAATGATGCCGCAAGGCTCATCCCCGTCGTCTTCCATTCTCTTCTCTTGAATATTCGAACGCACTTAGGCCTAGGGGGTAAGGCCCCCCTCTAACAAATGCTACCAACGTATAGAGTCAGAGCGCAATGTCAGCACCGACAGCGCCCCTTATTGATATTCGCCCCGAAGTGGGCTTCAGTAGTATCTTGTTCTACTGGCGCCCCCCAGCATCTGACGGCGGCTCCCCTGTCCTTTACTACACGCTCGACTGTCCCGCCATCTCCTTTACAGCCAATATCAGCACCACAGCCGACACCTATCTCGTGGACAATCTCGCGAGAACCACGGACTTCACCTTTACAATGACGGCAACGAATGCGAACGGCACCGGCCCGGCGGCAACCTATCGCACTGTGCAGACCGGCCTCATTCCTTTCGGACCCACCCAGGCGACGGCCAGTACCCTAACTTCCTCTATTGCCTACCTCACATGGAACCTCTCCACCCTGGCCACGAACGAGGCCACGCCCAAGTGGTTCGTCGTCACGATCTCGCCGAGTACGCCCACGATGTCGAGCTTCAAGCGCTGTGCCTACATCTATGAGCGTGCCAAGACATTCACTGTTCCCTCCACCAATATTGCGTATCAGTTCCTCGTGCAGGCCGTGGCCGATCCAGGCTACTGCGTCCCTTTTGCGTACACGAGCAGCCTTCTCTTTGGCTCCCCTGCGCCCTTTTCACCAAGCACTATTTCGGGCATGCGTGCCTGGTATGACGCCCAGGACACTAACTATTTCACCATGGTCGGCACCACGAGCACTGTGTCGTCTATCTTGGATAAGTCAGGACAGGGCTTCACTCTCTCCAATCCCCTCGGCGTCACCCGCGGTGTCCAGAAGTTCAATGGAACTTACAACTCCTTTTATGAGGCCAATGACAGCGGCAATAATCGTTTCGGTTCCAATGCTTCTTTCACGGTAAGCCAGCCATTCACGCTGGTCACACTTGCTCAAGCCTCGAATATCAACCAGTGGCATATCTTGATGGACTCTCCAACGGCAGCGGGTCGTGTGATCTATTACTACGATAACAATAATGCGCTCTGGACCCTTAATGCTGGCAATGATGTTCGCATAAACTATGATATCAGGACAACACCCAGCAGTTTGCTCGTTGCCTATTACAGCACGACGAACTCCTTCGTGTATATGAACGGCTCGACAACGGTATCGAACGCGAACGTCGGCACCACGAATATGACAAACGGTATCTGCTTAGGAAAGCATCCCACTGTCTCCTTTAACTACACGGGCCACCTCTGCGAGTTTATGATATATAACCGCGTGCTCACCCTTACTGAGCGGCAGCAGGTCGAGGGCTATGTCGCGTGGAAGTGGGGTATTAATGGGGCCCTCCCGTCGAACCATCCCTATAGGAACGCGCCCCCGTGAGCCCTCTCCCTCCCTTTATAGTTCAGTGTATATAGAATATACCGAAAACTATAATAGCAGACCCGAGCCTACCCAAATGTCAGCCAGGCCCCACCCTATTTCGATATCGCCTATTGTAGCGAACCCCCAGTTCGTGAGCTACCTCTATGGCACCATTGTCCGCAAGGCCGGTAAAAAGGCCGCGGCCAAAGAGCATTTTTCTAATCACAAAGACCTCTGTATGGTCAAGTACAGCACGCCCACTGAGGGTCGCCTACGAGCCACCTGTGACGAGGAACTCGCCAAGGCTGCAGTAGGGAGGCTAGGATATGACCCGGATGATATCACTATATTGGGCGGCACCGCCCTTAACCTCTACAGTTCCATGCTCACTACTAACTACCGTATTCCCCCTCTCCCACCCAGCAATGTGAGCACCTATAAAACATATATGGAAACGGACGACATTGATATGGTCTGGTGGCCATATATCGACCCTGCGCTCGAGGCAGGCCACACTGTTCTCTCGAAAGGCCTCCACGATTTCTGCAAGGATTTCGTGAATGAGATCAACGAGAACCTGCGTGAGGGCCGCCGAGAGATCGAGGGATTCGTGGAGTATGCCCTGCAGCAGCCCGTTTCTCTAGCCCTCAACTGTACTCTTTCAGACTATATAGACATCGGTGTGAATACGGCCACCATTATTTTCAAAATCAACGGGACGCCATACAAAATCGCCGAGATTATGATTCACGACGGCTTCTCCAGTCAGCGGAATGATTTCCTCGGCACACCAATCCGCTATCTGTTGCCGATGGTGGATGACGTCAGTTATATTTCGAAATACGCCCGTGCTATGGCAAATCGCCCCTATTTCAACGTGATGCATGGTGTTGCGCTGGCCGATCTTGAAAAGTTCATAGTCCTCCAGTTCTTTCTTTTGGGGAATACCTTGCGTGAGCGGCCAGATATGATGCGTGTGGCGAAGGCGTGGGGCAGAGCCTATTATTTGGACGCTCTTTTTGGGAAGCTTATCTTTGAAGCAGAGCAGCTGGGGTTGAGAGGGCATATTATGCTAGATGCCCGTACTGATATAACCGATCTGATGAATGTATTTGACGAGGCATCAGAGACACTTCGTAGTGTCTATGCGAAGGAGATAGCGGATCTCTGTGGGGAGTTGCCTGAAGGCCGGCTCTTCCACGCCTCGCTCCACTCCTTTTGCGTCACACCCAACATTCCCGCGTCTATTCCCAGGGATTCTGCCCTATACACGCGCATACGTGATATGTCGAGGCGGCACAGGGGGATGGCGAAGGCTTCCGTTCAGGAGGCGTATGCGGAAATGGGGAGAGGGGGTGGAACACGGAGGCGCCGCAGGGGCTTTAGGAAAACCAGATCAAGGCAGATAATCCAGGGTTTCAGGGGGATGATCCTGAGAAGGTAGCTAGATTATCGAAGGAGTTTGATGAAATCTTGAAGGCGGCGGGGGTAGAAGAGGCATGAGAAATTTATACTACTTTCTCGTAACCCGGTATGTACATCATACTTCTTTGTAGAAACTACCAAGAAGTGCTCCCCCGCCGTGCGTAAAGCCCCCTTCCTTTTTAAAGGCCCGCGCCACTAGATTCAGCCAAAGATGTCAGTCATCACTAACTTTAAAGGGCAGGCGGCGCAGGATGCATTTGTTCTATGGGTCCTAAAGGGGAAGCGCGACGGCTATTTCCTGGAGATCGGTTCCAACGACCCTATTACTATCAACAACAGCTATATCTTAGAAAAAGAGTATGGCTGGAAGGGGATCATGGTCGAGTATGCCTCCAACTATCTCCAGAAATATTTGGAGCATCGCCCCACGGCCATACATATTATGGAGGACGCAACGCAGGTTGATTACAATGAAGTACTGCAGCAACTTGCCCCGCCTGGAAAGGTTGTGGATTACCTCCAGATCGACCTCGAGGTCAGCAATGACAGCACGATGGGTGCTCTTCTTCAGGTTGAGAAAACCATGGAGGCAGGATATAAATATGCAGTGGTTACGTTCGAGCACGACATTTATTCGAATGCAGTCTATAAGACCCACCCTCGGTCCAGGGAGGTCTTCGCGAAGCACGGCTATGTCCGTGTGTTTAGTGACGTGAAGAATATGAACAACCCCTATGAAGACTGGTATGTCCATCCAGATCTCGTTGATATGTCGCGTATAGAGGAGGTGCGCACGGAAGAATCACTAGAATGGACTGATATCTTGGAAAGGTTGCGACAGACCCGGTCCTAGTCCTCCCCTTTTTGTGAGCCTATGGTAGAGCCCGCGCCACCGCCCCCGCGATGGAGAAGCCAGAGAATATGAATGCGTTAAATGACATGGTGATCCAAGCCATTACAACAGGCGACTTGCCTCTCTTACAGCAGCTCGTTGAAGATGACGGTGCCGACGTGAATGGAATATATAGTGGATGGGACATAGACAGTTACGAGGTTACTGATACGATGTTTATGATTGCCGTCCAGTATAAGAAGTTTGATATCATAGACTACTTGATAGGAAAGGATGTCGATGTAAATCAAACCTTAAAAGATGGGACACACGCCTTGATTGCTTTATTGGTAAATGACAAGGTTCTGTGTGGAGAAGCCCAGCTCGCTCGCGATTATTACGAGGGCCTTTCGGAAACGATGGCCTTGATGTTTATGAAGGGCGCAGACATACACGCAAAAGACGCGAATGACTATAACCTGCTTATGTATGCTACGCAGTATGCACAGGACTTTGATTTCATCAAAACTCTTATACATCTATATGTGAAGTCCCCTCCTATAAAGGAGAAGAGTAGGACTGGTGATACCCCCTTGATTACGATGTTTATGTCCGAAATATGTAGTTTGAATGGTGATGATTATATTGAGAAGCAGTATGAACAGAGGTATAAGATAGTGAAGTTGCTGATATCTCTAGGGGTTGATGTGGATGCCGTGAATAAGCAGGGCGACACTGCCCTATCAAGGGCAATATTTAGTAACAACTTGTACGAGGGGAACCGCGGCAAGGTCTATAAGAACCAGGCGAAGTTGATAAAGCTTCTTGTAGAGAAGTCATCTACAATACAAGAAAGTATTGTTAAGTTTACTATTCCTAGCCGCTTTAGCGGCGATGGTTTCAAGAAGGAGATAGCAGATATCTTGAAGGAGCCAGGGGTCGTTGCGAAGTTTGAGATGCCGAAGTCCGAGCCGAAGCCAACGTCGAAGTCGGCACCAAAGCCAAAGAAGGTTGTATGGGACAAGGAGACTAAGGACTTTATAACAGTTCGTAATAGGAACCATCAGCTTCCTGCTGCAACTGGAGCCGCAGCCGCTGCCCCCTCTGGACCCCAGCCGAAGGTCCCAAGCTTGTCCGCCCTGACCTTTGTTACCAAGCTGGCTGGTTCCACGGGCGCCAAACTGTATATGGATGCGACGACGGGAAAGAAGTGGGTTGTGAAGCAGGCCGAGCGGGGCGGTGGAGTCGGCCATGTGCGTAATGAGGCAGCAGCAAACGCAATCTACACTGCTCTAAAGATACCTGTACCCATTTTCAAGTTTGACGAGGCCAATGGCGCCCTCATTTTGGAGTACATTGAAGGGAAACTGCTCCGTGAAGCCACGGAAGCCGAGCGCGAGAAGGCGATCAAAGAACTGTCAGCGACGTTCGTGGTGGATGCTCTTTTGGCCAACTGGGACGTTATAGGACTCGCCTACGATAATATACTCTTGCCGGCGGATGGCTCTCCAGCTGTGCGTATTGACAATGGGGGAGCCTTGGAATATCGTGCCAAGGGGGGGTTGAAGAAACTCAGTCCAAGAGTTATTGAACTGGAGACGATGCGCGACCCCACAGCAAATCCGTCGGCGGCCAAGATATTTGGCCACCTGACAAATGCCGATATAGAGAATCAAATAAATACTATTATAAAGCCGAACTTCAATAACTACTCATACATTCGTCACGTTCTTATACCACCAACTATTGAGAAAGTTATGGGGGAACGCCTAGACTATTTGTTTTATGAGTATAGCCCTGAAGAGAGGAACATTCCCAACACAAATACGATATCACTCAAGCGCATTTTCAATACTTCAAACATAGCAGTGAATGCGATAGATCCCAAACTCTCTTACAGGGCCCACTCAGAGGAGGATATAAAGGAAAAGATAGAGCCGCGCACGAAAGCGGGTAGTCCTTTGACACCGCTAGACGTGCTCACTTTTAAGGAGTTCTCAGAGTCGCCTCGATTGAATAGGTTTCTTAGGTCGAACGAACCGTATTTATTGGTAAATGGGAGACTGAATGATTTATTACGGAAGAAGTTCCCTATCCCTGTGGTCACATCGATCACAGCAGGGGTTGAATACAACAAAAAGCTAATGTATTATTACTTTGTCAATCTGTATAATGCCATACAGAAACGTCCCATAGAGTCCCCAGCAAAGTTGCTACGTGTCTTTAGAGGCACGAGGGATTGGTATATGGCTGAGGAGCCCTACAAGTTTTTCTATATGAATGCGTTTGCTTCGACGTCGCCCGAACTGAGAATCGCGAAGGGCTTCACGAAGGAACATAAGATGATATATATATATTATATTCACCCCCTTGCAAGATATACGTATATAAACTCGGTATCTTACTTTAAAAACGAGTATGAAGTGCTTCTCACACCATATCATCGCTATTTGTATGTGGATACGAGGGTTGTGAAAGAGAATACATACAAGATATTTTGTGTGTTGCCCACGGACCTGACTATTCCAGACACGTATGATGGGTTTATGGAGTGGAGGAAAACGATTGAGGGGAAGACGACAGATTATGATAAGGCGAGGCTGCACGAGGAGTTGGCGGGGGAGGAGGCGGCGATGAAGGGTGGTCGCATATCTCTCTTGAATCGCACGCGACGTGGTCGGACTCGGCCCCGCAGTCCGACGAAGCTCAAGACAATGAAGGCGCGCTCGCGTGTCTCGCGGTCTGCCACGCCTCGTTCTCCCTCTAAAGCGAAGGAGCGAGAGGAGCGTTGGACGGCTCCCCTGCCTATGTTTCCAGGCAAGGCGCCCACGAAGGCCGAGATGGTGGTCATAGAGCAGATGAAGAAGTTGATTGAGAAGGATCCCATAGACGAGTAGGGGGGTAAGTTTTTCCCATATTCATCCGATTATGACCAACACTCGTCGCATCCCGGTATTCACTAGAATATATTCATAGTATGATGATAGTATAGATTCTTTTCTATCATTATAATATAATGGTAAAACATAGACGTTCAACTGCTAGGAGGAAACGTCGTTTGGTGAGGGGTGGAGGCCTGGGCAGTTTTACTCGTCGTCTTTTTGGGAGGAGGGAGAAAGAGACAGAAAGGGCTGTGAGAACATTAAGAGAAGAAAAGGCAAAGGAAGAAAAGGCCAAAAAACAGGCAGCAGAATATGAACAACAAAGGGCTATTGTTCTTCCTACTAGAAAAGAGCTGAAACAGAGAGAAAACGCTCGTGAGAAGGCTCGTGAGGAGGCTGATAAAAGGGCTCGTGAGGAGGAGGCTCGTGATAGAGCTCGTCAGGAGGCTTCCTATAAAAGTACAACGAAAGCTTTTAAGGAGAGGGAGGAAGCCACTGCTAAGTTATCTAAGGCTGAGGGGGAACTGGAAAAAGCAGAATTAGCCCTTGGACAAACTAGACTGAATAGCCTTCATAATAATGCTAGTAGGAATGATATCGAAAAAGCAGAAAAAACTAGGAATGAAGCACAGGCACTAGTAGATAAACTAAAGGAAGAGCTGAAAAATGCCAAGGGAAGAGCTAATAAAGAGCTTGCAGAAGCAGAACCCTATATTAAGGGAGCGGCAAATGTGGCAATGAAGGAAAGTGCTAATGCAGCTGAGATTGCTAAGAATGTTGAGGCTGGTTTTAAACCTTTTAAGCTCCCAGGAAAAAAAGAAATAATAGTCACAGACAATATGAATGTAGAAAATAAAAGTAAGTTTATTAAAGATATAGACACATTATATGACCAAGCAGAAAAATATAAAGCAGCAGATGAAAATGAGTTTGAACGTCTTTTATTCTGGCAGACTGTTACACCGGATCTTAAAAAATCATTAAGGGATCAAACAAATATTAAAACAAAGTTGGAAGTAAAAGGAGGAAACGCTAAAAAGTTGGAAGATATTATTAAAAACATTCGATTTTATGCATATGCAATCTTACACCTCATACCAGGGGCTCCAAATCTTGAAAGGGAACAAAGGAAGTTTAATATGTTATTTGATACAAATGATATAGATAAGATTATAGAGTATTCAGATAAAAGTTTGAGTGATCTAAAAACGTATGAAACTAATCTTTCAGAGTATTCTAAATATTTTGAAAAGGTCAAGAGTAATAGAATATCTACTATAAAGAAGTTACAAGAACCTTTGATCGCAATAGATAGGTTAGGGACTGCGTTAGACCGTGCAAGTACTAATGCTGAAAAGGAGGCAGCATATAAAGCTCAGATTAAGAGGTACTTTGATAATATTAAAGAGGACCTTGCATCGATTTTAGCACAGAGTCAGTATGACAGGTGGGTACAATATGTTTTTGATTATAGATCAATGATTGATACACTTATTAAAAATTATCTTCCTGGTGGGTATATGGATGATTTTGAAGATGCATTTTCAAAAAAGTATGACGAGTTGTCTAAATATACGGCGTAGTACGTGCAACAAGATGAGAGCGGGTAATCAAGTGATAGGTGGTGAGTTTATTCGTAGGCAATCGTTTTCTTCCTATAAAGATGGCATATGCGTGTAAGAGGTGGTGTATGGTGAGAATGGAAGTTTAAAGGAGTAGTACGAGTGCCCTGTATAAGATGCCAGTGTGGAGTTACGCGACATACCCAATAAAGTATGGTGCAGGATTGGAGAGTACGCAGTGCGCGGGAGCGTGTCCAATGACGTATGTGA
>Ga0209972_10003739_pt1 | contig 11806 bp, 7 predicted proteins | sample NOAtaG_7_FD_187302 | JGI IMG/M metagenome (GOLD analysis project Ga0209972, IMG submission 187302) | Freshwater lake microbial communities from Lake Erie, under a cyanobacterial bloom - NOAA_Erie_Diel1S_2200h metaG (SPAdes) (version 2) | ecosystem: Environmental > Aquatic > Freshwater > Lake ...
ATGGTGAGGGTAACATGGCCGATTATCTTCGCAAGGTCGACCAATTCACATCCATTGGCTACAACGTTGTCACTTTTGACTACCGCGGCTACGGGAAAAGCAGTGAGTTTGAAATCGAAAAAAACATGTATGTCTATCCCCACTTCCAAGATGATGTGAAGGCCATGATCGATTTTTGCCGCAAGCAATATGTCCAGACATTTCACATTTACGGTCACGGAATGGGCGCTGGTTTGGCGCTTGGCATCGGGTGGAACCGCGGCGAAATCAAAAAAATCATTGTGGATACCCCTTTCCTTTCCATGGAAGATTTGGAAAAGCGTTTCTCCGCTTGGGATGAGCCAATGGAAGTTCCATTTGCAGGATATGACAAGAAATATGAGCCCATTTACTCCTTCGATGTGGAGCCTACCATTTTGAAAGGCAATACCAAGGAAGTCCTCCTCATCGTGGGTTCCAACGACATCCTCATGAAAGAAGCCGACATGAAGGCGCTCCAAAAGAAGCAATCCAAATACGTGAAGAAAATCTACGTCGTCGCGAATCCAGATGGCGCCGACAACTTCATGGTGGACAAGTCCGCCTACTTCACCACAATCGGTACGTTCTTGAATCAACAGTGATTTGTCGTTTGCGAGACATACAAAAGGGCTGCTTGAAAAGGTGGCCCTTTTTCATTGCCCCGAGGGCTTGCTTCGTCGAAAATGTGGAAAGAAATCGGTTAAATCCTTTTAGGTGGCTTTGAAGGATTGGAAAAAGCTTCGTATTTTCAGCAATCAATTGTTTTGGATTCATTTTTTGGATGACAATCATGAGAAAATTTTATGCTTCATTGGCCGTTGCGGCGGCTTTGTTCACAGCAGGCGATTTGCAGGCACAGTGTACAACCACCAACGCCACCTCCTGCGTCTGTGCTCAAAACGGGCAGGTAGATTGTGATTTGCTCCCGGACATTACCATCTCGGGTTGGGCAGTCACCAACTACATGAGTGGCCCGACTGAGTACAGCCAAACCGGCAACGGTGCCAACGACGGTCGTTTGAGGATTTCAGGCTCCACGCCCAACATAGGTTACGGCCCATTTACAGTGGGTGCTGTGCAAATGTGGATTTGTGGTCCGGATACATTTACCGATTATGCGCAAGCACAAACCCAATGTGCCAACCCGACACAGCTCATCAAGCAGAAAATCTACCACAAAAACAACAATACGATGACTTATTCGGAGCGTTGGGCAGGTGGTATGACCTACCACCCCAGCCATGGGCACATGCACGTGGACGATTGGGGTGTTTTCACATTGCGCACCCAAGATCCCAACCAACCAGATCCAAGGCAGTGGCCCATCGTGGGTTCTGGCGCCAAAGTCGGATTTTGTCTCATGGACTACGGCTCCTGCTCGACCTACAACGGACATTGCCGCGACGCCAACAACAACGTCTTGTTGAACGCAAACTTCCCCAACTACAACCTTGGGGGTGGACAATACAACTGTTCCCCGGTTGAGCAGGGTATTTCCTCCGGATGGACTGACATCTACTCTGAAAACCTGGATGGTATGTGGATTGACATTCCACCGGGAACATGCAACGGTAACTACTACATTGTGATCGAAATCGATCCCCACAACGTGTTCCTGGAAGCTGACGAAACCAACAACTGGGTTGCAGTTCCGTTCACTTTGACTAACCAAGTCCCTTCAGGACAATTCCAAGCTAACATTTCCGCTTCCGGTGCTACCACCTTGTGTGCAGGCGAGCCCCTGACCTTGACGGCAACCTCCGGTGTCAGCTACCAATGGAGCAACGGTGCTACCGCTCAGGCCATCAACGTGACCCAGTCCGGAACCTATACCTGCACCGTCACCTCCCAATGTGGTGTAGATGCCTCTGATCCGATTGTGGTTAGCTTCACCAATACTTCTAATGCCCCAACTGCAACTGGAGACGTGGTTTGTGCTGGCAACGTCGCCAACCTTTCCGTTTCTGGAACGGGTGATTTTCAATGGTATGACGCCGCAAGCGGTGGAACACTTTTGGGAACGGGTACCACATTTGCAACCCCAGCCTTGATGGCGACCACCGATTATTATGTAGAGCGTGTGGAAACTACGCCCGGCTTGACCTACAACTTGGGCCCAGCAAATGGCGCAATCGGAACCGGTGCCAACCACACCACCAATACCCGTTATCTGATTTTCGATGCGATGCGTGATTTCACCCTCAAGTCGGTTTGGGTAGAGGCTGCAAGTGCCAACAACCGTACCATCGAGTTGCGCAATTCACAAGGTACTGTTCTTCAGTCCACCACAGTATTCGTTCCTGCCGGAGGAAGCCGCGTAACCCTAAACTTCCCTGTCACCATCGGTACGAATTACCAGTTGGGCTTGGGAACCAACAGCGCGACTGACCTTTATCGCAATGCTGCAGGTGTAACTTATCCTTACACGATCGCCAACGTAGCTTCCATCACCAACTCTTCTGCTGGTTTGACCTACTACTATTTCTTCTATGATTGGGAAATTCAGGAAGACGATATGGTCTGCACAACACCAAGGGCACAGGTGACTGCTACCGTTTCTCCCGGTCCTTCCACGAGCTTCACGGGTTTGGCATCTACCTACACCACTGTTGACCCAACAGTCACCTTGACAGGCAATCCTGCTGGTGGCGTTTTCTCAGGCCCTGGAATTTCAGGAAACACATTCTCACCCAATTTGGCTGGTCCTGGAACCCATGTGATTACTTACACTTACACCGATGCCTTGGGTTGCGTGGGCGTATCGGATGTTACTACCACAGTCACTCTCGGTGTAAGTATCCTGAATGGTGTCTTCAGTGTTGAGCCGGTGCTCTATCCGAATCCGAACAACGGACAATTCGTATTTGCCTTTTCCATGGACAAGGCTCACGATGTGAAGGTCGGCTTGTTTACCCTGACCGGTCAGCAAATTAGCGTGCGTGAAATGCCAGCCTTCTCAGGAAGTTACCAGGAATCTTTTGACTTGCGTGACTATGCCAAGGGAGTTTACATGATTGAACTCTCGGTGGACGGCCAGCAGTATCGTACTAAATTGGTATACCAATAAAAGACCATCGAGTTAGAATCGATGACGAGTTTATTTCAAATCAGGGGCATCACTTTTTGGGTGGTGTCCCTGTTTTTTTGTGTCGAAATCAAGGCGCAAGGCGTTTTTACCCAGTTTCAAACCGGTAATTCTGCCATTCCCGACAATTCGGTCTATGCCGTGAAGGTAGGCCCTAATGGGGATGTTTGGGTCGGTACGGACAACGGATTGGCACATTTCGATGGGAACAATTGGCAGGTTTTCCAAGAGTCCAACTCCGGGCTTCCTTCCAATTATGTTCGGTCCATTGAATTGGATGATTCAGGTTACGTTTGGGTGGGAACTGCCATCAATGGCATGGCAAGATACGATGGCAGTGTGTGGACCACCTTCAACACGGCCAATTCTGCATTGCCTGATGATTTTGTTCGTAGTTTGGGAGCCATTCCGGGAGGTGGGATTTGGGCAGGCACAACGGGTGGACTCGTTAAGTTTCGAAATGGGGTCATGCAAGCCTACGACTTTTTGTCCCAAGGTTCGGAGTCCAACAATGTGGCCTCGATCGCAGCAGTTGACACGAACATAGTATGGCTTGGAATGGTCAACGGGGGATTGATTCGGCTCAGCGATACCGGATTTGTTGACTACACGATTTACAATTCTTCGTTGATGGACAATACCATCCTCGGTTTGAAAAGGGAAAATCAGGATTTGTGGTTGGCAACACCTGCCAATGGATTGATTTATTATTGGAATTTGGCCTTCATCGCTTACCATCCCTTCAATTCTGCTAGTCCATCTGCCTCCTACAATGCGTTGGATTTGGATCAAGCCGGTGGCATTTGGTTGGCAAGTCAAGACAGCGGTTTGGTATATTATGACCGTTCGATTTGGCTCAACTTCAACACCCTGAACAGTCCATTCCCCCAGAATTATGTTCGAACGGTTGCATACGACCCCGTTCAGGATGTGGTTTGGGCAGGCACGCACAGCCAAGGATTGGTGAGGGTTCAACGAACAGGTGCTTTGGGATCTGTTGGACCTGAAAATAGTGTCGATTGGAGCTTTTACCCACAACCTGCCACAGACCACATTTGGTTGCGCAAGTCTTCTCCGGAGCAAAAAGAGTGGGTGTTGATGGATTTGGGAGGCAGGCCGCTCGACGGCGGCATCTGGATTGATCAGGAACTTGAAGTGAGGGTAGGGAATCATCCTGCAGGTCTTTACATCCTTCAAGTGGACCAAGAATTCAGGAAAGTATTGATTCGCCCCTAAAATGAAGAGCTAGGGTGCCAATTCGAACCTGCTCGTGGTATTTGCGTAGGTTTGCCAATCCGACTTGCTTCGGGCATACCGCACAGAGCGCTCATGGAGTTCAAATTACAAGCACCCTATCAACCTTCAGGAGATCAACCGGAAGCAATCCGGCAACTCGTTCAAGGACTTGAAACAGGCGAGACCTACCAGACTTTGTTGGGGGTAACGGGTTCGGGGAAGACTTTCACCATTGCAAATGTCATCCAAGAAGTTCAGAGGCCGACCTTGGTCATGAGCCACAACAAAACCTTGGCTGCCCAGCTATATGGGGAATTCAAAAGCTTTTTTCCGGATAACCAGGTTGAATATTTCATTTCCTATTACGATTACTATCAACCTGAGGCCTTCATTCCGGCGACAAACACTTACATCGAAAAAGACCTTGCAATCAACCAAGACATAGAAAAGTTGAGACTTCGGGCGACCTCTGCGTTGTTGTCTGGAAGGCGTGACGTGATTGTGGTCAGCTCGGTTTCGGCGATTTACGGCATGGGGAATCCGGAGGATTTCAAGGCTGGGATTCGAACCTTCAAGCAAGGGGATGTCATCACCACCAACCGGTTTTTGTTCATGCTCTCCGAGTTGTTCTATTCTAGGGCCAATCAAGAGCTGGTTAGGGGGCAATTCCGCGTGAAAGGGGATACGGTAGACATCTTTCCCGCCTATGAAGATTTTGGAATCCGGGTGGTGTTTTTTGGTGATGAAATCGAGCGTATCAGTGTGTTCGATCCTGAATCTGGCAGAAGTTCGGAACGGCTGTTGAGTTACACCATCTATCCGGCCAACCTGTTTGTCACGCCCAAGGACGCTTTGAAAGATGCCATCAAAGACATCCAAACCGATTTGATTGCGAGGGTTGATTACTTCAAATCTCAAGGGATGCATTTGGAGGCCCAGCGGCTGATGGAGCGAACGGAATTTGATTTGGAGATGATGCGGGAGCTGGGTTATTGCTCAGGCATTGAGAATTACAGCCGGTACCTGAGCTTCCGACCACCTGGAAGCAGACCATTTTGCTTGTTGGATTATTTTCCGAAGGATTTTTTCGTCGTCATCGATGAGAGCCATGTTACCGTTCCTCAATTGAGGGGTATGTATGGTGGTGACCGATCCCGCAAAATGACTTTGGTAGAACATGGATTCAGGTTGCCCTCTGCTTTGGACAATCGCCCCCAAACCTTTGCCGAGATTGATTCGATGGTGAATCAAGTGATATTCGTGAGCGCCACGCCAAGCGATTACGAGTTGGAGCAGAGTGCCGGTGTTGTGGTGGAGCAAATCGTACGCCCCACGGGCTTGTTGGATCCAGAAGTGGAGGTGAGGCCACTGTCGAACCAAGTGGATGATTTGTTGGATGAAATCGACGAGCGGACAAAGAGAGGTGAACGTGTCTTGGTAACCACCCTGACCAAACGCATGGCCGAGGAACTGGCCAAATATTTGACTGATTTGAGGATTCGGGTGCGTTACATTCACTCGGAGGTTGACTCTTTGGAGCGGGTTGATATTTTGCATGGTCTTCGGGCCGGAAAATTCGATGTTTTGGTGGGCGTGAACTTACTCAGGGAGGGCTTGGACTTGCCGGAAGTGACTTTGGTTGCCATCCTCGATGCGGACAAAGAGGGATTTCTGAGAAGTGCTCAAGCCTTGATTCAGACCGCTGGCCGCGCGGCGAGAAATGTTGATGGCCATGTAATCCTGTACGCCGACAAGATTACCCCTAGCATGCAAAAGCTGATTGACGAAACCGAGCGGCGGAGACAAAAGCAACAGGCCTATAACGTCCAGCATGGAATCACCCCCAAAACCATCGTCAGGGAAAACAGGGATGTGTTCGGGGAGGCTTTGGGCAGAAGGGCAATCCAGGAAAGCACGGAGGATCAAGAAAATCAATGGGCCGTTGCAGCAGAACCCGAAGGTGAATACATGACCAAGGAGGTCATTGAAGCCAAGGTCAAAGTATTGAGGAAGGAAATGGAAGCTGCATCCAAGGAATTGAATTTCATCGAAGCGGCTAGGTTGCGGGACGAATTGTTCGCATTTCAGGCCTTGTTGAAAACGAAATGAAGCCGTGATGAAGCAAAAAGGGCCGCCTGATTCACGGGCAGCCCTTTTTTTTAATGGATGGTGAAAATCAATGGACGACCAATCTAATGGTTTGGTGATGTCCTTCGGTCCTCAAATTAACCAAGTAGGTTCCAACTTCGATGTCCCGCAAATCGAATTCGTGGCGAACAATACCATTGATTGCTGTCACGTCTTGAATCCGGATGCGCTGACCTTGGAGGTTGGTGATTTCCAATTGGACGGCACCTTGATTTCCAGTGTGGGCCTCCAAAACAACCCTTCCGCTTGCTGGATTGGGAATTGCTTTGAACAAGTAGTTGGTAGTTGGGGCAATTCCAACTGAAGAAACCACCACCGTATCAAAAACTGTGGAACTGCCGCATTCGTTGGCAACCGTGAGGCCCACCACGTAAGTGCCTCCATTGGCATAGGTATGGCTGGGGCTCAGTACGTTACTGGTGTTGCCGTCTCCGAAACTCCATGTGTAGGAAAGCGTGCCGCCACCCGTTGATGCGTCTGTGAAATTGGCAGTCAAAAGGTTGGTGGTGAAAGAGAACGATGCAACCGCCTGGGCATAGAATGGAGCCACCACAATCGAATCGGCACCGCTTCCACATGCATCGGAAACGCTCAGGACGTAGATGCCACCGGATGTAACCGAGGTAGTCGAAGTCGTGTCTCCTGTGCTCCAATTGTAGACATTGAAGGAGGTGTTGGAGGACAAATGGATGGTGTCGCCTACACAGGCTGCCAAGGTGTCTGCTTGGATGTATCCGGAATAAACGAGCGCGGACTGAATGATTTCCAAGGTGTCGCTGATGGTTCCACATTGTCCATTGACGGTGACCAAATACACTCCAGGTTGAGAAAGGTTGATGAGGTTGGTGGTGTCTCCGGTGCTCCACACCACAATTTCGTTGGAATTGATGGAAATGGTGGCGCTGTCGCCGACGCAGAGGGTCGCGTCTGGGCCTGCAAATCCCGGTGCGGGTAGGACCGGTGCGGCATTGACCACGATGGTGTCAGCGCCAAGTTCACAATTGCCGGACCAACTCACGTCGTAGGTACCGGGTGCGTTGACGTAAATGGAGTCCAAAGCGGAACCCGTGCTCCAAGTCGTGGTGTTGGTGATGAAGGGATTGGTGGTTAGCAGCAAGGAATCTCCAGCACACAGGCTGGCATCACTGCCGAGGAATCCTGTAAAAAAATCCCCGCTCGAAACAGCCAAAACTTCAGCATCCGTCAATGCCCTTCCATATACCCTGAAATCATCCAAAAAGCCACCGGCAGGTGCACCAATGTTGGAAGAATAACCCATGACTTTGAAGGGACCTGTTCCGGTGATGTTTGCGCCGCCGGCTTGAGCAACGGTGCTGACCAAAACGCCATTCAGATACCCTTTGAGGGTCAATGAAACAGGATCGTAAACAAAGGCGCAAGCTGTGGGTGTGGCCAAGGCCCCGCCTGGAATGGTGCAATCGGTCAGTCCCGTACCTCGGATAATCCAATTCAGATTGCCAGCCACGCCGTTGGTGAAACAACGGAAACCGCCTGCGCTAACGTCACCGAAAATGTAATAAAGTGCCGCAGCGTTATTGAACCCTTGGCTCCTCCAAGCAATGGTCCAAGCGCTCGTTCCCAGGTTGGTGGTCCAATTTGTGTTCACGAAGTCGGTGCTTGATGAAACACCTGAGCCGATGGCAGCGCCATTGCAAAGGGGTGAGGCCCCTTGTGTGATTCCTCCCGAAAGGGTAGCGGTGGCAGTTCCTGCAGGGGGATTGGAAGCCAAATTCGGAACGGTAGTCCCGCTTCCATCAAATTTGTAATGAATCAAATCAGGCGTGGGTGCCTGTGCCCAGAGTTGTAAAGATGAACCGAGGAAAATCCCGGTCAACAGGGTAATTAGACTTTTTTTCATGTTGCAATAGAATTGATTTTGTGATAGTTAAGCTTCGTTGCGACCGCAATTACGGCATAAAATCATGGTTTTTAATCAATTGTTTTCAACGAATTCGGATGATTTCGCTCAGGTTTGCATCTGCCGGTAACCCTGTCTAAATTGAACCGAAATTTAGCTAGCATGGAAAACAACGTCCGCTCCCTGAGCCCATCCAACCTTTGGAATCATTTTGCCGATTTGAATGCGGTGCCCCGGCCCTCCAAAAAGGAGCAAAGGGTGATCGCGTTCGCCAAAGAATTCGGGGAAAAACTCGGCCTGCCCACCTTGGTGGACGAAGTTGGAAATGTCATCATCAAGAAACCTGCAACACCAGGTATGGAAAACCGGGTGACCGTCTGTCTGCAAAGCCACCTCGACATGGTTCACCAAAAAAACAACGACACCAAATTCGATTTTGACCTTGAAGGCATTCGCATGTTCGTTGATGGCGACTGGGTGAAAGCAGAAGGCACCACATTGGGCGCCGACAACGGAATCGGGGTGGCAACAATCATGGCGCTTTTGTCATCAAAGGATATTCCACACCCTCCGCTGGAAGCACTTTTCACCATCGATGAAGAGACCGGAATGACCGGTGCCATGGGCCTCAAAGGCGGATTATTGGATGCCAAAATCATGCTCAACCTCGATACCGAAGAGGACAACGAACTCACCATCGGATGTGCAGGAGGTTTGGATGTGACCATCCAAGGCTCGTACCACGAGGCCCAAACAACCAAAGGGAACATCGCGTTGAAATTGACCGTGAAGGGTCTCACCGGTGGACATTCCGGCATGGACATTCATTTGGGACGTGGAAATGCCAACAAAATCATGAATCGAATCCTCTGGGAAGGGGTTCAAAAACATGCATGGCAGGTAGCTTCCATTGAGGGTGGGGGCTTGCGAAATGCCATTCCTAGGGAGTCAGTTGCCGTGGTGACGGTTGACGGTGACCAACAAGAAGCGTCTTTGGCCAGCATCCAACAGTTGCGTTCGGTACTGAAAAAGGAATATCAAACCACCGATGCCAATTTGGAAATCCTCGTGGAGCAAACTGAGACCCCGTCAATGGTGGCTTCCCAAGAGTTTTTGTCTGCGTTCCTCCGCCGGATCTATGCCTGTCCAAACGGGATTTACCGCATGAGTCCGGATATCCAAGGACTGGTGCAAAGCTCCAACAACCTCGCCCGCGTGCAAATGGTGGGAGGGAAGTTCACGGCGCTTTGCCTGACCAGAAGTTCGGTGGAGTCCGAAAAATGGGATGTGGCCAATGCCATCCACGGTGCATTTGACCTGAATGGTGCCGAAATCAAATTCAGTGGTTCTTATCCCGGTTGGACGCCCAATCCCAATTCCTCCATCGTTTCGTTGATGAGCTCCTTATATCAGGAACGGTTCGGGGAGACAGCCCATGTGAATGCTTGCCACGCAGGATTGGAGTGCGGGATTTTAGGTGCCAACTACCCAGATATGGAAATGATCAGTTTTGGGCCCAACATACGTGGAGCGCACTCTCCCGATGAAAAAGTTCAAATTTCCTCGGTTCAGAAATTTTGGGGCTACTTGCTTGAAACCTTGTCAAGGATTCCTGAAGTCCGTTGAGGTTGGATTTTTTTGGGGAATGGGTTCAGTAGGTCAATCCCGATAGGAACTTTCAGATTCCCAATCATGAATGTGCCTCAGTGGTCTCTCCTGATTAAATCGGAGACAAACACAAATCGGTCCAGATTGTCGTTGCCCGACTTTAGGATCTGTTTTTTATCCCCTTCCCATTCCTTTTTTCCTTGGTAAAGGAACATGATGTTATCCGAAATGTTGATGACTGAATTCATGTCATGGCTCACCACCACCGTGCACATGTTGTACTCGTAGGTCAACTCGGAAATCAATTCGTCAATCAATTTGGAGGTAAGGGGGTCCAAACCCGAATTGGGTTCGTCAACGAAAAGGTATTTGGGATTCAAAGCGATGGCCCTTGCAATGCCCACCCTTTTTTTCATCCCACCTGAAAGCTCAGCCGGAAAAAGGTTGTTGGTTTTAGCCATGTTGACCCTCTCCAAGCAAAATTCAACCCGTTTTTTGATGGTACGCTTGTCATCTTTGGTGAAAATCTTGAGCGGAAACCCAACGTTTTCTTCCACAGTCATGGAGTCGAACAAGGCCGAATACTGAAACAACATCCCGAGGTTGCTTCTGATTTTTCTTACATCCTTGAAATTACCCCGATGCAAGTCCATCCCGTCGAACAAAACCTCACCGCCGTCGGGCTGCATCAATCCTACGATGCATTTCAGCATGACCGACTTTCCCGAACCGGAGGCGCCGATGATCATGTTCACCTTGCCATCTTCCAAATGCATGTCAATGCCCCTGAGCACTTGTTTCTCACCGAAACCCTTCACGATTTGTTTGATTTCAATCGCCATCAGAGGAGTAATTGGGCCAAAACATAGTCAGTAAGCAAAATCACGATGCAAGAGTAAACCACAGCACGGGTGGAGCTTTGACCAACCTCCAAGGCACCGCCACTTGTGTAATAACCGTGGTAGGCAGAAATGGAACTGATGATGAATCCGAAGCTGAAAGCCTTCAGCAACATGAACTGAACATAAAAAGGAAGAAAATACTCCCTCGCACCAGCCAGAAAATCTGCTGCAGGTACCTCACCTGTGAGATGACCGGCCACCAAACCACCCGCCATCTGAAGGAAACAAGCAATCACCACCAAAAGCGGATAACAAACGATGGAGGCTGCGATTTTAGGCAGAATCAAATAGCTGGCAGAATTGATGCCCATGACTTCAAGGGCGTCGATTTGCTCCGTGACCCGCATGGTCCCCAATTGGGAGGCAATGGCCGAACCTACTTTTCCTGCCAAAACCAAAGAGGTGATGGTAGGCGCCAACTCCAACAAGGAACTGTTGGCCACGGTGGTGCCGATGAGCGTTGTGGGAAGCAAGGGTGATTCCAACTGATAAGCCGTTTGGACCGTGGTGACCGCACCGATGAACAGTGAAATCAATACCACAATCAAAACACTGCCCACTCCGATGAAGTTGCACTCCTCCAAAAACAGGTTCCAGTACACGGGCAGTTTCTCGGGCGACTTGAAAAAATTGCCCAATAGCATCAGGTACCTTCCGAAATGGTATAACATCCGCATGCTCCCAAATATAGTTTTTAGGTCGGGATTTCCCTTATTTTTTTGCCCTTAGGCTCAAATCATGTTGGATTCTTGTCCCCCTCAGGTGTCCAATACATCCGGATTGCAATTTGGGCAAAAGCGCTCGGCAATTCAGTCCCTCGATTGGGATATTCGTTTAATTTTACAGGATGAAAAGAATTTTCATTTCAGGTGGCAGCGAAGGAATCGGTTGGGGCATTGCCCAAAGATTTCTGAAGTCAGGCGGATA
>Ga0209972_10003745_pt1 | contig 11798 bp, 11 predicted proteins | sample NOAtaG_7_FD_187302 | JGI IMG/M metagenome (GOLD analysis project Ga0209972, IMG submission 187302) | Freshwater lake microbial communities from Lake Erie, under a cyanobacterial bloom - NOAA_Erie_Diel1S_2200h metaG (SPAdes) (version 2) | ecosystem: Environmental > Aquatic > Freshwater > Lake ...
TCTTCTGTGTTGTAAGTTTTGATAAATGTAAAAAAGTCCATATCTAAAATAGCTATAATGCAGGCGCAATATAGACTTTCCGCACATACCCTCAAAGTGGTGTGGCAAGCATCCGACTTATCTGGCCAAAAATTATACGCTTATAAACGTTTAATCTTTTACTAAATCAATAATAGCACGACACTTGCCCCCGCCAATCCCCCTAAATGCCCAAACCCAATGCTCAAGAAACGCCTCTTCCCGCCTGCATTCCCAGAATCTCATCCACAAACTTCCTGTCATTGCTCAACCTTGGCACTTTGTGCTGACCTCCGAGCTTCCCTTTCCGTTTTAGCCATTCATGGAAGGTTCCTGGGGCCACATTCCGCACTTTGGGCATCTTCAGCGCCAGATCACCTTGTCGTTTTGCTTCATAGTCGCTATTACACCTTTTCAATTCCTGATCGAGCAACTCCGCAAATCGCATTAGATTATCAGGTTGAACTTCAAACTCCAACAACCATTCATGGCCAGGCTCTGATTCGCTCATGTACACTGGCGCAGCCGTATATTCCTTTAACACTGCTCCTGTTCCATTGCACGCAAACTGCACTGCGCGATCGGCATTGTCAATCATCAGTTCTTCGCCAAATGCATTCATGAACAACCGCGTCCTGCCGGTAATGGTAAATCGATAAGGTGCGACCGATGTAAACCGGATGGTATCACCAAGTCGATAGCGCCACAATCCGCTGTTGGTGGTGATTATCACGGCATAGTTCACGCCCGGTTCCACGTCTTCCAATGAAAAAACTGGCGGATCTTCATCGTCACCCATTTCTGCAGGAACGAACTCATAGAAGATACCATAGTCTGTCATCAGCAGCATCTCGCGAATTCCCGGCTGATCCTGCACGCCGAAAAAGCCCTCGCTCGCATTGTAGGTTTCCAGGTAGCGCATTCCAGCGCCGGGGAGCAGGGAAGCAAACTGTTCATAGTAAGGCACGAAGCTTACTCCGCCGTGGATATACAATTCAAGGCCCGGCCAGATTTCATGGATATGTTTGGCACCCGTCAACTCCAGTAGACGGCGGAACAGCACCAGGGTCCAGGTTGGAACACCTGAGATACTGGTGACGTTTTCATGCATGGTAGCCAGCGCCATCTTCTCCACTTTCTCCTCCCAGTGTTCCATCAGCGCGATGCTCAGATCAGGGGTCTTCAGCATGCTGGCCCAAACGGGCATATGGTTCATCAGTACGGCACTCAGGTCGCCGTAGTAGGTATTGTCGTTATGCTGACTAACGGAATGACTACCACCTATCAGCAGTGCCCGGCCTTCAAAAATCCCTGTTTCGGGAAAGGCTGCACAATGAAAACTCAAGGCATCACGGCCGCCTTTGAAATGGCATTCTTCAAGCGACTCAAAACTGACCGGTATGAACTTACTCTTGTCTTGGGTGGTGCCGCTTGATTTGGCAAACCAATAGATATCTCCCGGCCAAAGCAAGCCTTGTTCGCCTTGCATGGTGCGCTCGATATATGGCTTAAGTGTCTCGTAATCTTGCAGGGGAAAACGCTCTTTAAACTGGCGGTAATTACGAATGGAACCGAAGTCGTATTTCCGGCCCCATTCAGTATACCTTCCGGCTTCGAGCAGATTCTGGAACATACGTTCTTGCACGGCAACCGGTCTGTGCAGTACATCGTCCAGACTTTTCAGTCTCTGCCGGAAATACCAGGATATGAGCGGACTTAATATCACTTTGCTTTACTGTGCTGAACTCAGGCTTTCAAAAAACGACATTACCAACCTGAAAGTCGCATTGTAGCCATGCAAAGTTAATGTGGAGGGAACATCATACACGTCGTGGTAGGCCGATCTTGGGCCACTCAGGTACCAAAAAAACGAAGGCACACCGGCTTCTGTAAAATAATGGTGGTCGGAATTGGCCGCCTTTCCCCGCTTTCTGATCTCAGGCAAGTATTTAAACCTGCGATTCAAGGAGTCCAGCAGGGCAAATTCCAGTTGAAATACGGTTGCGTTTACTGCTGTCATACCCGTTTCTCCGCTTCCCATCAGGTCAAGATTCAGCAGGAACCGGATATGGCTGAGTGGCAACTTCTTGTCGCGCACCATGGCTTCAGAGCCCAGCAAGCCCGCTTCTTCTCCTGCAAAAAAGACGAAAACCGTGGTGTAGGGCAAAGGTTTCTTCGCAATCTCAGCGGCAAGATCTAATAACAGCGCAACCCCCGACGCATTGTCGTTGGCGCCGGGGTACATGGCTTTGCCCATGCGTCCCAGATGGTCGTAATGCGCTGTGAGTACAAGCAAGGAATCCGGACGACGCGTGCCTGGAACTGAAGCCATCACATTGCGCGATGGAAAATCTGTATACGCCTTTGTACGAACCTTCAATTCCAATCGGGCTTTATCTGACAATAAACTGTCGCGCACACGGATCAACCCGATGGGCATGCCGCCGGTTCCTACGGACCAGGCCGGGAAACGGCTCGAAGAGATAAGGCAAACGTCACCAATACGACCTGCATCTGAAGCCAGCCAACGCAGGATGGCCCTTGCCAGATGCGGCTTCTTCCAGATATCTTCCGGAATCACCGGGGTGGCATTCGCCGGTGGCAAGGTTCCGAGCTTCAGACGATTCGTGTCCTCCGGACGAAAAAACTGCAAACTGCTGATCAGCTTGTAAGCGCCCGGATTCCAGTTTTCATCCACCTGATAATCCACCCCCGGAACCAACAGACGCCCGTTAAGCCTGAGTTCGATACGCGGAAAACTCAGCACAGGCATCGTAAAAGGGTGGTAATAGCAATCTGACCAGCCTGCAAGCCCATTCGCCTTAAGGGTTTTAACCAGGTAATCTGCCGCTTTGTTGACTCCATTTCCAACATAACCGCGGCCGGCCATTTTACCGGAACACAAAGCATCTATATACTGCCTGGCCTTTGCACTGTCCTGGGCTAAAAGGAAAGATGCTGAGTGAAATGTCAGCATATATAGGAGGAATAGTAGTGCTGATCGTTGAACCATGGGAAGCAGTGCTGAAATATCCGTATTTCGCGAAGATACGTATGAGTGCACTTCCTAAACCCAGGCACAGGGGTGAAGAAATTTACCTCGATGGCGCCCGCAGCCGTTCTTATGAATTCTTCTTTTCTGTACGTGTAATGCTGCAATTCATCAAAGGGTTCCGCACCCTGCATTTCGCCGGACCATGCATTACTGTTTTTGGTTCAGCGCGGTATAAGGAAGACCATGCCTATTACCGGATGGCCCGAACTGTAGGGCAATATGTGGCTGAAAAGGGATTCACAACCATGACCGGCGGCGGACCAGGCATCATGGAAGCTGCCAACCGCGGCGCCATCGAACATAAAGGCCGGAGCGTGGGCGTGAACATCCAGCTTCCGATGGAACAAGCTCCCAATCCCTACCTGGATACCCATGTCAATATCCGCTACTTCTTTATCCGGAAAGTGCTGCTGCTGAAGTACTCCTACGGTTTCATTGTCTTGCCGGGTGGTTTTGGTACAATGGATGAATTCTTCGAAACCCTTACCCTCGTGCAAACACGCAGCATACGCGATTTCCCTATTGTGCTGATGGGAACGGACTATTACCGCGAACTGATGGAAGCCATCGACGACATGGTGAAGGAGGGAACGATTTCTGCGGATGACCTGAAACTGGTGAAACTCACCGACGACCCTGCAGAAGCTGTAGAATTTGTCTCTACCTACGTAAAGAAAAACTATAAAATCAAGCGTCGCCGCCGGGCTTTCTGGTGGTTGTTTGAAGGAATGCGTTTCAAGGGAAGAACGTATTTCCCGAAAAGTGAACCCAAGGGCTGAACCCCATCAGGGTTTGGCGGGATGGTAATCCAGCATTCTGCCGTAATTCTGCATCTGTCGCAGAATGTGTTTCGTGCGCCGGGCTGAAATCCGGCCGTCGATCTTCCAGTTCAACGGACTCGGCACGATGCTCATCAGGCGGGCACTCTGTGTGGCAGTAAGCTTACGCGCACTGGTGTTAAAATATTGCCGGGCCGCAGCCTCAGCGCCATATATGCCAGGGCCAAACTCAATAATGTTCAGGTACACCTCCATAATTCGCTCTTTACTCCAGAAAAGCTCAATCAGCGCGGTGAACCACACTTCCATTCCTTTGCGCAGCCAGCTTCTTCCTTCCCACAAAAAGGTGTTTTTGGCGGTTTGCTGGCTGATTGTACTGGCTCCGCGCTTGTCTTCATGCGTTTTGTTGTACTCAATGGCTGCCTGGATGGCTTCGAAATCAAAACCATTGTGTTCGATGAAGCGCTGGTCTTCACTGCAAACAGCTGCCAACTGCAGGTGACCGGAAATATCTTCTAGGGCAACCCAATCCTTCTTCCAACGAGGAGATTCATCTGTTGCAACGGCTGAAGCAGCTCTGCTAACCATGAGCCAGGTGAAAGGAACCGGCACGAAACGGAACACAAAAACACCGAGCAGACTGGCCAGGATAAAATACAAGGCAAGCCGCTTCATCCACTTCAAGACAAAACGAAGGGCTATTGCTGCGGTTATTCCGGATAATCCGATTGCCATGCAGCGAAAATACTGTATGCCGCGCCAAGCTCAGGGAACCTGAAAACAAAGCGCTGTATTAAAGGTCAATGCTTCCTGTTTTCCTCCATCCCTCAAAGGGAAAGGCGATTGCATCCAACGGCATTCCATGCGCCATACCGCGGCTTCGCTGATCATGTAGTCAGCATTCATTGAGTAAGCGCCAATCCTGGAACCTTTAGTCGATTGAGCAGGGATCATGATCCCTTTCGGATCGAGAAAAGTCTCTGCACGTGCGCTGAAAACCCAATTGTGTGGCAGGCGATGCTGCAGCACGATGGAAGCGGTTTGCCAGCTTCCGGTTTGTCGCTGCCAGCCTATGTCGTATGCGGCGTGAAGCGTCCAACGCGGACGGAAATCCCAGGCCATCCAGGCATCGTGAAAAGCGCGCAGAACGCCAGGGTTGTCGCCTGGATTTCCGAGAAAGGAGCTGCTGTTTACCCGCAGTACCTGATTGAGCTGCAGCGTGAGCTGATGACCCAATGCCGGCCATACACCCTGCCCCGGTAAACGCATGCGCTGCCAGCCGTTCAACACGTAAAACCCTCCTTCCCGCTTGCCATTCGCACTTTTTCCCAGCCAACGCAAACCACTTTCGTAATAGGGCGAATTGTCTGCCATCAGACTGCGCGTAACGGTCGGACATTGCATACCCAAGGCCGATTCATTGCCTATATGGGAAGGAAACACGCCCGCTTCCAGCCACGAATTCCCGTTCTTCTTTGGTTTCCAGGCAAAGCGCGCTTCAAATACATGCCGGAGGAAACGCGGTTCGGATGCCAGATTCGCCCGTGCATAGGTGCCATCCATGGCTCCGATATGCAGACTGGTGCGCTCAGAAACCCGTTCCAACTGCAACAAAGCCAGGTTGGTACTGGCTGTTCCGTTGCGGTTGTAGGAATAAAGAAAAGCCGGACGATTCTCCGCTTCCCTCTCCCATTGAAAATACACTTCACCATAGGCTGAGAGCTTCCACCGGGCAGTATCTGAACCCATTACTTGTGGCAGTAAACCAATGGACAGCATCCAAAACAAGATGCGCTCAGGAATCAGAAGGCGCTTCATCGTGTTCATCGTCAATGTCTCCGAAAATCTCCTCCAATAAATCCTCAATCGTAACAATGCCGGCAGTTTTACCATTATCGGCCAACACCACAGCCATACTGCGGCGCTCGCGGATCAGTCGCCGCATGAGATCGCGTGCCCGTGTGGAGGTTCCGGCAACGGCGATGGGAAGAATCACGTCTTCAATTTCACCCGGTTCATCGAACAAGACCATTTGATGCACATAGCCCACGATATGGTCTATGGAACCGCGGTAAACCGGAATCTTTGAATGGGCACTCGCGATGAAGGCCCGGCGCAGCGCTTCCATTCCACCTTTCTCGTTCACTGCAACTATTTGCTCGCGCGGCACCATACATTGCCTGAGGCGGGTGTTCTTGAAACGGATGGCGTTGCGGAGCAGCTCTGCATCCTTTCGCTGTTGTGGCGGACTTGGATGCTCTTCGCCGGTTTCTGTTTTCCCGGTATCGAGCACAATAAAATGAACAAAGGGCAGCTTCGCAACCAATCGTTCCCATGGGCTGAAATAAGGCAAGAGTCTGCCCAGCGCTTTTTCCGGCTTGCGGCGAATGAAGAAGGCGGGAAAAGCAAAACCGCCAAGGAGCAACAGCATGGCAGCAACAGGAATGGAATAGCTGTTTTGGAGCCAGCTCAGCAGGTTCCATGCCAAAAGGAACAACAATGTACCCAGCCACATACCCAATAAAGCAGCCCAGCGCGTGAAGGCATAATGCATGTCGAGGTGTTTCAGCCAACGCTGCCTGCGCTTGTCTGATTCAAATAACAATTCAGCGAGCCTGAGATCAGTCAGACGAAATGCGCGGTTAAATGAAGCACAAAGAAACAGCAGTGACCAACCGAGCAGAGCCAGGGTAATAAATACCCAACTTAAGACATCCGGAAAAGGGTCGGCAGCCATTTGCAGGGTATCAAAGATAACAAAAAGGCCGGACGGGACTCAAACCCCGATTTTGCGCCGTCTTGCTTTCCGCGCCCTGAGGGTCATGAACAAGGAAACCAGGCAAATGGTACCCAGCACCCAGCCCCATAGAGAGCCAATGCCTTCGCTGTCGAAGCGGTGCGCCGCCTCAACGCCTGTTATTGCGGTGAGCGCTATCCAGAGAATTACGCTTATTTGTTGTTGAATCATTCTGAAGATTGATAGTTCCGCGGTAGCGGTTGATTTCCCATTCTGTAAACGTCTGGTTAGCCGTCATTCCGTCGCCCATAATAATTTGTTCGGCCGTCGTAATCTGAACAAATTTATCGGTATGTATTTTACCCGATTTCTGATCCCAATATAATTCTTCCGTATTCAGACGTTCCCCTTTCACATTCATCACTTCCACATTGCGCCTGAGTATCACCTTCTTGCTTTCGTTGTAACTGATGGCATACTCTGAACTCAGGTAGCTTTCCACTGCACCATCATTCCCATAAAAAGTCCCTTTCAACCCCTTGGGCATTTCCATGTATGGCTCTTTGGCCTGCTTGACCGCAATCATCAGTGGTGCCTGCAACCTAGCTTTCAGCGACCCTGAATCTGTATACGTGATTTCAACCTGTTCTGCAGTTTCTTTCGCCTGTATGGTATCGCGGCTGCGCTTCCGCAACTCCTCATTGCTCAGGTCTGTGCAAGCCGAGGCCAACAGCACTGAAAAGAGTGTTCCGGAAAAGAAACGCCAATGCATTAATTGTATTTGTTGCGGTCAAACCAAACGTCGCCCAGCGTAACACCAAGTTTCAGTCTGAGGTAGCGTTCGCGTGCGAGTCCGCTTTCCATATTTCCTCGTTCTATATATTCCAGGTTCAGGTGGAGTTGGGAACGGATAATACTGTTGTCGAAATAACGACGGCTTACGGGAATACCCGCGCCAAGAGTATAGGCTGTTTCGCGCACGGCAATGGGACCGCCCGTTCCGATGAATTGATTTTGTGTCTGCACGCTGCGGTAACCAAAACGCCATTCGATGGGCGCCCTGTTGCGGTTGCGCATTTTGCGGGGTGCAGCATCGGGCCTGAGGCTTAAACCAAATGCAACTGTTTCCCGGTTGGCAAAACGATTTCCGGTGTAGAAAGCGCTGAATTGCTCCCAGTTCTCCTGCCGGTATTCACCACTCAGACGCAATACGCCGGGCCGTTCAATGGTATAGCCGGCAGCAAAGCCATCGGGCAGGTTGACTGCTCCTTTTTGCGATTGGGTAAACAGCACGGTATCGCGGTAAGTTGGGAAGCCACCGAAGCCTGAGCTGTAGGTTCTGACCATGCGACTCTGCGAACCGGTGGTATTTCCATGCCAGGTAAGGCTTCCGCCAATTGTATGGCGCCATTTTCCGGTCATGGGCGACCAGGAGAAACCAACACGGTGTTGCCAGCCCTGGATATCAATATTCCGTTGGTCTTCAAAACGGACGAAATAACCGGTATCGCGCAAATCGAAAAGGCTGAAATCGCGGAGTTGACCAAAGAGATAAGACGCCTGGTAACCAAGAGAGAAGTTACCTGCCACCTGGATGGCATGGCCGAAATAGGCGCGGTTGATGCCGCCACCTCCGGTATGAAAAACTGTATGATTCAGGTTGACGGTATCGCTGAGGGAATAATTGAAACCAACAGCAGAAACCGGCGCCAACCCGAACTGGGTTGCCATTTGCAGTCGCATGAGGCGCGGGACAGGGTTGCCGATTGAATCTTTACGCTGACCCACAATTACCCTGCGGTTCATGGTGGGCATGGCAACACTGATGTAGGAAAATCCGCCGGTTGTTACGTCGCGTTTTTTGTCACCTGCCTCAATGCGACCGGTAGTTCCCTGAAATCCAAAATCGACCAACGCGTAGCGAATTCCGCCCATGGATGCCGGATTCAAAGGTGAGTAGCGATAAGCTCCTGAAACAGCCTGGCTGATGCCGCCGAGGCCATTGAATTGGGCAAATTCTCCACCGCCCAGTTCACCGATTCCGAAGTTGGAATATGGACTTTGGGTTGTGTTTTGCGCCTGCAATCCGGCAACGGCCGGCAGAATCAAAAGCAGAGAAAGGTGGCGGAATCGCTCAAATGGCATGGTGTGTATTGATCTGGAAAAGTCCGAACAGGAGCAAATCCGGTTCTGCAAATATCTTCATTTGTGGTGAAAGCCTCAAGCCAGGAGCATCGCCGCCAGTGAGGAGGGTTTTTAAGCCGGTAAAACGTGCACTTGTTTCTTCGACCCTGCCCTGTATTTCGGCGATGATTCCGCCCTGTACGCCGGCTCGGATCGATTGCTGTGTGCTCTTTCCCGGGAAACTATAATCATCGGATGGTTCCAATTCCGGTAGTCTGCCGGTGAAGTGATGGAGGCTTTGAAATCGCATCCGCAGCCCGGGTGAAATAGCTCCACCGCGGTAAATGCGTCCGTTTTCAATCAGGTCGTACGTGATGCAGGTGCCCGCAGAAATCACCAGGATATTTTCGCCCGGATATCGGCACACAGCACCGCAGGCCAAGGCCAAACGGTCGCTTCCCAGGGTTTCCGGGCCGTGGTAGTCAATTTCAATCGGCAAAGGAAGCTTAGCTGTAAGGAGCCGGAAACCGGGCAACAGAAAATCCTGATCGTTCAGCGCGCTCACATTGGATACCATTCCCGAGCCCACCGCCTGCATCTGGTCGATAACCAGCTGCCGCTCGCGATGACTGAACGCCTGAATCGACAGACATTGCCCCTGCGCATCGAAAAGCGCTGTTTTGATTCGGGTATTGCCAATGTCGACGGCCAGCATGGTGCAAAGTTCCACCTTGAGACGCGAAACCCGTGCATCGGGTTACACGATCAACGCAATTGTCTGATTTTGCCGTGTGGATACGCTTCCCTGGCACCTGTCAAATCTGCAGTCACAGCTAACCCTCGTGCATCGACGGAATCCAGTTTCAGGTTCAGATAAGTCCCATCTTCCTTCATGTAGGCCGAGTATTCACCGCGGCGCCAAAGTCGTACGTTGTAATCGGCCAGAATTTCATCCGGCCTAAGTTCCCATTGCCGGTAGCGTGCTTTAACAGCTTGTTGAAGCTGCGATAAGACGTGATCTCGTTCGAAGGTTTGCCCGCTAAGTGAATGCAGGGAAGCCGCCCCATCGATTCCGCTGAAATCTGTTTGGTTCAGGTTTAAGCCTATGCCGGCAACACAGGCATCCCAACGTTGTCCTTGCCAGATGTTTTCCAACAGTATTCCGGCCACTTTGAGATCGGAAAGAAGGATATCGTTTGGCCATTTGATAGCCGGCGCAATATGCAATTCCCCGGAACATAGCACGGAGACACAATCCGCTGCGGCAAGCGCCATGGCCATATTGAGTAAAAATGCTCTTTCCGGCTGACTGAACCGCGGATAGAGCATGAAAGAACAAGTCAGGTTGGCGCCGGGTTCGCTTTTCCAGGTATTGGAGGCTTGCCCCCGACCGGCAGTTTGATCCAATGCCAGCACAACGCTGAACTCCGGTGGCCGCTGTGTCCGGACGAGTCGGGTTGCTTCGTCGTTGGTGGAAGGAAGGCTGGGATAACGGAAAACCAAGTTTGACAGCGGACTTTTGAAGGGTGTTACGGGCAATTGTTGTTACTTTGCCTATTATTATTAATGGCAAAGAAAGCAGATCAGGCGGATTTTCTGGCGCAGATAGCGGTACGCGGGCTTCAGGAGAAGAAAGGCATGGACATCGTGGTGATGGACTTGCGCAAGGTGAAGGGCGCATTTGCCGATTTTTTTGTGATCGGGCATGGTTCTTCAGACCGGCAAGTGGAAGCTTTGGCCGATAGTGTGGAGGAAGAAATACGCAAGGCCATGGGTGAAAAGCCCAATCACCGAGAAGGCGGAGAGAAATCAGAATGGGTTTTGCTCGACTATATCAACGTCGTAATTCACGTATTCAGCGAGCAAAAGCGCCGCTTTTACGGATTGGAAGAATTGTGGGGTGATGCCGAAATCACCCGCTTCGAATAAAAAGTATTGCACTGAATCATTTTCTTCCTATCTTTGCAGCCCGATTCAGATGGCCCGTTCGTCTATCGGCTAGGACGGCTCCCTTTCACGGAGCAAAGAGGGGTTCGATTCCCCTACGGGCTACGACAGCAAAGGTATTCGGATAATTCTGATACTTTTGCAAAAGGTAAATCGCGGGATGGAGCAGTGGTAGCTCGTCGGGCTCATAACCCGAAGGTCACAGGTTCGAGTCCTGTTCCCGCTACTAAGTACAAATAAAAAGCCCTTGACAATCAAGGGCTTTCTTGTTTTTCGGGTAGACCATGGGTAGAAACTTAGTTCTTTTAAACCCTGTGCTTTCCAAAACAGCAACTATCGCTTCTTCCGGCATCGCTGATGGTGAAATGCTGTGGCGATGGGATTCAATTGGGTGCTAACCGACTGCATTAAACCCGAATCGCGTATTATAAAATCGTCGCGAGGCTGAAAATACTGGTCACATGGTTATCTGCACTGGGATAGGAAGAACAAGACATCGTAATGGTACCTGCATAGGAAGTATATGGTGACTACGGAATAAGAATAGGAATGTGGGTATTAGCGAAACGGGGGAGATGGTTTGAGAGGCAAGTTGCGGCGTGAATCGGCAGGTGATTTCGCCCTTTGGTAAGCGGCAAAACCAGATTAGTCGGAAGCGCCCACTATGTAAGGAAGGTTCCATGCCTTACTGACAAACAAACCGAACATTTGTTCAACTTTCTGATTTCCGCTGTAGCGGCGATTGGTGATGTAGCAGAATTCTCCCAGATAATTCCGGAGGTAGCGTGAACTCACGTAATGGTGGATGCCTTCCAGGTTGCGCCTGGCATTGACTATCATGATTTCCGTGTAACGCAATCTGCCCATAAAGCGGTCATCCTCGAACCAGGGGCGTGGACGTTTGTCGAGGCTGCGGATACGGATATTCATTCCGGCCGGAAGCTCGTCAGGTGTCAGCGGCGTGGTTTTCCGCGGAACCGGATGGTGGTGGTTGTAAGGAAGGTCTTTCAATGATTCCGGCAGCATCGAAATCAGTCGCAAACGCCCGCCCTGCGCGTGGATGAACCACGGATGGCTATGAGGTAATTGCAGATTCAGTCCCTTTATCTCAACAGGCATCATCTCCAAACCCTGTCCT
>Ga0209972_10003751_pt1 | contig 11786 bp, 8 predicted proteins | sample NOAtaG_7_FD_187302 | JGI IMG/M metagenome (GOLD analysis project Ga0209972, IMG submission 187302) | Freshwater lake microbial communities from Lake Erie, under a cyanobacterial bloom - NOAA_Erie_Diel1S_2200h metaG (SPAdes) (version 2) | ecosystem: Environmental > Aquatic > Freshwater > Lake ...
CGAACCCCGCACCGCTCCCGAGGTCGAGCACGGTCTCTCCGGCCGCGAGCCCCGCGATGGCCTGCGGGTTGCCGCAGCCGAGGCCGAGATCCGCGCCCTCCGGCACCGCGGCGAGCTCGCCCGGCGAGTAGCCGAGCGCGAGGCTTGCATCACCGGTGCTCGGCGCGCAGCAGCTCGGACCCGCGCCCTTCGCTGCGGGGGCCTGGGCGATCCGGCCGTAGTGTTCGCGGACCTGCTCGCGGATGGCTTCCTTCGTCGTCTCGGGCATGGTGTCTCCTCGGAGTGCGGGGTCAGGGAACGGCGGAGTCAGCGCGACGCGCCGACGAGTGCATCGAGCTCGGGCAAGCGCGCGGCGATCGCGTCCCGCGCGGTGCGAAAGCGCTGCAGCATCTCCTGCCGCCCGAGATCGGGTCCGGCCGGATCGGTGATTGGCAGGTGCCGGCGGTGGGCGCCGCCGAGGAACACGGGACACACCTCTTCTGCGCACAGCGTGACGACCGCCGTCACGCCCGCGGGGTCGATCGTGTCCACCGACTTGCTGTGGTGCGCGGCGAGGTCGATGCCGAGCTCGGCCATCACCTCGATCGCGTAAGGGTTTACCCGCGAGGGCTGGCTCCCTGCGCTCTGCACCACCACCGCGTCGCCCCAGCGGGCCCGGGCCAGGCCCTCCGCCATCTGGCTGCGGGCCGAGTTCGCGACGCAGAGAAAGAGCAAGCGCGGCTTCATGTCGACTCCTTCGCTCGCCCGTCGGCGAGCAGCCACCCGAAGAACCCGGCGCCGATCGCTGCGCCGAGGAGCTGCGCCGCGACGAAGGCAGGCGCGTCGGCGGGCAGGATGCCGGTGAACGTGTCGGTGAGCGTCCGCGCGAGCGTCACCGCCGGGTTCGCGAACGAGGTCGAGGAGGTGAACCAGTACGCGGAGCCGACGTAGGCGCCCACCGCGAGGGCCGTCGCATCCGGGCGGTGACGCGGCACGACGAGCACCACACCGAGCAGGCCCGCGGTCGCGACGATCTCGCCGAGCCACAGGCCGGCGCCCGCGCGCGCGTGCGTCGAGGTCTGCATGAGCGGGAGGGCGAACATCGCGTGCGCCAGCACGACGCCGAGGGGCGCGCCCACGAGCTGCGCGAGGATCCGGGGCAGGGCTGCCCTCGGGGTTCCGGCCCGCCACGCGTCCACCGCCGATACGACCGGGTTGAAGTGCGCCCCCGAGATCGGCGCGAAGACGAGCACGAGCACGAAGAGGCCGAGCGCGGTGGCGAGGGAATTCGCGAGCAGCGCGATGGCGACGTTGCCCCCGGCGAGCGTCTCCGCCATCACGCCCGAGCCGACCACGACGGCGAGGAGCATCCCGGTCCCGAGGGCTTCGGCGGCGAGGACCCGCGCGCTCACGGGCAGCACCCCCGGCCCGCGCCGACGCCGTCGATGGAGGCGATCAGGGCCGCGAGACCCGGCTGCGCCTCCACGCGAGCGCGATCGAGCGCGTAGTGCACCCACGCGCCGCGCCGCTCGCTCGTCACGAGGCCCGCCTCGCGCAGCACCTTGAGGTGGTGCGAGATGGTCGGCTGCGCGAGGCGGAAATGCGCTTCGAGGTGGCAGACGCAGGTCGGATCGGGGTCGGCCGCGAGGAGCGCGAGCATGGTGAGGCGGGTCGGGTCGGCCGCGGCCTTCAGCAGCGCGGCGACCTGCTCCGCCGACCGCGAGGGCCTCCGCGGCCGCGCCTTCTTCAGCACATCGGCCCGGCAGATCATGGCGACGTCACGTTCCACGCCGCGGAAGGTCCCACCCGTATTGACAATCGTCAATATGAACCACCAACGAGCACCTCGGAGCGGGGCGGTCCCGCGCATCAGCGCGTGGGGACGGCGGCGAGAAAACGGCCGAGCGCGGCGTCGTAGCCCGGATGGCGGTAGAGGTCGTCGTGGCCCACGCCGGGCAGGCGAACCAGCTCGCCTCCGCAGCCCTCGCGCGCGCGCTCGGCCTCCTCGACGGAGATCGCGCGATCTTCCTCGCCATGGAGCAGCAGCACGGCGCACGAGACGGCGCGGATGCGCTCCATCGGGTCGATGAGCGCGCGCTCGCCGGCAGGCAGCGCTGCCGGAGGGAGACCACGTCGCCGCACGAAGGCATCGACGTCGGTGAAGCCGCTGTCGATCACCACCGCGTCCGCCCCCGCTGCGAGCTCCCACGCGGCGCGGCTGCCGAGTGAGCGGCCCAAGAGGACCAGGCGGTGGGGTGTCCAGCGTTGCACCGCTTCAAGCACCTGCGCGCCGTCCTCGAGCATGCGCCGGAACGTGCTCGTGCCGGTGCTGCGTCCGTAGCCGCGGTAGTCCCACGCCACGAGCGACCAACCTCTGGCCGCGAACGCTTGTCCCGCCGCGTCCCACGCCGCCAGCGTCTCGCCGTTGCCGTGGCAGAGCAGGATCATGTCTTTCCGTGCCGCGGCATGCCGCCGCAGGTGCAGCGTCGCGCCGCGGACCGGGAGCAACGTGTCGACCGCGCCCGCGGGCGTCTGGGAAGTGACGGGCGTGGGAAAGAACAGCCTGCCGACGAGATCCTCGCGGTCGACCAGGAAGCTCACGGGGTCGGGGCGTCGGCCGCGCTCGAGGCTGCCCCGCGCGGCATCGCGAAGACCGCGAGGAGCGCGGGCAAGAGGACGATCTGGGCGACCAGCGCGCCGAAGATCGCGACGAGCGAAAGCTCGCCGAAGAGCCGGACCGGCTCGAAGGCGGAGAAGAGCAACGCGAGGTAGCCGAAGAGGAGCGTCGCTGCGGAGAGCACCACCCCGCGCCCGCTCGAGCGAACGGTGCGGAGCACGATCTCGCGCGCGGAGAGGCCGCTCTTCGCCTCTTCCTGGAAGCGCGCGATCACGTGCGTAGCGCCGTCCACCGAGAGGCCCACCGTGACGGTGAACACGATCACCGTCGCGGCATGCAGCGGGATGCCGCGCAGCACCATGTAGGCGAGCGTGAGGACCAGCGGCAGCGCGTTGGGCGGGATCGAGAGCAGGCCGAGGCGCAGGCTGCGGAAGAGCAGCGTCATGACGAGGAAGATCATCGCCACCGCAGCGCCCAGGCTCCCGAGGGAGCGCACGATGCGATCGAGGCCGCGCGAGGCGTCATAGGCCTCGCCCGAGAAGCGGATGTGAAGCCCCCGCGCCTCCGCGACCTCGCGCGTCACGTCGAGCATCGCGAGGATCCGACTCGCGCCCCGGTCGGCCAGCCGCACTTCGAGGCGTGCACGTGCGCCGTCGGGCGTCACGAAGCGCTCGAGGGGCGCGCTCGGTTCGGACTCGGCGAGGTCGCGGAGCGCGCGCACCTCGCCTGCGGTCGCGAAGGACGCCTCGCGCGGCGCGTCGGGCACCAGCGCGCCCCGTAGCTCGCGCAGCCAGTCCGCTTCGCTCGTCACCCGCAGTACGCCGGGCTGCGCGCGGAGGTGCTCGGTGAGGGCGTCGAGGTCGTCGATGCCGCCGGGCTCGAGGAAGTGGCCGGGGCCCGCCTCGAGCACGACGTCGAGCGCGCGCACCCCGTCGAGGGAGGTCTCGAGCAGGCGCGTCGTCTCGGCCACCTCGGAGCCCCGTGCGAACTGGTCCATGAGGCGGCTGTCGACCTCGATGTCCCGCGCGACGCTCGCGCCCGCGAGGAAGAGGAGCGCCGAGCCGATGAGCACCCAGCGCCACTCGGTCGAGGTGACCTTCGCGATCCCGACCATCAGCCGCTCGAGGAGATCGTCCTCGCCGCTCGTCGCGCGGGCCCGCCGCGGGGTCGAGGACGGAAGCATCGCGGGGACGAAGGTGACGGTGACGACGTAGGCGAGCATCGAGGCGAGGCCGGCGATGAGCCCGAAGCGCCGCAGGATCGCGGTCTCCTGGAGGATCAGCGCGCCGAAGCCGATGGCGGTCGTGAAGGTCGTGACGAAGCAGGGCAGCCACATGTGCCGCAGGGTCTCGATCGCCGCGTCGAGGCGCGAGAGGCCGCCCGCGACCTCCTCCTCCCAGCGAAGGACCATGTGCACCGCCTCGGCCATCCCGATCGTGAGGAGCAGCGGCGGGATCATGTTCGTCAGCAAGTTGATGGGCTCGCCCGCCCAGGCCATCGCGCCCACGGTCATCGCCACCGTCATCCCGACCGTCCCGAACGGGAGCGCGACCCCGGCGACGCTACGCATCCCGACGATCAGCACGAGGAGGCTCAGCAGGGCGGCCACCGTGACCAGCAGGATCTGATCCCGGTGCAGCGCCTCGATCATCTCGGCGCGGATCGCGGGCAGCCCGGTGAGCCTCACCCGCAGGCCGCCTCCCGGCGCATCCGCGACCTGGCGCGCGACCGCGAGGGCGGATGCGATGCCCGCCTCGCTCGTCCCCGGGCGAAGGAGCGCCGCGATCGCGGCGACGCGCCGGTCGTCCGAGACGAGCCGCCGGCGGAACAGCGGTGAGCGCCCGAGCTCCTCGGTGATCGCGAGCCGCTCCGCCTCGGTCGGGGTCTCGCCGGCGACGAGCGGCTGCACCCGCACCTCTGCGCCCTCGTTGAGGAGCGAGGTGAGGCCGAGCGGGAAGCGGCCTGGATGCGCCATCGCGACCTCGGAGAGGGCAGTGAGGCGCGGGTCGAGCGCATCGGGCGCACCCACGTCGGCCTCGCCCAGCGTGTCGAGCTCCAGCGTGTCGAGGTCCAGCGTGTCGAGGTCGCCTTCGTCCTCGACCTCGGCCGCCCGGCGCCGGGCCATCGGCACGGTCGTCGGACCGAGCACGCGCTCGATCTCCGGCGCTGCCTCGAGCGCGCGCGCCGCCCGGTGGATCCATGCCAGGGGCTCGCTCGCGAGCACGTCCTCGCCCTCGACGAGCAGCACGATCGCTTCACCTTCGGCGCCGAACTCGGTACGGGCGCGCTCGGCATCGGCGCGCGCGCTCTCGTCCGGCGCGACGAGCTCCTCGGGCGCAAAGCGCGACTCGAGCCGAGGCAGCTGGGTGAGCGCGAGCACGGTGAGCGCGCCGAGCAAGGCGAGGAGGGGCCTTCGTGCGCGCACCACCTTCGCCGCTCCGCTGTGCTCTCGTTCCTGCTGGCTCACTCGTTCCTCCGCGTCATGGCACGACCTCTTCCCAGCGATCCCAGCTCGCCTCCTCGGAGGCCGCGTCGTCGTCGCCTGCCTCGGCTTCGTACGCCGTCGACGGACCTTCTGCGAGCGGGCCCTCGAGGCCCTCGATGGGCAGCGGCGCGCACGAGCCGACCGGGGTGCGGGGCTCACGCGGAGACTCGTCCGGCGATGCGAAGCGCAGCGTTTCGAGCTCTCCGAGGCCGGCCTCGACGGCCGCCGCGTCGTAGCGTCCCTCTCGGCCGAGGTGACGGAGGAAGCCGGCCATGCGCCGTCGGAACGCCGCTGGTGGGGAAGCGTCGAGTCGGTGCTCGGCGGAGAAGGCCGGTGGGTTGGGCAGGATGAGCGCGAGGTACACCGCCTCCGCGGCGGAGAGCTCGGCCGGCTCGCGCCCGAACCAGGACCGGGCCGCCTCACGGATCCCGTACACGCCGTCGCCGAGCTCGATCACGTTCAGGTACAGCTCGAGGATCTGCTCCTTCGTCATGGCCGTCTCGACCCACCACGTGAGCAAGACTTCTTGCACCTTGCGCACGAGGGTCTTTTCGCGGTGCAGGAAGGCGTTCTTGACCAGCTGCATGGTGATGGTCGAAGCCCCGCGCACATAGCGGCCTGCGCGAAGGTTCTCGACGAGGGCGTCGCGGATCGCCCAGGGGGCGAAGCCGTGGTGGCGGAAGAACGAAGCGTCCTCGTGCGCGAGCACCGCGTGGAGCAGGAATGGGCTCACCGCCGCGATCGGTGTCCATGCGAGGGTGCCTGGGCCGGTGTCCATCTCGAAGACGTCGCCGTCGTTCTCCACCGCGCGGTGATGGAAGGGTGCGGCGAAGCGCGCGGGTTCGGCGAAGGGCGGAACGCCGACGAAGCGGCATGCGTCGTTCACCTGCACCCGCAGCGTCGTCGCGGCGAGATCGGCCGAGTCCACCGTCAGGTCGAGCGCACCGCCGATGCGTCCCTCGAGGCGCATCGCCGCGAGCTCGCCGAGTACGTCGGTGGGGATCGCGTGCACGGCGTCGTCGCAGCGGGTGCTCGGGAGCCGCGCGTGCAGCTCGCACGCGTAGCGCTCCGGTTGCCACGTGACCGAGCCATCGAGCCGCACCTCGACGCCGCCGCCCGAGGGGCTCGGAGCGCGCACGAAGAGCTCCTCGACGGAGAGCGTGCGGGTCGCAGGCGTCCATGCAGCGGCGCCCCGCAGGCCGAGATCGATGCCGCGGATCGGGCTCGCCGCGAGCCGTGGATGCGAGAAGCCGAGCCCCCGCACCTCGAGCGATCCCGAGCCGCGGACCTCGTCGAGCCCGGCGCGCTCGAGGCGCAGCGCCCCCGACACCGAGGCGCGCTCCGGTGCGTCGAAGGGCAGCTCGGGCAAGAGGGGCGCAAGCACCGCCACCGAGATCGCGTCGAGCTCGATCTCGCCGCTCGCGAGCAGGGCCTCCGGCTCGACCTCGAGGTCCCAGGCGATGCGGCCGCCCTCCTCCGGAGTCGCGTCCCCTTCGGTGACGAAGGACTCGCCGCGCCGCTCGACGCTGGCAGTGAGCGCGCGGACGCCGACGGGCAGCGTCGCCAGGTCCTCGGACTCCGCCCCGGGCGCCACCGCGATCGCGATCCCAGTCAGCGTCGCGGAGAAATCGCTCGCGAGCCGGGCTGCGAGCCCGCGCCCGCCCGTGCCGTCGTCCCGTTCGTCGTCCCCGTCCGGGTTCGCGGACCGGCCTCGCAGCACGTCCACGAGGGCTCGGAGCCGGCCCCGTCGCTCCGTCTCGCTGCCTCGCACGGGCAGCTCGCCTTGCCGCGCGGCGAGTTCGCGAAGCGCCCAGCGTCCCTCCGCGCGCACGAGCGCGACGTGCGCCTCGGCGAGCGACCATGTCGGACCTCCTTCGATCCGTATGCTGCTCGCGGTGCCGCTCATCTCGCGGGCGTCGTAGTGCGCCGAGATCCGTTCCGCGCGGACGAGCACCCCCTCTGCGTCGGCCAGCGTGAGCGAGACGTCCTCGAGCGACAGCGGCGGCAGCGACGAGCTCGAGCGTGGGGTCTCGCTCTCCGCGCCTTCGCCGCGCAGCGCGCCGGCCGTCGTGGTGAGCGAGAGGGTTCCCCCGGCGATGTCGATCTGGTCCACCGCGGCGAGGAGGCCGCTCGCGACCGCCATGGGATCGAACGCGACGCGAACGCCATCCAGGTTCGCCTCGATGTCCAGGTTCGCCCGCCGTCCGCGAAGCCGCACGCCCCGCAGCTCGGCCTCTCCCCAGCCGAGCGACACCGCGTCGAGCTCCGCACCGAGGCCGCTCCGCTCGGAAAGGACCGAGCGGAGGTGCCGCCGCGCGAGCTCGGGGCCGGCGAAGGGCGCGGCGATCACCGCGCCGCCGAGGAAGGCGCCCGCCGCGAGCAGCGCCCCACGCACCCGCGCGCTCACGGCGCGATCCCGGCTCCCATCGCGCGGCGCGGCGGCCCTCCGCGTGGTCCAGCGGGGCGCACGCGCACGGGGTTCGAGGGACCAGCCACGGCGGCCAGGCATAGCGCCTGGCCTGGGGGGGGCCAAGCCCGCACCAGGCCCAGCGCATCGTTGCTTCGGCCCACGTTTCTGGCGAAGATGCCGGCTTCGTCGCGGGCGACGTCCGCCTGCCTCCTCCCGGATTTCGGAGCTCCATGAGCCTCTTCGTCAAGAAAGACCTCGCCCGCGTCATCGCCGAGGCCAACGACCCCCACCTCGCCGAGGGCGGTCACGACGGAAAGAAAGGTGGGCTCAAGCGCTCGCTCGGCGCCTTCCACCTCACCATGCTCGGCATCGGCGCGATCATCGGCGCGGGCATCTTCTCGCTCACCGGCTCGGCCGCGGCGAACTACGCCGGCCCCGGCATCGCGTACAGCTTCGTGATCGGCGGCATCCTCTGCGCCTTCGCGGGCCTCTGCTACGCGGAACTCGCCTCGATGATCCCGGTCGCAGGCTCCGCCTATGCCTACGCGTACACGACGATGGGCGAGCTCGTGGCGTGGGTCATCGGCTGGGACCTCGTCCTCGAGTACGCCTTCGGCGCAGTCGTCGTCTCGATCGCGTGGTCGGGCTACCTCGTGCAGCTCCTGCACTCGCTCGACGCCATCTGGCCTGGCGCGTTCACGCTGCCCGATGGGGCGCTGCTGTTCACCAAGGGCCCCTTCGAGACCGTGGAACTCTCGACCGGCGAGACGGTGCACGGCCTCTGGAACATCCCCGCGACGCTGGTGGGTGTGGCCTGCGCGAGCGTCCTCTACCGCGGCATCACCGAGAGCGCGTGGGTGAACAACCTCATCGTCGTGGTGAAGGTCGTCATCGTCTGCGTCTTCATCCTGCTCGGCATCGGCCTCGTCAGCGGCGATCACCTCTTCGTGAACCCCGACGCGTGGGGCCCCTTCCAGCTCGTGCCCGCGGCGGTGACGGGCGCCGATGGGAGCAGCCACTTCGGCTGGGGCCTCGGGGGCGTGCTCACCGGCGCCGGCGTCGTCTTCTTCGCCTACATCGGCTTCGATGCGGTCTCGACCACCGCGCAGGAGGCGAAGAACCCGCAGCGCGACCTGCCGATCGGCATCCTCGGCTCGCTGGTCATCTGCACGGTCCTCTACATCCTCGTCGCGGTGACCCTCACGGGTGTCGTGCACTACACCGACCTCGGTGTGCCTGCGCCGATCGCCGTCGGCATCGACCGCATCGTCGAGCTGCGCGGCTGGAGCGATGCGGCGCGCGGCAGCTTCACCGCGATCATCAAGCTCGGCGCGCTGAGCGGCCTGACGAGCGTGATCCTCGTCATGATGCTGGGCCAGACCCGCATCTTCTACGCGATGAGCACGGATGGTCTGCTCCCGTGGTTCCAGCGCACGCACGAGGTCTACAAGACGCCGCACATCGCCACGATCGTCACCGGCGTCTTCGTCGCGCTCGCGGGCGGCGTCTTTCCGATGCACATCGTCGGCGAGCTCGTCTCGATCGGCACGCTGCTCGCCTTCGTGCTCGTCTGCCTCGGTGTGCCGCTCCTGCGCCGCAGCAACCCCGATCAGGCGCGCCCCTTCAAGGTGCGCTGGCCGTGGTTCGTCGGTGTCGCGGGCGCGATCGCCTGCGTGTGGGTCATGATCGGTTTGCCTGCCGACACGTGGCTGCGACTCGTGCTTTGGCTCCTCGTCGGCTACGCGGTCTTCGCCGGCTACGGCGTGCACCGCAGCACGCTGCGCGACGGCGCACCGCTCTCGCCCGGCTGGTACGCGGGTCAGCTCGGCGTCGTGCTCGCCGGCGTGGCGATGACCTTCGCGCCTGCCAGCCTCGATGGGAACGTCGCCTTTGGAATCGTCGCGGCCGTGGCGGCCTCCGCCTTCGGCATCGCCGGCGTGGCGAACGGACGGGTGCTGATGCGCTCGCCCGATCTCTTCCCCCAGGCCGGCATCGTGTGGGTCGGGCTCGTCGTGGCGGGCTCGGTCGGCATCCTCCGCGGCCTCGTGCAGCTCGTCGCGATCGTCGGCTGAGCGGGCTCGCTCCGGCCGGTCGCTGGCCGTAGAACGTCGCGGTGGCCGCCAGCCGCGAGAACGTCGAGCGCAAGCTCGAGAGCCTGCCCGCATCGCCCGGGGTCTACGTGTTCCTCGGCCAGGGAGGGCGCGTCCTGTACGTCGGCAAGGCGCGCTCGCTTCGCGCGCGGGTGCGGCAGTATTTTCAGCCTGGCTCGTCGGACACCCGCTACTTCGCCACGCTCCTGCCCGACGAGACCGTCGACCTCGAGACCTTCGTCGTCGCCAACGAGAAAGAGGCCGCGCTCCTCGAGAACGCGCTCATCAAGGAGCGGCAGCCGCTCTACAACTTCAAGCTCCGGGACGACAAGGAGTTCCTCTCCCTGAAGCTCGACCCCAAGCAGGCCTGGCCGCGCCTCGGTGTGGTCCGGCGGCCCGCGAGCGATGGAGCGCGCTACTTCGGTCCCTACGATTCGGCCACTGCGGCGCGCCGGACGCTGCGGCTCGTGAACCGGCACTTTCGTCTCCGCACCTGCACCGACGCGGAGATGGCGGCGCGGGTGCGTCCGTGCCTGCAGCACCAGATCCAGCGCTGCCCCGCACCCTGCGTGCTCCCGGTGGACCCCGAGGACTACCGGGCCCAGGTGCGCCTCGTCGGCCTCTTCCTCGACGGAAGGCACGATGAGCTCGTCGTCGATCTCGAGGTGCGCATGCGCGAGGCCGCTGCGGGCCTCGCCTACGAGCAGGCAGCCCGCTACCGCGACCAGCTCCGCGCCATCGAGCGGGTGCGCGAGGACCAGCGTGTCGCGGTCGGAAGGGACGTCGATCAGGACGCGATCGGTCTCTTCACCGAGGGGGACCGGGGCGAGCTCGCGGTCGTCGAGGTGCGCGGTGGCCGCGTCGCGAACGTGCGCACCTTTCCGTTCGAGCGGGTCAGCTTGCCCGACGACGAGCTCGTCGCGGCCTTCGTGCGCGAGCGCTACGAAGACCGCTCCGAGTTGCCTGACGAGGTGCTCGTGCCGTGCGCGATCGAGGCGAGCGAGGGGCTCGCGGAGATGCTCTCCGAGGGGCGCGGCCGGCGGCTCAAGATTCGCGAGCCGCAGCGGGGGAGCGGACGGGATCTCGTCGCGATGGCGACCGAGAACGCTGCGCACGCCTTCAAGGAGAAGCGCCGCGCCGAGGAGGACGTCGAGGGGCGCCTCGTCGAGGTGCAGAAGCGCCTGCGCTTGCCTCGCCTGCCGCGCCGGATCGAGTGCGTCGACATCTCGCACTCGGGCGGCGCCGACACCGTCGCCTCGATCACCGCGCTCCTCGATGGTCAGCCCGACCGCAAGCGCTACAAGAGCTTCCACCTCCGTACCGTGAGCGGCGGGGACGACTTCGGTGCGATGCGCGAGGTGCTCGGGCGGCGCCTGGCACGCCGTGGCGAGCCGGGCTGGGAGCTGCCGGACCTGCTCGTCGTCGATGGCGGCAAGGGCCAGCTCGAGATCGCGCTCGCGGTGCTCCGCGAGCTCGCCATCACCGAACTTCCAGTCTGCGGCCTCGCCAAGGAGAAGGCGAACGCGGCCGGTGTGAAGAACCCCGAGCGGGTCTTCCTGCCCGGTCAGAAGAACGCGATCCCGCTCCGCGAGCGCAGCGCGACGCTGCACTTCCTCGGCACCGTGCGGGACGAGGCGCACCGCACCTCGAACCTGCTCCGCACCCGGCTCATGCGGCGCAAGCGCCTCCGGAGCGGCCTCGAAGACATCGCCGGCGTCGGCCAGAAGACCCGCACGCTGTTGCTCAAGACGCTCGGCTCGCTGCGGGCGATCGCCGCGGCGACCGAGGAGGAATTGCGCGCCGCCGGCGCCACCGCTGCGCAGGCCGAGCGGATCGTGCAGCACTTCGCTACGGCGCCGCGGCTCGAGGAGGCCGAGGAGGACGCGGTCGACGGATCCTTCGCGTCCGGTGTCGACGCCGAGGCCGACGCGGAGGGCGTGGAGGACGAGGAACTCATGCTGGACGAAGAGACGGCCGAGGGCGACACCTGAGCGCGTCCACGATTGCGCTCACCGGTGCGCCGTGGGAACACGCCACATGGTCGCGAGCGGGCGCAAGGCCGAGTCCGAGCCGGGGCATGCCGCGCCGAGCGACGAGGCGATGGGACGGCGCCTCCGCGAGCTCCGGCTCGAGCGGGGCCTCGCGCAGGCCGAGGTCGCCGAGGTGCTCGGGGTCTCGCCCGCCTACCTGTCGCTCCTCGAGACT
>Ga0209972_10003753_pt1 | contig 11782 bp, 12 predicted proteins | sample NOAtaG_7_FD_187302 | JGI IMG/M metagenome (GOLD analysis project Ga0209972, IMG submission 187302) | Freshwater lake microbial communities from Lake Erie, under a cyanobacterial bloom - NOAA_Erie_Diel1S_2200h metaG (SPAdes) (version 2) | ecosystem: Environmental > Aquatic > Freshwater > Lake ...
CCGCCGCTCAAGTCACGGGCACAATCGCGTCACGGCGAAGCCGCCGTCGGCCCCGCGCGTGTAGACGATCCGGTCGTGCAGCCGGTACTTGTCGCCTTGCCAGAACTCGATTCGGTCGAGGCTCACGCGATAGCCACCCCAGTGCGGCGGGCGAGGCACGTCTCGGTCTGCGAAACGCGCCGTGAGCTCGGCCGCCCGGCGCTCGAGTTCGGCGCGGTTCGCGACCGGCTCGCTCTGGTCGCTCGCCCACGCATTCACCCGGCTGTCGACCGGCCGCTGCGCGAAGTACTCGTCGCTTTCCGCATCGCTTGCACGCGACACGCGGCCCTCGATGCGTATCTGGCGATCAAGCAGATCCCAGTGGAAGAGGAGCGCGGCCCGCGCGTTCGACTCAAGCGCGCGTCCCTTGCGGCTGTTGCGGTTTGTGAAGAAGCGGGCGCCTTCGCGGGAAAACCCGCGCAGGAGCACGATGCGCGCGCTTGGCGCCCCATCGGCGTCGACCGTCGCCAGCGTCATCGCGTTCGGGTTCGGCGTCGGAAGCCTCTGGGCCTCCGCGAACCATTGCTCGAACAGCGGAACCGGGTCCGCTGGCGGTGAATCGAAGTCGATCGAGGGAGTCGGGCCGTGTCCTGTGCTCATGGCGTGTCTCGCTTTCGTCCGCCGTCGCGGCGAGATTCCTTCGTGCGCTTTCGGCCGCCGATTCGCGCGCCGTCCTTCAGGACCGGCGGCTCGTGCGCCTGCATGAGCCGCTCGAGCGCCGCGTCGTCGATCTCTCCGAGCGCGGCGAGCAACGGTCCGCCGGCCTTGCCGTCGAGAATCGCCAGCGGATCGGCGAGGTCCTTCGTGGCCTCAAGGTAGCGCTCGAGCGCTGCGTCGTCCGTGCGGGCGCGGCGCCGCGCCGGCGCGGCATCGCGCTCGGTCGAGGCCCTCGGAGCGAACCCCGTGGCCCCGGGAATCGCGGCGTGCTCGGCGGTGATCTCGAACAGCGTCATCCAGCCGGCCACCTCGCGCTCGGAGAGCGGCACGCTCCGCCGCGGACTTGCCGGCTGCGGCTTCGCGCGCCCCGGCTTCACGCGCCGCGCGTCCTCCGCGAGCATGGCGAGGAACGCCTCGCTCTTGATGCAGTCCGCTCCGCGCGACCTCGCCTTCCGCTGGATCGCGCGGTCGCTCGTCACCACCGTCAGCCGCCGAGGCGCGCTCGAGCGGTCGAGAAACGCAGCGATGTGGTCGTCGGCGCTCTTCCCCGGCCCCGCGCCCTCGATCACGATGCGCCCGACGCGCGACGCACCTCGCGGCACGCCGTCGCAGATCAGCCACACCGCCTCTGAGCCGAAGCGACTCGCGGCAATGAGCCGTGCGAGCCCCTCCGGCTCGCCCACGGCGAGTTCCGCGGGCAGCACGCCGGTCACGTGGAGGGCGTTGTAGGTGTCGATAATGAGCGGCACGGTGGATGCAGCATACGCGGCTGGCGGGGGAGGCCGTCGCGCACGGCGGCCGCGACCGGAGCGGCTTGCGACCGTGTGGCTTGACCGGGTCGGCGGATTCGTGTCCAATAGGCGACTCGGCAGTTTCCACCCCCAAAGGACACGATTTTCAATGGCAATCCGTATCAAGGCCCGTAGTGGCGAGTCCGTCGAGCAGATGCTCCGTCGATTCAAGAAGCTCTGCGAGAAGGAAGGCCTCACCAAGGACGTGAAGCGCAGGGCGCACTACGAGAAGCCCTCCGAGCGCAAGCGTCGTGACGCCCGTCGTCACGAGCCGCGTCCGGTGCGCGTCGGATCCGATCGCCAGGGCGGCAGCGCCTCGCGCGGCCCGAAGCGCGAGTCGAAGGGTCCGCGCGGTCCGCGCGGCGGCGGCGGCTTCTAAGCCATCCAATGCGATCCCGCAGCACTGCTGATCCAGAGTCGACGCGCCAGTTCGCGATCGATATGGCACGCACGCTTGCGGACTCGAAGTGCACCGATGTGGTGCTGCTCGACGTCCGCGGCCGCAGCCAGGTATGTGATTTCGTGATCATCGCGTCGGGCACCAGCCAGCGGCAGATGCGCGGAGCCGCGCAGGACATCGAGGATCTCGGCAAGGAGCGGGGCCAGCATCCGTTCCGCACGAACGCAGACGACGGCTCGACCTGGATCGTGGTCGACTTCGTCGAGATCGTGGCGCACCTCTTCGAACCGGACCAGCGGCTCTACTACGACATCGAGCTGCTGCACGCCGATGGCAAGCGCGTCGATTGGCGCCGGGCCGAGGGCGAGCTTCCGCCGGCCGCGCGCGCCGCGCGCCAGGCAGCGGCCCGGCAGGGCGGCGGAAAGTCCGACGCCGAAGGGTCGGAGGGTTGAGCCCATGCTTCGCGAGGCGCTCTTCGCGAAGATCCACCGCGCGACGGTGACGCTCTGCAACCCAGACTACATGGGTTCGATCACGATCGATCAGGACCTCCTCGACGCCACCGGCCTTCGCATCAACGAGAAGGTGCTGATCGCCGACATCGACAGCATGAACCGCTTCGAGACGTACATTTTCCGCGGTGCCCGCGGAAGTGGCGTCATCGGCGTCAACGGCGCGGCGGCGCGCCTCACCGGCGTGGGCCACCGGGTGATCATCATGAGCTTCTGCCATCTCTCGCTCGAGGAGATGCAGGCGCACCGCCCGAAGGTCGTGATCTGCACGCCCGACAACAAGGTCGGCGAGAGCCTCGCGTACGATCCGGATTGATCGCCCGCAATCGCCCCGGAGACCCTCCATGTCATTCCGTCCCTTCGTCGAAGGCCAGCGCGCGCGCCGATGCGCAGCGACGCTCTGTTCGCTCGCGACCGTCCTCGCGACCGTTCTCGCTCCTGCCGCGCGCGCAGAGGCGCAGGACGCCGCTCCGCGCCGCGGCATCGGCACGCCGCCACCCGCCGCTTCCGTGCCCGCAGAGCCGCCGGCCGCGCCGGTTGCCGTGGCGCCGCTGGCATCCGAGTGGCTGGGCGACTGGGGCGGCGTCGCCACCATCACGTCCGTCGACCGGTCGTCCACGCTCGAGCTGCGCATGACGATCCGTGTCGCGATGCGTGGTGCGGAGCCTGCGGTCACGATCTGGTGCATGCGCGCGGGCGCGCTTGCCACGCCAGCGGTCGACGTCGTCGCCAACGGGAATGCGCTTGCGTTCACGCTTGATTCGCAGGGCGAGCGCGCGCGCTTCGAGGGCACGCTCGGCGAAGGCGGTGCGATCGCAAGCGGCTCCGTCGCCTTCCTGCGCGAGCGGCGGCAGACGCCGGCGCCATCGGGCACCTGGTCGCTCCGCAGGGCCGACGACGTGGCGACGATCGCCGATGCGCGCGTGTTCTCGGCGACGCTCGAGGCGGCCGGCCAGCGCCTCCCGATGCGGCTCGCGCTTGGCGAGGGGCCGCACGGCTGGTGCGGGACGATCGACATCCTCGTGCAGGGCATTCGCGACTATCCGGTCGAGGTGTCGCGCACCGACGTGGGCTTCAAGATCCTGCTGGCGGCGCCCGCGCCCGCGACGATCACGCTCGCAGCCACGGGCGGTCCGGGCGAGTTTGCCGAGATGAAGGTGCTGGAAGGCACCTTTGCGCAAGGCGCCTTCGCGGGGCCGATTCGCTTCGAGGCCGTCGCAGGCGCGAAGGCGGGAACGCTTCGGCGGCCCCAGCAGCCGCAGCCGCCGTTCCCGTACGAGTCGACCGAGGTGAAGGTCGCGCATCCGATGGGCCATGCGCTTGCCGGCACGCTCACGCTGCCGTCGAAGCGCGATCTTGCGGCCGGCGATCGCGTGCCCGCGATCGTGCTGGTGACGGGCTCCGGCGCGCAAGACCGCGACGAGACGCTGATGGGCCACAAGCCCTTCGCGGTGCTCGCGGACGCCATCACCCGCGCCGGCATCGCCGTGCTCCGGCTCGATGACCGCGGCACGGCCGAGTCGACCGGCGATTTCGCCGGCGCAACCACCGCCGACTTCGCAAGCGACGCAGACATCGCCGTGGAGTGGCTGAAGCGCCACCCGGGCATCGACCCCGCGCGCATCGGACTCCTCGGCCACAGCGAGGGCGGACTCATCGGCCCGCTGGTCGCAACGTGGCAGAACGCAGGCGACGCACCGGTGCATCCGCTGGCGTTCCTCGTCCTGATCGCTCCGCCCGGTGAAATCGGCGGGCGCGTGCTCACGCGGCAGACGAAGGCGCTCGTCGCGGCCACCGGCGTTCCCGAGGAGAGGCTTGCCCCGATGATCGCCGCGCACGAGGCGCTGATGACGGAGATGATTTCCGCGCGCCCGCCGGATGCGCTTCGACCGTTCGTGGCGTCGCTCGTCCGCGAGCAGCTGATCCTCGCCGGCCAGCCGATCCCGGACGAGACGACGCTGCGCTCGCTGAGCGACCAGACGCTCGCGCAACTGACTGGCCCGTGGATGTCGGAGTTCATCCGGCTTGATCCGCGCGCGGCGCTTCTCTGGCTCGAGGTGCCCACCCTCGCGGTCTGGGGATCGCTCGATCTTCAGGTCGAGAGCGCCGTGAACAGCGCGATCTTCAAGGAGGTCGCCACCTCGGCCGGCGCGCCCATCGTCACGCGCATCTTCGAGGGCCTGAACCATCTGCTGCAGCCGGCGAAGACCGGAACCGTCGACGAGTACGGCGAGATCGAGTGGACGATCGATCCGAAGGCGCTCGAGGAAATCGTCGCCTGGATCGTCGAAACCGCCCGGCGCGGGCCTCTGAAGCAGGTGCCCGAGGCCGCGCGGCCGGTCGAGATCCGCGAGGCCTACGTCGCACCGCGGCTCTTCTACTACCGCGATCAGACGCCTGCGGAAGCTGCGCCCGCGCCGGCGCAGGGAGCGGGCACGCCGTGAGCTTCGGTCTTGGACATGGCCGCGAGCTGGTTCCCGGAGACTCCGGGATCGAGATGCGTTCGTTGCCGCCGCTTCCGGACGCGCCGAGCGCCGACGAGGCGCGCCGGCTGCTGGCGTTCGATCCGCGCGCGTGGTTCCCCGCGCCGACCCGGCGATTCGAGCTCGAGATCGGTTCCGGCAAGGGCACGTTCCTGCTGCAACAGGCCGAGCTCGAGCCTGAGACGAACTTCCTCGGCATCGAGTGGGCGGGGGAGTTCTGGGCGTACGCGGCCGACCGCATCCGCCGTCGCGGTCTTCCCAACGTGAAGTTGCTGCATGGCGATGCCACCGAGTTCATCCGCACGCGCGTGCCCGATGGCATCGTGTCGGTGATCCACCTCTACTTCAGCGACCCGTGGCCGAAGACGCGGCATCACAAGCGCCGCGTGGTGCAGGATCACACCTTGCGCGACTTCCACCGCGTGCTTGCGCCGGGTGGCGAGCTCCGGATCGTGACCGATCACGACGCGTTGTGGGCGTGGGATGTCGAGCACGCCGAGCGCGCAAGCGCGCTGTTCACGCGGCGCGAGTTCGAGAAGCCCGCGAGTGCGCGCGAGGGCGAGGTCGTCGGCACGAACTTCGAGCGAAAGTTCCGCCGCGAGGGACGCCCGTTCCACGCGATGACGCTCGTGCGCGCGTGATGCGCGCGAGATTTGAGCGGTCGCCGCTGCGGCAGCCGCCTTTGGCGCTACAAACACCTCGCGAGCGCTACAAACACGGCGGTTTCCACGTGTAGTCCTTGTCCTTCTCGAGCGTTCCCGACGAGCGCTTCACGCAGGCCCTGCAGATGCGGGCATCGGGGAACTCGGGACTGCGCCAGAACGGGAGATCCGGCTCGATGAGGCACATGGTGCACGCCTCGCCCGCCCGACGGTCGTCGCGCCCCTCGAGCACCGTCGCCAGGTAGGCAAGCGACAGGCACTCGCCGCAGATGTGGCTTCCATGGTGCCCCTCGACGAACGGGCGCGCCGGGTCATCCGGGTCCCACGCCCTGCGACAGAAGTTGCAGAGGACGTCCTCGTACTGCACGTTGAGTTCATCGGTACCTGGACGAAACATCGGATCCTCGTTCCTTCGCGGAAAGTCGCCGGTGCCGCGACCCCGTAGAATCGCGCCCATGGCGCAGGGTATCTCGCTTGCGAGCAAGTGCCAGATCCTCTTCGGGATCGCCGTGACCGCGCTCCTCTGCGCGGCGCTCGCTGTGCCGTGGTACCGAACCGGCGCGCTCGTGACCGAGAGCCAGCTTGAGGTCTCCCGGCAGCTCGCGGACACCTGGTTCGAGAACGGCTTCTCGATCGGGCGCAGCGAGGGCAGCTCGATTCCGATGCGCGTCCTCAGCGTGGACGACATCCTCCTCGGCGGCGGTGGCGAGGATAACGCGTTCCTGCTCGAGTCGCTCGAGATGTTCGAGGCCGACGCGGCCGTCAGCGAGCGCTTCCAGCGCCGCAGCGAGGGCGCCGGCATCCGCTACCGCTACCTGCGCGCGATCCGGGACGGCCAGTGGCGACAGATCTCCGACCGCAAGTACATCGACTGGAAGCCGCGCGGCGCCGCCGTGCGAAGCGAAGAGACGGTCGCAGGCGTGCTGCTGATCGACCGGCGGAGCGTGTTCGCCGAGGACCAGATCGACCGGAACCGGATCATCATCGCGGCCTCCGGCATCGTGGCCTCGGTGCTCGCGATCCTCGTCTTTCAGGTGATCCTGAAGCGCCTCATCTTCAGCCCGGTCCGCGCGCTGACCGCGGTCGCCGAGCGCGTCGACCAAGGCGGCACCAACGTGCGCTCGCGCCTCGCGACGGGCGACGACTTCGAGCGGCTTTCCAAGGCCTTCGACGGCATGCTTGACCGCCTCGAGGAGGGGCAGGCGCAGCTCAAGCGCGTCAACGAGAGCCTCGACCTCAAGATCGGAGAGCTCGCCGAGTCGAACGTCGGCCTGGCCGAGTCGAACCGCCTGAAGAGCGAGTTCCTGGCGAACGTCTCCCATGAACTGCGCACGCCGCTGAACTCGATCATCGGCTTCGCGGAGCTCCTCGACGAGATCGCCCGCAACGACCCGAATGCCGATCCGAAGCGCGTGCGCTATATCGGGAACATCATGCAGTCGGGGCGAAACCTGCTCGAGATGATCAACGAGCTCCTGCAGATGGCGAAGATCGAGGCCGGGCGCCTCGAGGTCACGATCGGCCCGACGAGCATCAGGGACATCTGCGAGGGACTCGCGGCGATCATGCGTCCGCAGTCGCTCCAGAAGAACATCGCGGTGCAGGTGCAGGTCGAGGACGGCGTGTCGAACGTCGAGAGCGACCCCGGCAAGCTGCAGCAGATCCTCTACAACTTCGTGTCGAACGCGATCAAGTTCTCGCCCGAGGGCACGCGTGTCACGGTGGGGGCGCGCCGCATCGTGAACGAGCAGGGAGTCGATTGCGTGCGCATCGAGGTCACCGACCAAGGGCCGGGCATTCCCCTCGACATGCAGGACACGATCTTCGAGAAGTTCAGGCAGGTCGATGCGAGCCACACGCGCGCGCACGCCGGAACCGGCCTTGGACTTGCGATCTGCCGCGAACTGGCCGAGCGCCTGGGCGCGCGGGTGTCGCTTGCGTCGGTGCCTGGCTCGGGAGCGACCTTCGCGGTCGAGGTCCCCGTCGAGTTCAAGGGCAAGGAACTCGAGCCGCTGATGTCGTGATGTGAGCGGCGGCTGCTTGCGGCAGCCGCCTATGGCGTGACCAGCACCGGAGCGAGCGGGAAAATCACGGGTGCCCGCAGGCTTCAGCCTGCGGAACGGATGATGTCAGCCTTCGACTCCGACGACCCCGGTTCCGGGGACTTCGTCCCCGGGCACCCGTGCGTTCAGCCTCCGGCGTCTCAGCCCGCCGCGATTCACTCGCGGCGAGGCTGGCCAGAGCGAGCGAGTTGCGAAGCAGGTTGCGAGCGCTACGACACGCGCATCTCAGGCCGAGGCGGATTCACTCCGCCCGGCCTGGCCAGAGCGAGCAAGTTGCGAAGCAGGTTGCGAGCGCTAAAACACGTTGCGAGCGCTCAAATTCAGTCATGCCGCAGCGCCACGATCGGATCCTTGCGGCTCGCGACGATGGCGGGGTAGATGCCGAACACCAGTCCGACGCCGGCCGCAACGATGAAGCTGACCGCGATCGACCAGATGGTCACGCTCGGCTCGAGCGTGAGCCGCCCGTCGAACGCACCGGCGAGGAACGGCAGCCGCACGACCACCTCGACCAGCGGCCGCAGGCCCCACGAGATGCCGACCCCGAGCATGATGCCGATGACGCCGCCCAGCGCGCTGAGCGCGCCGGTCTCGACGAGGAACTGCAGCACGATGTGCTTGCGGGTCGCACCAAGGGCGCGCCGGATGCCGATCTCGCGGGTGCGCTCGGTGACGCTCGCCAGCATGATGTTCATGATGCCGATGCCGCCGACAAGAAGCGAGATCGCGGCGACGACGACCAGCATCACGTTCCACACCATGAGCTGCCGCTTCGCGTTCTCAAGGAGTTCCCACGGCACGATCAGCTGCACGTCGTTCAAGCCCGGATGTCCGGTCTCGACCACGCGGCGCACGCGCTCGGCGAGCGCAACCACCGCGTCGGTCTCGGGCGCGACCACATAGACCTCGGACAGCTCGATGTTCTCGCCGCTGAACGAGCCGGACTGCCGCCGCGTGATCGTGTCGCCGAACTGCGTCTCCGCCGTCGTGATCGGGATGTGGATGTCCTTGTTGAGGTCGCGCCCGACGAGCGCGGAACCTCTGCCGCCGGCAAGCCCGACCGGCTCGAGCACGCCGATCACCCGGAAGACGGTGTTGTCGACCTTGATGGTCGCCCCGATCGGATCGCGCAGCCGGAAGAACTGCTTGGCGACCTCGCTGCCGATCACGCACACCGGCGCGCGCGAGGCGAGATCCTCGTCGCTCAGGTAGCGGCTGCGCGGCTCAAGCCGGAGCCGGGCCACCTCGAGGAGTTCGGGCGTCGTGCCGTAGACCTGGCTGGTGATGCGCTGGTTCTCGTACGAGACGTCGGAGCCCACTGCCTTCAGGGGCACCACGGCGACCGCGTCGGAAAGCGCCGTCTTGAGGCGGCGCAGGTCCTGGCGCAGCAGGCCGTAGGCCACGAAGAACGTGCGGGCCTGGCCTGAGTTCGACGCCTCCGGGGGCTTCGACGAGCGGATGATGATGTTCGTCGCACCGAGCGCCGCGACCTCGCGCAGCGCGCCGATCTTGTTGCCTTCGCCGACCGCGACGACGACGATCACGGCCGCCACGCCGAGGATGATGCCGAGGCTCGTCAGCGTCGACCGCAGCTTGTGAAGCCGCAGGTTGCGGATGCCGAGGCGGAAGATCTCGAGGAAGAATCCAAGGGGCATGGCGGGAGCCTTCCGCGCCGGTGACGCGGGGTTGCGATGGTATCCTCTGCGGATGCAGCCGGACGAGCGCCAACCCACGATCCGCCTCGGCGCCGAGCGGGAAGCCGACCAGGCGTGGATCTGGCACGCGTCGATCGACGCGCCCGAGGGCTCGACCCTGCACGAACTCCGCCTTTCGTGGGCCGATTACAACGTCTTCTGCCCCGACGGAACCCGCACGCCGGCCGATGTCGGTCGGGCGGTGCTGGCCTATTTCGCAGCGCACCGCAGCGATTTCCCGCTGCGCGAGCGGCTTGACGCCGCGATGGCGCGCATGCGTTTCGCGGGCGCAGATCGCGAGATCGCCGCGCTGCTTGCGGGCTGACGGCGGCGCGGGCGCGCGCGGGTGTGGCTCATGGTGTGGCTCATGGCGTGGCTCATGGCGTGGCGCGCGGACGCCGCCAGATCTCGACATCGCCGTGGCCCCAATCGGCCCAGCCCTCGAGCCGGTGCGTTCGGTCGAACGCTGCGTCGAGGGTCGCGAACGTCTCCGGCGCGAGTCGGTCGGGATAGAGCACGACGACGAACTCCGGTCGGCTGCGCTCGACGACCGCCGCGAGGTCCTTGCCGAGGAAACCGGTCGGAGCCGCATCGAAGCCGAACTGCCGCGCATAGAAGGCGACCGCATTGTCGGGCAGGCCGATCGTCGCCACCTGGTCTTGCGCACCGCGCTGCGCGGCGACGATCTCGACCGCGTCGCGGATCGGCTGCTTGACGCGATAGAAGGCGATCGACAGCAGCGCATCGAGGGCGACGGCTCCGATCACGATCGCCTGGATGGGCGCGCGGCGCTTCCGCGAGAGCGATGAGGCCTTCCGCGAGAGCGATGAAGCCTCGAGCGCAAGGGCGACGGCGACAAGGCCGATCGGCAGCGCGAAGAGCGTGAAGCGCGCGTACGTCCACGCACCGAGAATCGGCGGCAGCACGAGCGCAAGGGCGAGCGCGAGCGCGAACGGCGCCAGCATGCGGCGCGCGCGCTTCGTCGTCTCGTCGCGCGCGCGCATGACCATGGCGACTCCGACGATGGCAAGCGCGGACAAGACCGGCGCGGCCGTCACGAACCACCGGCTCCACGAGAGCGTGAGTCCGGTGATCGCCTCGTAGCCCTCGCGCGAGAAGACGCTCGGCTGGGCGGCGTCGGTGCGGACATAGTCTTGCCGCGTCGCGAGGACGTCGCCAAGGAGCGGCGAAAGCAGCACCGCCGCCACGACGCCTGCCATCAGTGCGGCCGCCGCGAGCCGGCGGTCGCGCGCAAGTCCCACGAGGCCGGCCGCGAACGGCAGCAGGATCGCGACCGGATGCGCCCACGCCGCGAAGGCCGTCGCCAGCGCGAACACGAGGTAGTCGCGGCGCGCGCCCGTCCGCGCGGCCCGCGCCGAGGCCAGCGCTGCGACCGTCGCCCCAAGGATCACGAACGCGTAGCCGCGCGCCTCGACGCTCTCGAGGATCGCGATTGGCGCGATCGCCGCGACGAACGCAAGCGTCTTCCCGAGGCGCTCGTCGCGCAGCGTCCGTCCCAGGGCGAAGGCAGCGGGAATGGTGGCGATTCCAGCGATGAGCGCCGGCAGCCGGACCGCAAGTTCTCCGACCGAGCCGAGGACCGTGACGGAAAGCCAGACCGACAGCGTCATCGGCACGTGGTTCGTGGGAACCGTGTAGGAGCCGAATGCGACGCCGGGGCCCTCGAGGGCGAACGAGAGAAGCGCCGAGATCTCGTCGTACCAGAGGCTTTGCGTCGCGAGGGCGATGCGCACGAGCGCCCCGAGCGCGATGATCGCCCCGAGGAGAAGCCAATCGCGGCGCGCGACCGGCATGCCGGGCAACGCGTCGGCATCGATGGCCGCGCGCTTCGGTCCGACGGCGCGGGCGCACAGCCGTCCAAGCCACCACACGAGCAACGGAATCGCCACGCCGCCCGCGGCAAGCGCCATGCGGAAGAACTCCGCGCCGCGCGTGGTCGCCGTGGGAATCGCGCCCCCGATGCGCGCCACCCGCGACGGATGGGCGAACGCCTCGGCGAAGGTCGCCGTGGGCACGAGCGCGAGCGCAAGGCACGCGAGGCCGACCGCGGCCGCGGAGAGCAGCACGGGATCCCGGCTCGTCGGTTGGAGTTCAGTGCGCATCGCTCGGTGCCTCCGGCGCGGTCATCGACGTGAACCGCGCTCCTCGATCGAATCCGGAATCGGTGCCTCGATGGAGCCCGCGTTGAGACGCACCGCGAGCGTCGACGAGACGAGGGGAATCGCCCGCAGCACCTCGACGTGCACGAAGGGGAGCAGGACAAGCGCCACGAGCCGAGCGCCGGTCGAGACCGCGAAGACAAGCGCATAGGTGGCGGGGCTCGGGCTGTCGCCGAGGATCGCCGCGCCGACGAGCGACCCGGCGGCCATCGCAAGCGAACTGAGGAAGAAGTAGCCCGTCATCACGCTGGTGCGCTCCTCCGACGGGATCGTCTCGAGGAAGAGGAGGAACGCCGCGAGT
>Ga0209972_10003758_pt1 | contig 11774 bp, 16 predicted proteins | sample NOAtaG_7_FD_187302 | JGI IMG/M metagenome (GOLD analysis project Ga0209972, IMG submission 187302) | Freshwater lake microbial communities from Lake Erie, under a cyanobacterial bloom - NOAA_Erie_Diel1S_2200h metaG (SPAdes) (version 2) | ecosystem: Environmental > Aquatic > Freshwater > Lake ...
AAAGCAAAGAAAGGAAAAAAGAAATGAAGAAAAAATCATGTGGTCATGGTAAGAACCATGAAAAGATGGAAGGCAAAAAAGAAAGAATGATGGAATACGGCAAGAAAGCTGTCAAGAAATCTTTGAAAAAGAAAAAATAGACAAGAAGTTAAATCACATATATAATTGGGGGTATTATGACAAAATATTTAAAGAAACCAATAGACTCAGCAAACTTCGTAGCAAACGGAGTATTTCGTGCAGGAGCTACAGTAGATGACCCAGTAATTCTTGATGGTAGAGAACTTCATGGTGATATTCTATCTGTATCTGGTGCAGGAGCTATTCCTACAACTGGTGCGATTGTAAAGCTTAGTACCACTGGTGCTAATGCTCTCACATTGGCTGATGGTATTGAAGGTCAAATCCTAAGAATTGTTATGATTGCTGATCTTGGCGATGGAACACTAACTCCTACTAACAAGCAAGGTTTTAGTACTATTACATTTAATGATGCTGGCGATACAGCTACATTATTATTCGTTAATAGCAAATGGTTCATATTGTCAAATAACGGCTGTACTGTAGCGTAATGAGTAAGCAATCGGTAGAAATCAGGGATTTGTTGTATGAAGACGGCAAACAAGTTGAGCCGTTTATACCTGTGTCTTCTTATGAAGATGCTATATTAAGTCCCTGGAATAAAGTTACGGTTAGTGCCAGTGCTACCAACGAAGCATTGGCCATCTCTGATTTATCAACTGTCAAAAGGCTTGACTTATATGTTGAGCCTTCTGACGTTGATAAGATTACAGTTAAATATAATGGGTCTAGCAAAGCTTATGCTGTTAGCCCTCTAGAAGCTACAACAGAAAACATTACAGGCATTACAGCAAGCAATTCTAGTGCTGCGGTGGTAAATTTATATTGGAGAGCCGTATATGTCTAAAGCTGATGCTGTAACCTATGAGTCATTAAGTTTTTACGCTGATAAGTTAGTAAACATTCGTTCAGGGCGTTATACATACTTTAGTAAGTCTGCTGATAGTACAGTCAAAGTTTATATTAGTATCCACAGTGTAGCTCCAAGTGCTGTAGATGAACCATTAGGATTAGACGAAGATGATAACACTAAGCTTACGTTTCTTTGGGATACGGCTGGTACTGGTAGTACCGCTTTATCTGTCAAAACAAACGGAGACACAGATAGCAGAGCGGTAAAGCCTGTAAGAATTTTAAGCGGCAAACTAACATCATTAACAGTTAGTAATTCTGATGCTGCGGTAACCAATTATCTAGCAATAGGTAGGGTAGTAACAAGCGATAATACAAATGTCATTTTAACGAAGGAGAGTGAATAAAATGAGATTGTTTGCAAATGAAAAGAGAACTGAACTCTTAAAAATCAAGGTAAAACCTAGTGTTTTAAAGAAGGCTATAGAAGCTTGGTATGTTTGTTACCCTAATAGCGAGGAGCCTAACTTTGATGATATGTTCCAAGAGATGATTATAGAAGTTGCTAAAAGCAAGAATTTAATTAGCGTTAATGATTTACCAGAAGAATTTAAAAATATGCTTGCAGAAAACACAAGTGTTCCTACAGTCGTTACAAATTTACAAAATAGTGATATTGTAGAAGATGATAGTTTATATTCAGTAAACAGTTTACTAAAAGGATAATCATGGCATACGGACAACAAGCAAGAGATAGCAGAAGTCAAACAGTACCAAATGTATTTGAACCAAGTGGCTCAACTCAAAAGCTCACTAGTTCTGGTAGTTCTGTAGCTTCTACAGCTTATACAAAAGATACTCTGCTTAGAATCGTATCTGATGCAGATTGCCATTATGCGATAGGAACCGCACCTACTGCGACTTCTTCAAATGTTTATTTACCAAGTAAGAGCGGAGAACAAATCTTGGTCAAGTCAGGGAATAAGGTTGCTGTTATTGCAGCATCTGTAAATGTGTATTTAACGGAGTTAGTATAATGGCTGGATTTTTTAGTAGTGGTGGTGAGTTAAAGATTAAAACCGCAGAAGACTTGGTAAAAGTCCTCAAAGGTGAACCTGGCGTACCTGGTATTCAAGGTGGCAAAGGTGATACTGGAGAGAAAGGCGAGAAAGGTGATAAAGGTGAAAAAGGCGATAAAGGCGACCAAGGATTACAAGGCCCTCAAGGAATTGCTGGTATTAAAGGCGACAGAGGTGAGAAAGGTGATCGTGGCGACAAAGGCCCTAAAGGTGATGATGGATTACCTGGAATCCCTGGTATTCAAGGCCCTCAAGGCGTTCGTGGAGAGAAAGGCGACAAAGGCGATAGAGGCGAAAAAGGCGACAAGGGAGACCCTGGAGAGCAAGGTATTCAAGGATTACAAGGTTTACAAGGCCCACAGGGAGAGAAGGGAGACAAAGGCGATAAAGGAGATACAGGAGCGGCTGGTAAAGATGCCCCCTTATCGAGTTGGGTCAAGGTTGTGGACTTAGGACTAGATACTACTAGCCCTGGTAAACAGTCTGTCTTTAGTGATAAATTCTCTAATAAGATTTTAGCGGCAGTCAAAGTTTTAGTATTTGCTAAAGCTCCAGATGCCAATGTTTGGATTGTAGGCGAGAAGTTATTTACTATCAACCCTGGTAAGCAAAGCATGAACGTTAAGACTATTGTCCCTGAAGAAAAGACTCATTCTGAACTTAGCTTTGGAATTGATTTAACAGAAGATAGCTACAATGTTTATGTTACTAGTTTAGAAATGCCTATTAACTGGAAGATTAAATTAGAGGTATATAGCTTGTAATGATTAACAGCTTTCTATTTAACGGCTTCTTTATTTTTATACAGAGGCTTTTTGGCCCAACACCAGGGTCAGCGTTATTGCAAGAAGATAGCTTTTATTTATTACAAGAGACAGGTTCTAAAATACTATTAGATTAGGGGGGTGTTAATTGCCAGATTTAAAAATAACCCAACTAACGGCATTACCAGAGGCTACCAATGATGACTTATTAGTCATCGTAAATGACCCTACAGGCTCTCCTATTACACAAAAAATTACTTTAGGTAATCTAAGAAAGGACATCTTAAATACAACGCCTAAAACGTCAAATTATACAGCTACTGCTAATGATGGCGTTTTATGGGGTAATGCTACAAGTGGTTCTTTTACCTTTTCTTTACCCACTGCTACTAGTACTATCAAAGGTCTGGAACTTACTTTTGTAAAAACCGATAGTAGCACTAATACGATAACTATTGACCCAGATGGAGCGCAGACAATTAATGGTGCGCCTACTTATATTTTATATGGTCAATATCAAACTTTAACTATTTATTGTGATGGTAGTAATTGGAAGATTAAATCTATTGCAGGCTCTATTAATAGTGAGCTTTATAATATCAACTATGTTCCAACTGGTACTGAAGCGGCTGGTAGTTTATATTGGGATTCTACAGAGGGTACACTAGCAAGTGTTTTAACAGGCGGTAATGTTAAAGCCTATTTAGGAACACAGTTATATGCAAGGGTTCGTAACGTAGAAGCTACAACTTTAACAGCAGGTGAAGTAGTTTATTTATATGGCAGCACTGGTAATAGAGCAACTGTCAAAAGAGCTTTTAATACTGGAGACCCTACTAGTTCTAAGACATTAGGAATTGTAGCGGAGTCGATTGCTGCTAACCAAGTAGGCTATGTAATAACCCAAGGTGTTATTGACAAGATGAATTTAGGTTCACCTTATGTAGAAGGCGATATATTGTGGCTTGGTTCGACCCCTGGGACGTTTACAAGGGTTAAACCTACTCAGCCTGACCATTTAGTTTTTATAGGCGTTGTAGAGCGTGCTAACGCTGGTAACGGGCAAATCTATGTCAAACCTCAAAATGGTTATGAGTTAGATGAACTTCATAATGTTTTGATTACTAGTCCTGTTACTGGACAAAGTCTTGTATGGGACGGAACAGCTTCTTTATGGAAGAACCAAACAATCCTAGCTAATACATTTGAAACAGTAAATAAAAACCTTTATGCCTATCCAGCGACATTAGCTTACAATGTCTTTGGAGATTTAAGCACTATAACTTATACACTTCCTAGTGGCACAATTACAAAGACTTTTAACTATACAGCAGGCGATTTAACTAGTATAGTATTAAGTGGGAACACACCTTCTGGTATTAATCTAACTAAGACTTTGACTTATACCATAGGTAATCTAACAGGAGTAAGCTATAGCTAATGGCAGGCGAAATTGTACCAGAAGATAATATAATCCCTAGTCCTAGTGGTTCTACGGGTACAAATTATAGTTATGTTATTTCTGATACCAATCTAGCAGTATTAGCTCCAACTGCACAATCTAGCTTATTAGCAGCAGCTAATTTAGGTTCTGCTGTAACATCTGTTATTAATTCTAGTTTAGATTTAATTAGAAGCTATGAAGATTTACAAACTTATTTATTAGATAATTCATTGCTTAATTCTTTAGCTAGTGGTTCTGCAACTAGCAACTATGCTTATACTAATACTAGTAATAAATTTGTTAGAGTAATAATTATTTTAGGGACTATGACACCAGCCGCAGCAACTCCAAAAGTTTTATTGCGTAAAGGTACTGATGTATATGAGATTGTAATCCCTAGTGGTACTGACCAAAAACGAATTGAGTTTAACAATATTCCTATTGCGTTTATATCTTCTTTCCAGGTCGAAAATCAGACAGGAACTACTTTTGCAAGTAGTGGGAATAGTATTATAGTACAAGGTTTATAAATGCCAACCATCAGTTCATCAGCCAATATAGACCAGGTAACTTTCACATCTTCCTTTGGCAATGAAGATGTAACCATCAATCGTGGTGTTACTGTAACAGTAAACTCTGACAATTATCACGCTCAATGCAGTAGAATTTGGGGTACAACTGTAAGTATTAATGGCAATCTCACAGTAGACGGTCGAGAGGTTTGGTGGATTCCGTTTGACGCTTCAAGCGGTACTATACCAGCACTTCCGACTTTTGGAACTAACGATGTAACAGTAGGCGGCACTCCAGTAGGCGAGTTTCTTGGTATCTGGAGCGACATTGGCGTAACTGTCCCAATGGTAGCGGGCTTTACAATGCCTACTACTGGCTATGTCAAACTCCGCAAGAAAGTAGCAAACATCGCAGACAATGATGTTTTAACTTTTGCTAACGGTGCAACTGCTACAGTCAATTCAGCAACTGGCGGTCAACGAGGGTGGATAACTTTTTCAGGCCCAAAAATTCAAAATTTTGCTATTACCCACAGAAGCTCAGTAACTCAGTTTTTGGGTGATTGGTTTCAATTAGGTACTTGCAATGGTAGTGCTGGTCAGACCATGCAGTATTACGTTAATGACGCTATCCCAGCGATTCAAGTAGAAACTGGCGCAGGGACTGGTGTTTATGAATGGTGGTGCGCAGTAGGCAATAGATCACACTTCACAACTACTTGGTTTGATACATCGACTCGTTCAAAAGTTTTTGATGTAACAGCGAATGGCTTGATAACTTTTAACGGTGTAGGCGGGACAGTAGGACAGCTTCCTCCAAATGGCGCACGAGTCAGGGTTCCTAATATTCATATTTTTAATTACACAGACTTTGGTTCTGGCTCGGCATTGTTTTATGGCCGTCAAATGGCTGGCACTATTACTTGCACAACCAGCTCAACGACCGTAACGGGTGTGGGAACTGATTTTGACAACAAGCTAGTAGGTACTCAAATTCGCAATACATCAGGCGTTTTGATTGGAACGGTTTTAAGTGTTGCTTCAACGACATCATTAACACTAACAGCAAATGCCGCAGTAGCAGTAACAGGCGGTGGCTACTCAACCAAAAATGCAGTTTTATCACGAAGTAATACTTTTACTGGCACAGACTGTTTCAAGTTTAGCGTAGCGGCAGAGACCTCGATAGTTTTAGAAAACATCACAGGTCAATTTCAATTTTTGCAAGGCAACGTAACTGGCACGTTTAAGAATTGCGCTTTTGGTGCAATCAGAAGAAACAATGCTATGGGCTTTAGTCAGCTCGTTGTTGAAGATTGCGCTTTATGCGGCCCTTTCAGTGAGCAAAGCGGTCAATGTATTTTTGCCATGTCAGGCTCCAGTTCAAGTTTTGTAAGTAGCATTAACAAGTTTACAATCGGTGGTTTCACAGACACTCTTTTTGGTGGTAATGGAGCAAGTTTATTTGTAACAAACGGCACTATTGAAAATGTAATTTCGTTTCACTCAAGTCCAGGAGAAACTTCAAATCTATCCTTAGGCGGTACAAACGCAACTATAAAAAATTGCTATCTTTCGAGAGCCTCCGATGGAAGTAATGTTAATACTCCTATAGTGCGGTTTGGCGGTTCAAATATCTTGGTGCAAAACATTGATTTTAGTACAAGCAATCGTGCAGGTTTGACAGTAGGGCAAATTGCAACAATAAATGCTAGTGGCGTTTATGACAATTTCCGAATGGTAAATGGCAAGGGAAGCACTGGTACTGCATCTTTTAACATTGGTGGCGGAATATCGGTAGTTTGTAGAAACTGGGGAAGTCCAGGTAGCAGACAAGATTTTGGAGGCAACCATAATTTTTCTGGTGGAACTGCAACTGAATTTTATTTGTCAAAAATTTATATTGTGGCTGGAACTGCTGGCTTTGATACCAACCTAAGTGCAAATTTTAGATATTATAGCGAAGTAGATACAAGTAGCACAAGTACAACTCCGATTGTAGCTTTTGGCGTAGCAGATAGAGAACAACGCAGAGTTTTTAATGTTGCAAATAGTGTTGTTAATGGCGTAAGCGTTGGTACTCATGGCTATGAGTATGTAAATTCTGTAACAACTCCGACAGAAATTCAGCTTGCATTTTATTTTAATCGTTATAGCACTCTTCAGCGTTCCAGGCTTAGAATTACTCCAGGCCCAGGACTAGTCTTCCCAGATTTAAGTGTTGCAAGGTCTTTTCTAGAAGTTTCTGGTAGATTCGTTACAAATGAAACGCTCCATTATATCAAGGGTATTACTGGCTTTGTTAATGCCGCTCCAACTTTCCCCTATTCTCCAGTAGGGTCAATCACATACGAGTATGACTTAGATAGAGGCACTGGGTTTACTGGCACATATAAATCTTTGACGGGTGCAAATCTTTCAGCAGAAACAAATATCAGCCCTACCGGTTTACGAATGAAAATTAAAGCAACTGCCAGCAGTACCGCAAACGATACGGCTACAGGTTCAGTAGCTATAAGAGCAACTACTAACTCAACTGCTTTTTATAATAATCAATATGGCGATAAAATTGTGGAGCATACGATTTCAGGAATACAGCCTGGTTCCGTAGCTTACATGTTTAGAACTGATACAGGTGCTTTACTTTCAAAAACTCGTGAAGTAGTAACTGGCACTTTATCTCTAAATCCCGAATGGATTTCAAATATTCCAGTAGCATTTAGATTGCGAGACCAAGGGTACGACACCATTGAAAACGCTTTCACAATGACAGCTTTTGGATTTAATACTCCAGTAACGCAAATACCAAATACTATCAGCACAGCCGTACCAGGTGCTTGGGGAATTACTGTAACCAATCATGGAGCTTCACCAGTAACCTGGAATGGTAAGCAGTGGTCAATAACAATTACTTCAACAGGCGGACAAACGGCATCAGAGATAACGCAGTTTATTCACTACTGGCTAAATCAAGACGCTGGAACTTTTGATTCATCGCTTCCAAATGCAGCTTTCCATGATTTAATTATTCCATCAGGGACAGGTTTTGAAACAGCAAGAGGAACGGTCTTTGGTTCTGCTGGAGCGGCTCTCAAAGGCGTTAGGGTAGTAGATGGTTCTGGTAATGAGATTCCTGGTTTTGCTCGTATGCAGGCTGATGATGGGACTTACTACTCACCAGCAACCAGTTATACTTTGACAGTTTCTAATATTGTTTCAGGCTCTAGGCTTTTATTACGCAGAACTGATACCAATGCGGTAATTGATAACGTTGTTGTCAGTACTGGCACTTACACATATAATTATATTCATACGAGCGACATTCCAGTAGAAATTGTAGTTCGTAAAGCAACGGCTAGTCCGTTTTATCAAGAGTGGAGAACGACAACCACACTAACTAATTCTAATAACTCGCAGACAGCAAATCAGTTATTAGATACATAAAGGAAAAATATGCCAATAGGAACAGACTTTAGTATTTCAACGACAGGCGACATTCGCCACGTAAGCGGAACAACAGTATATTCAGTTCTTGATTTACACGCTTGGCTCCAAGATTTAGCAGATGACGCAGCAGCAGCAGGAAATGACTTGCTAGATATTCTAGCTCCAAATCCATCAAAGCTAGACGGTCCTCGAGATGCAGCAGTAGCGAGCAGATTAAACTTGCTTACTTCAGGTGCAGTAGCTTTTAATATTGATGATGATGCAGCTCAGTATATAAACTTTGGTTCTATTAAACAAGATAGTGCTAATGTTCAGTATTCAGGCTTAAAGACCATTGGTGGTATCGTAGCAGCTTCCCCAATCTATGTAGTACAAAACGGTAATAAGCTAACCAAGTTCTGGGCTGATGGTCATGTGCAGATATTAGTTAAAGTTAAAACTGCTGGCTCTTTAATCGACAGTGGTAACGTAACAGCGTTCTCTCGTAAGTGGGGACAGACATATTCACACTTTGATGTAAACCTAGCAGCAGGTGGTGAGACTTCAGCAGCACTTGCAACAGCAACAGATACAAACATTTTATTAACAGAAGTTCAAGCAGCAGCGTTATCTAGTAAGGTAACAGTTACGTTTGGAGATACAAACCAAGATTTAGGAAATGGTAATGGTTCTAAACTTTACAAAGGTACGATAGCGTTAAGTAGTGGTTGTACTCTATCTGAGGCTTACCAATACCTTCAGTATTTAACAAGAGAAAATTCTAGTGCGACTTTAAACTCTATCCCTGGTTGGAGATATAGAGTTCTTAATTCTGCTTATACCGAGATTACTTCTGCACCATTTGGAACATTTGCAGGGGGTACTTTCTTCGTAGCTCAAGGCTGGTGGCTAACTGGAGTTCTTGCAGCAGAAGCAACTAAGTATCAATTAATAGCGCATGATGGTACAATCCAAGTTCCACCAACAGTAGTAGGTATTACGGTTGGTAATCTTGTGTCTGGTGATAGAGTTCTTGTAGCTCGTGATAATGGCTCTGGTGCAATTCTTAAAGATGAATACACACCTGTTGCAGCTTCTAGTGGTGCTACTGCTCTTACGGTTGTAGAGAGCATTAAGACTGATACACCAACTAGCGGTGTGATTCGTATCAAAGGACAAAGATATACTTATTCTTCTTACAATACAGGTACTAAAACCTTTAGTGGTTTGACACCTTCTTTAGTAAGTAACATTGTAACTGCCGATGATGTCTTTGTTCCTTACATTGACAAGGCAACTACTAGCACTAGTGAGACTGTAACATTTGTTTATAGCAGTAACTTTAATGCTAGAGTAGATGTTCGTAATGGTTCTGGCGTATCCCCAATCATTCCGTTTACTACAACAATTTCTATTACAAATGCAGGAGCATCTGTAAACGCAAGTAGAAACTCAGATGTCTAATTATGCCCTACTATGTAGCACCATTTACATTTCAATTCAGCACCACTCAAATAGAGGTAGACAACGGTGTGGTTGATGTCGATTGTAATGCGTTATATGATGCAATTAAATTAGCACAAGCAAGTGAAGAAGGAATAATATATGACAGAATTGGAAGCGGCTCAGGACTCAAAGGACTCGGCCCAGGGGTACAAGTCGGTCTCACCATCGAACTATTGGGGACGTGGCAGCTTTACTTCCAACCAGGTAATTACATCGCCCGAGTCGCAGGCGGAAACCTCGTTGGAGGCCCTTCAGATGACCCAATCGCCTATTCAGCAGGAGTCCAAGCCCTCTTAATTCAATCTGCTAATAGTACAATCGTTACAACTGGCGGTAGTGCTTTGACAACTCAAGAGCATGACTTACTAGTCAAGGCTGCCAAGAACGCTACCTTAGCTGCACAATTATCAGCTTAGATAACCCATTCTTCATCTGCACCATACGGAGCGATATGAACAAATTGCAATTTTCTATGCAGGTATGTCTCACCTTTGACCAATGGTTTAACAAGTTCAAAGAGTTTATCTGCTGGCATATTAGGGGACATGATATCCAAAGCAAAGATAGCATTGCCATATTTATCAAATCGCCACATGTGAAAACTGTTTTCAGAGCCCCTTGCTTCTTTGTTATAGGCTGGAGAACGATAGCCACTTGTAACCACTAGGGGAATACCAAGTTTGTCTCTTAGAGCTTGAATAAAACCGTGTGCTATGTATGCAATCGGTTCCAGTTCAGCAGGTAGTTTGTTGAAATCACTATGGACTACATCGCTTGTCTTGAAGTTCTTAGTCTTTATGTTTTTCATAATCAGTTTACAAAAGCAAAGATACCTTGAATAGCAATCTGAGCAATGATAGTAGCAACTGCTATTGCTCCTGCTGCCCAAGCTAGTTTTAGTTCTAATGCCTGTTGCGATTCTGTAACCTTGGTAAGTGAAGCTTTAATCTCATTAATAGATGCTTGTATATTATTGACCAATGCTTCAACATGAGTCATGCGTCTATCTAGTTCTCTAACTTCAGTTTCCAAGTCTTTCATAATCTTTTGCTTTCCCTATAAATATTGGTGTAAGACAGGCTCTTTCTAACAGGACTAAAATGTCATCAGAGTCGATAGGCTTTCTAAATAGTTTATTTCTTAGGTCTACGGCTATAACTTCTGTCTTTCTGCCGTTAATAGTAGGAGAACTTAATAGGGTCTGTAATACCAACTCAAAACAGTATACAGTCTGTGGGTCATTAGAAGCTAGGAACGGAAACCAACCCATGATACCTTTCCAGTCATATTTAACACCTTTCTTACTAAGAGCATATTTCATCATGTCAAATTCAGGCTCTGGTATGTCATAAACGATTATTTGTTGTTTCTTGAAGTCTTTTATAGGCTTGTTGAAATTAACGTTACCACGACTCTCAGAAGCGTCATAGAGTCTATCTTCCCCTTCAAACAGTAAACCTGCATGAGTTATTTTGCTCCATGTAAATAAGCTAATAGCAAATTGCTTTGGGTTCCAGAAATTAGTTTTGAATAAAACAACTTTCATCTATTGAGTAGTTTAACCTAATTTTCGTAATGTGTAAAATGTGTTACGTCCTACCCCTTCTTTGACAAGGAAGCCTTTCATAACTAATCCTTGCAAAGTACCATGCGCTCTACTTCTATGAATTGAAATTGCTTCCATTAGCATTCGTCTTGTAACTCTGCCATGTTTAAAAGCTAGATGAATTGCCATATCTTCTTTGTATCTAAGAACCTTGTTCATTTTGCTAATGCCTCCCCGTCCGCTCTCATCTTATCCCTAATCTCTGTGTATATCATGTGTGCCATGATAATTTTTACACCAATCGCATAAACAGAAAAGACTGGGTTTCTAATCATGAAATTAATGTAAGCATTAACTAACGGCACTTCTTAAACTTTATTTTATAATCATCATCTATGTCAAATATTATTCTAGGATTTTTATAAAGTATAGTTTTATCTGTTATATTATGGCGGTCTACTGTAAAAGTTGAGCCTGGGTAATATTTATTTATGACCTTTGGTATATCTTTTTTCCTACCAAGAAACATAATATCGTTTGGAATATCAGGTTCTAGTATAATTC
>Ga0209972_10003759_pt1 | contig 11772 bp, 12 predicted proteins | sample NOAtaG_7_FD_187302 | JGI IMG/M metagenome (GOLD analysis project Ga0209972, IMG submission 187302) | Freshwater lake microbial communities from Lake Erie, under a cyanobacterial bloom - NOAA_Erie_Diel1S_2200h metaG (SPAdes) (version 2) | ecosystem: Environmental > Aquatic > Freshwater > Lake ...
GCAAAAAGCAAAAAAGCAAAACAAAAGCAAAATAAAGCAAAACGAAAGCAAAAGCATTTTGAGTGTTTTGCTTTATGTCATTAACAGAAAAGGGGAACTGATATAACCAGTTCCCCTGCTCATTGACTTGTGTATTTGCCTATCCCTTTACCACTTCGGATGCTGGTGCGAGTTCACTCAGCTTGCGGAAGATGGCGGCAAAGTCTGAGTCGTTCTCGCTTGCCTGCTCCTTGAGTTCTTGGATGGCTTGCTCCAACTTGGACATACGGAGTTCCAGTTGGTCCATGAAGGTAACCAACCTCTCCACGCTCCCTGCCAGTGGCTGGACGTAGTTCTCGATGTATGTCTCGGTGATGGTCATGCGGTCGTTCATCTCAGTGATCTTGTCTTCGTTCATAGCGTGTAGTTTTCACACAGAGCGTGTTGTTTGCACAAAGATACAAAGGAATTGGAACCAAAAACTTTTGGATAGGCTGTGCAAAGTGTGCGAATATGGCATAGTTTTACCCCCTGAGGATCAGGGGATTAGTGACGTAGGAGAGCTACGGACGGGTTTTGCTTGTACCTCAGTAAACACCCCTGACTCCTCTTCCATGTTGGAAGATACTGCTATATTTGTAACCTTTGAGGCACAGGGTGCTTGGTGGTACTACTGTAACAACTGACACATGGAAGTATATGTCGAGAGCGACAAGGTCAAGATAGTCAGCGCGGGTAACATCGTTACCGTCGCTGGCGCTGACATCCGTCGCGTCTGGCAGGAGTTCCAGCCCAACATCAACTTCAATGGTGGCCTGTACACGGTGTACGTCACCGACACCAACGCCAACACCTTCCCCATCCCCCTTGACAGCGTCACCAACCAGAGGTTCTGGAGGAACAGCTTTGAGGGGGCCGTGGAGGCGGTCAAGGACATCTCTGCCATCGCAGGGGTTCTTCCCTTTGGTGGGATTACTGCACTTACCGGTGACGTTACCGCTGGCCCCGGCACCGGCTCCCAAGTTGCCACGCTGGCTAACACGACAGTAACCCCCGGTAGTTACACCAACGCTAACATCACCGTTGACTCCAAGGGCAGGGTGACGTTGGCTGCTAATGGCACTGGTGGTGGTGGAACTGGTGACGTGGTCGGCCCCGCGTCCTCCACGGACAATGCCATTGCTAGGTTCAACCTTGCCACGGGTAAGCTGATCCAGAACAGCACAGTTCTGTTGGACGACAACGGCAAGCTGGGGCAGGTTGACGCAATAGACTTTGACACCACCCCCACCAGCGCACCCGCTGCTGGCCGTATGCTGTGGGACAGCACCGAAGGTTCCCCCCAAGCTGGTCTAGCCGGTGGCAATGTCACTGCGCTGCTTGGCACCGACCTCCACGTGTTGTGCTACAACGACACCGGAAGCCCTATGACCAAGGGTCAGGTGGTCAGGGTCAATGGGTCAAGCGGCACACGGCTAAAGATAGCCTTGGCCCAAGGAGACGGAGACCCCAACAGCGCAGAGACCATTGGCCTTGTTTCGGAGCCGATCGCTAACAATGCCAGCGGGTACGTCATTACCCGTGGTCTGATAAGGAGCATCAATACCAACTCATTTAACGAGGGGGATGTCTTGTATCTGTCTCCAACTGTGGCTGGACAGATCACCAACGTCAAGCCAGTAGCCCCCGACCACATGGTGCGGGTGGGGTACTGCATTAAGAAGGCGGGAGGGGCTGGCATCATCTACGTGGACCCCCTCAACGGGTTTGAGTTGAATGAGCTACATGACGTACTCATCACCACCCCAGCCACCAATACCTGTGGCCTCTATTGGAACTCTGTCCTTAGTGTATGGGAGAATAAAACTCCCGCAGACGCAAGGACAGTACTTGACGTAAGCAAAAAGATACTACAGGTGAGTTCGCTCACCCTGACCACCGCTGGCTGGTCGCTTGTCAGCGGCTTGTACGAGCAGGACTTGGCCAACGCCAACATCACCGCTGCTTCCATTGTGGATGTAATTCCCGACAACGCAGATATTTCCACGGTCATTGCCGCTGGCATACTCCCAAGGACGGACAGCGCAGCGGGAAGCGTCAAGGTCTATGCCCAGAACCTGCCCACTGCCAACATTGGCGTGACCATTAACATCAGCAACCTATGAGCGTAGGTTCATTTGCGGTCCCACGTATCGGTAGCCCAGCCAACGTGCTGCACGAGTACACCACAGGGGGGACGTGGAACAAGCCTATATCGCCATCCTTCAAGGGCGTGTGGGTGTTCGCTGCTGGTGCAGGTGGAGCAGGTGGTGCTGGTAATGTAACAACGACCGTCTACGGCGGCGGCGGTGGCGGTGGTGGTGCCATTGTGCGGCTGTGGATACCGGCAGCATCGCTTGGGCTGACAGAAACCTATTCAATTGGCGCTGGCGCTGTTAGCGTGGCAACTGGCGCTGGCGCTGCCGGTGGGGCAACGCTATTCGGCGCACACGTCGAGGCCAAGGGTGGCAACGGCGGCAATGCAGGCTCCGGAACAAACCCCGTACAGGTGGCTGGTGGTAGTGCGCTACTCTGCACACCCTTGACCGGATCGGCGATAAGTGGCGCACCGGGGGGACGTGGTAGGCGTGAGCCTGCGACATACCCGCTGGCTGGTAGTGCTGTGATCGCAAGCGTGTTGACCCTTGGCGGTGGCATAACGACATCACCCATCGCTTCTGGTGCCGCTGGCGGTGGCGGCGGTGGTGGATGGAATAACACCACAGGCACAGGCACGGCGGGTGGAGATGGTGGTGGATGCTACCAAGGTGGTAGCCTGACCACAGGCGGCGCTGGTGGTGCTTTCGGTGGAAGTGCCGGTACCGCTGGCGTGAGCGACATCTATCTCGACCCCTTCCTCGGCATCGTGAATACCACCATCGGCCTCGGCACGGGTGGTGGCGGTGGCGGTGGAGCATCGGGCGCAACGGCTGGTGGCACAGGCGCGGCAGGCGGACGTGCAGCAGGCGGTGGTGGCGGTGGTAGCACACAGACAGGCACACGGGGAGCCTCTGGAGGGGGCGGCAATGGATTTCTCCTTGTATATGAAGTTTATGCGTGATGAACAGGATTTGCGTAGTAAAGAACAACGCGGTGCAAAACATCGTCCTTATTGAGGAGGGCGAGGAGTTGGTATACCCGCTTCCGTATGACTTCTTGATCCCGGACCCAGAGGACCAGCGTTGCATTGGTGACACCTATGACCCAGCAACTGGCACCTTTACGTCAATATATGATGTCGCTCAAATAGAGGAAGAGCAGTAAATTTGTCAATTAACGACTTATCCATGGCAGACCAAGTAAACCTCCGCAAGGAACACAAGAACCCCAAGGGCGGTCTCTCTGCCGCTGGACGGGCAAAGTATAACCGCGAGACCGGGAGCAACCTCAAGGCTCCTGTCAAGGGCGCACCATCGTCCCCTGAACAGATGCGCCGTAAGGGTTCGTTCTTGGTCCGAATGGGTTCCGCCGCTGGCCCACTGATGAAGGACGGCAAGAAGACGCGATTAAAGCTATCTTTGGAGGCGTGGGGGCACTACGGCGATAAAGCCTCGGCAGTTGCCAAGGGCCGTAGGATGCTGGCACGATACAAGGGTAAAAAGAAAGACTGACCATGCCTAACGACAAGCAAAACAGACAGAAACTCAACATCTTGGTTGATCAGGTTTACAAACACGCCAAGAAGCACAGCTTGGAGGTGTTCTCCATGTACTCCGGCGATGACGGGGAGCAGATCAAGATGTCGGGCAACTACAGCGTCAATATGGTACGCAACGTAGTGTACCATATGCTGGTAAATCACCCCGAAGAGTTTGCTCAGGTCATTGAGACCGTCAACCAGCTTACCAAGCAGAACGAGGAGGCTTTGGCAGAGGAAAGCAAGGAGATTGAAGAGCAGAAGCCTATGTCGGTGGTCTAAACCCTCCCGTCAGCTATGTTGATGGCCCTGCGAGTATCGTTAACGCGACGCTTGAGGTCTTCAAGCAGCGAGATCATGTCGTCGATGCGTCTGTTGACGTACATCCCGTACTTGCTCTCTGCTTCTATCTCAAACCGCGTTATGGCCTTGTCTACTTCGACAAGCGCAGAGACAATGTCACTTGTGGTGATGTTGCTCCTGTCAATCTTCTCCCTAGCCGAGGCAGGGGTTCTGAAGTCTGGGAATACTTGTTTCATCCCACAAATCTAATAAAGCAAGAAGCCCCCTTCCGGGGGCCTCTGCATATATAGAAGGGAATGAATTAAGGAACAGGGTTGCCGTCAGCGTCGATGACGAGGATGGCATCGCCAGCACCGAGAGCGGTTGCAATCTCCGTCATAGCATCGGCAGCAGCGGAGGCGCTGTTCATCTTCCACTTGGTGTACAGCACACCCGTGGGGCTGTAGAAGCCAAGGTAAGTGCCACCCTGACCCAGCGGGAACAGAACGCTACCAGTAGGGCCAACCTTCACAATACCCTCACCGCTGTCGTAGTCGGCGGTCAGTTGACCTTCCACCGGCTCGGTGTTGCCGAACAGGTTGGTGGCGGTCGGAGCGCCCGGGTTGTAGTTAGGGCCGGGGTTTTCTCCAAAATAGGGACCACTGTAGCTGTAGTCGCCACTCTTGGCGTAGGTGGGGTAGGTGATCAGCTTGCTGAACGGACCCACGGTGGCCAGAATTTGCGGGGTGACAAAGTTGGTGTTCACCGCCTCGCCAGAAGTGCTGTTGAACTGAATAATCATTGTTCTTTGGGTTTAGTGGTACAAATATACTGATAATCAGCGAGTTACGAAAGCAGTGCAAGAATTTTTATCCAAGCACGACACCTATCTATATTTGTGGAATGGAAAACAAAGCAATTAAAGACATGATTCTGGCGCGTATTGACAAGCTCAACGCCCAATGGAGCGAGGTGGTAGACACCGAAGAAAGGACAACCCCCATGGATTACATGAGGGTTGCGGAGATTCAAGGGGCTATCAACGCTTTGATGGCGCTGATGGTGGAGATTGACTCTGTTAAGGCATAGCAATCTCTGCAAGAATGTCGGCGATACACTTACCGGCCCCCGCCGAATCATTCGCCCAAGTCGCTTGATTGGCAACCTTGCCCATTGGGATGTCCATAAACCGCTGGTCATTCAAGTGGATGCGGACAAACCATTGCTGATATTGTGAGGGTTTGCTAGAGATTTGAGTATTATTAGTTGGCCCAAGCCCGTCTGGAAATGCTGATGCAGGGTCAGGCCAATTGTCTTGCAGCATGGTTGCATCGTTTGCAACACTGCTCCAAGGGTTGTCGCCGCTGGATGGGAGCCAAGGGGAGTCTCCATTTGCAAGGCCGTACACCCTCACTTGCTTTACTTGCGCTGTAACATCTACAACAGTGTAAAGATTGATGGCATACTCAAGGTCACCAGTTACTGCATTTTCAAACACAATTTCTGCGTTTGCTACGACCACATTGAACCTATAGGGTGCTGGCATCTTTGTAGTAGATTACTATCAGTCCATCGCACTGCTCAAGCTCCATAAGCGCAAAGCCGTCGCAGGAGATGTCCATGTTGTCCATGCAACAAATGTAACACCGAATTGCTGATACTCAATACTTTGTATCTATTTTTGTGGAATCGAAACAAGAAAGTCCATACAGGAGCATACTGCCGAACTTTTGCTCAAGCTGAGTTCGGAAGGTGTATCGCTTACCAGCGAACATAAGCAGCAGGTAAGGTCTGCTGGGTTCTCTGAAGAATTAAAGAAACAAGAGGTATCCGTTCGCCCACAGCAGGAGTATGAGGATATCCCAGACAACGGGGAGGCCCACCTTTGGCTGTATGACATTCCCATCATAACAGAGGGCGAAAACGCTGGCAAGCCCCTTGAGGGGAGCAGCTATTACAGCAAAATCCACGATTCATGGATTGAAAAGTGGAAAGACGTTGACATCCAAAAGCACCACTGGAGGCCAGACCGCGCAGAGGACGCAGACAAGGGCTTCAGGGACTTTATCAACTCCCACATCCCGCGCTTTGACTCCATCATACCCTACGAGCCGTTCTTTGTATACATAGAGCAGGCAAAGAGGTGGCTTGAGGATAAGCGGACGCTGGCGGACATCGACCCCATCTCTCGCTTTGAGTGGAAGCGTCAGGAACTGGCCCGCATCGCAGACAACAAGCTCTACGGGCTTAACAAATACGTCTCCATCAAGGAGGATGGGTTCATAGGCGGTCGTCGCCCATACGAGGCATCAACGGCACAGGCCCTGCTTGCATTCCTTGTAGACCGTGGGAACAGCTTTGACTTGGTAAAAGGCCGTCAGGCTGCTATCACATCCACGATGATGGCTATGGCCGCTCTTGAGAGCGTTGTGCGCTCATCGTTCAGCGGGGTGTTCATGGTACACAAGAAGGACGGCACGGGTAAGACCCTGTTCCGCGACAAGTTCCAGTCCACCTTCCAGCACCTTCCAAACTGGATGATCGGGGAGGTGGACGTAAGCAAGGGGTTCTCATCCGAGAGCGCCATCATGGACTTTGACCCCGGAGACACCAAGGCACAGAAGGGTCGTGACATCTCCGAGTTCCGCCTGCTCTCTGCCGAGGACAGCATGACCGTCAACGGTCGAACTCCCACTTGGTCACTATTTGACGAGGCGCAGAACATCCCGACGTACCAGACCATCAAGAGCGAAATTGACCCTACCATGTACCAGTTCAACAAGGCGAAGGGTCGCTTTGAACTAGTACGTCAGGCGTTCGCTTGGGGAACTGGCTCATCCAATAACACGGGTCAGGGAGCATTTGAGAATGACTTCAAGTCACTTCTCGCTGCTTGGGAGGGAGGGGAGGATACTGGCGGGTGGGTCCCTGTGTTCATGGACTGGACCTGCCGACCGGGCATGACCCGCGAGTTCTACAACAAGCAAAAGGCCAAGTACTTGCGTGGTCAGACCGAGGAGACCAAGGGGCTGTCCGCCACCGAGCGTCTGTCTCTGTTCTGCGCCCACTACCCCAGCAAGCCGGACGATGCTTTTATGACCAGCCATAAGACGCTGGTCCCGATGGAGATAATCGTAAAACAGCAGAACAGGATCATCAACGAGTGCCACAAGAGGGGTCTAGCCCCTGTGCCCGGAAGGTTTGAGCCAATCTTTGACGAGTCTGTAAGGCTCACAGACCTTCACTTCCCTCACCCGGTAAAGGGTGTCAGGTGGGTTCCGTCACCAGCGGACGACATTGAGGCGCCCATCAAGATGTTCCTGCCCCCGGTAAACACATGGGCGCACCGCTACTTCCAAGGGACAGACCCCATCCAGAACGACGGAGGGTTTTCGCGCTTCTCGTCAGCCATCTGGGACACAGCGGCAAGAGAGGTAAAGCAGGGAGAAAACTCAGTGTTCATCCCAACGGTGGCTTGCACACTGAACGCCCGTACATCGTTCCCTTCAGACCTGTTCGTACAGGGCATCCTAATGGGGATGTACTACCGCAACTACGGCCAGAAGGCTTGCAGGGAACTCGTAGAGATAAACGTAGGCCACAGGTACGTTGAGTTCAAGTCCTCCCCCGTCTTTTCCTTGAGGGACTCCCTGATGCTCAAGAACGAGTTGCTCCCCAAGTATCGTGGTGGCGCACACATCTATGGCATTGACCTCAAGGGTGGCAAGGGAAGCCGCAAGGAATCTCTGTACGGGGATGTCACAGACCTTATCCGCACCTATGGCCAGAACATCTGGTACTACGACTTCTGGTCGCAGGTGAGGAACATCTCCGTGGAGTCCAAGCCCGATGGCTCCGTGGTATGGGGGACCATGAACAAGAACGTCTACAATGACGACTTGGTCTACTCTATCGCATACGCAGAACTCTGCTCCCGCTGCGTCAACAAGCAGCCGCAGGAGGTCTCGGCAGAAACAAAGCAGTACAAGACAAGGCGCGTATTAAGGAGGGGAGCCAATCTTATCCCTTACTACGCTACTGAAAAAGTTGAAATCAAGTACACATGAACGAGGAGATAATCGAAAAGATGCTGGAGAGGCGTTATCTGATATTCGCCCCCAAGAACGGAAAAGACCTACGGGTCCAGTATCCCGAACTTATAGAGTATTCGGAGTTCCGTCCGGAGGCCATCAAGAGCCACGACCTTCTGTTCGTTTGGTGGTTTCGTTGCGCTGCGTCTCCGTACTACGACAAGGAGGATTCTGAAAAGCTTGAGGCTTGTGTGAGGATATCCTACCCTACAGAGCAGCAGAGGGAGTCGAAATTAAAGGAGTTCAAGGCTGGGTTCCCAGACAACGTCAAATCTGCTTTTAAGCGGATGGAGTCCTTCAACCTTGCCGCCCGTATTGAGAACTATCTTTACACCCAAAGAGTTAGGGACAATTGCAAGGCAATGCTTGCTGTTGACATAAATACAATGGACATCGAAGAACAGGAATCTTGGAGCAAACGCGCTCCGGGCATCTGGCGTCTTCTTGAGGAGACTTCTAAAGCCCTTGAAAAAGGTGGGTTTGGAGTTGTCGAGCATGAGAACACCATTGTTGACGAACTCGATGGCTCAGTAAAATCATTTAGACAGTCTAGGCGATGATTCCAACAACGACGAACAATCGCGGGTTTTGGACGTGGATCCCTATTGCCACGCAGATCCCACCGAGCATGACCATCCCCGAAAAGGATAAGGATGAGCGGTATCATGCGCTGTGGACCCGCTACTTCTTGTCTCGTCAGGTTGGCGCATGGATTGAGTACTACCGTGGCAACTACGCCAGCAATATGGAGTACGCCATCGACTCGCGGTGGGGCGAGGAGGAGGATGTCCGTATGTTCCTTGGCGACGGCCCCTCGCAGACGAGCCGTATCCCCTTCAAGTTCCCCATCGTCTCCCCCATGCTGACCCGCATGGTCGGAGCCGTTGACAACATCTCCATCTCTGCCAAGGCAGAACCCGTGACCCAGTACTTGGCCCAAACCCGCCGAGAGGACGCATTCCTAAAGGCGATGCTGATGAGCGAGGCTGCGGGTGCTGGTCCAATGATGGCCACTGCGATGGCCAAGCAGGGGGTATCTCCATCGCCGGAGGAGACCGAGAAGATATTCGACATGACCTATCAGGACCACATCATCCGTGGTGCCAATAGCCTCATGGCAATGATAGCCGAGCGCAGCAAGCTGGACGACACCAAGCGTGTCACCGCTGCTTATATGGCCCTCTCTGGCGTAGCCGCCGCGCACTGCTTTGTCAATGGCAACAACCTTGAGTGGGAGGTGTGTGAGCCAAGGGAAGTGGGCTGGGATACTTCTGCTATGCGTCCTGACTTCGCTGACGGACAGTTCGTTTACACCTGCCCCCTGATGAACGTGTCTGGCATCGCAGAACGCTGGAACCCGATCAAGGACAAGATCTATGCCCTTGACAACTGGGCGCGTATCCTGCCGGGTGGCTACAACTTTAACGCTGGCTGGCCTCAGTCCCGTCCCCGTGTCTTTACCATGTACTGGAAGGACATGAAGTACGTGGACCGGGGCTTTGTTGAAAAGGATGGTATGCCACAGTATGTCACCATCAACGAGGATGACCCCGACACTGGGGAGCCAGCCTTTACGGAGAAGGACCTTATTGACCCGCCAGACAACCAGTACACCCGTGCTTGGACCGCTGCCGAACTAAAAGCCAAAAAGCAGCGCAGGGCCATTGAAGTGGTCCGCTACTGCTCTATGATCCCTTGGGAGTATCTCCCCGGCGGCTACACCAAGAACCGCCCCTACAACCCCAACGAGGCTCCCCCCGCCCCTCCGCTCAACAGCGGGTTGCCGAGCGTGGGCGTTGTAGGGGATATGGTCATGGACTACGGTATGTATCCCTTGCAGGAGGCAGAGGCCGATGACGTATATTCTGTCAAGTTTCCGATTAAGTTCTCGGCATGGCGCTACTTGGGTGGCCACGTTGTTGCCCCGCTGACAGCAGCCCGTGACCCGCAGCGGTGGATGAACCAGATTACATCCGACATTGCGTGGAGGATGCGTAAGGCCGGTGGAAAGAGCGTCCTCTTGGCCAAGGAGGCCGTGGACGGCTCCAACATGGACGAGGAGGAGTTGAACATGAAGGTCAAGGAGGGGGACACCATCGTTGTCCCTGCTGCAATGCTTGGCGGCTTGCAGAACGCATCCGGCCAGATTGACGCATCTCCGGGCGCTTCGTTCTACAATATGCTTGGCTTGCTACCGCAGGTGAAGAGCGTTGCGGAAAGCGCAGTTGGCGTGTACGAGAGCAACTACGGCGCACCAACAGGCGGCGGTCAGCTTGTGGGAACCCTCCAGCTTCAGCTTCAGCAGGCTGGCGTGATGCAGCAGCCGTTCTATGCTGCCATTGCGGACTTGTACAAGCAGATACATCAGTTCAACGCACAGGCTGGCAAGCAGTTCTATTCTCGTCGCCCTTGGCTGTTGAGCCAGATGGTTGGAGAGGACGACATGACCGCGCTGATTACCACGGAAGATATGCAGCTTGAACAGTTCCGTGTTAAAATCTCCTTGGCCCCTGATGGCGCACAGCTTCGCACCATCACCGACCAGCAGGTCATCCCGCAGCTTATGCAGATGGGTATGCTTGACCCGACCACCGCTGCCAAGCTCATGGGTCGCTCTGTTCCAGATGACGTTTACGCTGCTGCTCGTCAGTTCACCAAGCAGGCGGCGGAAGCTGCCGCACAGCAGGCACAGGCGCAGCAGGTAATGATGGCAGAGCAAGCAATGGCGCAGGAACAGGCTGCTATTGACCAGCAACAGATGGAACTTGCAAAGCAAGAAAACAGTAGCGATTTGAAACTTGCCCAACTACAGCAGAAGGCAGATCAGCCATATCGTCAGGCAGAAAGCGAGTGGATGAAACCTGATTCTGAACTTGGACAAGCCATTTCGCCGGGGCTATAAACACTGAAAAACAAAAAGCAAGAACACAATATATCTTTGCACCATGACTGAAACGACTGATACCCAAAGCCTTAGCGGTGACGCTCTGGCGCAAATCCTTGGCCCGACGTTGGCCGAGCGAAAGGAGGCGTATGCCCAGCCGAAAGCTTCCACGGAAACACCCCAAGCTCCTCCCGTGGTAGAAACCCCTGCGGAACCCGCGCCAGTTGCGGCTTCCGAGCAAAAGACCGAGTCTGCTCCCGTTGTAAATTCCAATGGTAATTCCCAACCTACGGACCCTTACGCATCGGTGCTGAACGAGATGCTTGGCGAACAAAAGCCAGCAGCTATTCAGTGGAGCGATGAGGCAAAGAATCTGTTCAAGCAGACCTACGGAGCAGAGGACCCTGTTGCCTTTAAGGCAGAAATTGACCAGAAGATCGCGCAGGCTGACCTGATTAAGAAGCAGTACGAAGAGGTTGCTCCTTTGAAAGAGAGCCTTGACAAGCTTCCTCCCTCTATGTACCGCGCACTTCAACTTGCCTTTGAGGGCAAAATCGAGGATGCCCAGAACTACATCAAGGAGCTGCCCAAGGTAGCCTTTGAGAACAAGGAGAGCAAGGACCTTGACGACCGCATCCTTATCGACACCTACCTGCCGGGCAAGATTAAGCCTGAGCAGTGGGAGGCTTTGACCGACCCGGAGGCCGACGAGGAGATTGTGGATGCCATTGAGGCGCGTATCGCCATCCTTCGCGATACCGCTGGCGAACTGCACGACAAGCGTCGCAACGAGGCCATTGAGCAAGTTGCACAGCAGCAGCAGGCTCAAAAGCAAGCATTTGAGAACTACCAAAAGGGGC
>Ga0209972_10003762_pt1 | contig 11770 bp, 5 predicted proteins | sample NOAtaG_7_FD_187302 | JGI IMG/M metagenome (GOLD analysis project Ga0209972, IMG submission 187302) | Freshwater lake microbial communities from Lake Erie, under a cyanobacterial bloom - NOAA_Erie_Diel1S_2200h metaG (SPAdes) (version 2) | ecosystem: Environmental > Aquatic > Freshwater > Lake ...
TGCTCGCGTCCGGAGCCGCGGTCGTACCGTGGGCGAGCTTGGAGCGGGGCGAAGCCGCGATCCTCGCGGCGCCGGAAGCCGGGCATGCCGACCTCCGAAGGGCGCTGCACGCTGGGCCCACGCAGGTGCCTGCCGCGGTGGCCCTCGCGCTCCTCGGCGAGCCGAACGCCCGGACCGAGGGGCTTCGCGCCCTGGCTGCGGAGCAGAGCATGCCGGCGGACGTGCTTCGCGCATGGCTCGCCGATGCGGTGGTGCGGGGCGAGGATCCGCAAGAGCCCGAGGAGGCGCTCCTTCGACGCGTCCCCGAGGACCGCGCCGTCCTCTTCCGGCGGTGGTGGCAGGCGCGTCCCGCCACCGTCGAGCGGGCGGAGGCGGCCTTCGCGCTGGCGGAGGCGACCGACGACGACGAGGTCGCCGCCGAGCTGGTGCTCTCGGGGATTCGCGCGGCGCAGGCGGCCCGGCTCGCCGGCCACGCCTACGACGACGACGCGGCGCTGCGGGCGGCAGAGATCGTCGATCGCGCGCCCCGGTCCCTCGCGGCCGCCGTGGCGTACGCGGAGGCCTTCGCCGATGTCGACGACGCAGCCGAGCGAGCGGAGGCGCTCGGGCGGGTCGTGGGGCTCCTCGACGGCACGGGCGCTTCCGAGGACGACCTGGCTTCGCTGCGCGGCGAGCACGCCCGCGCAATGGTGGCGGCTGGCCGCTCCGAAGAGGCCATCGCGACCCTGATGGCGCTCACCGAGGACCCGCACGACCTCGCCGCGTTCGAGACGCTGCGGCTCGCGGGGCGGGAGGCCGGTGCCTACCGGCTGGTGGTCAAGGCCTGCCAGCGGCTTGCGGAGGCCACCAGCGGTGAGACCCGGGCGCAGCTCCTCGAGGAGGGGGCCGCGGTGCTCATGGACCACCTCGAGCGCGATGACGAAGCCGAGCCCCTGCTGCGGGCTGCGCTCGCCATCGACCCGACCCGGCCCATCGCGTACGCCCGCCTGCACGATCTGCTGGCCTACCGCGGGGACGATGCGGCGCTGCTCGAGCTGCTCATCGCTCGTACCGACGCGACCGACGATCCGGACGCGCTCGTCCCGCTGTTCTACGAGGAGGCCCGCCTGCGGCGCGGGCTCGGTCAGCGGGACGAGGCGCTCGCAGCGCTCGAGAACCTGCTCCTGCTCGAAGGCGACCACGTCGGTGGGTTGGCGCTGCTCGTCGAGCTGCAGGTGCAGCGTGAGTCCTGGGAGGAGGTCGTGGACGGGCTTCGGCGGCTGGCTGCGGCGAACGTCCCCCCGGCGCAGAAGCGCATCGCTCACCTCGGCGCCGCGGATTTCCTCGAGAAGCGGCTCGACCGGCCCCGTGACGCCGTGACCGAACTCGAAGCCATCGAGGCGCTGGGGCTGGGGGACACGGCGCTCTACGATCGGCTCGCGACGCTGGCCGAGCGGGCGGCGGTGCCCGACCGGGCCCGGGAGGCGCTGCGGCGAGGCGCGGCGGCGGCCCCACCGGCCGAGGCGGCCGCACTCCACCGCCGCCGGGGGGCGCTCGAGGAGCGGCAGGCGGACCCCACGCGTGCAGCGGAGGCCTACCGCGATGCGCTGGCGGCGATGCCGGGCGATGCCGAAGCGGCCGAGGCCCTCGCGCGGGTCCAAGGTGCCCGTTCCGATGAGGAGGCCGGACGATGACCGACCCGAAGAATCCCCGCGGCGTCGACCTCGATCTCGACTGGGACGAGGCGCTGGCCGAGATCGACCGGGAGCTCGCGCCGGTGACGGGGAGGGTGACGCCGGCGCCGAACCCGCCCTCCGGCAGCCAGGCCCTGCCCAACTCGAGCCCCGCTCCGCGGGCGCTGTACCGTCCGCCGACCGCGGAGGAGGTCCAGCAGATGAGGGGGCGCGACTCCTCGCCGCAGGAGGCGCCCAAGTCCCGGGAGGTCAGCGTGCTCGACCTCGCCGAGGAGGACGACGATGGCGGTCGCACCGTGGTCGGCAGCCTGGCCGCCCTCCTGCAAAGCAGCCTCACCCGCTCGGAGCTGCCGCCGCCCATCTCGGCGCGTCCGACGGCCCCCCCGCCGCCCCCTCCCGCGCCGGTGCCGTCCGCCCCGCCGTCCCGGGGTGCCGAGCTCGATTTCGACGACCTTCTCGAGGGCATCGAGAACGAGACGACGATGTACTCGCCGTCCATGTCGAAGATGCTGCGCGACGCGGCGCCGCTCCCGCCCGCGTCGCCTCCCACGTTCCAGGCCCCTGTGGACGCGGGGCCGAAAAGCCCGTCCACGGACCGTTCGACGGCGCGCCCGCCGCCCGCCGCACCGACCGTCCGTCCGCCCGCGCCGCCCGAAGCGATGGCTCCCTCGGCCGCGCCCGCGCCGCCTCCGCCGCCGGCCGTCGCGGCGCCGACTTCGGACGAAGCGCCCTCGCGGGGTGATCTGCCGACGCCCGGGCAGGCCCTCGGAGGCCGTCCAGTGCCTCCTCCCTCCGCCCGGGTACGCCCCGGAGTCCCTGGCAAGCCGCCGCCCGTGCCGGTGCGTGCGCCCTCCGCCGCCAGACCTCCTGGACTGCCGCCGGCTCTCCGTGCGGCTCCGCCGACGGGGCCCCTGCCCACCGTGCCGTCTGCACCCGCAGGCCGACCCGGTCCGCTTTCCGTGCGTGCGCCGGGCATGCCTGCACGGCCGCTGCCCCTTCCCACCCGATCCATTCCGCCAGGTGGCCCCAAGGTGCCTCCGCCCCCGCCAGGCAAGGCCCTGGCCGCCGCCATCGCGGCCAAGCAGGCCGCGGCGGGCACCACACCGCCGCTTCCCGCGCTGCCGGTTGCGCCGCCGCCGCCATCGAGTCCGCCGACGGCAGAGGAAGCCGAGATCGACCAGGCGCTGGCCCTGCTCGACGGGGCCCTCATCGACGGGGCCCTCATCGACGGGGCCCTCATCGACGGGGACGCAACGGACGGCGCGACGGACGCCCCCACCCCGGCCGCAGGCAGTATCGCTAACGATTCCATCGCGGATGCGCCTGCGAAAAGAGTCTCAGATGATGCAGACCTGGTCGTCGGCGGCGCCACCGCAGCCCTGGGACCGGGGTCGATGCCGCCCCCGCTTCCGCCGCGGCGCAGCGTCGCCCCCCCCGCTGCCGAACCGCTCCCTCCCGCCCCTGACGGGGAGGCTCTGGCAGATGCGCCACCCCTCGCCGCATCGTCGACCGAGGACGTGTTCTTTCTCGAGCCGGAGGAGGAGGTCTCGCGAGATTCCTCCCACGGCCAGTCCACGCCCGAGGCGATGCTCGCGACGCCGTCCTCGGCCGACGCGTCGCCAAGCGTATCGCTTGCGATTCATGCCGACGAGACGGCTTCGCAGCCCGCGATCCCAGCGGCGCCCGACCCCGACCCCGCAGCCTTCGAGGCGCTCTCCGTCGAGGGCTCCGGCGGCAGCGAGGTCCCCCCTTCGGCCGAGCTGACGAGCCCGCTCGTCCCACCAGACACCGCGGGCGGGCCGCACGCGGACGGCGCGCTCTCCACTGCGCCCTCGGCAGCCGTGGGGGCTCTCGACGCGGGAGCGCCGTTGGACCTCGCCGCCAAGGCCGAGGGCCAGGACTCCACCCCATCCGCAGGGCAGGGGCTCGCCGCAGCGCCGGACGCCCCGGGCGCCGAGCTCGAGGCCGCGCCCGTCGCCCCAGCGCCCGCCGCCCCCGACCGCGGCGCGATCGCCGCCCGGGCGAGCGTTCGCTCCCGCAAGCCGCGCAAAGAGCTGTTTCCGCTCGTGGGCCGCACGAGCGCGCACGCTGCCGCACGGGCCGACCTGCTCGATGCGCTCGCGAAGAACGCCGCCGGGGTCCGGCGGGCCCGGCTGCTCGTGTCAGCCGCCGAATTGCGTCGCGAGGCGGGTCAGCCCAGCGACGCGGTCGGGCGCAGGATCGACGAGGCCGTCGCCGCCGCGCCCCAGGATCCGAGCGTCTCGTGGGCCGCGCGCCGGTTCGCTGCCGAGCGGCAGGACGGTGGGCGGATCATGGAGCTCTTCGCCGGGGAGGCTGCGGGCAGCTCGCGCCTTGCGGCCCTCGCGATGGCCGGGGCCGCCGAGCTGGGGGCACCGCGCACGGAGGAGGAGGCCTCCCGGCTGCTCGAGGCCGCACGGCGCCTCGCTGGCGCGTCGGCGTCGAGGACCTGGGCACTGCCGCTTCACGCCTCCCGGATCGCCTCGGGCGAGGCGCGGGAGAGGGAATGGCTCGAGGCCGCCGAGCGCACGACGGACGCCCAGCTCGTGCGCGCGCTCACCCACCTCGCGGCCGCGTCGGCCCTCGCCCGGCGGGATGGGGCCGCTGCCGAGGGCGCGAGCGAGCGTCTCGGCGCGGAGGGCGCCTGGGCCCATGCCCGCGCGGCCCTTGCTCCCTCCCGAGCGCCCGGAGCGGGGGCGCGGCTCGACGCGGTGGCCGCTGCGGCGCCGCGCGGTGCCTTCGCCGAAGCGGTCCTTCGCCTCGCCGCGCAGCTCGACGGTGGCGCGACGCGGCTCGACGGCGTGTCGGGCCCGGCGGCCCTTCGTACGCGGGCTGCGCTCGCCCAGGCGGCCGGTCAGGCAGAGGTGGAGGCGCAGGCACAGGCGCTCCTCGCCGAGCGTTCGGGCGGCACCGAGCGGGCCCAGGCGCTGGTTCGGCTCACCGAGCTCCGCGTCGTCCTCGGCGACCTCGAGGGAGCCGAGGAGGCCCTCCGGGGCGCGGCGTTGAGCGACCCCGCCCATCCCGGCCTCCGGGTCGCCCGACGGCGGCTCGCCACCAGCGACCCCACGCGCGTCCCGACGGAGGCCGCGGAGCAGGAGCCCGCGGTCACGCGCGCGGCCCGTGCCGCGCTGGGTCCGTTGGAGCTCGAGCGTGCTGCGCTCGGCGACCCCGACACCGAGCGGGGCGCCCCCCTCACGACGGATGTCCTCGGCCTCGACGCTGCGGCCGAGGCGGGCGGGGAGGGGGCTGCGACGATGCTCGCGCAGGCCCTCCGACGCCACGCCGAACGCCTTCCGGTCCACGGCCGGAAAGGTGCCTTGCACGCGCTGGTGGAGCTGGCCGGGCGGACGGGCCAGGACGAGGTCGCGCAGGCCGCTCTCGACGAGGCGCTCGCGACCTGGCCGCGCGATGCGGTGATGCAGGGCGAACGCGCGCGCACCGCCGACGCGACCGGTGCCGTCGATGCATGGCAGCGTGCGGCCGAGGGGGGCTCCCCCGAGGTCGCGGCCGAGCATGCGCTCCGGGCGGCACGGGCCGCCGAGGCGCTGGGCGGACCGGACGGCGCTGCGCGCGCGCTCGCGGCGGCCAAGCGGGCCGCCGAACTCGACGCGGGCAGCTACAAAGCGTGGTGGGCGGTCTCGCGGCTCGCGCGGGCGGCAGCAGATGCGCCTTCACTCGCCGCAGCGGAGACCCAGCTCGCCGCGCTCGAAGCCGAGCCACGCGCTGCGGCGGTCCATCTGGTGCGCGCGGCCCTGGCCCGCGCAGAGGCCGATCCCGCGGAGGCGGGGAGCCTCCTCGCCCGCGCGCGCGGCCTCGCTCCGGACGATCTCGTCCTGGTCGCGCTTGCGCTGCGCCTCGGGGAGGGCATGCCCCCGAGGGAGCGCGCGGACGCGCTCGAGCGGGCCTCCGTCGACGCTCCGCCGCTGCTCGCGGCCGCGCTGCGCGTCGCGGCGGCCCAGGCCTGGGAAGCCCTCGGAGAGCCCGCGCGGGTGCCCGCGCTGCTGCGCGACGCGCCGGCAGGTCCCGCCCGGCAGGGGCTGCTTCGCGCCCAGCAGGCGCTCGGGCTCGTCGACGACCTGCGCGCGGCCCTCGAGCTCGCCGTCGACACCGGCCCCCCCGAGGCCAAGCGTCAGGCGCTTCGCCAGCGGGCCTGCATCGAGGCCGACCTCGGGGACGCGGCCGCAGCGGAGCGCGCTCACGCCGCGCTCGCGGCCCTGGACCCCCAGGACCTCGATGCGGTGCGAGGCCTCGAGCGGGCTGCGATGGCGCCCGGCCGAGAGGACGAGCTGGCCGGGGTCGAAGAGCGCCTCGTTCGCCTGCTCGTCGAGCCCGTCGACGCGGCGGCTCACCTGCGCCTGCTGGTCCGGCTCGCCGGTCGCTCCAGCGGCGAGGGCGCCGATGCACACCTCCTGGCGCTGGCCGACCGCTCGCGGCCAGATCTCTGGTCGCTGCGGCGGCTTCTGGCCGCCTCGCTCGCGGCGGCAGAGGCGGAGCGGGCGCTCGGCGTGGCGCTCCGGATCGCGGAGCGGCTCGCCCGCCCCGAGGAGCGCGTCGCGATGGCCCTGCGCGCCGCGGAGCTCGTTCGCGAAGCGATGCCAGGCGCCGGCGACGACGCGGTGGCCGGTCGTCAGATCGCGCTGCTCGCACCTCACGCGGAGGAGACGCCGACGCACCCGGTGCTCCACCGGGTGCTCGCCGAGGCCCTCGAGGGACGGGGCGAGCCCTCCGAGGTCCTCGAGGCCTGGCAGCGCGCGGCGGAGGCCGCACGGGTGCCTGCGGCACGGGCGCGGGCGTTCCTGCGCGCTGGCGAGCTCGCCGAGGAGGAGCTCGGTGACGAGGCGCTCGCGGTCGGGTTCTACGAGCAAGGTGCCCTGGCCGACCCCTCCGACGAGGAACTCTTCTCGCGGGCGCAGCGCATCCTCGAGCGCAGCGGCGACACCGCGCGCCTCGAGGCGCTGCTTGCGCGTCGCCTCGCCGCCGGGGGGCAAGCCGAGGGACTCGTCGAGCTGCAGCTCGCTCAGGCGAAAGCCGCCGCCACCTCCGGCAACACCGCCGCCGAGCGAGAGGCCTATCGAGCCGTCCTCGACCTCGCGCCCGAGCATCCGAAGGCCCTCCGGCGAACCGCCGAGCTGAGCCTCGCCGCCGGGGAGCCGCGGGCCGCCGCGGAGGCACTCATCCGCCTCGCCCGCGTTCGCAAAGATCGCGACGAACTCCGATGGGTGTTCTTCCAGCTGGGCGACCTGTACGATGCGCACCTGCCGGATCCGAAGCGGGCCGAGGCCGCGTGGCGGCGGGTGCTGAAGCTCGTGCCCGACGACCTCCCGGCGATGGAGCGCCTCGCCGCGTTGCTCGTGCGCGAGGGACCGAAGGAGAGCGCGATCCCGCTGCTCGAGGAGCTCGTGCGCATCGAGCCCGATCCCGACCGCGTGCGGGGGCATCGGCTCTCGCTGGCCCGCTTGTTCGAGGACGCCGGTGAGGCGCGCAAGGCCGAGCAGGTGCTCGAGGCCGCGCGGCGCGTCGCGCCGACCGACCTCGTCCCGCTCCGCGCGCTCGTCGAGCTCTACACGCGGCAGCGGGCGCAGCCGGCGCTGTCCATGCACCTGAACCGGGCGGTGAACGACTTCCGCACCGCGCTCGCCGCCGACCCCTCGGACGAGGCGGCGTGGCTCGGACTGGTGGAGGTGCTGGTGTGGCGCGGGAAGACCGACGCGGCCCGGGTTGCGGCCTCCGCCGCCATCGCGCTCGGCCTCGTCGACGTCGAGCTGGCCCGGCTCGTCGATGAGCGCGGCGGGGTACCGCCTGCCCTGCGCTCGCTCGAGGACGAGCGGGTCCTCGAGGTCCTGGCCCCGGCGCCCCTGACTGCGCCGCTTCGAGCCGTCTTCCGGGCGCTCTCGGCGAGCCTCGAGAAGGCCATGCCCTTCGACCCGAAGGCGCTCCGGGCCGAGCGGCTCGCCGCGTCCGACGTCGCCCTGCGGGCGCTCGTCGACGACCTCGTGAAGACGATGGGGATCGACCCACCGGTCGAGGTGTGGATCGCGGCCGGAGCCCCCCGCAGTTGCGCCGCCGTGCAGTCCCACCCGCCTGCCATCGTCCTCGGGGCGGAGCTGGCCACCGCCGCGACCGAGGCCGAGAAGCGGTTCCTGGTCGCCCGGGCCCTCGAAGTCGCTCGCCAGGGCCTCGCGCTCGTGGGCCGCATCACCCCGTCCGAGGTCCCCCTGCTGCTGGCCGCCCTCGCTGCCCAGGCCGATCCAAACCTTTCGCACGCCCTCGACGCTGCGCAGCTCGAGGTCTGGTCCCAGCGCATCGCCCGGGCGCTGCCGCGCCGGTGGGCGGAGGACAACGGGCCGCTGCTGCTGGAGATGGCGGGGGCCCCCGAACACGATCCGAGCCGCCTGCAGCGCGCGATCGGCGAGCTCGGCAGCCGCGCGGCGCTGCTTGCGACCGGCTCGGTGCCGGATGGTCTCGCGGCGCTGGCCCGCGCGGGCGCCGAGGGAGCGCTCCCGGACGGGATCGCCGCGCGCGCGAAGTTCCTCACCCGGTCTCCCGAGGCTGCCCACCTCGTCGAATTCGCCATCTCCGACGTGCACTTCGAGCTGCGGGCCCGCGCGGGGACCGAGCGTCTCTGAGGTGGGGGCGTGAAGATCGGCGTGGTCGGGCCCACGGAGGACGTCGACGGCTGCCGGGCCGCCCTCCTGATGCTGCTGCGGGACCAGGGGGTGGACCAGGCGGTGTTCCTCGGCACCGATGCGGTGCTCGAGGGCGCAGTCGAGGGGCTGGGCGAGGCGCTCGAGCGGGCCCGCGATCAGGGGTTCCTCGACGAGGCCGTGCGGGCCGCGGAGACCGGAACGCCCGACGCGATCCGGGCACTCCTCGAGGCGGACGAGCGCTCGGTGGGCGCGGGCGCGGTGCGCAAGATCCCCGCGCCTCCAGCCCGCGCGGTGGAGCTCGTCGGGGACCGGATCGTGCTGTGGATCCACGACAAGGCCCTCCTCGACGAGGACGACATCGCCAACGCGAGCCTGATCGTCTATGCCCGGAGCGAGCAGAGCGAGGTGCGGCGCTTCGGCAAACGCGCATTCGCGACGCCGGGGCCCCTCACCGGTGGCCACCTCCTCGTCATCGAGCCCGGCACCGAGGGGCTCGTCGTGAGCCTCGTCGGGCTCGACGGCCGCGTCGAGCTGCGCGAAGCGCTCGGAGGCACACAGGGAAAGCTCACCGTCGCGTGAACGCGGGGCCGCGCATCGCCGTGTTCGGCGGTAGCTTCGACCCGCCGCACGTGGGCCACGTGCTCCTGGCGGCGTGGGCGCTGAGCGCGGGCGGGATCGATCGCCTCCTCGTCGTCCCGACCTTCGCCCACGCGTTCGCCAAACGCTCGGCGCCGTTCGAAGACCGGGTCGCGATGGCCCGGCTCGCGTTTTCCCTCTTCGACCCGGCCCGTGTGGAGGTCTCCGACCTCGAGTCCCGCCTGCCGCCCCCGAGCTACACGGTGCGGACGCTGGAGGCCGTTCAGGCGGCGTGGCCCGACGCCTCGCTTCGCCTTCTGGTCGGAAGTGACATCCTCGCCGATCTGCCGCGCTGGCGCGAGGCGGAGCGCATCGAGGCGATCGCGCCGCTGCTCGTGGGCGGCCGCGCCGGACACGCGCGCGACGGCGCCGGCCGACGCGTGGAGGAGTCGGTTCCGAGCTTTCCCGAGGTGAGCTCGACCGAGATCCGCGGGCTGCTCGCCGCCGGTCGTCGGCCCGCGCACCTCGTCCCGGAGCCGGTCCTCGCGCACATCGTGGACCGCGCGCTCTATGCCGAGGGGAGCCCGTGACGCTTGGCCGCGTCGTCATCGTCGGCCGGGGGCGGGTGGGGCGGGCCCTCTTCGTCCGCCTCCGCGAGGCCCTCGAGGCCGAGCGGAGCGCCGACGAAGTCGTCGATCTGGTGCGCGCTCGGGGTCTCTCGAAGCTCTGCGCCGACACGGTCGTGCTCGCCGTCCCCGACGCAGCGCTGGGACCGATCGCGCTCGTGCTCGCCGCGGACGGCGCGCTCGCGCCAGTCGGCCGCAAGCCACCGGTCGTACTGCACGTGAGCGGAATCCGGGACGCTTCGGTGCTCGCGCCGCTCGGGGAGGCGGGCGCCTCGGTCGGAGCGATGCATCCCCTGGTGTCCTTCGCCCGCGCCACGCAGCCCCCGAAGCTCGCTGGCTCTGCCTTCGCCGTGGCGGGCGATCTCGCGGCCCGTCGGCGCGCCGTCGCGCTGGCCCGCCGCCTCGGCGCCACGCCGGTCACCGGTCGGGCCGGGTCCGCGCTGCAGGGAGCCGCCTACCACGCTGCCGCGGCGCTCCTCGCGAACGGCGCCGCCGCGCTGGCCGCCGACGCGAGCGCGATCCTCGCTGCGCTCGGCGTCGGCCGGCGGGCCCGCGCGCGCGCGCTGGCTGGCCTGCTCCGATCGGTCGCGGACAACGTCGCCGCGGTCGGCACCCCTGGAGCGCTCACCGGCCCCATCGTTCGCGGGGATGCGTCCGCGGTCGCGCTGCACCTCGCCGCGCTGTCTCGGTCGCAGCGGGCCGCCTACGTCGCTGCAGCGCGCCTCGTGCTCCCGGTCGCCGTCGAGGCGGGCCTCCCCGCGCCCGCGGCCCGGACGATTCGCGCGCTCCTCGACCGAGCCGACGCGCCCGGACGTCCCCGGCGGTAGGCCGGCTCACCGTCGCGCCGACGGCACGACGTTGCCAGCGCACCACGCCGGGACAACGACGCGCGGAGGCGCCGCGCTCAGGCCGCCGCCGGATCGCCGGCCTGGATCTCGTTCGGAATCTGCGCGAGCTCCTTGCCGATCCGCCGCACCCACGCCTGCTTCGTGTGGAAGGGCAGGAAGGTGGCCTTGAAGCCATTCAGCACCACGTGCTTCAGGTCCTCGACGCTCATCCCCATCTGCGTGTGGCAGAGCCACAGCTCCTTCGAGACGGTCGTGTCGGTGATGAGACGGTTGTCGGTGTTGATCGTCACCCGCAGGCCGAGGTCGAGGTACAGCTTCAGCGGGTGCGAGGCGAGGTCACGGACCGCGCCGGTCTGCACGTTGGAGCTCGGGCAGCACTCGAGCGCGATGCGGTGATCGTTGACGTAGTGCAGCAGATCCCCGTCCTCGCGGAGCCGGCACCCGTGGCCGATCCGATGCGCCCCGCACTGGTGGATGGCCTGGTGGATCGACGCCGGCCCGTAGGCCTCCCCGGCGTGGATGGTGACGTTGATGTTGTTGTCGCGGACGAGCTGGAAGGCGGGAAGGTGGTGCTTGGGCGGGTAGTCGTACTCGGCGCCGGCGAGGTCGAAGGCCACGACGCCGCGCCCCTTGTACGCCACCGCGAGCTGCGCCATCTCGAGCGAACTCTCGGGGGAGATGTTCCGGATCCCGCAGAGGATCACGGCCGATTCGATCCCGTAGCGCTGCTTGGCCTGCCACAGCCCCTCGATCACCGCCTCGACGACGGCGGTCGGACGCAGCCCCTTGCGGGTGTGCAGCATCGGCGAGTAGCGGACCTCCATGTAGCGGACGTTCTCGCGCGCGGCGTCCTCCCCGAGCTCGCGGGCCGCCCGCACGAGGGAATCCTCGGTCTGAAGCACCTGCAGGGTGACGTCGAAGGCCTTCAGGTACTCGACGAGGGACCCGGTGTTCTCCCCGAGGTGCATCGCCTTCTGCAGCTCCGCCTCGGTCTTGCCGGGCAGGGCGATCCCCGCTTTGTCGGCCAGCTCGAGGATGGTGGGGAGCCGGAGCGAGCCGTCGAGGTGGACGTGGAGATCGGTCTTGGGGAGCTTCTCGAAGAACGACAGCGGCAGCGTCATGCGCGCTGATAGCACGGTTCAGGGGTGCGAGCCGGGGTCGGTGTCGGCCCGCGGCCCGACGCGCGCGCCGGGGTCGGTCCCGAGGTGGGGCTCGGCGCGGGCGTGGGTCGCCTCGCCCTCCATCTCCGGCAAGAGCTCCATCTCCGAGGTCACGGGCTCCGGCCCGATGTCGCCCGACCCATCGGTGCCGAGCAGCGGCGAGAAGTCCGAGGGCTCGGCGAAGTCCGACGGGGCGGGCTCGTCACCGGCCGCCGTGGGGTG
>Ga0209972_10003769_pt1 | contig 11757 bp, 12 predicted proteins | sample NOAtaG_7_FD_187302 | JGI IMG/M metagenome (GOLD analysis project Ga0209972, IMG submission 187302) | Freshwater lake microbial communities from Lake Erie, under a cyanobacterial bloom - NOAA_Erie_Diel1S_2200h metaG (SPAdes) (version 2) | ecosystem: Environmental > Aquatic > Freshwater > Lake ...
CAGAGGCCCCGACGGCGGCGCGCGCGCAGGAACTGATCGCGATGTGCGCGAAGGCCGCGGGTTTGTAGGTCAGTTGGACGGGACGTCGGTCGGTCACGCCCCGTACGCGCACCCGCACTCGGGGCAGGTCGTCTGGCCCGCAAGCAGCGGCTGCGCGCAGTCGACGCATTCGGTCGCGCCGGAGAGGAAGCCCGGGCGGCGACGCAAGAGCGCCGGCGCGACGAAGCTCGCGGTCACGCCGAGGACGACGAGCCCGACCCCGAGCGGGAGGCTGAGCCGCGTGAGGCCGGCGTTGCCGATGTGGCGGTCGAAAAACGTTCGATCGAACGGGTCGGGAGTCCGAACCAACGCCTGCGGGCCCGTGCAACGCGTCTCGAAGAAGGCCACGCTCGCGATCGAGAAGGCGATCCACGCGACGCCGCACGCCGCAACGAGCAGCGAGAGCGTTCGTGCCCGCGACAACCGCAGGAACGGTCTGTTCTCCGATCCTCCGCTCGACACGCATACCGCAAGAATCGCGCCGAGCCCGATACACATCGCGAAGAGCGCAGCAGGCGCGGCGACCACGACGGCGCGGAGGAGCGGCACTTCGCGGGACCCATCTAGGGCGGCTCCCTCCTCGAGCAGTCCGGGTCGATACCAATAGGCGTTGAGATCCGCACAAAGGAGTCCGGCCGCGGTCATTCCGGCGGTTGGATCGGACGACTACTGCGTCAACTGTGGGCTCAAATGCGGGGGAAGGTCAGCGGTGCGATCGACTGCATCCCGAACACACCCAGCCAAGCAAGTTGCCACCCCTCGAAGGAGCTTGGATACGAAACGAAGCCGAGCGCAACTCCGCCGTTTGACACTCCGCGGATGCCTACGAGTACGCCTCCATCTGAAACGCTTCGACTCGCGTGCCATGCCGTGCCGGATCGAGTCTCGACGATCATGGAGGAGAGGCAGCCGCTTGCCGAACCTGGAGTCCGCAAGACGAAGCCACCGGCGGAAGCGGCATGTCCTCGTGACGGAGTCCGCGGCCATCGCCAGACCAGGGGAAGAAATGCGCCGCGGTCGAAGGCGCCGGTGCGCAGAGCACAGCCGCTCGAATCTGCGTTCGATCTCGCATCTTTCGATCCTCTCGTCGAGTGTTCCCCACGTCCGCTGGCGCCCAGTCCGTCTGCCAAGGCCATCAAGCCATCCACTCGAGCGCCAGCCGCAACGCACGACGCAGCCGCGCTCTGCACGAGCATACGTGTACGCGCGACAACTACCCAACCCGCGCAGACTGTCCTCAGCGCTCGGCGCCTGGCCGCTGGGCTGCGATTCGCGCAGCGATTTCCCCGAGAAGCGCATGGTCTTCGTGGAGGAGCGCGATATCTCCGCCGATCGGCGACATGATCCTTGGAGCGCAGATGAGCTCGCCGCCCCATCGGAAAACCAGATACTGCCCGTCGGGCTGCACCGTCGCAGCGCGCATGGCCTCGGCTCCCGTCGAGTCTAGCTTCACGCGCAGCAACCGATGGCCCGAAGCGGAGATCCGCGGCTCAAGAGTGGCAGAGAGCATCGATCGACACGTGACGACCGGCTTTGGATCGATGTAGATGGTCCGACCTTCCTCGACCACGAGCGGCTCCACAAAGCGCGCATCGTGCTTCGGCGACGCGATCAGGATGTCGAGGCAGTCGTCGGTCCGCGCAGCCGCAGTCGCGGCAGAAAGCGCCGGCGACCTCTCTGGGGCGACTGCGCACCCTGCCCCGAGGAGAGCGAGGAAATGGAGAAGGGCAGCGCAGCATCGCGATGTCGGCGTCGGCAGGCATCGCAATCGATGCGGTGAGGCCCCGCGCCGCACGCACGCCTCGAAAGTGTCGGCAAACGAATTGCTACAGCTGCGCTCGCATGGCTCCATCATTCAGAATCGCTCCAAGACACGAACCACATCACTCGCACCCACGACGCCATCGTAGTCAAAGTCCGCGCTCTCGTCGACCGTACCAAAGACCTCAAGTGCAAGCATAACCGCGGCCGTAGGCTTCGCGCAGACCGGAACCACGCTGAGCACTTCGGGCTCCTTGACGGCGGCGATGCCCGCCCCTCCCTCGCGGTAGTCCACCTGAAGGAAGAGCGGCGGCACCCGTACCGCGACCAGAGAGGAATCAGCGCTGGCGCACGCGACGTGAACCACCCACACCGTCGTCTCCACGGTTCCATCGCCGCGGCTTCGTCCCTTGAGGGTCACCGCGGGGAATTCAGTTCCTGAGCCGGGTGCGTATCCACAGACCGTCCGTGCGAGCAGCGTATCCCCGAACTTAAGCGAGTGATCGAGCGGCGCCATCGAGCGCGACTCGTCGAACCGCACCTGCTCGACATACGTGCCCCCGCCCACGGCCTTGGAAGCCGAGAGCGTGCACACGCCATCCGCACGGTGCCAATCCGGCGACGCGGCGCCTGGGGGCGGGCTCCCCAACCAGCTCCAACTCAGCAGGCTCGGATCGATCTGGGCGATCGGGCTTATCTCGGATGGCCCGCTTTCGATCGTCACAAACCGACCGTCCGTGACGGTCCAATTGTCGCTGCCGTCGAAAAACCGTGAGACGCGACGGGGCGGAGGCTCCCATCGCGCACCCGACTGCAAGGCGAGCGCCTCGGCTGCCTGCTCATCGAGTCTCACTCTCTGAAGTACCTCGGACTCCTCGGCCCATTTGACGCCATCAACCGCACATCGACCCACCGTTGCGAGCCGCTCGTATGGCATACGCTGATCGAGCCAATCGATGACCGCGAAGCCGAGTCCGGTCGACGGCAACGCATGGCTCTGCGAGATGATAAGAGCGAGATCCTCAAAACTGTCGCCGGGCACGACGAAGTCATAACGCGTGTAACGCACCTCAGCCGAGTTCCACAAGTCCCCGTGCGAGAAGAGCAGACCTGCCAACTCCGAAGGGGCGGCTGCAGACGGGAGAGCCGACGAACTTCCGCCCGCCGCCCCTAGCGGCCACGAAACAAGCGCCGCGAGGAAGCCGAACGAAATGATGCCTGTAACGCAGCGCTCTCCGAAACCGTACGCACGACCGCTGAGAGGTCGAAGCTGGAAACCCATATGCAAGTTCCTTTCGCGATCGGTTGGCTTGTCGTTGGACGACCGCGGCCCCCACGGTCCGGATCGCCGCGCACCCGCGGCGAGGTGGGCCACAACCCTCGAACTCCATGGCGTCACGGCGCCTGGCTCGCACGACACGTGCTGTAGAAGCTGGACTCTATCGGTCCGAGCGGCGATGCACACTTGCAGTCACAAACTAGGCCTACCTGCACGCATTTCGAGCCGCAGTTTCCACCCAATCCGTGAATGACGGTCGGCGAACACCAGTCGCCGCAGGACCAGTAGCAATCCCAGACGTACTCAAAGTTGCAACCATCGTCCGAGTTGCCGGGGTCTCCGCAAGTGATGGCGCCGCCTTCGCCGGCGAGAAGATGAACGACTCGGACGGCGTCCGCATCGACTTCGCCGACGGCGGGGTCCACCTCCGCGCGTCGAACACAGAGCCGATCGCCCGCATCATCGCAGAGGCCCCGACCGCGGCGCGCGCGCAGGAACTGATCGCGATGTGCGCGAAGGCCGCGGGTTTGTAGGGAGTTCCCTCTTCCCCGCCCTGCTACATTGCCCCGATGGAACGCGCGACCCGCTCCCAGACCCTCGCCGCCGCTGCGCTGACAGCGCTTTCGCTTCTCGTCGGCTGCGAGACGATGCGCTACGAGCCCGCCAAGGCGACGCGCACCTATCCGGCGCATCTGCCGCAGGAGCGCGTGGCGGAGGTCCAGGTGTTCAACGACGGCGACGCGATGCTGATCGTGAACGCGACCGTCGAGAGCTGGTCGAACATCGACATCTGGCTGAACCAGCGCTACCTGAAGAAGGTCGATGCACTGGCGGCGGGACAGACGCTGCGCATCCCGCTCGGCGAGTTCTGGGATGTCCGCGGAGAAGGGCCGTTCCCGGGCGGCCTCCTGCGCTACTTTCCGCCGACGCCGATCCGCCTGGTGCAGATCCAGACGGGCCCCGATGCGCCGCTGGTCGGATTCAAGGCGATCCCGACCGAGCGCGAGCTGGACCAGGCGCGGCTGAAGAAGGACGCCTGATCCAGAGCGCCGCCTGATCCGAACCGCGCGAGCTGGTGCAGACTTCGCCCGCGCGGTGCCTGCGCCTCCCGTTCACCGCATCGGATCGGGCGCGACCGTCGAACAGCGGCGTGTGCACATCGCCTGGCTCAAGCGCGACCTCCGGATCGACGACCACGCGCCGCTCGCCCATGCGGCGGCCGCGTGCGCGCGCGACGGGACTCCCATGATCGCGCTCGCGGCATTCGAGCCCGAGGTCTGGCGCGCACCCGATGCCGACGCATCGCACCTCGCCTTCTACCTCGAGTCGCTGCAGGAGCTCGACATGGCCCTGCGCGCACGCGGCGGACGTGTCGTCTGCCGCGTCGGCGAGATCACCGAGATCCTCGGCGAACTGCACGCGCGCGAACCGATCACGGCGCTCCTCGCGCATCAGGAGACCGGCAACGCGGTCACCTACGCGCGCGACATTCGCGTGGCGCGCTGGTGCCGGAAGCGCGGCATCGCGTTCCGCGAGTTCCGCCAGCATGGCGTGCTGCGGCCGAATCCCGGCCGCGACGGCTGGGCCGCGCGCTGGGAGGAGCACATGTCGCTCCCGCGCGTGGCGCCGCCCGAGCGCTTCCTCACGCCCGACGAGTCGCGCGTGCCGTGCGGGTCGCACGAGGTCGTCGCCGAACTCGGCCTCGGCCCCGACACGCGCGCGGCGCTCCGACAGCGGGGTGGCGAGCGCGAAGCCACCGCGCTGCTGACTTCCTTCCTGATGGAGCGCGGACGCGACTATCGCCAGACGATGGGGTCGCCCGTCCTCGCGTGGGAGTCCTGCTCGCGGCTCTCGCCGCACCTCGCGTGGGGAACCATGTCGGTGCGCCGCGCCTACCACGGCGCGCGCAAGCGACTCGCGCAGCTGAACGAGCCGGCGCGCATGGCCGCCGAGGGAATCGCCCCGGACGATGTCGAGCTCTGGCGCGGCTCGATCAGGAGCTTCCTGTCGCGGCTCTCGTGGCACTGCCACTTCATCCAGAAGCTCGAGGACGAACCTGCGATCGAATCGATGTGCATGGCGCGATCGTGCGAGGGCCTCCGCGATGGCATCGACGCGGCGCTGGCCTCCGAGCGGCTTCTCGCATGGCAGCAGGGCCGGACGGGCTATCCGATGGTCGATGCGTGCATGCGCGCGCTGGTCGCGACCGGATGGATCAACTTCCGCATGCGCGCGATGCTGGTGAGCTTCGCGAGCCACCACCTCTGGCTCGACTGGCGCTCGTTCGCGCCGTGGCTTGGGCGGCAGTTCCTCGACTACGAGCCGGGAATCCACTATCCGCAGATCCAGATGCAGTCGGGCACCACCGGCATCAACACGCTGCGCATCTACTCGCCGCGCAAGCAGGTCGAGGACCACGATCCGAGCGGCGTGTTCATCCGGAAGTGGGTGCCGGAGCTTGCCGCGGTTCCAGACGAGCATCTCGCAGAGCCCGAGACGATGCCGCCGCTCTACCAGGCGATGATTGGCTGCCGCATCGGCGTCGACTATCCCGCGCCGATCGTCGAGCACCGCGCGGCGTACCGGCACGCGCAGGAGAGGCTGTTCGGGCTGCGGGCGAAACCCGAGGCGCGCGCCGAGGCGAAGGCCGTGTTCCAGAAGCACGGCAGCCGCAAGCGGCGAGGGTGATCTGAGCGGCCGCCACAGCAGCGACCGCTCAAAGACGCACCAGAGGGAGCCGCCGCAGCGGCGACCGCTCAAGAAAGCCCAAGCCGCGACTTCTTCGCTTCCCACTCGGCCGTCTCGCGCTTGTTCTCCGTCGCGAGGGGCTTCCCCGTGCGGATTGCGTCGATCTCGAGGCCCGTCAGGTGCATTGCATTCAGGCGGTAGTCCTCGAACGCCTCGCACGCCACGGGAACGATGGGCTTGATGAGCTCGTACATCGCCTTCGCGTAGTCCTGGATCTCGATCTGCGCGTGGGGATCCATGCGCAGCGACAGGAAGTGGAAGATGTTGTGCAGGTCGCACTTCCAGTACCACTCGGTGTAGACGCTGACGGGCAGCACCGCGCGCGCAAGTTCGCGCGCCACGCCGCGCTCGGTCAGGTCGAGGTACTTCGCGTAGTTCGCCTCCGCGCTCTCGAGCAGCTTCAGGAACTCCTCGGCCGTGCCGGCGTCGATCGGGCCTTCGCCGCCCTGCCGGTTCGACTTCGACTGCTTGCGCACGTTCTCGATGTCCGGGCGGTAGAACCGGTCGGGCATGATCGAGTAGCGCGCGCTGTACTCGTTCACGTTCGCGGTGCGGTGGCGGATCCACTGCCGCGCGATGAAGATCGGCATGGCGATGTGGAACTTGAACTCGACCATCTCGAACGGGGTCGAGTGGCGGTGGCGCATGAGGTAGCGCACAAGGCCGCGGTCCTCGCTGACCATCTTGGTGCCCTGGCCGTAGCTCACGCGGGCCGACTGGACGATCGCGCTGTCGGCGGTCTGCCCCTCGGGCACGAGCCTCGGCATCGCGTCGACGAGGGCGATGAAGCCGTGCTCGTGGATCGGAATGGTCCAGCGGCTCGCGCCCCCCATCACGTCGCGAAGCGGCGTCTCGGGGAGGGACTTCTCGATTGCGGCTGGCGCGCTCGCGGCGGGGACGGCGACATCGGACATAGGCGGCGAATCTAGCGAAAATCCCGCGCCCTCGCCCCTCGAAATCCGGCGAAATGCCGCCGAAACCCGCTCAAACCCCGTCCGGGCTCAGCGCGCGCGGATCCGCTCTGCCATCGCGAAGAGCCACTCGCCGATGGAGGCCCCCGTCCCCTGCATCGAGGGAAGGCCGCGCGGCCGAAGAATGGGCTGCACGTCCCGCACGATCGGCCACTCGACCTCGATGGAGAAGAAGACCTCGTCCATCGGGATCGGCGCCGCGGGAGCGCCCGCGGCCTCTCGGTTCATGGGATACACCCGTCCCTGGTTCGCAAGCGGTTCCTTCGCCAGCGTTTCGGTGCGGCCCTGATCGGCGGCGACGAACGCGCGAAGCTCCGTCTCGCTCATCGGGAACGCATCGTTCTGGTCGGCGTAGGCCAGCACGGCCCACGCGAGCTCGCGGAGGCGCGCGTCGGTGGTGGCGGCCTGCGTGCGCACGTTTCCGACGATGCTCCACGACCAGATCGCGGCCGCGACGGCGGCGGTGGCGAAGCCGACGACGATGATCCAGAAGAGAAGCTTGGCGCGGGACATGGCGGGCATGGCTGCAGCGTAGGCTCCGCGCGGCCCGGCGTGGGTCACATGCGCGCGTTCGCGAGCTTGATCCGCTGCTTCTTGCGGCGCGGATCGGCTTCGGGCACCGCGGAGAGCAGCGCCTGCGTGTATTCGTGCTTCGGCGCGTTGATGATCTCGTCGCGCGAGCCTTCCTCCACGATCCTGCCGTTGTACATCACCGCGATGCGGTCGCAGATGTGGTGGATCACGGCCATGTCGTGCGAGATGAAGAGATAGGAAAGCCCCATCTCGTCCTGGAGGTCGCCAAGCAGGTTGAGGATCTGCGACTGGATCGAGACGTCGAGCGCGCTCGTCGGCTCATCGCAGACGATGAGGCGCGGCTCGAGGCTCAGCGCGCGGGCGATGCCGATGCGCTGGCGCTGGCCGCCGCTGAACTCGTGCGGGTAGCGGTCGGCGGCCTGCTTCCAGAGGCCGCACTTGACGAGCAGTTCCTCGACGCGCACGCGCGTCTCGTCGGCGGACTTCGTGAGCCCGTGCACCTCGAGCGGCTCGCCGATGATCCGCCCCACGCGCATGCGCGGATTGAGGCTTCCACCGGGATCCTGGAAGATGATCTGCATCTCGCGGCGCAGGCGGCGCAGGTCGAGCGCGTTCGCGGCGAACACATCGCGGCCGTCGAACCGGACGCTGCCGCCCGAGTTCGGGATGAGCCGGAGGATCGTGCGGCCGACCGTGGTCTTTCCGCAGCCAGACTCGCCCACGAGGCCGAGCGTCTCGCCGCGGCGCACGAAGAAGCTGACGTCGTCGACGGCCTTCACGTGGCCGACCGTGCGCTGGAGGATGCCCCGGCGCACGGGGAACCACGTCTTCAGGTTCTTCACCTCAAGCAGGATCGGCTGGTCTTGTTTGGCAGTCGAACTCACGGGACAGGGATGGTACTCGACGCGCAGGCGCGGGAAAACCCTCGGATTCAGGCCCAGCCGGGACGCCGGCCGCACGGCGGCGCGTCACCGCACCGGCACGACCACCTGCGCGACGGAGCCATCGGGGGCGACGATCCGCAGCGGCAGCTGGAACCCCGGCACGCGGCCCATGCCCGAGACGGCTCGGTTCACGCGCGTGTAGAACTCGTCCACCGAGCCGACGCTCTGGTCGAACACCGCGACGATGGTGCTGCCTTCCGGAATGCGGTCGGCCAGCTCGCTGCCGTCGCGGATGTCCTCGAGGATCACGCCGCGGCGGAACGGTACGCCGAGCTTCTTCGCACGGGCGTCGGTCGACGTCGCGAAACTCTCGATGCCGACGGCTGCCAGCGCGGGCGGCAGGTACGGGGCGAGCCGTGCGGCCGAGTCGAGCTCGCCCAGCGTGGCCTTGATCGTGCGGAACTCGCCCACGCCCTTCTCGAGATCGATGCGCCAGATCTCGAACTCGACCTCCGCGCCGGGAAGCTTCGAACTGATGATCGCAGGCACAGCGCCGTCGTTCCCGACCTTCTGGCCGTCGATCGCGATGATCACGTCGCCGAACTCGAAGCCGGCCTCGGCCGCGGGCGAATCCTCGTTGACCTGGCGGACGACCGCGCCTTCACCCTTGAACTCCGCTGCCACCGCCGCGAGCAGGCGGTTCGATCGCGCCGCGGCGCGGACCTCGTCGAGCGACATGAGTCCGACGCCGAGGAATCCCTTGCGGACCTCGCCGCTCTCGATGATCTGCGTCACGATCGACTCGATCATCGACATGGGAATCGCGAGGCCGATGCCCGCGAACTGGCCCTGTCCCACCGAGTTGCCGCGACCGGTCGCGATCGCGGTGTTCATGCCGATCACGCGGCCGCGGATGTCGGTAAGCGGTCCGCCGGAGTTGCCGGGGTTGATCGCGGCGTCGGTCTGGATGAAGTTCTCGTAGTCGATGTCGGCGAGGCCCGCGCTGCGGCCGAGGCCGGACACGATGCCCGAGGACATCGAGAAGCGGAAGTCGAACGGCGAGCCGAAGGCGAACACCATGTCGCCCTGCTCGATGCGGCTCGAGTCGCCGCGGAGCGACGGATGCAGGCCGCCCGAAGGAACCTTGATGACCGCGACGTCGGAGCGGAGATCGACGCCGATGACCTCGGCTTCGCGCAGCTCGCCGTCGAAGAGCTGCACCTGCACGCGCTCGCTCGACTCGACGACGTGCGCGTTCGTGACGATGTGGCCGTCCTCGTCCCAGATCCAGCCGGAGCCGCTCGATGCGTACGGCGCCGTGAACATGCGGCGCTGCATCGTGGTCAGGGTGCTCACATGGACGACGCTGGGCTCGACGAGCTTGGCGATCGCGCGGTGCGCGCGGTTGATCTGCTCGAGGATCGGCTCGTGCACCTCTTGCCCCGCGCCGGCCTGCTCGGCCGGGGAGTCGCCGGCGCCGCGCGCCTTGGAGGATTCGCGGGCGGCGCGACCGTCGAGGATGCGCGACGCGAGCACGATGTCGGCGCTCGCCTGCGAGTCGTTGGCGCGGCGAATCGCAAACGGCGCAGCGACGAGTGCCGCCGCGGACGCAACGAGGACGACAAGACCCGGACCGGCATATGGAAACTGGCGCATGGTGTGATTCCGGCTGTTGATGCGAGCGCGGGATGGCTCGGAGTGTCTTTCGACCCATCCGCACGCGTGGTTGCGGAAAGGATGCCCGTGCGCGCGCGATCCGTCCGATCAGGGCCGGGTCGAACGTCCGAGTCGGCGGAGAAACTCGCCGCGCTCCTCGTCCGACAGAGCGTAGGGATGCTCGCCAAGGCTGCCGCCCCGCACGCGCGACTTCCATTGATCGGCCATGTCTGCAATCTGCCGGCCAAGCTGCACGATCGGGAGGGCGAACGGCGGCTGCCGCTCGGTAAGCCCGAGGAGGTCGTGCAGCACCACGACCTGGCCATGGCAGACGGCGCCGGCCCCGCAGCCGATGACGGGGACCCGGGAGCGGCTGACGATTTCCTCGGTGACCTCGACGGGGGTCGCTTCGACAAGCAGCATGGCGGCGCCTGCCTCGAGCATGGCGTCCGCGTCCGCAATGATCCGGAGCGCGTCGTCCGCCGTCTTGCCGGCGGCCGCGTAGCCACCGACCTGCTTCGCATGCTGCGGTCGCGAACCGATGTGCGCGACGACCGGAATGCCGGCCCGCGACATCTGCCGGACGAGCGGGGCGAACGAGGCGTCGACCTCGAGCTTGACGCAGTCGGCCATGCCCTCGGTCATGAAGCGGCCCGCGTTGCGGACACCCTCGGCATCGCTGGCCTGGTAGCTCAGGAACGGCATGTCGGCCATGACGAGGGTGCGGGGCGCGCCTCGGCGGACCGCTGCGGTCAGGGCGATGAGGAAGTCGAGCGGTGCGTGGAGCGTGTTCGGGAAGCCGAGGACGACCTCTGCGGCGGTGTCGCCGACGAGGAGGACGGGGACGCCCGCGCGTTCGAGCCAGCGGGCGGTGGTGGCGTCGTAGCAGGTCAGCGCAGCGAAGGACTTCCGCTCGCGCATGGCGCGCTGGAGGGACCGGATGGTGACCGTCGCCACCGTCGGGTCAGGACCGGCCCACGCCACGGCGTCAGCGGGCTTGACTTCGGAGTTCATCGGAGGTCGTCCCGCGCTCATGAAGAGCAATGATAGCCGCCGCAGCGGCGAGCGCTCAAGCATTCGCGGCGGCTGCTTGCGGCAGCCGCCTGTGGCGTGATCAGTACCAAAGCGAGCCGCCTTTGGCGTGATCAGTACCAAAGCGAGCCGCCTTTGGCGTGATCAGTACCAAAGCGAGCCGCCGCAGCGGCGAGCGCTCAAGCAATCGCGGCGGCTGCTTGCGGCAGCCGCCTTTGGCGTGATCAGTACCAAAGCGAGCCGCCGCAGCGGCGAGCGCTCAAGCATTCGCGGCGGCTGCTTGCGGCAGCCGCCTGTGGCGTGATCAGTACCAAAGCGAGCCGCCGCAGCGGCGAGCGCTCAGATACGACTCGGAACGATGTTGTCTCGGCCGCAGATCAACCAGTCGGCGATCTCGATCGCTTCCTGGAAGCTCTCGCGCGCCGCCTCGAGGTCGAAGCACGGCGTCAACACCTGCCCCGCCGACAGATGCTCGGCCGTCGGAATCGCGTCGCCCGCGATCAACGTGGTCGCGCCAGGGCCCGGAAGCAGAAGCCCCGTCAATCCCGGCGTCACGCCGTGGAGCGGGAAGAGATCGACCCCAGGCGCCAACCGGTCTTCCGCGGCCACCGTCCGCTGCACGATCGCGACTTCCTGCCCGAGCGTCTTGACCAGGTCGTCGTCGCCGGCCGCGTGGGCCTCCTTGATCGACTCGATCAGCTGGATGCCGATCGCCTCGCGCTCCCGCTCGCCGACGAGCCACGTCGCCCGTTCGAACGCAAGCAGTCCGCGCCGGTGGATCGGATTCAAGCAGGTGAGAAACACGTGCGTGATGTCGTCCGGCCCAAGGCCTGAGCGCTCGAGGAGCCTCGGG
>Ga0209972_10003771_pt1 | contig 11748 bp, 9 predicted proteins | sample NOAtaG_7_FD_187302 | JGI IMG/M metagenome (GOLD analysis project Ga0209972, IMG submission 187302) | Freshwater lake microbial communities from Lake Erie, under a cyanobacterial bloom - NOAA_Erie_Diel1S_2200h metaG (SPAdes) (version 2) | ecosystem: Environmental > Aquatic > Freshwater > Lake ...
CGAGACCTGGCGTGAAGTTCGCCGCATTCCACCCGCCGCCCCTCCAGTTGAAGTTAAACCACGCCCCAAAGTTCGCCAGTCCCGACAACCAGTCCGGCGCCCAACAGCCATTCGGGCAACAGCCATTCGGGCAACAGCCATCCAGAAGACACAACCAGCTGTCGCGCCGGCCAGGCCGGCTGATCCCGCGCGGGTCGATCTGCGGAGCCAGGTCTTCTCGATCAACTCCTTCAATCCGCGCGCCGACCAGCCACCCAGCCCCGCGTCGCGACGGGAATGGCTGATCGCCTCGGCCTGGGATGGCCTCTACCTGACCGAGAATGAAGAGCTCGGCTGGCGACGACTCAAGCTCAAAAAGGAGGCCTACGAGCGCGAGCCCCACATCAAGGCGGTGGCGACCAGCCACCAGACGGCCGGGCTGATCCTCGTCGGAACCGAAGAGGGGCTCTACATCTCGGAAGACAACGGAAGGACCTTCAGCCACCGCAGGCTTGGGGATGAACATTTCGCTGTCCGGTCCCTCACCTTCGATCCACGTACCTCGCGGACGATCTACGCCGGAACTACTGGCGGATTCTTTCGCTCCTTCGATGGCGGACAGACCTGGGAACAACGCGGCGGCGGCATGCCTCTCCACACCCGGGCAAGCGCGATCCGGATCAATGAGCTCTATCCCGATGAACTATTCCTCGCCGATGAGATCCGCAGCTGTATCTATCACTCGACCGATCGCGGCGAAAACTGGGTCAGGCTCGACCTCTCGCACCTGCCAAGCGCCCTCTTCCGGACGATCGCCGGTGATCCTTTCGATCCGCGTCGACTCTACCTCGGGAGCCTCTCCGGTGGAGTCTATGTGCTGCGCCGACTGCCAGACGAGGGGCAGTAGGATTCAGCCGACTCTCTTCGGGAGCTGCGGCAGACCTCCGGCCGCGGTGCGCCGCAACAGGGATCGGTTGACCATCTTCTTCAGGTCTTTCAGGTGTTTCAGGTGTTTCAGGTGTTTTGCGTCAATGGCAAGGTAATATTGGCGGTGGGTGTGGCGGCGCTGACAGTCTGCCCGATCCGGCCGGGGACGCCGCGCCCCGATCAGCATAAAAGGACGATGAACCGAGAGGTTCATCGTCTATTCATCATCATCCTCTTCATCGAAATCGAGCCCGGCGTCGTCCGGATTGATCAACTCTTTCAGCTCTTTACCAGGCTTGAAATAGGGGACCATCTTCGCCGGGATGTCGACTGGCGTCCCGGTCTTTGGATTGCGCCCACGACGGGCTTTCCGCTGCCTTACTCGAAATGAACCAAAGCCACGCAGCTCGATCTTCTCGCCGCGATTGAGGGCTTGAATGATGTTCTTGAAGACCTCATCGACAATTACTTCTGAGTCCTTCTTGGTCAGATTCGCGGCAAGAGCAACCTCGTCAACCAATTCTGCTTTTGTCATCTTTCCTCCGGTGATCGGTGAAATGATCCGGCGTGACGATTGTGACTTCTCTTCTCCTGCACTGGCAAGGCCCCGGTACTGTGCTGACTATCAGGTCGCCAGCTGACATCGATGTCGGCAAACTGCGTCATCTCGGTGTCGACCGTCAGGCTTTGTGAAATGGACGAAGCGGCGGAACAGCCTCGACGATGCCGCCTTCTCAACCACTTCTGCTCTGTCTTTTCTGTGTATGGTGGTCTAACTCTGCAGGTCTGCCCGGGATGATCGACTTAAATGGTCAATCATCCTCAATGACCCACTTGATCCAACTTGATCAAAATCTGCGCGATCAAAATCTGCGCGATCAACATCAGCGCGGAGTTCGCCGTTTTTCCGGCCCAACTCAGCAATCCCAACCAGCGATCGCGGTCGTCTGGCCCCAGCGACACTATCTCCATTGATACTTGAATTTGATCGATGTATCAACCTCGCTGAGACTCTTCGGCAATTGGGCTGGAGAAAAATTGCCGATCTTGGCGGCGCCAAGCAGCAGATCGAGCAGCGGGAAGGGGTCCCGCTCTTTCGGTGGAGAGACGACCGTCGGCCGCCCCTTGATGCCGACCATCTCTGCAGTCTGGCGAAGCGCGTCTTCGTAATTGCCGACCGCGTCGATCAGCCCGTTGCGCAGCGCTGTCGCGCCGGTGTAGACCCGCCCATCGGCAAGGGCCCGCAGACGCTCCTCATTGATCTCGTTTCCCGCCTCTCCCCGTCCCTGCCGGCCTTCGAGAACCGCCTTCACAAACTGTCCGTTCAACTCGTCGATCATCGACTGAAAGTAGACTTTTTCACGGTCGGTCAGATCACGGGTGGGTGAACCGGTATCCTTGAACTCGCCGCTCTTGAAGACAACTGGTTTGATCTTCGCCCACTCGGCCAGATCTTTATAGTTGATCCACTCGGCGATGACGCCGATACTGCCGGTCACGCTGCCCGGATTGGCAAAGATCATGTCGGCCGGGCAGGCCAGATAGTAGCCTCCGGAGGCGGCGACCGACCCCATCGAGACGACGATCTTCTTTTTCTTGTCGGCTTTCAGACGCCGGACTTCGGTGTAGATCTCCTGCGAGGCGGAGACGCCTCCCCCCGGGCTGTCGACCCGGAGGATGATCGCCTTGACCCGGGAGTCATCACCATACTGCTTCAGATAGCGATTGACATTCTTGGCCATCTGATCGTCGATCACTCCCTCGACCGGGATCATCGCAATCTTTGCTCCGCTCCCCGACAGCCCCGCCATCGGCTCGTCATCGGAGACTATGGTCATGAACGAGAAGAGGCTGACAACAAAAAGGGCAAAGAGGATCAGACCAATGATCAGAATCGTGGTGAGAGATCGTTTTTGCATAGTCGTCGTGCGGATCGGGTCGTAAAGCTATGAAAAGTCCGGGGAGTCCGGTCAAAATTGACCGGTACTCCCCAGACTTGATCAGCATAGTTCAGGACTGCTGTCTCAGGACTCGTCGCTCGAGGAGCTGGAGCTGAGACCGGCAATCTCACCGAGACTCGCCATACCGCCATCGGCTGACGTGTAGTTGCGGGACTCGGTAATCGGCTCATCCTTGCCAACGGCCTTGACCGAAAGTCCGATCTTGCGCTGTTCACGCTCCATCTTGAGGATCTTGAACTGCATGACCTGACCGGTCTTGACAACGTCTTCCGGCTTCTCGACATGATCGTCGGAGAGTTCGGAGACGTGGCAGAGTCCCTCGATTCCATCCTCCAACTCGACGAAGGCGCCGAAGTTGGCGAAACGGGTCACCTTGCCATTGACGACATCGCCAAGGCGGTGCTCGTCAAAGAAACGCTCCCAGGCATTGGGCTCGAGGTCCTTGATCGAGAGGGAGAGGCGACGGTTCTCGACGTCGATCGCCGTGATGACCGCCTCGACCTCCTGGTTCTTCTTGAGCGACTCACTCGGATGCTTGATCCGCTTGGTCCACGAGATATCGGAGACGTGGACGAGTCCATCGATCCCCTCCTCGATCTCAATGAAGGCGCCAAAGTCGGTCAGGTTGCGCACCCGACCCTTGATGCGGGTCCCGATGCCATAACGCTGCGGGAGAGTCTCCCACGGATTGGGCTCGATCTGCTTGAGTCCGAGGCTGATGCGGCGCGCGCCCTGGTCGACCTCGAGAATCTGGGCCTCGACCTCCTGGCCGATCGTGAGGAGCTTGGACGGGTGCTTGACCCGCTTTGACCAGCTCATCTCGGTGACGTGGACAAGCCCCTCGATGCCCGGCTCGAGCTCGATGAAGGCGCCGTAATCGGTCAGCGAGACAACCTTGCCCTTGACCCGGTTGTTGACCGGGTAGCGCTCGATCGCCGTCGCCCACGGATCCGGAGTCAGCTGCTTGAGACCGAGGCTGACCCGCTCCTTGTCGCGGTCGAACTTGAGAACCTTGACCTGCACATTCTCACCGATCTTGAGCAGCTCATGCGGATTCTGCATGCGGCCCCAGGACATATCGGTGATGTGGAGCAACCCGTCGATGCCGCCAAGATCGATGAAGGCGCCGTAATCGGTCAGGTTCTTGACCTGACCCTCGACGATAATGCCCTCCTCGAGGTTCTTGAGCGTCTCGCTCTTCTTGCCGTTGATCTGCTCTTCCTGGACAACTTTGCGGGAGAGGACGATATTGCCACGCTTCTTGTTGACCTTGAGGACCCGCACTTCGATATCCTTGTTGCGATAGATATCGAGGTTGCGCACCGGGCGAATATCGACCTGGCTGCCGGGGAGGAAGGCCTGGATGCGGCCAATCTCGACGCGGAGTCCACCCTTGATGCGGTCAATGACCCGGCCGGTGATGATGGCCTGGGTCTTGTAGGCCAGCTCGATCTGCTCCCAGGTGTGCTTGCGTTCAGCATCGACACGGGAGAGTTCGACGTAGCCTTCGGAGTTCTCAAGCTGCTTGACAAAGACATCGACCTCGTCGCCTGGGGCGACGGTGACGGTGTCACCCTCCTTGAACTCGGCGAGCGGGACGATTCCCTCGGACTTGAAGCCAACATCGATGATCACGGCCTGGTCGGTGATCTTGATCACACGGCCCTTGACCACTTCATTCTCGCTGATCTCAGAGCGGTTGTTCTGCTCGTGAGCGGCGAGGATGGCGGCAAAGTCTTCCATGGAAAAATCACCGCCATCATCATCGGCCATCGGGTCGGATGAGAAAGCGGCGTCGTCATTGGCCGAACTGGAAGAGGTGGAGACGGTTTCAGCTGCCGGGGCAGCCGGTTGAGCGCTCTCGGCCGCGGGCTGGTTGAGCGGATCAACTTCGCCGTTTTCCGGAGCGGACGGGTTAGGGTTATTTGTTGACATTTAAAGTGGACTTCCTCCTGGGAGAACTACCCGAATCGCTCATGCGAATCGGAAGGCATATCAGAGAACCCAGCTGACGGTTCTCCGTCTATGCCTGAAGATGCGAAAGCTCATCATACTCCTTGCCCGGCCTTTTGCCAATGCGACAGCGTAAAAGTGAACATCTCGCGAAAAGACGGCCTCCGGGGCCGGCCAGGCTCAGGCGGACTATGCCGGCGCGGAGACCTGGGAGAGCCGGCGGAGAGTGTCGACGACCCGCTGGATCATCCAGTCGGGGGTCGAAGCCCCGGCGCTGATCCCGACGCGGCGCACCCCGCGCAGATCGGCCGGATCGATCTCTTCGGCAGTCTCGATGAGCACGGCCCGCGGACACTTCTCGCGCGCCGATTCGACCAGTTTATTGCTGTTGGCGCTGTGGCGGCCCCCGATGACGTAGAGCATGTCGACCTCGCCCGAGAGGGTGCGGATCGCCTTCTGGTTCTCTTCGGTCGCGTCACAGATCGTCTCACAGACGCGCACCTCGCGCCCCCGCTGGCGGAGGACGTCGATGATCGCCTGGTGTTTTTTCGGGCTGATGGTGGTCTGGGCGATCGTGCCGATGCGATCGGTGAATGGCAGGGCCGCCGCCTCGTCGACCGACTTGACGACAAAGGCCTTGTTATCGATATAGCCGAGGATTCCGCGGATCTCCGGGTGATCCTTGTCGCCAATGATGACGACCGTGTAACCGGCATCGCGAAGCTCGACGGCCTTCCGCTGGGAGTAGTGGACATAGGGGCAGGTCCCGTCCATGATCCGCAGACCGCGCGCCTTGAGTTCTTCATAGGCCTGCGGGGCGACCCCGTGGGCGCGAATAATGACCGTCCCGGTCGCCGGAAGCGACTGCTCATCGGCGACGGCGATGCCATCACGCTCGAGCCGTTCGATCTCCTGCGAATTGTGGATGAGTGGTCCGAGCGTGACGACTGGCAACGAAGGGGCCTTCTCGAGGGCCCGGTAGGCCATATCGACCGCCCGTTTGACCCCCATACAGAAACCTAAACTGTCGGCGAGGACTATCTCCATACGCGCTGATCCTCCTTAAAATGGGCTGATCCGGTGGTGACCCAAGACTCACCGTGGACCAACTTTGGCCTGAACTGATCCGGCGCCAGTCTGATCTCAAAGTTTGAACAAGAATTGAATCTACCGGCCCCGCCAATCGCTTGTCAAGGTGGTCTCCGGCCGACCATCACGCCCGGCCAGCCCGGGTAGGGGGAGTGCAGAGCGGGACAATCAGGGTGAGCGCAGAAATCGCTTCACCTCGACATCACGGAGGTGGCGAAATTCACCCGGCTTGAGGGTCTCGTGGCGAAGAAAGCCGATGGCGACCCGGCGGAGCTTGAGCACGGAATGGCCGATCGAGTCGAACATTTTGCGGATCTGCTGATTGCGCCCCTCGAAGAGGGTGACCTTGAACCAGGCATTGGACGTGCTCTCCTCGAGCAGTTCGATCTTCGCCGGGGCGGTGCGCACCCCATCGATAAAGACGCCGCGTTCAAGCTGGAGAAGCTGCTGCTGGCCGGGACGTCCCTTCACCTTGACGTGATAGACTTTGGCCACCTTGCGCGAGGCGTGGGCGATCGCCTGGGTGAAATCGCCGTCATTGGTCAGCAGCAGAAGGCCTTCGGTATTGAAATCGAGGCGGCCAACCGGGTGGACCTTCCGACCGATTGGGCCGAGAAGATCGATGACGAGCGGACGCCGCTGCGGATCGGAGCGGCTGGTCAGAAAGCCGACCGGTTTGTTGAGAAGAATATAGATCTTCTCCTGGCGGTCGAGCAGTGGGTTGATCAGCTTGCCCTGGACCTTGATGTGATCCCTGGCCGGATCGGCCTTGGTCCCGGGTTCAGTGACGATCTGACCATTGACGGTAACGAGACCGGCGGCAATCATCTCCTCGGCCTTGCGGCGCGAGGCGATTCCGGCGGCAGAGATGATCTTCTGGATTCTTTCCTGCATGGGGATTCCGCTTAGTGGCGATGGTGGGTGAGGAGCGACATGGCCTCGCTGCGGGTCCGCTCATCCTCGCGAAAGATGCCGCGGTGGGCGGCGGTAATCGTCGTCGCTCCATGCTTCTTGATTCCGCGCATGACCATGCAGAGGTGCACCGCTTCGATGACCACCATGACCCCGCGCGGCTTCAGTTCCCCGTCGTGGAGCGCTTCGGCAATCTGGGTGGTGAGGCGTTCCTGAACCTGCGGACGCCGGGAGAAGACATCAGCAATCCGGGCCAGCTTCGAGAGACCGATGATCCGCCCCTCCTCGGGGATGTAGGCGATGTGGGCCACTCCGGTAAAGGGAATGAGGTGGTGCTCGCAGATCGAGTAGATCGGGATGTCGCGGACCATGACGATCTCGTCGTGTCGCTCGTCGGGAATGACCTTTATTTCGGCCTGGACATCCTCATAGAGTCCGCCACAGAGCTCCTCATACATCTCGGCGACCCGGTGCGGGGTCTCGACGATTCCCGGTCGGGCAAGATCCTCACCGATCCCTTCGAGGATGAGGCGAACGCCGGCGGCGATCTTCTCCAGATCGATTTTTGGCTTATCTGTCATAGATTCCCATTATGGGTAAGAGGAGGCTGATCGCGCAAGTTGAAAGGCTCCGGATCGATTCGGAGATCCGGGCTTTTGCAAAGTCACTTGTTCACCCGGGGCGGGCGGGTTTCCGGGTCGCCAGTCTTGACATTTAAAAATAACGGGCAGAAAGATCGGGTCTTTTTTCCACCGGGGAATGGTTGAATGATGAATAGTTGCATTACAATCGGAGAATCGTTGTAAAAGGACCTGAGCACGTCCCAAAACCTGTTTTCAACGCCGTGGAGATTACCCTTTTCATGGTTTTGGGGTGAATTCAAAAGAGGGTGGTGGATCGCATGGAGACAGTCCATTTGGGAGCGCCAGCAGTGGTCGAACGGCGGGTGGGTGGTGAGTACCCCTACTTCAACCGTGAGCTGAGCTGGATCGAGTTCAACAGTCGTGTCCTTGAAGAGGCGCTCGACCCGAGCCAGCCGTTGATGGAACGACTGAAGTTTCTGTCAATCTTTTCGACCAACCTCGACGAATTCTTTATGGTGCGGATCTCCGGACTGCAGGAACAGCTGGAGGCCAATCCGCAGCTCCATTCACCGGACGGTCTGACGCCGGCGGTGCAGTTACGGATGATCTCGGAGCGCTTGCGCAATCTGATCGATCTGCAGATGAAGTGCCTCGAGAGGCAGATTCTGCCAGGGCTGGCCCGCTATGGGATCCGGATCATCCCCCACGCCGAGTTGTCAGAGACGCAGCGGGAGGTCTTGCAGACGCTCTTCAATGAATGGATCTTTCCGGTCCTGACCCCCCTCTCGGTCGATACGAGCCACCCCTTCCCGTACATCTCGAACATCAGCCTCAATCTCGGAATCCTGGTCATTCCAGAGAATCCGCTCGCCGACGAGGAGCTGCGTTTCGCGCGGGTCAAGCTGCCGCCGAATGTGCCGCGGCTGATCCGGGTCGAGGGGGAGGGGTTCGGCTTCGTGCTGCTTGAAGAGGTGGTCGGCGCCCATATCGACAAGCTCTTTCCGGGCATGGAGATTCTCGAGTGCCAGCCATTCCGGATCACCCGTGATGCCGATCTGGAGATCGAAGAGGATGAGGCGGGGGATCTGCTGAAGACCGTCGAGCGGCAGCTGCGCCAGCGACGTTTTGGTTTTGGGGTCCGGCTCGAGGTGGCAGCCGGGATGAGCCAGCGGATGGTCAGGTTGTTGCGCGACTCGCTCGATCTTGGAGATGCGGACGTCTACACGATCGATGGGCTGCTCAACATTCCGGATCTGCTGCCGCTGACCCGACTGGAGGTTCCGGAGCTGCCGGAGCTGCCAGTGCTCAAGGACGCCCCCTTCAAGCCGGTGGTCCCGGTGGCCTTTCAGCGGGCGGAAGGGATCTTCGAGGCGATCCGGCAGCAGGATCTCCTCGTTCACCACCCATACGACTCTTTCGCCCCGGTCGTCGAATTTTTACGGGAAGCGGCGCGCGACCCGAATGTCCTGGCGATCAAGCAGACTCTCTACCGGGTCGGCAAGGACTCGCCGATCGTCGAGGCGCTGATCGAAGCGGCCGAGAACGGCAAGCAGGTGGCCGTGCTGGTCGAGCTGAAGGCCCGCTTCGACGAGGAGAACAACATTCTCTGGGCGCGGCGGCTGGAGAAGGCCGGAGTCCACGTCGTCTATGGTCTGGTCGGCCTGAAGACTCATGCCAAGATCGCCCTCGTCATTCGTCAGGAGAAGAGTTCGCTCCGCCGTTATGTCCATTTGGGAACCGGCAACTACAATCCGGTCACCTCGCGAATTTACACCGACTTTGGACTCTTCACCGCCGACCCGGACCTCGGGGCTGACGCCTCGGATCTCTTCAACTACCTGACCGGATATTCACGCAAGAATCGCTATCGGAAGCTGCTTGTCTCGCCCGTCAGCCTCCGCAAATCGATGACCGAGATGATTCGTCGCGAGATTCTCCACCACCAGGCGGGACGCCCGGCCGGCATCTCGGCGAAGTTCAACAGTCTGACCGACACGGGGATGATCGACGAGCTCTACCGGGCTTCGAGCGAGGGGGTGCCGATCGATCTGGTCGTCCGGGGAATCTGCTGCCTCCGCCCGGGCATCCCTGGCAAGAGCGAGACGATCCGCGTCGGGAGCCTCGTCGGGCGGTTCCTTGAACACTCGCGGGTCTACCGGTTCGTCAATGGCGGGGCGGAGGAGGTCTACCTGGGCAGCGCCGATCTGATGACCCGCAACCTCGATCGACGGGTCGAGATCATCTTCCCGATCGAGTCGGTGACGCTGCGGGAGAGGATCGTCCGGGAAGCGATCGAGCTGCCGCTGCAGGACAACGTCAAGATGCGCTGGCTGCAGAGTGACGGATCCTACGCCCGCGTCCGCGCTGCCGACGAGAAGCCCTTCAATGCCCAGCAGTACCTGCTCGACCAGGATGGGTGAAATTGCCGGGGAGTGTCCACCTGGCGAACGGTCAGGCCGGCGCGGCCTGACCCGGAGAGACCAGCGATGAAATCGACTTTCAGTTATGCCCTCTTTGTGGCCTTACTGGCGCTGGCCGCGGTCGGGACGATCGCGGCCCAGCCGACAGGCGACCCGCGTTACTATGACCTCGGCGCGCCAGCGCTGACCGATATCTGGGTCGATCCGGTCAACGGAAACGACGGGAACAATGGCTCGGCCCGCGGCCAGGCGCTCCGCACCCTGACGGCGGCCTGGAACCGCATTCCGGCCGGAACGACCCTGAGTGGGTCGGGACGACGGATCATGCTCGCCGCCGGTAACTATCCCGAGGCGTCAATTCCGAACTACCTCGAGCGGCGGTATGGCGCCGCCGCCTTCCCGATCATCTTTCAGAGCGCCGATGGGCGGGGAAAGGCCATTCTGCAGGGAGATCTGAACATCTTCGACTGCCGCTACCTCTACCTGATCGATCTGACGATCCGGCCCGTTCCGGCCGGCGACACGCTCCATTTTGAACAGTGCTACTACATTCTGATGCGGGGGCTCGAGCTGGACGGCGGACGCTGGACGGGCGAGGGACAGAGCACCCCGGTGGCGCACGAGACGCTGAAGATAAATCAATCTCAATACATCTATCTCGAGGACAGTGACATCCACGGCGCGAATGACAATGCGGTCGATTACGTGGCCGTCCAGTATGGCCACGTCGTCGGCAACCGGATCCATAACTGCAACGACTGGGCCATGTACGTCAAAGGCGGATCGGCCTACCTGCGGATCGAGGCGAACGAGTTTTACGATGCCGGAACGGGCGGGTTCACCACCGGCCAGGGGACCGGGTTTGAGTTCATGACCGCGCCCTGGCTCCATTACGAAGCCTATGACATCAAGGTGATCAACAATGTTGTTCACGACACCATGGGCGCCGGACTCGGAGTCAATGGCGGCTACAACATTCTCATGGGGTGGAACACCCTCTACCGGGTCGGGCGGCGGAGCCACGTGATCGAGATCGTTCCGGGAAGTCGGAGCTGTGATGGCAACACGGCGCGCTGTGAAGCGCACCGGACGGCCGGGGGCTGGGGCACGGCGACCGGGGACGGGCAGTATATCCCGGCGCGCAATGTCTACATTTTCAACAACATCGTCTACAACCCATCGGGTTACCAGAGCCAGTGGCAGCATTTCGAGATTCGCGGACCGGTAGCTCCCCCGGCGGGAAGCAATGTCAGCGCCCCGGCGCGGGTCGACGTGAACCTGCAGATTCGCGGGAACATCATCTGGAACGGGCCGGCCAACCACTCCCTGGGTCTGGGAAGCGATACCGGCTGCCTGCCGACCAATCCAACCTGCAATGAGACGCAGCTCCGCGCCGATAATGCGATCAATACCGTCGAGCCGCAGCTGGTCAATCCGGCGGCTGGTGATTACCGACCACGGGCCGGCAGCAACATTGCCGGCGTGGCGAGCTTTCTTCCGGGCAACTTTGGGTGGAGCGACGCGCCGACGACGCCAACTGTCCCGGCGGGGAATCCTGACAATCGCAACCTGCGGGATCGGGAGAACCGGGTGCGGAGCGCCGCCGGTCCGGCTGGAGCGTGGTTGTTGCCGGCGACCGTCACGCTGGCGACCGTCTCGGCAGCCAACTACCGGAATACAGTGGCGCCGGAATCGATCGTCTCTGGTTTTGGAACGGAACTGGCCGCCGGGGCGCTCACGGCAACCGAGACCCCGTTGCCGACCAGCCTGCAGGGGACCACGATCACGGTGACCGATAGCGCGGGAACGAGCCGGGCGGCCCCGCTCTTCTACGTCTCGCCGGCGCAGGTCAATTTCCTGATCCCGGCCGGGACGGCCAGTGGAAAGGCAACCCTCTCGCTGGTCAATGGCAGCGTGCGGGCA
>Ga0209972_10003776_pt1 | contig 11741 bp, 12 predicted proteins | sample NOAtaG_7_FD_187302 | JGI IMG/M metagenome (GOLD analysis project Ga0209972, IMG submission 187302) | Freshwater lake microbial communities from Lake Erie, under a cyanobacterial bloom - NOAA_Erie_Diel1S_2200h metaG (SPAdes) (version 2) | ecosystem: Environmental > Aquatic > Freshwater > Lake ...
ATAAAAAATATAATTAAATATACATTTAATGTAAATGTATATTTAATTTAAATTATTATGTATATTAAAATTAATAAAATAATCTTAAAAATATTCGTATTAATATATATATATCTATTTTTTATTTAAGAACCTAAGAAACACATCGAGGAGGGTGTGGTGAAAGAGGAAATCATTCCCCTGATGGATGGAGATAACAAAGAAGGTTTAGAATATTAAAATTATCATTTGATTACCTAATTAGTTCCATTGTTTTCCTCGTTAATCATTTGATTAACATTTTCCAAGTTGTTAGTGTGTTCTTGGATTTGAATTTCAATTTTGATTAATTGAAGATCAAGTTTCATTTTTCTTATTTGATAAAGTTTAATCATTTTTTCCAAACGACTTTTTCTACGAATAATTCGCACCATTTTGTAATTTCTTACTAGTCTTTCAAATATTGTTTCAAAATGGCTGCTACTTCTTTGTTATAGAATAATAGAATAGATATCTAAAACTTGTTTTCATTTTTCAGACTCCACCACACATGCTCCACAGAACACCGATGTCTAAGGAGGATTCTCGTCTTGCGACGTAAAAGTGATCAAAAAACAACATTTTTTCATTTTTTCGCTTTATTTTTCTTTTCAGCATTTTTCAAACATTTTTAATACTTTCATATATGTTCATACATTTATTTTCTATTTTTAATATACATTAATATTTTCTTAAAAAGGCCTTTTTAACAAAATAAAATTGCAAAATAAAAGAAGGCTTATTATTTAACAGAAAGGACAAACATTATAAACTTTTTTAATAAATTTTGAACCGTAAGGTACACTATGAATTCCACAGTCAAATAGCCATCGTTTGCAATCAAAATGAGATAAAGCTTTTTTCTTTTGTATAATTGTGGAAACTTTATGTTTTTTTGATCGTATGGAAGCAAATTCATGTCTAATAATTTTTCCACGTCTTAAACATTCTTTATATTGTTTAAATTGCAAACGATTTCTAATTGCTGCTCGACCCAAACCTTTACATACTTTTTTCTCACTTTTTTCACCCGTTTTTGTTTGAACTAAATTAAGTGAATAACATTTAGGTCGTAAACCTACAAAATGAATACATTTTTTATCACCACCCAATTCATTCTTAAAAAAACCTAATTGCGCTTTATTTGCTTCACTAAATTCTTCGTGATCATGTGGATAATTTGAGAAATCCATGTAAGGTTGCATATGTTCCCAGAAAGCATTAGGATTTGTTACTTTGAAGAGAAATGAATCCGTATCGCTCATACCGAGATCAAATGATGAATCAACATTTTTCGTCATCTTATTATACCAAAAGTCAAACATAATGTGTTTACTCTGAAAAAAATTTACATTAATTAGATTTTATAAAATTCTTGCGGTCTAATTGATTTTTCAAAAAATATATTATTAATTTTTGGCTTACCAATTCAAGAATTGAAACACCTATCGCAATTGGTTTGTCATGTTTGATTGTTTGAGTGAAATGGTTTGTTTGAATGAGATTCTTTGATAAGATAGTGTGATTTTTGTATGTTGGCTTCGCAATAGCATTAAGAGCAGACTTCTTTGTTGTATGAAGTTTAACAGATAAATAATCACGAACATTTTGCATGGTTTTCCCATAAACACAATTAGCCTGTAAAATTAAAAGAGTTATTTATTAAAAAGTTAAAAAGAAAACTGTAAATATATATTTTTATATAGTATTTGATTCTTACCAATTTTTTGAATTGACTAATTTCGAATTTTGTTTGAGCTTTTTTTCTTGCATTAGTACATTTTTGAATATATTTTGAGATGAAGGTGTCTTGCTTAAATTTTAATATTCGCTTAATGTTAATCAGTTTCATTCCCAATTCCAGATAAAGTTTTAAATTTTTTGCATGAACAACATAATCAATTCTGTCATGAAATGTTGATGTCAATTTAACATCTTTATATTTTTTTTGATCATCAGAATCAAGTAATGCTTTTTTCGCATAAGGTGAAAGATTTTCATATGAGATTTCAATAACTTCAGGTGCTAATGGTAGATTTGAATGTTTGTTATGCAATTTTTTAGGATAATGTAAGTCACATTCAATTATATATCCGATGTCTCCATCCAGATCAGTTTTTAAAATATCAAATTTTGATATTTCCTCTTCTGTTAGCCATGTAAAATCTGAAATAGGCAATTTCATCATTTGAGCATGTCCGTAAAGATTCTGGAAAAAGAATATAATTAATATTTGTTATTTCAAAATTAAATAATAATATTGATATTAATGAAAACAAAACAATTCCATAGCTGAGTGGATAAAGCGAACAAATTTTATTATTATTTATCTCCCAGAAAGAATCGAACTCAAGAACATGACTATTTAAATTTATACAATTTATCTGAATTTGCCCGCTTTATCCACTCAGCTATGGAATTGTTCAGAAGAAATAGTATTACATTAGCATCTAAGTAGACGATTTCAGACTCTTCATTTTTTTTAAATGATGGTTTCATTTCACGTGTTCCGATAAATGCCACACCACCACGTTTGCCAGATTCCAAAAAATGTACCATGTTTATATCCGTTGGCAATGAAATAATACTTTTAGTAAGTTTCAACATAGAATCATAAGAATATGACGGAAGTGATATATAATGTGCTGGATCTAGCCCGGAAAATTTATGCATGTCCTTGCGAAACTTTTGAAATATTTCAGCAAGAAGAATTGTATCAATTCGATTATAAAGTTTTGTGTAGTCGATGAGATCATTACATTTGAAAATCTTCCATACTTTTTGTGCGAATTTGTGATCATTCTTTGAGATTGTCGTTTCAGTTAAAGAACTTGAAAAATGTTTAATTTCAGGAAGTTCATAAACCTCAGCCATTTGTTTTAAGCTGTGACAATACTCATAAGGAAAAAATGATTTTTCCAAAAGGACATTATATTTATTTTTATCAAACTTTCCATTAGTTTTAACAAGATCTGTTTGCTTTAGTATATTATATGTGTGTCCACTTTCTCTTAAATCTGAAGCGAGTTCGCTTAATGAAGATTGAAGGAATGCTAAAGAATCGATGAATTCAAAACAATTAAAACTAATTGTTCTGAAATTTTCACCGTTAAAAGGAAGGACTTTTAATGATTCAATGTCATTATTAAACTTGCCCAAAGCTTTAACAATGAAATGAAAGTCATACCGTGATCCATTATGAACAAAAATTTTAAGTGAAGAAGGTTTTCGTCGTCTCAAATTACATCGATTACATGCAGCTCCTAAATATTCTGATGAAATATGATCATGATCGCGACATTTATAATTATCATTGCTGAACTCTTCGTCACAAATATAACAGTTTGTAGCTTGATTAAAATTGATGTTGTCGATTGGTTTCATGACCATTTCATTCTTACTTCTTAACAAATTTTTTATCCACTTATTTTCTTGTATAAGTAGATGTTCTATGAATTCTTCTGCAGCATTTTCACCAATAAATGATTCTTCATGAATAATTTTATCTTGAGGTCCTAACACTAGGAAGTTGAAACCAATCGCGTTTTGCTTACTAATTATATCTGTGAATGAAGCATCACATTTACATTTTAGTGAGACACAAATTTCACAAGGATTTTTTTCAGGTGGTAACACACATTCAAAGTCTAAATATGCAATGTACTCTAATTCTTGTTGTTTTTCATAATTTTTGAAGAAAATTTTTGTTTGTTTTTCTGTAGGCATCACTTCTTTTCTAGGCTTGTTCATGTTGCATATTTTTTCATGTTCTTGCAATACTTTAGTTGATGAAAAAGAGTTTAAGCAATTTAAACAGAAAAAACTTTTTTGATAAGATATTTTCTTATTTTTTATGTAAACGTTCCTGAGATATTTATTAACATCTTTTATCAGAAGGAAGTGATTAACACCACGGTTTTTTTCTATCTCATTTTGAACCATTAAAAGATTTATAACTTTCGAACCGTTTCCTAATCCAAATTCATAGGGAAAAATTTGTTCTGATCCTTTTTTTGTCTTTGTTCGCAGAAGAATGTTAATTTTCAAATCAAGATGATTATTAATTTTCAAGAAACGTTTTATTCCTTTTAAAGAAATTGGGAAATCAATTTTGTGTGTGTTATATTTTTCTACATATTTTTTAAGTAAATAATTAACAGATTTCTTTGATCTTTTGTCCACTTCTTTTGAATGTTGTGAATAAGCAATACAATAGAGAAAACATTTCATGTCTTTATTGCTTGGATTGAAAAGAAATCGATTGTTTTTAAAAGATGCAATATTCAATTCTTTTTCAGGATCATCTTTTGGTAATGTTAAAGTACTTTGTTCAGATCCTGCAACTATTGGGCGTAATGCAGCAACTTCTATGTCAAAAAATAATGCTCGATCAAAATGCCAGTTACTGCCGTTAAGCATAAACTCATCAACATTTGATGATTGTTGGTTAAAACTTCTTATTATATTTTTTGAAATATTTGATGGTGATGATGCGTTTGCAAGGAAATTTGATGCTCTAAATGGAATTGTAGCCATTGTCATTTTTTCACCTGCGTGATCAAGCATTGTCATTTGAGCTATGAAAACCAGAGATATCTTACAAACATTTTTCTTAGCTGCTTCACAAAGAATCACATTTTTTATTTTATTTTGAATACTTGCTTGAGCATTAGCTAAAATTGTGCATTTTTCTGGAAAAGTATATCGATATGTTAATATCGATTTTCTGAAGGCTGATTGAAGAACCACAAATTTTTTACTTCGTAAGTGATCTTTTTTATAATGGGTCTGTAAATCATCACAATTTTTGAAAATTTGGTCACAAATGAAACATTTTTCCACAATGTTTTCATTACAATGAAAATTTTGATAATGTCTATTCAAGTTAGTATTTCTTGTAAATGCTCTACCACAATCTTGATGCGGACAAATAAATGTCATTTTTAGAAATTTAAATTTGATAATCACGTTTGCAATCACAAATCAAACTGAATAGTTAATATATTTTTGATATTTATATATAATCTTTAACATGTCTTTTTATTAAGACTAAAACCCAATTTGACGTGTTTTGATAAAACTCTCTTTTTCCATATAATATAATATAATCCATTCGTGTATTTATTTTCTTTTATACTTTTATCTTTATCTCTTTTATTTAAACCAGACATAGTCTAAGCGCAATGCAGAAATGCATATGTATGTACGTATATTCTATATATTTTTGTCTCTCATCTATTTGTGCATCTCAGTGCACATTTTTGATCGAGAGACTTCTCTTCTTTTTAAAAGCCTCATATAAATGAGACGTAATCACATATTTATCTCAGTGTCATTTTAAATATTTGAAAATACTCATCAGGAGGAATTAAAAATAATCTGAAAATGCCGAGACCGCGAAAAAATCAAAAAAAAAGTAAGTTAAAACCACTATTTAAACATTGTAGTTATTCTAACAAAAAGTAATTTAAACTATTTTAAAAATAAAAGTAACTATAAGTTTTCATTCAAATTTATAATAACTTTTTAAATAAAAATTAACTTTTTGAATTTAATTTCAGTTCCAGTGGAAGATGCCAAGAAAAAGACGAAGTCGGTCGAAATCATTGAAACCGACGATGAAGTCGACCTTTCCGAGGAGGAAGAGGAGGAGGTTGAGGAAACGGAGGCATCATCAGAGGAAAGCGACAATAACACCGATAATGATGAGGCAGATCCTGAAGGGGCCGATTCAGACGAGGATTGGTCCCAGGAAAAAAACGATAAGAAAGAGGATGCCAAAAGGAAGGCTGCTCTTCTAAAACGAAAGAGAAAGGCTGTCGAAAAGAAAACTCCTGCTAAGAAAATAAAAAAATCTGATGATGATGTCAAAGGAAAAAACGATAAGAAAAATGCAAAAGGAAAGGAAAAGGTCGAAAAAAAAGAGGAAACAACTGCAGGTGAGAAAAAGAAGGAACTGCCTGATTTTTCAGATAAAAACGTAGATGTTAATCTATACAATGACGACCCAAATACAGTAACTTTGAAGCGGATAAAAGTTTCTGAGAACGTTGTTGTCTCATGCAAAATGATAAGTGTCAATCAAAAGCAAGCTAACGGGTTTGACTATGCAGCAATTGTATTTGCTCGAAAAGGTAAAACTGAAAAAGCTTTCGAGTACAATTTACCTTTAAATCTTGCCCCAAAACTTGTCACTGCTTTGAACATCATTATTAAAGAAAATCCTAAATTTTTTCAGTCGTACGAGAATTCATCAACACCCACGAAAAAATCCGAATCCTAAAAAATATTTTGCTTGAACAGGCAAAAACAAACAGCAAATGTAAATGTGAGGTTTATATATGTATGCATTGTAGCACAAAACTACAAAATTAAAAATATTATTTTTAATTTTTGCAGTTTATAATCAACCTCTCAAAATTACGAAAAAAGAAGAACTTTTTAAATCACTAAATGTAATTATTAAAAAATTTGAAACTCAAAAAGATAATATGAAAAAATGTAAATGTGTCCATTTTGCATGTCACTATTGTAATGAAATCGAAAAATTTGGGGAAAAAATATATTCTGATGAAGCATGGATTAGGGATTGTCCTGATGAATTATCAATTCCTCATTGTAAATTTTGCTATTTTTAAATTCAATTACTTTATAAATTGTTATTGTACTATATAATTCAGATTGGTAAATAAAAAATAATTGGAATAATGTCTTATTTATTTTTCAGATTTTTCTATGCACTTCAATTCACAAGATATAGATTTTTGGTCATCAGTAAAAAATTAAATGTGATTATTAATAAAGCTAATAACATAGTCGTCATTTGATTCATAGTTTTTGTTATCAAATCTACTGAAAAAAATTTTATGGGTAATATTTAAGTGTTTAGATAATAAAAATGCTAAGCAAAAAAACCCACAATATATGCTTTTATCACTTTGTATTTTTTTAAATTTAAGTTTTAGTTTCCTTTTTTTTCTATTTTCATGAATAAATTTTAAAATATATTTATTTGTACATTTATTTCCTAACGGATCGAAATATAAAATATTTGTTTTGTCAGCAAAAATACAAATAAAATGACTTCCGAGCGTATTATGTTTTGATAGATTAATAATAAGAGAAAAACATGATTTTTTATGTACATCGGGTAAGATATCACAAGGAAATGTTCCTAAAAAATGTTTGCCGCATATTTTCTTTCCAAGATTTTCTACGTATTCATTTGTTAAGCCAGTCATTTTTGAAAAATATTATTCTACAATTGTGACATTACGATTTTTATCAACCATTACAACATCATGGAAGCTTCCATAAATAATAGCTGTTACATTTGCAGTTAAAGCTTCTTTAAATCCTACATCAAAATCAAACACACCGCTTTGATTACCGTGTTGATGGTAAAGATTACACAATTCAGGAGATAAATCATATGCCAAGAAAAATGAATTTGTTCCAAACTCTTTATAAGTTATATCTAATGCATTCTTACTTTCATAACAACCCAAATTATCAAGCAACCATCGATATTCTGTCATGTAAGATTTATTTTCAAAGTCTGGTTGCAATGCTTGCGGTCTTATTGGTTCACCGTTGATATAAGCTTGAACATAGTTAAGTCCAAAATTTTCAAATTTATAAGGATTTTTTGCAATGTTCCCGTCAAAACCTCTCGAATCGACAAAACCAATTATAATATTTCGTGGTAATTTGCCTCTAAAAGTTTGAGATACACGTTCTGTTTGTCTTCCTTGTGATATAATGTAAGTTTTTATTTGGCTTTTAGTTACAGGATAAATAGCCGGTGTTGTTGAAAGTTTGTGCTCAATTCTGTCTGCAAGTGATGGATCAACAGTAATACGTCTAATAGTCAAATTTAATTTATTAACTTTGATCTTGACTTGCTTTTCAGCTCCAATCAAAGAAAAGCTATCTTCATTTCTTATGAATCGTAGTTTTAATTCAATATTTGGAATCAAAGGTCTATGACAATTCATAAAATCAATATGCAATAGCATTGAAAATGGGAATTTACCAATTTTAACCTTTTTATGACGCTCAATAAATGAGGTCGCACCATCACCGGCTGTAATAGAAAATGTATTCTCTTTGCCTAATGTATCTTTTGTATAATATTCTAGATCTTCAAACATTATTTCTTTTTGTTCCTTTGTGAAACCCAAATGTGTTTCAAGAAAAGATTTATATGCATAGCTAGGTGTTGATAGGTCGCAGACTTGTGTGCCATTTACAGAACATTCGACTTGACGAAAAATTGACTGAGGGAGAAGACTGACATATGCATTTAATTCCGTGTCTGTAACTCTTCCACCGGCTGCTTTAACAATTTCCAATTCACCTTCTAATCGCGTAAAAGGCATTAAAGTGAAATCGCTCGGATCTGCAGGAATAACAAAATCATACGGTCCCATATCTGTAATAGGACCTTGAGGAAAAACTGTCAAAGTTTTTCCATGAATCAAATCTGTTATAACATTAGGTGAAGTAAACAAATCAAATGGATCAGTTGTTTGTTCATGCTGATCTTCAACATAGGTTCCTATACCAATATTTGACATTTTTTGTATATAAAGAAAAATATAATTTATTTTATATCAGTTTTATAAAGTATGTCTTACAAGATTGCTAATGTGAAAGTTAGTTTAAAGACTACACCGATATCCTTAGATATTGTTTTCAATAATTTATCTCAAAAAGATTATAAGTGCAAAAAATATCCAAACTTTTTAGTCATTAAAACGAAATATACATTTATTATATTTAAAACAAATTCAAAAGGAGAAAATCATATTAATATTACAAAAATTCCAAACTTAAGTGATATAAAAGAGGCAATAGAAATTATAATACAATTAACTTCATGTTTTGTGAAATCTAATACAATTGATAACATAATAGCAACAACTTCAGTTAATCGAAATTTAAATTTAAATAAAATTGTTCAAGATAAGAATTTCGCAAGAATTAAATATAACAATGAAAAGTTTCCTGGACTTTTTTTAAAGTTTGATAAAGCAACTGTAATTCTATTTCATTCTGGAAAAATTGTTATTGTTGGTTCTAAATCAGAAGAAATTATAAAATGTCTTATCTTGAAAATAATTGCCTTCATTTAAATATTATAACGGATTTTCATGAAGGTACGAATGTATGCACAATGTGTGGTCTTGTATTATCTGAGAATGTTTATATTGAAAATACTTTTGAAGTTAAATATTCATCTTGCCACGAAGTAGAAGAAATAAAAGAAGTACTCGAGAGACTAAATTTCCCAACCTCTTTGGCATATGAAATATTTGATAATTTGAAAAAATCTTTAAAATCAGATAAATATAAAAAATATTTGATTCCTTTTATAATTTATCAAACTTTAAATAATATTGGATATTCTATATCAATTAAAGACATTGCATCAGTAAGCGGAATTTCTGAAAATTATATTTATGACATGCAAAATAATGAGGATGCTATTATAATAGATCATTTTAAATTGTTAGAAAAATATTGCACTATATTAGGATTTGATTATAAAACTTATTCAGTAATTAAGGAGTTGCTTCCGGTTTTAAACACAGGGCATAATCCTTTAACAGTTATTGCATCAACTATTTACAAATATTGTAAAGAAAAAAAATTAAAGTATTCTATGAAATATATTTCTTCAATTGTTGGTATTAGTTCTGTATCAATACAGAGATTTCTAAAACAATGTTAACATATCATTCCGGATTACGTTTTCAACAGGGTCGTGGATTTGGTTCCTTCTTTGGATCAATTCTTCGCGGGCTTAAGCCTATAGCTAAAATGGGTTTAAATGCTGGGAAAAGGTTTATAAAAAGTGATTTTGTAAAAAAATTAGGTAATACAGCACTTGATGTTGGAAAACAAGCAGCAACGAATATTGCAGTTGATGTACTAGAAGGTAAAAATTTAAAAGATTCAGCTCAAGAACAATTAGAAGAAGCTAAAAAACAAATTGCTACAACATTAAAAGGAGGAGGTTGTGCAAAGAAAAGAAAAAAGAAAAAACTTGTTTTTGATTTATCACCCAAGAAACTAAAGTATAATCTACTTGATTAAAAAACATGTTTGAAATCTTAGAAAAAGATAAAGACTATGCAATTGATGAAAAGGATAAAAATTTTGATTACGAAAGTGATTTAAAAAATAATTACATAACACCAGGACATCCAATAGCATTTAGCGGTATAAATAATATATATAATTTCTACAAGGGAAAACTTAGTAATGATAAGATAAAGGATATTTTATCAGGAATTGAAAATTACACATTACATAGAGAATTTAAACGTGGACAGAGGAATCCATCATTTTCACATTTTAAACGTAACCAATGGCAAATGGATCTTGTCGATATTCAAGAATTAGCCAAAGATAATGACAATATTCGATATTTACTAACTGTTATTGATACATTTACACGCTTCGCATGGGCTCGATTACTAAAAGATAAAAAAGGTGAAACAGTTTTAGAAGCTTTTAAATCCATTACAGCCATCGCTGGAAAACCCAAGAGTATAACATGTGATAGAGGAACAGAATTTCATAATGAAAAATTTAAAAGATTTTGCACAGAAAATAAAATTTTTCTTTACACACCTGATAGTTCAGTTCATGCTGCTTATATTGAACGATTTAATAGAACATTGCAAAGTTTAATTTACAAGTTTATGACAGAAAACGAGACACATAGATTTATCGACAAAAGAAATCCAGACGGAAGTTTGACAAATGTTTTCACACAACTTATGCAAACTTACAATAAAAGAAAACATAGAATGATCGGTACTTCACCAATAAATGCAGAAAATAATCCGGATTCACATTTAAACATACGCCTTAAATTGTCGGAATATTATGAGAAAATTAAGCCTAAAAAAAGAATTTTTAATATCGGTGATACTGTTAGAATATCTAAACATAAAGGAAAATTTGCTCGAGGTTATAAAGAACAATCAAATCAGGAAATATTCAAAATCTATGAAATCAAAGAAAAATCAAAAATTCCGATGTACCTTTTAGAGACTTATAATGGAATGGAAAAGATTAAAGGTGCATTTTACGATTTTGAACTTACAAAAGTAAAAGATGGAATATTTCGAATTGAACGAATACTAAAAAGCAGAAAAAGAGGTAATGTAATTCAACATTTTGTAAAGTGGAAAGGATTTGATGATTCTTATAATTCTTGGATTAATGCAAATGATGTAACTCAAAAATTCTAATCACTATGTAAAAGTTTTCCGAAATAAATTGATTTTAATTTAAAATGGCTGAAAAAACATTCTTTATTATTTCGAACGGTTCAAATAATATTTATGCTGATAACACATTGACACATTTTAAAAATAGATTACCAGAAGTTTTAGAATTACCTGAAAATGAAAATTGGGTAGCTACAGTTGAAAGCATTGGGTTCTCATGTAACTTTAGAAGTGTATACTTACCTGATGATGATACTCTTCCAAGTTTTTTTATAAGTGAATGTTACAAAAACATACCTGAAAAAGGTAATTTTTGTGAAGACGCAGATAGTTGTAATAATGTTATATATTTTGATTTCCAAGACAATGAAGATGGAAAGAATTGTGTTTGGAAAAGCTTTAGATTTGAAGAAAAAAATTACTCACCCAAAGAGATGCGTGACTTTTTCTTTGACAATATAATTGATAAAGAATCGA
>Ga0209972_10003778_pt1 | contig 11734 bp, 12 predicted proteins | sample NOAtaG_7_FD_187302 | JGI IMG/M metagenome (GOLD analysis project Ga0209972, IMG submission 187302) | Freshwater lake microbial communities from Lake Erie, under a cyanobacterial bloom - NOAA_Erie_Diel1S_2200h metaG (SPAdes) (version 2) | ecosystem: Environmental > Aquatic > Freshwater > Lake ...
TTTTAGGTAAGTCGTCAATTTCGGAAATGCAGCCGCAATTTATCGGCACTTATGTGGGGGCATTAAGTCGCGAATACGTTAGTCAACGGGTGGAAAATGCCGATTGTGTCCTCTGTTTAGGGGCGATTATGTCCGATATGAATTTAGGCGGATTTACGGCTAATTTAAATCCCAATAATTTGATTAATGCCAATTCCGAGAAGATAAAAATTAAACATCACTTCTATCAACCAGTATTCCTAGGGGATTTTATCGAGGGTTTAATTAATAAGCTAAGTCACAAAGAAGCGGCTACACTAGAGATTAAACCCGCGGTCGAATTGAAGAATTTAGAATTCATCCCCGTGCCAGAGCAAAAATTAACTAATGCTCGTTTTTATGAGCGAATGAATCATTTTATTGCTCAAGAATCTTTTGTTATTTCTGATACAGGGGACGCAATTATTGCCACAATTGATTTATTAATGCCCCAAAAAACCGACTTTATCGGTCAAGCATTTTATCTCTCTATTGGTTATTCAATTCCCGCCTGTTTAGGAGTAGCTTTTGCCGCACCAAATACTCGTCCTATCGTCTTTGTGGGTGATGGTGCTTTTCAAATGACCGCCCAAGAACTTTCGACAATTATCCGTCACCATCTCAATCCAATTATCTTTTTAATTAATAACGACGGTTACACGATCGAGCGGGTAATTCAGGATAATATTTATAATGATCTACAACCGTGGAAATATCACCAATTACCAGCAGTATTTAACGGGGAAAGTTGGAGTTGTCAAGTCAGGACAGAAGGGGAATTAGAAAAGGCTTTATCGATTGCCCAGGGTAACATCGATCGCCTATCATTTATTGAAGTACATCTCGATCGTTTTGACTGTTCCCAAGGCTTAACTCGTTTAGGTCAAGCTTTACGTTCACCCCATGCTTAGACTGGTTATGCTATTAAGTTTTGACTGTGTGAAGCTGCCCTAAGACACCAGACTGAAACTCTTTTGGCTCCCAAGAGTCAACAATTAAGATACAATCGGTATCTTAATCAAAGTGTGATGGTGACAACCGCAACTAAAAACCCTATGAATGCTTTATGGAAACAAATCACCCTATTGAACTTTTCCCCCGCTTCTTGGTCAAAATATAGCTATCTGCATCGTTTCGTCGGCCTTTTTAGTCAATGGCGACAGGGTAGCCAGTTTGTGCAGTGGACAGAACTGATGGGTGCGCTGTTAATCTCTCTCCTTATCGCCACCGCGCCGTTTTTCTCCACCAGTCAAATCGGTTTTTTATTGTTAGCAATAGCCGGTTATTGGCTACTCTTAACCCTTGTGGATGAAGGCAAAATCGGGGTAACACCGATTCACATTTTAGTGCTTTTATACTGGGGAATTGCCACGGTTTCCACGGCTTTTTCTCCCGTTAAAACCGCAGCTTTGGAAGGATTAATTAAATTAACTCTCAATCTCATCTTTTTTGCCTTTACCGCCCGAATCATGCGTTCGCCACGCCAGACAAATTGGATTCTGACTACTTTAGTTTTAACCGCCTTAGCAGTGAGCGTTTACGGCATTCGTCAGCAAATTTTTGGTGCGGAACAGTTAGCAACTTGGAACGATCCCACTTCCGAATTAGCGGGAGATACTAGGGTTTATAGTTATCTCGGTAATCCTAATTTATTAGCTAGTTATTTATTCCCTGGTATTGCTTTTAGCGGTGCGGCATTATTTGTGTGGCAGGGATGGCTACCGAAAATTTTAGCGGCTTTACTAACTTTAGCCAATGCCGCTTGTTTATTTTTTACCGAGAGTCGTGGCGGTTGGATTGGTTTGATGGTCTTAGGAATCGTCTTCTTATTGCTATTATTTTATTGGTTCAAAAATTATCTACCGTTATTTTGGCAAACATGGCTTTTACCCTTAGTTTTAGGGGGTTTAGCCGTGGTGATTTTAGGGGCGATTTTATTGGTGGATCCGCTGCGAATTCGGGTGATGAGTATTTTTGCAGGACGGGAAGATAGTAGTAATAACTTTCGGATTAATGTTTGGGATGCAGTTATCCGCATGATTCAAACTTATCCGCTTTTGGGCATCGGACCGGGTAATGATGCTTTTAAGAAAATTTACCCCCTATTCATGAAGCCAAAATACACGGCTTTAAGTGCCTATTCTGTGCTATTAGAAATCATGGTAGAAACGGGAATCATTGGTTTTACCTGTTTCCTCTGGTTATTAGTTACAACTATCGGCCAAGGCATCCATCAAATTAAACTTTTACGCGATAAAATGGACAGTCAAGGCTTTTGGTTAATCGGGGCAATTGCCGCTATGGCTGGAATTCTTGCCCACGGTTTCTTTGATACAGTTTGGTATCGTCCCCAAGTTAGTACCCTCTGGTGGTTAGTTTTGGGTTTAATTGCTAGTCGTTGTGGCGTTGTCAAGTTTGAAGATGATGGCGCATCAGAGCAGACTTGAAAACGCTTTAAGAGTAAGGCTCTCGTTGTGTCGCAATTCATTCTTCATATTCTGATCTGACAACGCCAGTCGTTGTTATTCCCCCGCTAGGGGCTTTAATCGTGGCAATTCTCTCCTCTAAGAGGGCGAAATGGGGAAGCATTGAGGAATTATTTCAGATTACGGATAGGGCTTGAAGGGTATTTGAGGCGCGTGTGGGCGAGGGCGATTATCAAGAAAAATTACAAAACCTCCATCTTACCATCTCTCGGTGGCCAAAGCAAGAGATAATTAAATTAGATCGTTTCCCAGTTTCTTCCGCGCTTGGCGGAATTTCCTAACTGCAATAACGAGAGTAAATCCCTGTGGCCGTTATAGAGACGAGGGAGGAAAATAATGGATCGTTCTCTTAAGTGGGCCGTTGCGATTGTCATCGGAAATTTTGGGTCTGAAACCCCGTCGTTCTACGACGGCTTTACCGTTAAATATTAGCGCATTTACACGATATATGCTAGAATGCGAGATATGGAAAAAGCCTATTCTTACCGATTTTACCCCACACCAACACAAGAGTCGCTATTGCGGCGCACATTGGGCTGTGTAAGATTAGTTTACAATAAAGCTCTCCACGAACGAACACAAGCTTGGTACGAAAAGCAAGAAAGAGTAGGCTACGCTCAAACTTCTTCAATGCTAACCGATTGGAAAAAGCAAGAAGAATTAAACTTTCTCAATGAAGTAAGCTGTGTACCTTTACAACAAGGGTTAAGACATTTACAAACAGCTTTTACTAACTTCTTTGCTGGTCGTACTAAGTATCCTAACTTTAAGAAAAAACATCAGGGAGGAAGTGCCGAATTTACCAAATCTGCTTTTAAATTTAAAGACAAACAAATCTATTTAGCCAAATGCACAGAACCTTTACCTATTCGATGGTCAAGACAAATACCAGAAAGCTGTGAACCAAGCACAGTAACAGTCAGATTACATCCTTCTGGACGTTGGCATATTTCAATTAGATTTGATGACCCAACGATTAAGCCTTTACCAGTAACAGATAAAGCCATTGGAATTGACTTAGGAATTAGTAGCCTTGTGATTACCAGCGATGGTGACAAAGTATCTAATCCTGAGCATTTTAACAAGCATTATCGGAGACTGCGAAGAGCATCGAAAAGTCTTTCTCGAAAACAGAAAGGGTCAAAGAATCGGGAAAAAGCGAGAATCAAAGTAGCCAGAATTCACGCTCAAATCACCGATAGCAGAAAAGACCATTTACATAAGCTAACCACTCAATTAGTTCGTGAAAACCAAACGATTGTGGTTGAGAATTTAGCCGTCAAGAATATGGTCAAAAACCCCAAGTTATCTCAGGCAATATCTGATGTAAGCTGGGGAGAAATCACTCGACAATTAGCCTATAAATGCCGTTGGTATGGGAGAAATTACATCGAAATAGATAGATGGTTTCCTAGCTCTAAAAGGTGTAGTAATTGTGGGTATATTGCTGAGAAAATGCCGTTAAATGTTCGAGAATGGGACTGTCCAGACTGTGGGACTCACCACGACCGAGATATTAACGCCAGTAAAAATATTTTGGCCGCAGGGCTTGCGGTGTCAGTCTGTAGAGCGACTATAAGACCAGAACAGAGTAAATCTGTTAAGGCAGGTGCGGAACCCCGCAAGGGAAAGAAGCAGAAACCTAAATCGTGAGGTTTGGGAATCACCGTCCGTTTACGGCGGTGAGGATGTCAAAACTCTAATCCTCGTGCTTTCCCCAGTCTTTTCCCAGGGCTGTGGGGCGACAGAGTGGAAACCGAAAGGAGGGAACGGTCAAGATGCAATGCTAACCCTTACTCGCACTGACAACGGCAAATCCATCACCATGCAGGTCAATGACCTACTGCTACTGTCCCTCGACGAGAATCCCACTACCGGCTTTCAGTGGGCGCTTGATGGCGGCGGGGGCGATTTAGTGGAGCTGCAGTCCTCTGAGTATGTACCTGCCGGGGAGTCGAAAGTCGGCGGGGGCGGTCAGAGAGTCCTGACCTTTAAAGCGCAACGGGCTGGGATAGGCCAACTAAAGCTTAAGCTCTGGCGAGAGTGGCAGGGAGAGCCGTCAATTGTCGAACGATTTACTGTCACGCTCCAAGTCCGAGAGTAAAGGCTTCTCAGATAGCCAAGGGCTAGTGAGTAACGACTTAGGAGGAAAGGAAAAATGAGTGAAACATTTGTAATTCCCGCAATGGGATGGTTGCCTGACTATCCCGATATTCGTGATGTCACTTTTCAATCTGAACGCGTACCATCCAAACTGCAAGCTTTGGGACAGCCATCTGTCAAGCAAATGCTGGCCAAAGTGGGAGCAACGACATCTGCCCCAGCAGCGCTGCCAGCCAGCGTGGACTTGAGGCCGTGGTGTTCCCCCATCGAGGATCAAAAAACTATCGGTTCTTGTACGGCCCACGCCGGTGTCGGACTGGTGGAGTATTTTGAGCGGCGAGCTTTTGGCAAACACCTCGATGCTTCCAGACTCTTCCTCTACAAAGTGACGCGCAACTTGCTCAAATGGACGGGAGATACGGGAGCCTTCTTGCGCTCAACAATGTACGCCCTCACCTTGTTTGGCGTACCACCAGAAGAGTACTATCCCTACAATATCGCTGATTTGGACAAGGAGCCGTCGGCATTCTGCTACGCTTTTGCCCAAAGCTATCAGGCGATTTCCTACTACCGCCTCGACCCCCCAGGAACGACACGGAGCAACCTATTAACTCAGATTAAAACCTACTTGGCAAATGGGCTGCCCTCAATGTTTGGCTTTACTGTTTACAGTTCTATCAGTCAGGCCAACACCAATGGCGGTAAGATACCTTATCCGACTCCGGGCGAGAGAGTTCTCGGCGGTCACGCCATTGACGCAGTTGGTTACGACGACAACCTCAAGATTAAGAATACTAACCCCGGCGGCATTGAAACCACCGGTGCCTTGCTGATTCGCAACTCCTGGGGGACTGCCTGGGGAAGCGCTGGCTACGGCTGGCTGCCCTACAAGTACGTCCTCGATGGTCTGGCAACTGATTGGTGGTCGCTAATCAAGAGTGAATGGGTCGATACGGGACAGTTCGGATAGGAGACCGATTCGATAAGGGTGAGGGGCGAGATAAAGGCTTCTGGTGAGTTTTTTCAGAATAGGGGGGACGCTGGGAAAACTCACCGTTTGTTGAATTTTTTAGGGTATGCAGACTAGATCATAAATCGATGCTATCCAGAAGCACAAAAACTTTTACGAGAGATTGGAGGAGACAAGTTTATGTTATTACAAGTAGGCAGTCAAGGGTTACAAGTTGGACAATTACAAGCCAAACTTAATGAAATTGGCTTTAACTGTGGTCGGGTTGACAAGATTTTTGGACCCAAAACCAAACAGGCTGTTGAAAATTTCCAACGGGATCATTTAGGGGAATCGGAAGTAACAGGGATAGTAGATGAACGGACTTGGAATCAGATTATGGACCATCCTTCTGTTCGTCCAGCTTCTGTTTTAATTGATCCTGGTCATTCCCCCATCCATTCAGGTACTGATGCAAAAGATGGGACTCCTGAATATGAGATGAATCTTTTGCAAGCCAAGATCGTGAAAGCGGAACTAGATAAAGCAAGCATTTCAGCCGAGATTTTCGATCCAGCAAGCGATCCGCGCGATCTGATCGGACAAAAAGCCGCAGATCATTCCATGTTTCTCAGTTTGCATCACAATGCTACGGACAGAAAACCTCACTACACTTGTGTAATGGTTCACCCAACCAAAGCTAAACCAAAATCGATCGCTTTTGCCAAAAAACTTTCGACTTCGGTTGCTAATGCAATTGGACAAAGGGATTTTGGTGTAATGGAAAATGGTGTAACCGTTCTCTCTGAGTCTGAAGACACGAATTGTCCGATTTGTGTTCTGTGTGAGAGTTACTTTTTAGATGCCATTGATACACGAGCAGAAGCCGAAAAACTATCTACCGAAGCGGCTTATGCGATTGCGTCAACGGTTATTGCTGAACTGCAACCTGCATAATCAAAGCGGCTCTCTTGTTTATTATGGTAGAACATTTTGTCCGCAGTAATCAAGAGAGCCATCAAACTTATAAGGTGGCGTAAGTGTTCTGAAATTAAGTAGTAAGATAGAGGGGATGAATTATGAATAATAATGAAGAGAAAAAAGGATGAGTTGGCGGTAGCGTAACCCTTGCGGGCGTTGGGTTTCATGCTTCAATTTAACCTACGTTCATCTTATATTTAATTCCACCCACCTACTTAATTGATTTTAACGATTGGTGTAAACAAAAGTCCGAAGATAAAGAAGGTAGATATTTTAAATGCGAGTAAATCTAGTCGGTTTTTAATGTCAAACTAAAATTATCTTTTATCCTTGGGAGGAAATCAATATGTCTCAGTTATGGTCAGATAAAATTGTTTCTGCTATACAAGCAGGAAGGAGCATTTCCCATTCCTATAAACCAACTCAATCACGCATCAAGATACTCAGTAACGGCGCTGTTTACATCAAAGCTGATATGGATACGGATGCTGATGGTTCACCTCGCGCACGGACTATTGATCCCAAATATGGTCAACTGCCAACATCTCTCCGCAAGAGCAAAGGTTGGCGAGGAGATGCTGAGTATGTCAATGCAGAAACCATTCCCTATTATGTTTTACCCGGAAATTTTGCTTCAGTCTCCGGTGTAACTTGTAAACTAGGAGACTTAGCTCTTGTCCGTTGGCAAGGACAGGAAATCTTGGCAATTTATGCTGATCAAGGACCTAGCGATAAAATTGGTGAAGGCTCGATCAAACTGGTTGAAGCATTGGGAGAAAACCCTTGGAATGCTGGTAAAACTGAGATTATTAGTGGAATCGAATTTGGAGTTGAGTATCTGGTTTTTCCAAAATCAACTGCTACACGACCTATCCCATCCTCTTTTGATGAAATTCAATCTGTGGGTCTAGAAGTCTTTCGAGAATATTTTGGTGACGTAACCTACTCCATGACGCAGGAAGAAATGCAAGAAAAGGCCGATGAAAATGATGTTGAGGTTTGGGAGATTATCAATGCGCCAAACTTTAAAACCTTGACTGATTTGAATTTACGTCCTTCTGTTGGTACAGGCTCACCGCCTATCACCACTATCCCTATAGATACAGTGATCAAAAGTCTGGTTGACTCTAGTTCTCAAAGACCGAAAGTTTTTCATGTTGGTTTTGGCAATAGTGGTTTATGGCTGATGGTTGAATATAACAACCAAAAAGGGTTTGTTAGAGCTTCTAAAAATTACATACTTCCGTGGTATCAAAATTGATTGATGATCGCATTCAGAGAGGTAATTTTACAGAAACTTAATCTAGCCTATACAAGATCGGGCGATCGCTTTTCTAGCAAGGAGGAAAGGAACGATCATTGAAATTGAATTAGCAACGATAGACATACATTTCCGTTATTATCGAACTGTTTGATTAGTACAGGGCATAAAAGCAAGCTGTGAGCGGGTGATAATTTTTAGAGATGTCCACTTTTGGTTCCACACTGTGAACAAAACATTGTTTTCTCCTGAGAGCAGATTTTCCGTGGACTCACTAAATATTTTTACTCAAGCCTTTAGTTAGCTAAGGCAATACTAGCAATTAATAGATCGGCTCTACCAATTTGGCAGAATTTAGAAATACCATGTAACTTACCGTTCATCAATAACTGAAATTTAAGCATAGATGCGATCCTCGATCGCCACCGATTGCAGAAGTCTTTCCACGATAGCTTTAGCTTGACGACCGTGACTAGGAATCAGACGATGGCAGAAGACATAGGGAGTAATCAACTTAACATCATCGGGGATAGCATAATCGCGACCTTCCAAGAAAGCGTAAGCTTGAACTGCTTTTTGCAGAACCACACAACCCCGGGGACTGACTCCTAAACTAATATCTTCGTGATCACGGGTAGCGCGGACTAAATCGACGATATATTGCTGTAAAGCAGGAGCTACCTTGACCAGACTCACTAATCTTTGCAATTCTCCCACCTGTTCTAGGGAAATACAAGCTTCTAGGGATTTAACCGTCTCTTGAGAATGCTGTCTTTGTAACATTTTTAATTCTTCTGTGGCGCTGGGATAACCCAAACTCAGGCAAACGGCAAAACGGTCCATTTGTGCTTCTGGAAGCGGAAAAGTGCCTTGATATTCGATCGGATTTTGGGTGGCGATCACAAAGAAGGGTTGGGGAACCGGCCGCGCTTCTCCATCGATGGTAACTTGTTTTTCTTCCATGACTTCTAGAAGTGCCGATTGGGTGCGCGGGGTGGCCCGGTTGATTTCATCGGCCAACAGGACGTTAGCAAAAGCGGGGCCGGGGATAAATTCAAATTCGCGACTGTTGGGGTTCCAAATCGTGGTTCCCGTGATATCACTAGGCAGGAGGTCAGGGGTGCATTGTACCCGTTGGAAACGACCGTTAATTGAACGCGCTAAGGATTTGGCTAACAGGGTTTTGCCGACTCCGGGGACATCTTCCAGGAGAGCGTGACCACCACTGAGCAAAGCCACCAGCACAATGCGAATCGATTCGGTTTGGCCGACGATGCTCTGGCTCAAATTTTCCATCAAAATATCAATAGCGTCTCTCATAGCACAAATGGGGGATTTTGTCAAGAAGATTAATGTTAAGTTTTTTTGATCTTAACGATTCTTTTCCTAATTTGCCCACACTAGCGAGAAAAGTTGACAGACAATGGCGGGAAATTTTCTGCTAGGGAGCTAATCGGGGTTAGGGTGGCGAGCAGGGAGAAAATTAGTTAAGAATTGTTGCCAGTGGGCGAAATCAAGATTTTAAGTCGGTTCAGTACGGTAAAATCGAGAAGAATTTCTCTTAATCAGTGAAGATGAAAGCCAGTTCGCTCGTTTTTAGTCTTGTTTTAGGAATCGCTGCCAGTACATTAACCAATAGTTTACCCGAAAATTTGACTTTCAATTCTCGGAAAATATTGGCTCAAGATCAGGCTCCTTCCTGTCCCCTTCCTCCAGATCTTGCCATCACTTTTCGCAATAGTGAATGTCAGGCAGTTACCCTAGAAAAACCCCAGACTTTTTTCCGTTATTATAGTGACGAAAATAGCAAAAAAGGTCGTTTTCTGACCACGGATGAATATGCCACCAATGTGGAGGCGATCAGAAATTTAGCCCTCGATCAAAAGTGGAATCCTCCCAATCAAGCGACCAAAGTAGTATCGGTGACTTTGCCGGCGGGAACAACGGTTTATCAAGGAATTGTCGCCCCCCAGAATCCACCTTATTGTTATCACGGTGGTGGTCAGCAAACTTTTATTAAAGACTCGCGAGATGCCAATATACAATGGGGAGAGGGGCGAGGACTAACGCTTACATCTCTTTGGTGTCACTAGAATATTATGGAAACGAAAATAAGGGAATTAGTTCAATCAATTGACCAAGCTATTACCGTGGCCGAACAGATGCGGGAAACAGAAATATTGACTCAGATTGAGGGTTTAATTTCTGTCCTGAAAACCATCAAAAGTCAGGCGTTAGCTGGTCAATTACCACCGTCTCAAGGCATTGTTACCCTAGGATTAGCGCGAGAAGTAGCTGATTGGATCGATTCCCTCGATTCTCCTTTATTGAAAGCGGTGGGTAAAGTGGAAAGAGAATACCAAAAATATTAGCAGTTGTCGGTGACAGAAGTTAGAATTAACCGAGAGCGATCGCAGTCTATCTCGATCTGATTTTTTAATCGATCGAGAGAATTAAATTTCTGTTCTGGTCGCAGGAATTGCACTAAATCCATCGTTAAAATGCGATCATATACATGGCCCGACCAATCCAATAAATGGATTTCCACACTGACAGTTTTTCCCTCAATCGTGGGACGATAACCGATATTCATAACTGCCGGTAAGCGAGAACCATCAAGAGGCACCCAACCGCAATAAACCCCGAATTGCGGCAATAATTTATCGGGGGGAACCTGTAGATTAGCGGTATGAAAACCTAATGTTCTGCCCAGCTGTTGCCCGACGACCACGCGACCGGTTAAACTGTAGGGACGACCTAACATTTGCCCAGCTTGCTCAACGTTTCCTGCTGCCAAAGCTTGACGAATTAGGGAACTACTAATCCGACCCGCCCCACAGTTTTTTAAACCAACAATCTCGACTTTAATATTAAATTGAGAGGCGATCTGTAATAAATCTTCGGCTGTACCTTGACGACGATAACCGAAGCGAAAATCTTGACCAACACTGATCGATTTAGCCTGTAATTTTTCTACTAAAATCTGTTTGATAAAAGCCAAGGGAGTCAGGGAAGCTAATTGAGCCGAAAAAGGCAGTAAAACTAATTGTTTAACGCCTAAATTCTCTAAAACCTCCACCTTTTCCCCTAGAGGAGTTAATAATTGCCATTTTTCTCCCGTAAAAAATTCCCGCGGGTGGGGAGTAAAACTAACAACGGTGGGATAAGCGGGGCCATCCTGAAAAATTGGCTGTAGGACGGTTTGATGACCTAGGTGCAAACCATCAAAGTTACCAAGAGCGATCGCACAAGGGGCTAAAATACGGGTATTAGGGGAATCTACAATCCACACGCTGGCTTTAGGAACAGATACAAGAGAACAATTCAAGCGATTAATCTTGAGTGTAGCCTTTTGATTCTATATCAATCGGGCGATCAAGCCAAAAAAACACCCCCAATACCTTGGAGGCTTTTTCAGAAAAAATAACTGTCATTAACCTTCTGCTAATTTCAGATCCCGCAGGGCGCTAATATCCACTTGAATCGATGGCCCCATGGAGGAAGAAACGTAAACCGTGCGCCAGTAACGCCCCTTGGCCCCGGAAGGCCGGTTTCTGTCCACCGTTTCCTGTAAAGCTTTCAAATTGACTAACAGATCCTCGGCACTAAAAGAAGCTTTACCAAATTGAACGTGAACGATACCGGTGCGATCGGCCCGGAATTCCAATTTACCCGCTTTAAACTCAGCGATTGCCCCGGTTAAATCCGTGGTTACGGTTCCCCCTTTCGGTGAAGGCATTAAACCCCGCGGACCGAGTTGACGACCTAATTTAGCCACTTTCGGCATCATATCGGGGGTGGCGATCAAAACCTCGAAATCCATCATCCCCTTGGCGATTTCTTCGATTAATTCTTCCGAACCAACGATATCGGCCCCGGCGTTGTTCGCTTCCTGTACCTTTTCCCCGCGAGTAATGACCGCTACTCGCACCGTGC
>Ga0209972_10003779_pt1 | contig 11732 bp, 10 predicted proteins | sample NOAtaG_7_FD_187302 | JGI IMG/M metagenome (GOLD analysis project Ga0209972, IMG submission 187302) | Freshwater lake microbial communities from Lake Erie, under a cyanobacterial bloom - NOAA_Erie_Diel1S_2200h metaG (SPAdes) (version 2) | ecosystem: Environmental > Aquatic > Freshwater > Lake ...
AAATTAGCGAAGATAAAAACTCTGTAGCCATATGGAAGGCAAGTAATTCTAAAAATATGACAATAAATTTATTCTATGAAAGTGTGTTATTCTTTTTCACCTTTGGAAGGAGTGGAATAACAAGAATATCGGCTATGGAAAAGAAAATTGCGGCATTTTACCCTGACAAAACAATTTTCAATTATTTGTGGATTTTGGGAACTATTCCGAATGAACAAGGTAAGGGATATGGTACTGCAATACTATCAAAAGCTATCAATAAATTTGAACAGGACAAAGTACCTTTATACTTGGAAACCTCTACAGACTCCAACCTAAAATATTACCAAAGAAAACGATTTGAATTATACCATAGTATGATATTAGACCATGAAACACAACTGACAACTTACCTTATGAGGTATATTTAGAAAAAATAAGCAGAAGTACAGTTGCTAATAGCTAAGGTAAAAGTTTGACAGATTTCATAGCTTTCGTAATATCCATCGCTCCGCTAAAGATTGTAATTTTCACTTTGAAAAAGCCCACTAAACATTGATCTTTGTTAGTAGTATTTATTGCTTTAAAAAAATTGATTCAAATCATTTTTTTTAAATCATAATCTTAACTCTTATCAATAAACTTTTTTTATTTCCTATTTGAAATCAAGTAGTTTTTCCCTGTATTACCACAACTTTGTGATGTCGATCATGAATTGCATGTGTCTGATTTTTTCATAAAAAAGTTTTTTAAACACATGCTTTTCATATCGACACTTAAACCTTAAAAAAATTAAAAATGAAAAAAACAAAGCTAACTGTAATTACAATGCTTGCATTACTAAGCACAATTTCTACTTCTCTCTTCGCTCAAACTGAGCAAAAACAAACCAAATACGCCATTGAAACAGATATTCTTTGGCCTTTTTTGGTTCAATCAACTCGTACGCACTTCACCATTAAACTCTGGGAAAAGGGTAATTTGCGGGGCGATGTCTGTGTAGGATTCAGCAACGATTTTCCTGAAGACCGCGTCACAGAAGGTCGATTTGCAGATTACAGTATCGCCAGTGGATACAGGCAATATTTTTGGAAAGGTCTTCATCTTGAATATAGTCAAACTACCGGCATGGGCGTATTACAAAATCACGTAACCACAGGAAAGGATTACTATAGCTTTGATTGGTTAGTTACAGGATATATTGGATACAAATTTGAGTTTGCTAAAAAGAAACTTTATATCCTACCTCAATTTGGCGTTGCAGGGGTAATTTATAAATCCAACCCATGGCCTATTTACGAAGATGAAACCTTAACCAAAGAAGTAGGCGAATCGCCTTTTATGTTAGGTTCATTAAGATTTGGATATAATTTTTAAATTACACATATTATGAAGAAAAAAATCACCCTCAAAACTTGTGGAGCTATCCTTGCCACACTCTTTATTCAAAATACATCTGCACAATCGATAGTCGATATCAGTGGCGGAGCATCAACGATGGACAACTACTTTACTAATTTAGCTTATCGGCAGCAGATAAACGATAATTTTAGGGTTGGTTTCGAAATTCAATATGGTTCGCCCAAATACCGTTTCGTAGCAGCAAAGCCATTTGAAAAAGGATATGCCTGGAGTTTGAGTGTTCCCTTAAGTTTCAAGATTGCTGAACAAGATCGAATCAGATTAGATGGCTTTTTTAAACCAGGATTCAGATTCCAAGGAATAATTGACCCGGACAATAATGGAAAGGAAGATAGTCTTCTTAACAGCAGAGCTGTGCTTTTTGAAGCAGGCTTACTTGTTAATGTAAAACTGACAGAAAAGTTGAACTTAAGTACTGGTGTAATATTACCCACGGCCTTCGAAATTGTACCGACTTCGCTTTTCGAATACATGGGTACGCCCAACTTTACTGGTGGACTAAGTTATCTGGCATCCCCTAAAACAATTGTTTTCATAAAAGGAATTACCGGTCCTGCATTTGGAGCTAGTGGAGATACTTACAAATATATTTGGTCAGTGCAAGCCGGAGTTCGTTTTGTATTTGGAAAAAAAACAACCACTAAATCCTTATTAATTGAACCTTCATTTTAATTCAAACTAAAAAATCATGAAACATATAATTTATACAATATCATTAGCATTATTATCAATCATATCGTTAAATGCTCAAGATAGTTTAAGAACCAAAAAAATTGGTTGGTTTATTACACCTGAAATTGGTGCGATGTTTTTAGAAGACCATGTTGGAAACACAGTGGGCGCCTCATTCGGAATGAAAGTATGGAAGAACAGACTGAAAATTGGCATTAATGCTTACGGTAGAAGTGGCCCAATAAATCCCAAAACATTTACTGTGGAAGCATATAACGGCCAAACCTACAAAGGAAGCAGTACCTTAAAGTTAAGAGCAGACTATGGTACTATTGGCATTATGATTGCTCCTACATTTAAATTAAAAAATGTTGAAATTGATGTGCCAATAAGCTATGGAATGGGTGGTGGCGGTTTTTATCTAGTAGGAGATGACAGAAATACGCCTGACGGAGCAAGAGTTAGCGAGTGGGAAAACAAACTTATGAATGGAGAAGATGCTGCATCTGGCAGTTGGTTAGAATTTGGCGTTAGAGGATTTTTTCCTACCAAAATAAAAGGGATTCAATTTGGAGCAGGAATACATTACTCAATGGTTCAAGGTTGGAAAACCTATTACGACCCGAGTGGAGAGTTTTACAATAATAAACTTCGTGCTTCGTTATTTATGAATTTTGGTTCCCACTAAATTTTAGCAAAGCCAAATAATTCATTATTCTCTAACTATTTAAAATGAAATATATAAGAATTACTATTGTTTATGTACTTTTATGTGAAAGTATAACTGCACAATCAGTTGAAGAAAACCAATCGGTTACTTATGCCGAATTTAAAGGAGGATATGGTGTTAATATCTTGGGCAAAGAATGAAAAGAAAAATATAACGCAGGTAATTTCTCTACATCAAGGGAGGACTTTTTTGTTTAGCGGAGATAAAACGTTTATAAGTTCCAACTTTGGAATAATGACGGGAATTAAATTTTGATAAATCGAAAATGATACAGTGTATAAAACTATTTTAATACTTGGTGCTGAAACTAGCCTTATATGATTACATATTTTATAAGCAAAAAAAATTAAATCAATATTAATAACTAACTAATACGACACAATTATGGATAATAAATCAAAATCGTATCACGATTACGTAATTAAAGACGGAAAATTTATAGGAAATTTTGAAGAAATGTATAAAGTGTATGAAGATCCATGGATGCAATCTCAACAGCCAAATAGATACAGTCGGCAAATGGCAATAATGAATATCAAGCGTTATGGAATAAAATCTATAGTAGAATATGGATGCGGTTTAGGCTATTATGCTGATTGGATAAACAAGGAGACAGGAATAATCTGCAATTCAATCGATATTTCTGAAACTGCAATTTTGAAAGCTAAATCGAAATTCCCACATTTAAAATTTAACGTTGGTAATATAATCAAATTAAGAGAGTTAGATAATAAACAATCTATTGATTGTATTCTTCTGGCAGATATTACGTGGATGATTTTGGAGGATTTAAATTTTATAAATTCTGAATTATTAGAACATTTTTACGGAAAATATTTAATAAACAATTTTGTAGTTTATAAAGGGACTCAAAAATATGGCAGGGAGTTCTTTACCACCACACAGGAGTATATAAACTTTATGCCATTCAAACTAATTGGATACGGTGAGGCAACAACAATTGACGATCATAATATTGACTCAACCACAATATTTAAGATTGAACCTAAGTAAAATATTTATCTATTATCATTATTTATTAAAATTAATTTTCAATCAAATTTTCAATTGATAAAATGATCAAGTTCAGTTTCATATTTTTTTTTTACATCTCAACAGGCTATTTGTTTGCACAAAAAACAATAACGCTTAAAGGCAAAGTAATTGATAAAACCACCAAAGAAACATTGGTTGGTGCAACGGTTTTTATTCAGGAAAAAAAAGTAGGAACCACTACCAATGCCTTTGGTGAATTTGAAATCACTACAAGTGAAAATGTAGATCGGTTTAAAGTTGCCTACATAGGATATAGAGATACTATAATAGTTGTTTTAAACAATAGTTCATATTATTCAATTGCTTTAGTTCCTGCCTATAAGTCGCTCAATGAAGTACAAGTTATTACAAGTAAAGATGATCCAAAAGAAAAAGTAAATGATGTACAAATGGGTGTTGATAGAATATCCATGGCTGAAGCAAAATTACTTCCGGCTATTCTTGGTGAAGTTGATATTTTAAAAGTTCTTCAACTAAAACCCGGGGTTAAATCGGGAGGCGAAGGTACATCTGGATTTTTTGTAAGAGGAGGTAGCAATGATCAAAATTTAATATTGGTTGAACATGCACCGGTTTATAATCCAAGCCATTTATTTGGATTTTTTAGTGTGTTCAATTCAGATGCAATTAATAATGTAACACTTTATAAATCAGGATTTCCTTCACAGTATGGTGGGAGATTATCATCAGTTTTAGACGTGGAAATGAGAAAAGGGCAAGCTGATTCCATAGCTGTTCAGGGCGGTATTGGCTTGCTTGCATCTCGTTTAACATTAAACGTCCCAATTATAAAAAGAAAACTATCATTACTTGTGTCAGGACGAAGAACCTACGCTGATTTAATCACCAATTCCTTAAATGAACTAAATAAAAACAAACCTGACTTTACCCCAATACCTGCTTACTACTTTTATGATTTCAATAGTGCATTGGATTACAATATTAATGATAAAAACAAACTTTCATTAAATGGTTATTTTGGAAATGATTTTTTTAAATTTAAAGGTGACAATTTTGGTGCAAATTTACTGTGGGGAAATCGTTCAGCAACGCTTGAATGGAAGCACCGCTTCAAAAGCCGCATCAATGTTTCAACCGCTTATTTTACTTCAGGTTATCTTTATAGAATTAACACAAGCTTTTCAGAAATTAGCTTAAGTCTAGGGTCCAGAATATGGGATCAGGGTTTGGTAAATAATTGGAGTTATTATGTTAACGAAAAGCATACACTTAAATTTGGAGTTAGTGGAATATATCATCGTTTTACAGTAGGTGAATATGGTATATCAGCCGAGTTTACGGATATAAAAGATGGGCAAAACATTGAGGCAGGCGAATTTGGCGCATATTTATCTCACACTTGGAAAATAAATAAAAGGGTTGAGGTCTTATCAGGTTTAAGAAATTCGACATTTAATAATAGAAACAAAACATTTAATAATCTTGAACCACGCCTAGCTTTAAAAACAAGCATTAATTCAAACTCAACCATAAAAGCAAGTTACGCCAGAATGTACCAATATTTACATTTAGTTAGCAGCAGCGCGGCTTCATTGCCTACCGATGTTTGGTATCCGAGTGAAGAGGGAATTCAGCCACAGCGCTCAGATCAAGTATCGCTTGGTTTTCATCAGGCCATTTCGGAGAATAAATATTTTGCCTCCATTGAGGGCTATTACAAATGGATTGATAATGCTATTGATTTTAGAGATGGCGCGCAATTATTTGCAAATCCGAATTTAAGTAAGGAATTTGTTTTTGGAAAAGGCTGGGCTTATGGTATAGAGACGTACATTGAAAAAAAGAAAGGCAAAACAACCGGATGGATAGGATACACCTTATCTTGGTCGTGGCGGCAGTTTGATAAAATCAATTTCGGAGAACCGTTTCATCCGAGATTCGACAGAAGACATGACATATCTGTTGTTATCATGCATAAATTAACAAAGCGCTTAAGTATCAGCGGTACATGGGTTTATAGTACAGGTAATTACGCAACAATTGCCGGCGGCAGATTTGCTTTTCAAGATGCCTTACCTGACCAAATAAGCGCAACACCCGATTATCTGAAAAGAAATGATTTTCAAATGCCGCCAACTCATCGTATGGACCTAGGTTTAGTATGGAAACTGAGAAGTAAAAAGTATGAATCCGACATAACTTTTAGCTTATATAACGCCTATAGTCGCCGAAATCCTTTTTTTGTGTTTTATGAAGAGGTTAAAGACGATGCGGGACAAACAGTTCAGTTTAAACCAACACTCGTATCGCTATTTCCAATTCTTCCTGCCGTAACCTATAATTTTAAATTTTAAAACTCAATTAATAAATGTATGCAAAATAATAGTATAACAATAAAATTAAATATCTTAATAATATTAATTACATCAACTTTAACTATTGGGTGTAGAAAAGAAATTAAACTTAATTTACCTATTTATGAACCCAAGATGGTTCTTGAATTTTATCTCGAAAACAATAAAACTTTAAACTGTTTATTACAAGAAAGTATCAATTATACCGACACTACTAGATTTAAACTAATTGATAATGCCCTTGTTGTATTAAGCTATAATGGAGTAAAGGATACCTTATTCAATACGTTTTATTTTGATCAAAAGTTTCAAAAAATATATAATTATCACAATCCTAAAATTATTCAGTTACAGCCAAATATAGAATACCATGTATATGTAAAAGATAGTAAAGGAAGAGAGATGACAGGAAAGACACGCCTTAACAATATTGTTCCAATAGATACTTTAGTGTATAATTATAATTCAAGTAATAAAGCAGCAGTTGGTTTGATTTTGAATGATAATGTAATAACTAAAAATTATTACAGAATCGTAGCTTATAAGGATGTTCCTTCAGTTAATGATGGAGATGTATGGGATATCACATTTAATGATAATCTTTTTAATGGAGATCAATTCAGCTTTTACACGGGCTACGCATTTAACCTAGGTGATACTGTTGTTGGTAGATTATATCACCTTACGAATGAGCACAATAGTTTTGCGGAATCAGTTAGTAACGCACAGTCATCAAATGGAAATCCATTCGGGCAACCTGCTAACATAATTACAAATCTCACGGGTGGAATTGGCATTTTCACAACTTTGATTTACGCAGAAAAAAAATTGGTTATTAAGTAATAATTTAGATGTAGTCAAAAAAAACTATATACGCATTGAACGATAAACTGAGCGCCAAACAATTTAAACATTTGATAAAAGCGTTTATTGATTTTTAAAATTGATACAGATCAATTTCTCATAGCGATAATCTTAGCTCAAATCTATAAACTTTTTTTATTTCCTATTTCAAATCAAGTAGTTTTTCCTTGAATTACCACAACTTTGTAATGTCGATTGTGAATTGCATTTTGTTCTGAATTATTACATAAATAATGTAATTGTAACACCACTTAATATATAATTAAATAGTATGTATTATAAATATCTAATCTCTTACAATGTAAAAAAGATAATAAGAAATGAACTAATTATTCCACACAAAAAAATAAGTGTAAATAATTCACTTTCAGAAATCGATTTAAATGCTCAGCAAATTAATCTTTTATATATGCAGCTCGAAGGTTTTTTTTAAATTGAAATTATCGATCATGAATTAGAAGGTGATATAACACTAAAGGACTTAAGAAACTACATCATAAAAAAATTAGATACGCATGAAAAAAATTAACTTAAACACTAGGTTGTTAAATGTAATAGCACTAAAAGTTACTTTATTACTTCTTTTAACGTCTTGTACCAAAGATTATGCGTGCGTTTGTGTTTCCAATATCACAAAGACGGATACTTTAATAAGTCGATATTGTAAATATCTACAACATTGCCTTTTTTTGATATAAATAACTTTTTTTAAGAGTGTATTTTAATTGAACTTCAGTGGCACCTCTATAATTACTTGCAGGTGTTAATTTTGATAAGTTTACATCGTAACTAAATCCTATTCCAAAATTATTTTTGTTTAATCCTACCGAAAATATTAAAGCATCGTTAAGTCTATAATGCGTTCCAAACTCAACAAAACTTTTTTGTTTAATACCTGTGTATTTTGAATTTTGACCATAATAATATTTAACATGACTGCCAATTGCTACTTCAAATAATTTACCTTGCATTTGAGCTAAAAATGATGGATTAATACTTAAATTACTCCCAGCTATTGGCATATTAAACTCGCCATGTAAACTATATCGTGGCATTACTTTATCCATACCCGAATCTAAAAAGTTGGCGCTCGGCTTATTTAAATGATAGGCTGATATTCCTAAGCTACCAGATTTTGATTGTTCTTTTTTATTATCGTTATATGTATATAACATACCTGTTGCTAATTCGCCATAAATTACTTGAGTATTTGCGAAATTTTCGTTTGATAAATTATTTGTATTGTAATTTAATCCGTCAAACTGATTTGGAAATATTAACTTATTTGTATTTATAGATTTTTGAACAAATGATCCTTGAACACCAATTGATAGTTTACTGTATCTATTTAATGGAACCGATGAGGCTAAAGAAAGATTACCAACTGTTATACCATATTGCCCATCGCCTGATTTATCTGAATAAACAGATGCCCCCATAGCCAACCTATTGGTGGTTTTTTCTTTAAAAGTCATACCTCTAAATGCATCCACTTTTTCCCAATTGTTTGATTTAAATCTAGTTTCAATTGATGCTCCATATCCAACAAAACCATTGGTAAAACTATTCCATTGACTGCGATAGCTTATTGAAGCTCTTAAATTATCAAAGGCGCCTGTTAAGGCAGGATTTACTATTGATGGGTTTTCTTTGAATTGTGAAAAATGCAAATCTTGTGCGTGGATACTATTTATTAATAATAAGCTTCCAATAATATTATAGGCTAATTTTCTTTTCATTTGATTTTTTAATTTGTTGTGGCTTACTTTAAAAGCGTAATGTTTCCTTTTTTGCTTATTTGTTTGCCATCAATATTGGCTTTTATGCTGTATACAAATACGGCGGTGTTTAAGGCTTTGCCTTGGTAAGTGCCATCCCAACAAAAATTGGCTTTGTTGGATGCAAATACTTCTTGGCCCCATCTATCAAACACACTTATTGCAAAACTTTGTACACAACCTGCCCAGCCTTGTAAGCAAAACTCATCGTTATTGTTATCGCCATTTGGAGTAAAAGCATTGGGTACGTCTAAAGTTTGTTCGGTGGTTACATTTACACATGTTTTGCTCGTGCAATTATTTCTAGTGCCTGTTACACAATATTCTGTTGTTTTATCAGGGCTTATTACTACTACAGAACATGTTGCACAATCTAATAAACTGCTATTTGACCAAGTATAGTCATCTGCACCGTTTACGGTTATTGTGGCACTGGCTCCGCAGCTTAATTTAATGTTTGTTGGGTTTAGTTCTAATACCGGGCTTTTGCTTAGTATTACCTGTGCAGTATTACTACCTGCTGCTTTGCAAAAACCTGCTGCAATGTTATAAGTTACAATGTATGTTCCTGCGGTGCTTGATGATAAATCAATATCGCCCGTATTAGCATCTATTATTAAGCCTGCATCGCTTGAAAACACGCCACCTGTGCTAAAACCGTTTGATAAACTGGCTTGAGCATTACCATTGCCTATGCAATACTGCGTTGGGTAACTAAAAGTAAGATTAGGCTGCTCTATTGCCTGCACATTAATAGCTACTGTTGCTGTTGCCGCGCAGCCTGGACCAGACTCAACAGAGATGGTATAAACACCACTGCTGGTTACTTGAGCATTATTTATTACTGCATTTTGTGTGTTTGCTGTAAAGTTGTTGGGCCCTGACCAAGTGTATGTGTTAGCCGCAATGGTGCTTAAGGTTAAGCTTTGGCCGGCACATATAGTATTACCGGGCAATACATTGGCTTGGGCAACTATACCTCCTGCATTACTTATGGTGTAAGTTTCTACAAGGCTTTGCGTGCAACCGGCCGTAACCGTTACATTATATACACCGGCACATAAATTATTAATACCGCAAGTGGTTAATGTTGTATTTAATAAACTTGTACCATTACTCCAAACATAGCTATAGGGCGCATCGCCACAGGTGAGGCTAAAGGAGGCTGAACCATTGCATTGGCAATTTGTGGCGTTTAGTTGAGATGGTTGTTTTTGAATTTGTGAAGGGGATAGTTTTATAATATAACCGTCGTCAGTTCCACCATTAAAGGAATTATCAAAATAAGCGCCACTGCCTGGATTTGCAAGGGGGTAAGTACCAGTATTAATGTTGTTGTTAACACCAGCACCAGACAACTCGCCAGTTAAATAAAGATTGTTATTCATATCCATAGCAATCGGAGAGCGATATTCGGTGCCATTACCGCCTATATATGTGCACCAATTAAGGTCACCGACATTAGTAAAGCGAGCGATGATAATGTCACTTGGGAAAGCACCACCACCGCCGAATGAATTATCAAAATAAGAGCAATTTCCTATATTAACTAGATGCTGAAAGTTTGGTGAATCTGTTGCAAATGTTACAATTATGTTGTCGCAACTATCAATAGTAAGATTATCGTAAGTCCGAAAAAAAGACAAGAAGTCACGTTCAGCTCCAATGTCGCCGAAGTAGGTTGCCCAAAGACGATTACCGGTATTTGAAAATTTTAATATAAATGCGTCAAAATTTCCATTCGAGGTACCTTGAAAAAACGTACCCGAAGTTTGAATGGGTAAATCGGGAGAAGCGGTGTATCCAAAAATCACCAGGTTGCCATTAGAATCTGAAGAAATTGATACACAATATTCAATTGATGAACCACCATAATAAGTAGCCCAAAGTCGATTGCCGTTATTTGAGAATTTTAAGATAAATACATCGTCACTTCCACTTAAACTCCCTTGAAAATAAGCACCAGCACCTGGATTTTGAGTCGGAACATTAGCTGATTTCACTTCCATGGCAACAAACACGTTGTTGTTTAAGTCATTGCATATAGCATTACCGACGTCTTCATCAGAACCACCATAATAAGTTGCCCAAAGCAGAATGCCGTTATTATCGAATTTTAAAATAAATGCATCACTCAATCCGCCTCCATAACTTGCTTGATAATAAGCCCCTCCCCCCGGATCTAGTGTTAAAATATCAGTAGACACTGTATTTCCAGTTACAAATACGTTACCATTTGCATCGACGCAAATTGAACGACCAGAATCATTATCAGTATATAAAGAAGAACCGTTAGGGGCAATTGGACTGCTCCCACCATAATAAGAAGCCCAAAGCCGGTTGCCAATATTATTGAATTTTAAGATAAAGGCATCAGCACCGCCACTCAAAGTTCCTTGAAAGAAAGTACCTGCAGTCTGAACTGGAAAATTAGTTGAAGTGGTTACACCAGTAATAAATATACTTCCGTTTAAATCCGTACAAATTGAATAGGCGTAATCCGGACAAGAACCACCATAATAAGTAGCCCAAAGCAGATTTCCGTTGTTGGAGAATTTTAATAAAAAAGCATCAGTATTTCCACCAAGAACTCCTTGAAAAAAGGTACCAGAATTTTGAGGTGGAAAATCATTTGATACTGTATAACCTGAAATAAACAAATTACCATTATTATCGGTATCCATTGACATTGGCCCATCAGGACCATTCCCCCCAAAAAAAGTACCCCACACCAATTGTGGGTCAATAACTAAAGTTGGGGCTTGGTTGTAGGTGTTTTGGTTAATATTAAATGCAACTTCAACTTGGTGTTTATTTAATTTTGTAGTTTTAAAACTGCTTTTTACTTCGGTGTTGGTTTCTTTAAGGTAGCTGTAGGGGGCATTTTCGGTTAAAGTACCAAGTTTTGTTTTTATT
>Ga0209972_10003783_pt1 | contig 11726 bp, 6 predicted proteins | sample NOAtaG_7_FD_187302 | JGI IMG/M metagenome (GOLD analysis project Ga0209972, IMG submission 187302) | Freshwater lake microbial communities from Lake Erie, under a cyanobacterial bloom - NOAA_Erie_Diel1S_2200h metaG (SPAdes) (version 2) | ecosystem: Environmental > Aquatic > Freshwater > Lake ...
CTTTCGAAGGACGACATCGAGAAGATGAAGCGCGAGGCCGAGGCGAACGCAGCGGCCGACAAGCAGCGCCGCGAGCTCGTCGACCTGCGCAACCAGGCCGAGCAGATCGTCTACGGCACGAAGAAGACGCTCACCGACCTTGGCGACAAGGTCCCCGCCGCGACCCGCAGCTCGGTCGAGAGCGCGATCTCGAATGTCGAGGAGCGCGTGAAGGGCGATGACGCGGCGGCGATCCAGAAGTCGCTCGACGCGCTCAACCAGGCCGCGCAGGAGCTCGGCAAGATCTCGTACGAGTCGGCGAAGGCCGGCGGCCCCGCAGGCGCGACCGGCGCGGCCGGCGACGCCCCGAAGAAGGACGATGTCATCGACGCCGAGTACGAAGTGAAGGACGGGAACTAAGCGGTCGCGGCTGCGGCTGCTCCCTCTGGTGCTGGCAAACTGATGAACAGGGCCGCCGCGCACGACGCGGCGGCCCTGTGACTTTCCACACCGTCGGGCTCGTCCCGTGATCCGCTAGACTGACCGCCTCGATGCCTCACTCGCAGCCCCAGCCCAAGCCCATGCAGACGGTGAAGGGGATCCCCGTGTCCCCCGGCATCGTGATCGCGCGGGCCTTCGTGCTCGGTGAGGCGGAAACCCATGTCCCCTACCGCGAGATCGAGGAACGCGAGATCGAGACCGAGCTCGTCCGTCTCGATGGCGCGCTCCGCGACGCATCGGCCGACCTCGTCCTGCTGCGCGACCGCACCGAGCAGCAGCTCGGGCGCGAGGCCGCCAAGATCTTCGGCTTTCACCTCGGCCTCGCGCAGGACCCGTCGCTCCTTGGTCCCATGCGCGAGCGCATCCGCCGCGACCGCGTGAACGCCGAGGTCGCGGTCGCGGACAGCTTCAAGAAGGTCACCGACCAGTTCAAGGCGATCGGCAACGAGGTCTTCCGCCAGAAGGCGAACGATGTCCTCGACCTCGAGCGCCGCGTGCTCGGCAAGCTGATGGGCGAGAACGAGTCGCGCCTCTCCGCGCTCACGGAGCCGGTCATCATCATCGCGCACGAGCTCACGCCGTCGCAGACGGCGGGCATGGATCGCAAGAAGATCCTCGGCATCGCCACCGACCTCGGCGGCCGCACGAGCCACACCTCGATCGTGGCGCGCGCGATCGAGATTCCCTGCGTCGTCGGCTGCCAGCGCGTGATGCAGCGCGCCGAGGACGGCGACCTCGTGATCGTCGACGGCGACACCGGCGTCGTGGTGGTGCGGCCCGATGAACGCACGCTCGAGGAATACCGCAGCCAGCAGGACCGCTTCTCGCACTACCGCGCGATCCTGCGCGAGACCGCGCGCCTCGAGGCCGTCACCAAGGACGGCACGCGCATCAAGCTGCTCGGCAACATCGAGTTCCCGCACGAGGTCGAGAATGTGCTCGCCAACGGCGGCGACGGCGTCGGCCTCTACCGCACCGAGTTCCTCTACCTGACGAACGACCACGAGCCGAGCGAGGACGAGCAGTACCGCGCGTACCGCCACACGCTCGAACTGCTCGCGGGCCGGCCGTGCACGATCCGCACCCTCGATCTCGGCGCAGACAAGTACACCCAGCAGCGCGCCCACGAGCCCGAGCGCAATCCGTTCCTCGGGCTCCGCTCGATCCGCTACTGCCTCGCCCACCGCGAGATGTTCAAGACGCAGCTGCGCGCGATCCTGCGCGCGAGCGCGCATGGGCCGCTCAAGGTGATGTTCCCGCTCGTCTCCACGGTCATGGAACTTCGGCAGGCGAAGATGATCCTCAACGATGTCTGCGAGGAACTCGAGGAGGAAGGCATCGCCTTCGACCGCGGCATCCAGACCGGAATCATGGTCGAGGTGCCGAGCGCGGCGCTCCTCGCCCGGGCCTTTGCCCAGGAATGTTCGTTCTTTTCGATCGGAACCAACGACCTCATCCAGTACACGCTGGCGGTCGACCGCGGGAACGAGCGGGTGGCGAATCTGTACACCGGGGCCTCCCCGGCCGTCCTTTATCTGGTCAAGCAGGTCGTCCGCGCCGGCCGCCGCGCCAATATCGATGTGTCGCTGTGCGGCGAAATCGCGGGCGAGGCCATCTACACGATGTTGCTGATCGGCCTGGGGTTGCGTACACTCTCGCTTGTCCCGAGTCAGATCCCGCTCATCAAGCGCGTGATCCGGTCCGTCGACATCCACCAGTGCGAAGAGCTGGCCCGCCGGGTCGGTTCCTTCGATTCCGAGCGGCAGGTGCTTACCACTCTCCGCGACGAACTAAGAAAGGTCGACCCCGACTCCTTTGGGGGCTGGATCGCCGAATAAGGCGCTCCGGAACCACCCCACGCGGGCCGAGCCGACCGAAACAACCGAGTTTTTCAGCCCCGAACCTGAGGCCGTTCGCGTTGGCGCGTTGCGCCACCCTGAACAGGATGAACAGACCTCTGGCAAGGCTGGGCGATTCCCGGAGTCCGCGCGATTGCGCGACCGGGAGTCGGAAGGAACATCGCGTGCGCCGCTGCGCGCGCCTCGAGTGAACCGCCTCTGGCGCCCCTGAAGCAAGGGGCGCGAGGTCCGGGCGAGGTGCCTCCAGCAAGCACGCGACGCAAGCGCGCGGATTCCGCGCGTGCCACGCGATGCGTGTGCCTCTGCCACGACCTTGTCGCCGGCGGGCTTGCTCCGAGGGTCTGCGCCCGTCGCGCATCGACCTCCCCCAGCCAGACCAGGATCCTTCAGTGCGGTGCGCTCCGAGGCAACGCCGTGCGTTGACCGTTCCGGGCGTGCTGCGCACACGGCCTCGCACCACTGGCTACGCGCCAGAGAAGCGAACGAGTCATGCAGAACGACAGCATTCAGAACGACAGCAACCCGAATCCCGAGATGGAACACGATGAGACCCGCAACGCGGGCGGCATGCACCCCGCGGAGCACGCGGTCGACATTCCGGTCGATCTCGATCCGATGGACATTCCCGATGCGGACGACGGCGACGCCGGTTCGCGCGTGAGCATCCTCGATGAACTCGCCGACGCGCCCGAGCGCGAGATGAGCGACGAAGAGCGCCAGGCGCTCGAGGCGGAGGCGCAGGAGGCTGCGGCCGAGGCGCAGGAGGCTGCGGCCGACGCCGACGAGGCCGCCGCCGCGTACGCGCGCGCCTCGATGCGCGACTTCGACAAGCCCGTCGAGGAATCCCCCGTCGACGAGGGCGATGGCCCGGTGATGGTCCAGCGCGAGAAGCCCAAGCAGCTCGTGGTGGTGAACGATGTGCCCGGCGACGAGATGCGCATCGCGATCCTCGAGCAGGGCAAGCTCGCCCAGTTCTACGGCGAGCGCGCGAGCAACTCGACGAATGTCGGCTCGATCTACAAGGCGCGCGTCGTCAATGTCGAGCCGGCCATCCAGGCCGCCTTCGTCGACTTCGGCGAGGGCGCGAACGGCTTCCTCCACATCTCCGACCTCCATCCGAAGTACTTCCCCGGCGCCAAGCGCGACGGCGGCGAGCGCACCGAGAAGGTCGGGCGCAAGATCCCGCGCCGCGCGCGGCCGATGATGCAGGACGCGCTCAAGCGCGGCCAGGAGATCATCGTCCAGGTCCTCAAGGAAGGCCTCGGCTCGAAGGGTCCGACGGTCACGAGCTATCTCTCGATCCCGGGGCGCCTCCTCGTGATGATGCCCGACATGGACAATGTCGGCGTCTCCCGCAAGGTCGACGACGAGGAAGGCCGCCGCAAGATGCGGAAGATCCTCGACTCGCTCAACCTGCCCGAAGGCTTCGGCTTCATCCTCCGCACCGCGGGCTTCGACGCCACGCGCAGCGAGCTCGCGCGCGACGCGCAGTACCTCACCCGGCTCTGGCAGGTGATGGAGAAGCGCATGAACGCCGTCGGCGCGCCGTGCCAGCTCTACACCGAGGGCGACATCCTGCTCCGCACGATCCGCGACTCGATCGACGCGTCGGTCGACGGCATCGTGGTCGACAGCGAGCCCGCGTTCCACCGCGCGAAGGCGTTCCTCGAGGTCGTCGCCCCGAAGGCCGCGACCAGGGTCCACTACTACGACCGCCGCATGCCGGTCTTCCACGCGTTCGATGTCGAGCGCCAGGTCGACACGATCCACGCGCGCGAAGTGCCCCTGCCCTCCGGCGGCGCGCTCGTCATCGACCAGGCCGAGGCGCTGGTCGCGATCGATGTGAACTCGGGCCGCTCGCGCAGCGCCCGCGACAGCGAGACGAACGCGTACCAGACCAACCAGGAGGCCGTCGACGAGATCGCGCGCCAGCTGCGCCTGCGCGACCTCGGCGGCGTCGTGATCTGCGACCTGATCGACATGCGCTCGGCGAAGCACCGCCGCGACATCGAGGAGCGCCTCAAGAAGAACCTCTCGCGCGACCGCGCCAAGACGACCGTCTCGCAGATCAGCGAGTTCGGCATCGTCGAGCTCACGCGCCAGCGCATGCGCCCGAGCATCCGCAAGGCGCACTACATCGACTGCCCGCACTGCGCGGGGCACGGCGAGATCCGCATGCCCGACTCGGTCGCGGCCGATGCGATGCGCCGCGTGCAGCTCGTGCTCGACATGGAGAAGGTCTCGCGCATCGAGCTCGTGTGCTCGTCGAAGGTCGCCGCCGTGCTTCTGTCGACGAAGCGCCGCGCGATGGTCGAGCTCGAGGACCTCTTCTCGAAGAAGATCGGCGTGCGCATCAGCGAGGCGATCGCGGTCGACCGCGTCGACATCTACGCCTACGACGACCGCGACGCGGATGTCGAGTTCGACCGCCCGCAGAGGCCGCAGATTCCCGCGCTGGCGAGCCTGCCGACCGAGATCGAGGAAGACGAGGACGAGGTGCAGCAGGGTTCCCGCGGCGAGCAGCGCGGCGAGGGCGGCGGACGCCGCGGCCGGCGCCGCCGTCGCCGGAAGCCCGCGGCTGCCGACGCGACCTCGATCATCCTGTCGGGCGGATTCGACGATCTGCCCGAACTCGACGAGGACGAGCCGAGCATCTCCGAGACGCTCGCGGATTCGCGCGATGACGACGCCGAGGAAGGCGACGAGAGCGAAGGCGAGGGCGCAGATGGCACGCAGGGCGAGGCACGCGAGGATGGCGAGGGTGGACGCCGTGGGCGTCGCCGGCGCCGGCGTGGCCGCGGCCGCGACCGCGAAGGTGGAGATCGCGGTGGCGAGCAAGGCTCGCAGCCGCGCCAGCCTCAGCCGCAGCGCGCGCCGAGGCCTGTCGCTCCCCCGCCGCCGCCGCGCGAGCCGAGCGAGCCGATCCGTGTCCACGCGATCGCCAAGGAGATCGAGCTCACGAGCAAGGAAGTCCTCGCGAAGTGCGCCGAACTCGGCATCGAGGTGAAGGGTCACCAGTCGCAGCTCACCGGCGAGCAAGGCGACGAGATCCGCAAGGCGTACGGCAAGCCGCCGTTCGATGTGCCCGAGCCGACGCCGGAGCCCGAGCCCGCTGCGGATACGCAGGGCGGCGGCGAAGGCGGCGAGCCTGGCGAAGGCGGAAGGCGCAAGCGCCGTCGTCGTCGCCGTCGTGGCGGCCGCGGTCGCGATCGCGACGGTGCGCAGCCCGATGGGGCAGGCGATGGCGGTGATTCGGGTGGCGGCGACGCTGCATCCGAGGACGACGCCCAGGCATTCGACGGTGCGGATCTTGACGCGGGCGACGAGCCCGGCGACGAGAGCGGTTCCGCCGGCGAGGGCGAAGACGCTGGAGACGGCGAGTCGTCGGAGGACGGCGAGTCCGGTGATGGAGGTGGCGGCGAAGGTGGCGGCGAAGGTGGTGGTGAGGGTGGCGGTGAGGGCGGCGGTCGCCGTCGACGCCGACGACGCCGTGGCGGCCGCGGCCGAAACCGCGACCGTGGCGATGGCGAGAACCGAACCGAGAACCGAACCGAGAACCGCCCCGAGAACCGAACCGAGAACCGCACTGAAAGCCGCGGCGAGAACCGCGGCGAAAACCGCAACCAGAATCGCGACGGGAATCGCGATCGAAACCGCGATCAGAGCCGCGGCGACAACCGCAACCAGAACCGCGACCGAAACCGCGAAGGAAACCGTGACGGAAACCGCGGCGAGGGCAATCGCCGGAGCGAAGCGCCTGCGCCAAGTCCCGCGCCCGCGCCCGCGCCGGCCCCTGCACCCGCTCCGCGTCCGCGCTCGCTGTACGGCGGCCGCGTGCGCAAGCTGTCGCCGGGCGAGATGCCAAAGGGCGGCGGTGACGAGTGATCCGGCGTTGAACGCGCGCCCAAGTTCCGATTCCAAGCCCGGCTGAACCGAATCATGCAACGCAGACGCGTCTTCATCCTCGGCTCCACCGGCTCGATCGGCACGAGCGCGCTCGATGTGGTGCGCGACTTCGCGCGGCGCACGGGCGAGGCTCGCGGCATCCAGTTCGAGATCGTGGGCCTCGCGGCCGCGAGGAACGGCGATCTTCTGTCCGCACAGGCGCGCGAGTTTTCGGCGCAGTGCGTCGCCGTCGTCGACGACGGCGCGTCGCTCGACCTCCCCTCGGGCACGCGCGTCTTCCGCGGCCGCGACGCGGCATGCGACATGCTCGCGGCCTGCGCGCGACGCGGAGACCTCGTCCTCGCGGCGATGGTCGGCGCCGCCGGCATCCGCCCGACGCTCGTCGCGATCGAGCAAGGCTGCGACATCGCGCTCGCGAACAAGGAGACGCTCGTCGCCGCAGGCGCCGTCGTCATGCCGGCGGTCGCGCGCGCGGGCATCCGGCTCGTCCCCGTCGACAGCGAGCACAACGCGCTCTTCCAGTGCCTCAAGGCCTCGACCTCGATGGACGAGGTCCGCCGCGTGGTGCTCACCGCATCGGGCGGCCCCTTCCGCTCGAGGACGCGCGAGGAGATGGCGGTCGCGACCGTCGACGACGCCCTGGCGCATCCGACCTGGCGCATGGGCCCGAAGGTGACGATCGACAGCGCGTCGCTCATGAACAAGGCGCTCGAGCTCGTCGAGGCCCATTGGCTCTTCGGGCTCGGCAGCGACCGCATCGATGCGATCATCCACCCCCAGTCGATCGTGCATGGATTCGTCGAGTACCTCGACGGCAGCGTGCTCGCGCAGCTCTCGCCGCCCGACATGCGCACGCCGATCCAGCAGGCCATGTGCGACCCGGAGCGGTTCGACGGCCCGTCGCGCAAGCTCGACTTCTCCGCGCTCAGGTCGCTCGACTTCCAGCCCGTCGACCTGCAGCGGTTCCCCGCCATCCAGCTTGCCCACCGCGTGATCGGCGCGGGCGGCTCGAGCGGCGCCGTGTTCAACGCCGCAAACGAAGTGGCGGTCGCGGCATTCCTCGACCGCAGGATCGGGTTCCTCGAGATCGCCGAGCTCGTCCGCGACGCGCTCGACGCGATGCCCGTGACGGCGGTCGGCTCACTCGACGATGTGCTTCGCGCCGATGGAGAGGCGCGGGCGCGCACCGAGGCGATGGTGCGCGCGTAGCATCCCGCCGTTCCGTCCGTCCCTTCCAGCCACCCTCGCCGCGCCCCGCTTCCAACCGAAAGACCTGCCTTGAGCGCTGTTTCCGGATTCATCCTCATCCTGCTCGGCTTCGGGTTCCTGATCTTCATCCATGAACTCGGGCACTTCCTCGCCGCGAAGTGGGCGCGCATCCGCGCCGACGGCTTTGCGATCGGCATGGGGCCATGCCTCGTCAGCTACCGCCGCGGCGTGGGACTCGTGCCCGGCTCCGCCGATGCGGTCGTGCTTCGCAAGCATGGACGCCGGCCGATCGAGATGCGCGACTCCGAGATGGCCGCGCTCGGCCTCGGCGAAACCGAGTATTCGCTGCGCGTCCTCCCGATCGGCGGCTATGTGCGCATGCTTGGCCAGGAAGACGGCAACCCGGCCGCCGTGAGCGACGACGCGCGCAGCTTCACGAAGGCGCCGATCTTCAGGCGCGCGGTCGTGATCCTCGCGGGAATCGTCGCAAACCTCGCGCTCGCGATCGTCCTCTTCCTCATCGCCTTCCTCGTCGGCGTGCGCTTCCCCGCCCCGACGATCGGCGCGATCGGCGCGAATTCGCCCGCCGCGCGCGCGACCTCGCTCGACGAAGGCGTGCCGAACGGACTCCGCGCGGGCGACCGGGTCGTCTCGATCGATGGAGACGAGACGCAGACCTTCCTCGACCTTCGTCTCGCAGCCGCCATGGCGAAGCCCGACACGGCGCTCGAGGTGACCGTCGCCCGCGGCGACGCCACGCACCGCTTCAGCGTGACGCCCGAGCGTGACCGGAACATCGGCCTTCTCTCGATCGGCGTCGATACGGCGCGCAGCGCCACCGTCACCGATGTGCGCGCGTCCCGCGAGCAGGTCGCCGAGGCGATCAAGGAGTCCGATGCCGAACTCGCGAACGCGGGCGTCGGGCCCGGAGCGACCGCGATCCGCGTCAACGGCGCGCCGGTCGGCAGCTTCGCCGATCTCGAGCAGGCCGCGCGCACTTCCGGCGGCAGGCCGATGACGGTCGTGTGGCAGCGCCCCGCGACGAAGGACTCGCCCGCCGTCGAGTTCGAGACCACCGTCGCGCTGCAGCCGCTCTTCGACCGACTCGTCACTCCCCCGGTCGACGGACGCGCCGCGGCCGAGGAGTTCGGCCTCGCCGGATTCGCGCCGCTTCCCAAGGTGGCAGAGATCGACAGGGCCAGCATGAACCGCGATGTGCTGAAGCCGGGCGATGTGTTCCTCCGCGTCGGCTCCCTGCAAGGGCCGCGCGAATCGGAACTGCGCCGGACCCTCAACGCCTCGCCGAACTCCACGATCCCGGCCCTCGTGCTGCGCGAAGGCAAGGAAGTCGCGGTTTCCGTGCGCACCGATGCCGATGGCCGCGCGGGCGTCTACCTCGGCTACGCACTCGAACTTCCGCGCCTGGCCAACAGCATCGCAGAGGTCGTCACGAATCCATCGGCTGAGGCGGCCACGCCGGCAGCGACCCGCGCCACGCCCGCAGCGGCCCGCGCCACGCCCGCAGCGGCCCGCGCCACGCCCGCAGCCGCCCTCAAGTCCATGCCGCTCGGCTGGATCGAGACCATCGAAGGCCAGCCGATCGCCGACTTCTTCGCGTTGCGCGCCGCGCTCGCCGCCGCCGCCAACACGCACGCGGGCGACGCGCCGCTCGCGCTCCGGGTCACCATGCGCGATCCATCGCCCGACGCGGCGCCTACCGAGATGCAGATGACGCTCGGCGCGGAGGATCTCGCAGCGCTGCGCAGCCTCGGATACGCCTTCCCGCTCTCGAGCGCGATCTTCGATCCGAACTTCACCGTGCTCTCGGCCAACGGCAATCCGCTCAAGGCGATCGCGATGGGCTTCCGCCAGACGCTGCTCATGGTCGAGCAGGTGTTCCTCACGCTCGACCGTGTCGGCCGCGGTTCGGTCGGAGTCGAGCAGCTGCAGGGCCCGGTCGGCATCCTGCACACCGGCACGCAGGTCGCGGACGAGGGCTTCATGTATGTCCTGTTCTTCCTCGCGCTCATCAGCGTGAATCTCGGGGTCGTCAACGCGCTTCCGATTCCGATCGCGGACGGCGGGCTGTTCATGTTCCTGATGTACGAGAAGATCCGCGGCAAGCCGCCGTCGATCGGATTCCAGAACGCGGCGGCCCTCGCCGGAATCGCGCTGGTCGCCGGCATCTTCCTGCTGACTTTCTACAACGATCTCATGCGGCTCTTCGCCTGAGTCCATCGACCTGCGAATCGGGACGCGGCGCGCGCGCGAACGGCTGCACATGAGCGATCACCCAGTCTCCATCGTCACCGGCGCCGGCAGCGGCATCGGCGCGGCCTGTGCCCGCATGCTCGCGGCGCGCGGCCACGCCGTCGTCCTCGTCGGCCGCACCGAGTCGAAGCTCGACGCCGTGCGCGCGACCCTCGCCGAGCCGACCCGCCACCTCGTCATGGCGGCCGACATCGCCGACAGCGGCCTTGCGCAGGAAGTCGTCGACAAGACGATCGAGGCGTTCGGCCGACTCGACACGCTCGTCCTCGCCGCAGGCGTCGCGCCGCTCGCGCCGATCGACCGGACGACCGAAGAGATCCTCGAGGAGGCCTTCTTCATCAACACCTTCGGCCCGGCGAACCTCATCGTCCGCGCGTGGCCGCAGTTCAAGAAGCAGCGCTCGGGCCGAGTCGCGATCGTGTCGACGATCGGCACGAGCGATCCGTTCCCCGGCTTCTTCGCCTACGCGGCGAGCAAGTCCGCGGTCGACAGCTTCGCGCGCTCGATCAAGGCCGAAGGCAAGGCGATCGGCGTGAAGGGTTTCGCGATCAATCCAGGCGCGGTCGAGACACCGCTCCTGCGCAAGAACTTCCCCGAGAGCGTGATTCCGCGGGCACGCGCGATGACGCCCGAGCATGTCGCGGAGATCGTCGTCGCGTGTGCGTGCGGCGAGCGCGACGAGGACAACGGCAAGGCGATCGCGGTGGTGGCCTGAGCGAGGCTTAAGCGCTCGCCGCTGCGGCGGCTCGCTTTGGTGTTGCGCACGGTGTTGGAAGGCTTGACGATCGGATGCGCTCGGCTCTATCTGACGGAGCCGAGGTCTTGCTGCGGAGCCGAGGTCTTGCTGCGGAGCCGAGGTCTTGCTGCGGAGCCGAGGTCTTGCTGCGGAGCCTAGGTCTTGCTGCGGAGCCTAGGTCTTGCGGCGGACAGCGCGATCCATGTCGCGCTTGTCCTCGCGCTTCGCGATGTCCTGGCGCTTGTCGTGCTGCTTCTTGCCAAGACCGATGCCGATCAGCAGCTTCGCGCGGCCCTTCACCCAGTAGATCTTGAGCGGCACGAGCGTCGCGCCCTTCGCCTTCGCCTCGGTCGCGAACTTCACGATCTCGCGCGCATGCGCGAGCAGGCGCCGCTGCCGAATCGGATCATGCTGCCGGCTCGCGCCTGCAGGCGGATACTCGGCGATCGTGACATTCATCAGCGTGAGCTGCGGTGGCTCGATCTGCGCGAGCACCCAGCCTTCGCCGAGACTCGCCTGTCCTTGACGGAGGCTCTTGACCTCGGTGCCCACAAGCTTGAGCCCGCACTCGAGCGTGTCGCTGATGGCGTAGTCGAACCGAGACTTGCGATTCTCGATCACCGGCTCGCGTGCCTCGCCTCCGTCAGACTGATGCTTCTTGCGATCGCCCATGCGTGTGTGGTGCGTTGGAAACGCAACCCGAAGTTCCGCAGGGTAGCGCGTCACCAACGCTCGGACTTCAAGCGGGTTCGAGGTCACAGTTCTCGGACGATTTGACAGGCCCAAGGTCCGAAGAAGCCGCGATATCGCCTCATCTATGGGCTCTGCTGCACCCGAATCGGCCAATCCCTGCAAGATTACATCGAGTCACTGCGACCTGTTTGCGGGACAACGCTTGCGTGGCGCATCGCCACCTCAGCGCTTTCCCCGGCTGGGTTGCAGCCAATGTGTTCGGCGAATCTGAGAGGTACAAGATGCGCGTCTCGAGAAAGATGGCTTTGCCAAAGGCTCTCGCTGTTGCGTGTGCGATGGTGGTTCCACCGATCGCCTTCGCCACGGATATCGAACGCGCCACTGCGGGTCAGATCCCGAGCCCGATCTCCGCGCGCGTCGACTTCCTCGCCGCGAACCCGGGCGCAGGCATCTACGACGACGAGCCCGTCCGCGGCGGACGCGTCTCCCGCGTCTACGGCGCCGCCTTCTCGAACGGCGTCAACCCCGTCGACAGCGCGGAGCGCTTCCTCGCCGACCACGCCGACCTCCTC
>Ga0209972_10003811_pt1 | contig 11672 bp, 9 predicted proteins | sample NOAtaG_7_FD_187302 | JGI IMG/M metagenome (GOLD analysis project Ga0209972, IMG submission 187302) | Freshwater lake microbial communities from Lake Erie, under a cyanobacterial bloom - NOAA_Erie_Diel1S_2200h metaG (SPAdes) (version 2) | ecosystem: Environmental > Aquatic > Freshwater > Lake ...
ATTTATACCAAAGGTTTGAATTTAAGAATTGGCTTAATGAAATTAAAGAAGGTAGCCCTCAGGTAATTTCATCAAGTAAAAGTGATGAAGAAAAATCATCCATTCAATCACCAAGTCATTTTATTTCTAAAATTAAATACGACACAATATTTGAAGAAACTTTATTACATGCATGGCTAGAAAAAATTGAAGAAAAAAAATATGTTTGTGTCGACACGGAAACAAACTCTCTCGACCCAATGCAAGCAAAAATTGTAGGTATATCTATGGCAGTGACTCCAGGGGAAGCAGCCTACATTCCTTTAGCACATGATTATCCTGGAGCTCCTCAACAGTTATCACTTAATACTACATTAAATTTATTGAAGCCCATTTTAGAGGATGAAAAGATTAAGAAAATTGGACAAAACATAAAGTATGATGCGCATGTTTTTTTAAACCACGGTATATGTCTTAAAGGAATTAAGCACGATACGATGCTACAAAGCTATGTGACAGAAAGTCATCAAAGTCATGGTATGGATAATCTAAGCTTAAGGCATCTCGGACATACTTGTGTGAGTTACGAGGAGGTTGCTGGCAAAGGTGTGAATCAACTTAGGTTTAATGAGGTCGATATTGATGTGGCATCTCATTATTCATCTGAAGATGCTGATATTACTTTGCAATTAAATCAATTTTTTAATCCTGTAATTGAAAATGATGCATCACTAAAATTCATTTATGAAAGTATTGAAATGCCCATCGCAGAAGTACTTTTAAAGATTGAAAGAAATGGTGTGCTTATAGATGATAAAAAATTAAATGAGCAAAGCCATGAAATTGGCAAAAAAATTCTGCTACTTGAAGAGGAGGCTTACCAATTAGCGGGACAACCTTTCAACCTTGCATCACCTAAACAATTACAAGATATTTTATTTAACAAATTAGGTATTAAGTCTTTAAAAAAAACACCTTCAGGAGCTCCGTCTACTGACGAAGACGTCTTGCAAGAATTAGCTCTTGACTATCCTCTACCTAAACTTCTGCTTGAACATCGTAGTCTGTCTAAGCTCAAATCAACTTACACAGATAAATTACCAAAAATGATTAATCCTAACACTGGACGCATTCATACCAGCTACAACCAAGCAGTGGCAATTACAGGACGCCTTGCAAGTTCAGATCCTAATTTGCAAAATATCCCGATCAGAACATTAGAAGGTAGAAAAATAAGAGAAGCATTTATTGCAAACAAAGGATCATCAATTTTATCTGCAGACTATTCTCAAATCGAATTGAGAATTATGGCTCACTTATCTCAAGACAAAAGATTACTTGATGCATTTAAGAATAATGAAGATATACATAAATCTACGGCAGCTGAAATCTTTGGGTGTGAGCTGAATAGCGTTTCTAATGAACAAAGACGTTATGCCAAAGTTATTAATTTTGGATTGATCTATGGAATGAGTGTTTTTGGTTTATCGAAATCACTCAGCATTGAGCGTAGCGCCGCCGCAAATTATATAGAAACTTATTTTGCCCGATATCCTGGCGTTAAAAAATACATGGAAAATGCAAAATTATTTGCTAAAGATAAAGGTTATGTAGAAACATTTTTTGGAAGGAGATTATGGATTCCAGAAATTAATGGTTCGAATGGTATTAGAAGATCTGCAGCAGAGAGAGCTGCGATTAATGCGCCTATGCAAGGCACTGCAGCTGACCTCATAAAATTAGCAATGATCGCTGTTGATCAATGGCTATGTCAAAATATGCACTTAAAAACAAGAATGATTATGCAAGTACATGATGAACTTGTGTTTGAAGTACCCCAAAATGAAATTGAAATATTACAAAAAGAATTACCTCGCTTAATGGAGGGTGTTGCAAAACTAGATATTCCTCTTATCGTTGATATTGGTGTTGGACTGAACTGGGATGCGGCACATTAAAATGGAATTCGGCGCTTTAATTATTGGCGATGAAATTTTATCTGGCAAAAGACAAGATAAACATTTCGAATTTTTACAAAAAACATTAAAAAAATATGAGCTTTCATTATCTTGGGTGAAATATATTCAAGATGATTCGAAAAGTATTATTCAATCTATCAAAGAGTCAACAAACTCCAAGACTATTGTTTTCTCGTTTGGCGGCATTGGTGCAACACCAGATGACTTCACACGTCAAGCTGCAGCAGAAGCTTTTGATCTTCAATTAATCAGAAATAATGAAGCTGTCAAACTCATTGAAGAACATTTTGGTGATGAAGCTTATCCAAAAAGAGTTTTGATGGCAGATATTCCAGATAGTGCATTATTAATTCCAAATGAAATTAATAAAATACCTGGATTTAAAATCAATCATCATCATTTTTTGCCAGGGTTTCCAGAAATGGCATGGCTAATGGTTGAATGGGTTCTCAATACACATTATCAAGGATTATTAAATCAAAATGATTTTGCCGAAGCTTCGATTTGGATTAATGATGTGAGTGAGAGTAAATTAATTGATTTGATGAATGAAATTGTAAAAAAATATCCAGAAATTAAACTTTTTAGTCTGCCAAAATTAAACCCTGTAAAAAGTATCGAGCTTGGCGTTAAAGGCTCATCAAAATTAGTTAATAAAGCTATATTGGAAATACAAGAAAAAATAGCCAATTTGGGCTATGAATGGCATAAGTAATTTAAAGTCTTCACTTTTATAAAAAGCCATTTGCCTATAAAATAGGCAACTTCCCCTAAGTAAATATAAAAGACAGTGCAAATAGGCTCCATTTCCATTAAAAATAATCTCGTCGTCGCCCCCATGGCTGGCGTCACAGACCGTCCTTTCCGTCAACTTTGTAAAAAGTTTGGCGCTGGCATGGCGGTAAGTGAGATGGTGACATCAAACTCACTTTTATACGGTAGTCAAAAAACACTTCGTCGCGCAAATCACGAAGGTGAAGTAGATCCAATCTCAGTTCAAATTGCTGGTGCTGACCCAAAAATGATGGCTGATGCAGCTCAATTTAATGTGGATCATGGTGCTCAAATTATCGATATTAATATGGGATGTCCTGCAAAAAAAATATGTAACGTCATGGCAGGATCAGCACTTCTCAAAGATGAGCCGCTTGTACAAAAAATATTATCTTCCGTGGTTAAATCTGTAGATGTTCCTGTCACATTAAAAATAAGAACTGGTTGGGATACTAAAAATCGTAATGCGATAGAAATTGCAAAAATTGCCGAAGACATTGGCATTAAAGCATTAGCCATTCATGGCAGAACAAGAGCTTGTTTGTATATGGGTGATGCTGAGTATGACACCATCGCCGAAGTAAAACAGTCAGTCAAAATTCCCGTTATTGCGAATGGTGATATTACTTCACCAGAAAAAGCTAAATTTGTTTTGGACTACACAGGTGTAGATGGGGTAATGATCGGAAGAGCTGCCCAAGGTAAACCTTGGATTTTTAGAGAAATTGATCACTATCTTAAAACAGGAAAGCATTTAGATAATCCATCTACTAATGAAATCAAAAATATTACGATTGCTCATGTGAAAGAGCTTTATGATTTTTATGGTGAAAACGCAGGATTAAAAATTGCAAGAAAACATATCTCTTGGTACACAAAAGGATTAAAAAATTCTGCAAATTTTAGACACCATATGAATACAATTGAAACAATCGATGCACAAATTAAAACGATCGAAGATTATTTTAATTTTCTTTCAATCGAATCGCCATATATAAAGTACGAAGAAGAAATGTTGGTAACTTAATGGAAAAGAAAACAGATATTCCAGATTGTGTAAACGAATCTTTAGATCAATACTTCAAAGACTTGGACGGCGAGCATCCAACGAATGTTTACGATATGGTCATTGGTATAGTAGAGAAGCCTCTATTAACTTATATTATGGGCATTTCAAAAGGTAATCAGAGTAAAGCTGCAGAAATTCTTGGTCTTAATAGGAACACACTCAGAAAAAAATTAAAACAACATAAGATTGATATCTAGTCATGATTAAAATAAAAAGAGCTCTTATAAGCGTATCAGACAAAAAAGGCATTATCGATTTCGCTAAGACGCTCATTAAGTTTAATGTTGAAATTTTATCTACTGGAGGTACGGCAAAATTATTGTCTGACAATAATATTCCTGTCATCGAGGTCAGTGATTATACAGGTTTCCCTGAAATGCTTGATGGGAGAGTAAAAACACTTCATCCAAAGATACATGGCGGCATCCTCGGAAAAAGAGATGACGAAAAACATCTACAAACGATGAATAAATCTAATATTCCTTTAATTGATTTGGTGGTCGTGAACTTGTACCCATTCGAAGCAACCATATCCAAAGAAAATTGTCCGCTTTCTGAAGCTATTGAAAATATAGATATCGGTGGTCCAGCAATGATTAGATCGTCAGCTAAAAATTATAATGGTGTAGCTGTAGTCACTGATGCCTCGGATTATAAAATGATTGAAGATGCCTTAAAGCAAAATGATGGCGCACTTAATCTAGAATGCAGATTTAATTTGGCTAAAAAAGCTTTTGAACATACTGCGAAGTATGATTCAGCCATTTCAAATTATCTTAATGGTTTAGATACAAATAAAAGTGTAACTTACCCCAATAAACTTAATCTCGTATTTAACAAAAAAATGGAATTACGTTACGGCGAGAATCCGCATCAAAGTGCATCTTTCTATGTTGATGAAATAGCTAATAAAGGTTCGTTGGCAAGCTTTAAACAATTACAGGGTAAAGAACTTTCATACAACAACTTAAATGATGCAGATACAGCATGGGAATGTGTTAAAAGCTTTAAGCTTCCTTCTTGCGTCATCGTAAAACATGCCAATCCATGCGGAGTAGGATCCTCTAAAAACTTATTGGACGCTTATAAAAAAGCATTTCTAACTGATCCAACTTCTGCATTTGGCGGCATTATTGCTTGCAACACATCTATAGATATAAATACTGCATCTCAAATTATTACACAATTTGTAGAAGTTGTAATTGCTCCATCTTACGATCTTGAGTCACTAAAAGTATTTGAATCAAAACCAAATATCAGATTGTTAGAAGTTACATTAGATAACAACTTTAATGCTTTTGAATTAAAAAAAGTTGGTGGTGGTTTATTAGTTCAGTCGCCCGATAATTTTAATATCGATATGGATCATTGCAAAGTAGTTTCGAAACTCAAACCTAATCAGGAGCAAATGGACGACATGCTTTTTGCATGGCGCGTTGCTAAATATGTCAAATCAAATGCGATTGTATTTTGTAAAAATAATCAAACATTAGGAATCGGTGCAGGCCAAATGAGCAGAGTAGACAGCACCAAAATTGCATCGATCAAAGCTCATAATGCAAATCTTGACCTAACAAATTCAGTCGTCGCTTCAGACGCATTCTTTCCTTTTAGAGATGGTATTGATGTGCTGGCCGCGGCTGGGGCAAAATGCGTCATTCAACCTGGCGGAAGTCTTAGAGATGAAGAAGTCGTCTCTGCTGCCGACGAATTAGGTCTCGTCATGTTATTTACTGGATATCGTCACTTTAGGCATTAATTTATGAAAGTTCTAGTCATTGGAAGTGGCGGCAGAGAACATGCAATGGCATGGAAACTTTCTCAAAGTAATAAAGTAAATTCTGTTTTTGTTGCGCCAGGTAATGGGGGAACTCACCTCAATCCAAAATTCAAAAATATTGATCTGATTGATATTAATCGTCTTGCAGATTTTGCAATTGAAGAAAAAATTGACTTGACTATCATTGGCCCAGAACTACCTCTTTCTAGAGGTATTGTTGATTTATTTCGATCTAAACATTTAAATATTTTTGGGCCCACTCAAAAAGCTGCTCAACTTGAAAGCTCTAAAGATTTTGCTAAAGATTTCATGTATAGACACAAAATCCCTACTGCAAAATATAAAACATTTAAAATGCCTGATGAAGCCCATAGCTATGTTGATAAGGAAGGTGCGCCTATTGTAATTAAGGCAGATGGATTAGCTTCAGGAAAAGGTGTCATCGTCGCTATGACTTTAAAAGAAGCTCATGATGCAATCGACTTTATGCTTGTAGATAATAGATTTGGTGATGCTGGAGCCAAGGTTATTATTGAAGAATTTCTTGAAGGTGAAGAAGCTAGCTTTATGGTCATCTGTGATGGTAAAACAATTTTGCCACTTGCAACAAGCCAAGATCATAAAAGGCTTCTAGATCAAGATATGGGGCCTAACACCGGCGGTATGGGGGCATATTCACCCGCGCCTATAGTTACTGATGAAATTTACTCTAAAGTTATGAAAGAAATTATCTACCCGACCATCCATGGTATGGCTAATGATGGTATTCCTTTTACTGGATTTCTCTACGCAGGATTAATGATTACCAAAAAAGGTGAAGTAAAAACATTGGAATACAATTGTCGAATGGGAGATCCTGAAACTCAACCCATTCTGATGAGGCTTAAAAGTGATTTTTTTGAAATACTTTACAAATCATCAACTGGACATCTTGACTCAACAGAAATTGAATGGGATAAAAGAACAGCACTAGCTGTCGTTTTAGCTTCAGCAGGCTACCCTGAAACTCCAGAATTAAATGAAGAAATTCATATTGAAGACCGTATCATTTCTGATACTTATATTTTTCATGCAGGCACAATGTTTAAAGATAATAAACTTCTCACTTCTGGAGGTAGGGTATTGGCTGTTACAGCGCTTGGTTATTCTGTCAAAGAAGCTCAATCAAAAGCTTATGAGGCTATCAATACTGTCAAATTTAATGGAGCGCAATATCGAAAAGATATAGGTTTCAGAGCGTTAGATAATAATTAAATTGACTCATCAAAACTTAATCCAGTATTTAAGTTGTTTTTGTAGACTGGGACAATGAATCCTGTATCAAGGAAAATAAAATGATTAATTCAAATGTAGTTTATGAGTACTTTAACAACCTTCAAATAAAGATTGTTGAAACACTTCAGCTTGTTGATGGAAAAAATTTTATTAATGATTCATGGCAACGAAAAGAAGGTGGAGGCGGCACTTCTTGCATTTTAGAAAATGGCAATGTATTTGAAAGGGCAGGCGTTGGATTTTCTCATGTTTTGGGTGATAAGCTGCCACGCTCAGCAAGCGTTGCTCATCCAGAAGCAGCAAATAGAAAGTGGGAAGCTATGGGTCTTTCTCTTGTCTTGCATCCTAAAAATCCTTACGCTCCTACAGTGCATATGAATGTAAGATTTTTTATTGCAAAAAAAGAAAGTCTTGAGGATATTTGGTGGTTTGGAGGTGGTATGGATTTAACTCCTTATTATGGCTTTGACGAAGATGCCATTCATTTTCACCAAACACTTAAAACTATGCTTGATCATTACGACAAAAAACTGTACTCGAAATTTAAAAAAAATTGTGATGAATACTTTTACCTAAAACACCGTAACGAGCCTAGAGGTATTGGAGGTATTTTTTACGATGACTTTAATCAATTAGGTTTTGATAAATCTTTTAATTTAAATAAATCTGTAGGAGATGTTTTTTTAAATGCATACCTACCTATTCTTCAAAAAAGAAAAGATACTTATTACACAGAAAAAGAAAGAAGCTTTCAACTTTATCGACGTGGTCGTTATGTGGAATTTAATTTAATATTCGATCGCGGCACTTTATTTGGTTTGCAATCTAATGGCCGCACTGAATCAATTTTAATGTCGATGCCGCCGATGGCTCAATGGAAATATGATTGGAAACCAGAATCAGGCAGCAAAGAAGAAAAGTTATATACATATTTTTTAACAAATAAAGATTGGTTAGGTCATGAATAATCTATTTGCAAAAATTTTTAGAAAAAAACATATAAATCATAAACATCCAGCTCATCTAAAAAAATGTTTAAGTGCACTAGATTTAACACTACTTGGTATTGGCTGTATTATTGGTACAGGTATATTTGTCTTAACCGGCATAGCTGCTGCAAATCAAGCTGGTCCCGCAGTTATTTTGTCTTTCATAATTTCAGGTTTTGCATGTGCTTTTGCGGCTTTAGCCTATGCAGAATTATCTTCATCGATTGGAGGTTGTGGAAGTGCATATGGCTATAGTTATGTTGCATTTGGTGAATTTTTTGCATGGATTATTGGTTGGATTCTTTTAATGGAATATGGAATGTCTATTGCTGCAGTGGCAAATGGATGGTCTGGATATTTTAATAATGCACTTACAGCCATGGGTATCGGTCTTCCAGAATCATTATCAAAAGCCCCTTCATTAGGGGGTATGGTTAATCTTCCAGCAATGGTCATTATATTAATAATCATGTCTTTGCTAATCATAGGGGCAAAGCAAAGCGCCAAATTTAATGCAGCAATGGTTTTTATTAAACTTTTAACCATCACACTATTTATTTCGGTCGCTATTTTTAATGTGAACCCATCCAATTGGCATCCATTTATGCCTTATGGATGGTTTTCAACATTACCTAATGGGAAAACTGTTGGCATTCTGGCAGGTGCTTCATTAGTATTTTTTGCGTATGTTGGTTTCGATGCAGTATCTACTGCTGCTGAAGAGGCGATCAATCCTCAAAGAGATCTGCCTAGAGGTATTATTGGTTCACTTGCTTTTTGCACAATGATATACATCATCGTATCCTTATTACTTACTGGCGTTGTTCCATACCAAGAACTTAATGTGTCTTCTCCTGTAGCTTATGCGCTTCAAAAAATAGGTTTTCAAGGAGCTTCTGCAGTTGTAGCTACTGGAGTTATTACAGGACTTACAACTGTAATGCTTGTGCTTTATTACGCCCTAACAAGAATTATTTTTGCAATGAGTAGGGATGGGTTATTGCCTCATACTTTAAGTGAAGTCAATAAAACTACTAATACGCCTATAAGAGTTATTGTTTTTTGTGGCCTCATTATTTCATTAATTGCGGGCTTTATACCACTTGGCGCTCTAGCTGAAATTGTAAATATTGGAACGTTAGCTGCTTTTGTGATTGTTTCATTGGGAGTAATTTTTATAAGAAAACTTCATAAAAATAATAAAGCGACTTTTAAAAATAAATGGCACCCACTTATTCCTGTTCTAGGAATTTTTTCATGCGGTGCTTTAATGTTTTTCTTACCGCTTGAAACTTGGAGAAGATTTTTAATTTGGGTGTTGGTTGGTATTGTTTTCTATTTTGTTTACTCAATTAAACATAGCCATCTAAATAAAAAACCGGCCTAGGCCGGTTTTTTATTTTTTTACTTCATTAAAGAGAAAGAACCCATTGAACGATCGTTTTAATATCTTCTTCTTTAACTTGTGGGTGAGGTGGCATTGGAACTGGGCCCCAAACGCCGCTACCACCCGCTTTTACTTTAGCTACTAATTTCGCTTCAGCGCCTTTGTCTCCTTTATACTTAGCTGCAACATCCTTATAAGATGGTCCAACCACTTTTTTTTCAACGCCATGACATGCTAAACATCCGCTTTTTTGAGCAAGTGCTTCAGCAGCTTTAGCATCTGCAGCTTGAGCTTGATTTGCGACGAACGCACCAACCATTGCAATACTTAAAATTACTGATTTCATATTATTTCCGCCCTTAAATTGATTTTGCGCTTGTTATGATACTCCTAAACTTATTTAAATTAAAAGTAATTTAAATAAAATTAACCAATTAATATTCTTGAACCAAATACTCAGCTATCAGGCTATGGGATTGATTCGGATAGACCATTACGCTGTTCTCAAGGGCATTAACGCTTTCAACACAAATCATTTTTTTCCATTCATGTTCAGTGCCCATATCAACCATAGTTTTAACTTTTTTGTCCCAGGGTGTCCAGATAACTGTTGATTCACTATTTTGTTTTTGTATAGTAATTTTTCGATTATAGCCTTCATCATGGATCACACATGTATCTCTTGTATTTAAATAAACTCTATCAAACTCAGCATCAAATTTAATTTGATCTTCTTGAGTAAATTTTTTATATTCTCTAACTTTGTCTGAATAGATTTTATTTTCTAACCCAGTCACCTTAATATTTTCTATATCGCTTACTTCAAAATAAGTGTGATATCCCTCACCAATCAAAAAAGGCTGTTCAGAAAGATTTGTTGTTTTGAGATCTAGGTGAATTGAATTGCCAATTATGATAGAGAGTTCTAAATTAAATTGATATGAAAGCTGTCTATTCACTTCAGGGGTTGGAAGCATCACTAATGTAAGTTTGGTAGCCCCATTTTCTAAGTCAATAATTTCATTAATGCGCCATGGAATGACTCTAGCAAATCCATGCGGGCAAAAACTTCCATCGGTAGGATGTGCCCCAAACCAAGGCCAACATATAGGTACGCCACCTCGAATGGATCTTCCATGCAAATACCTCGCGTTACTTGAGAGCCACAATACTTCATTTATTTCATTGTGCGGCTTCCACTGCATGACATGAGCTCCCTGCAGGGCAATTTTTGCTGAAGCTAGCTCATTATTAATTGTGATAAATTTTAATCCAATTTCATTTTGCGTAATCTTGTAGCTTTGAGCAGCTGATATATTTTTCTCGCCTATCATTTTAAAAATTAAATTTTCTCTAACTTTGAAATATCTCGAATAGCCCCTCTATCTGCACTTGTCGTCATTAATGCATAAGCTTTTAGTGATTGAGATACTTTTCGTATTCTTGGTTTAGGTTTCCATGCATTTTTACCTTTAGCATTCATTTTAATTTTTCTTTGAGTAAGTGTCGTATCATCAATTTTTAAATTAATTGTTCTATTTGGAATATCGATTTCAATTTGATCATTTTCTTCAATCAATGCAATCTCTCCCTGTTCTGCAGCCTCAGGTGACACATGTCCAATACTTAATCCTGATGTTCCTCCAGAAAATCTGCCATCAGTTAGAAGCGCACAAACCTTACCAAGATCTTTTGATTTTAAATAAGTCGTGGGATAAAGCATTTCTTGCATGCCAGGGCCACCTCTTGGTCCTTCATATATGATTACAACAATATCGCCGGCAACAATCTTGTCTCCTAAAATAGCCTCAACAGCTTCGTCTTGAGATTCAAAAACCCGCGCGCGTCCATTAAATTTCAATATACTTTCATCAACCCCCGCTGTTTTAACGATGCAACCATTACGTGCAATGTTTCCAAAAAGTACTGCGAGACCACCATCTTGGCTGTATGCATTTTCTTTGTTACGAATACATCCAAAAGATCTGTCGTCATCTAAAGTTGGGTAAAGCATACTCTGACTGAATGCTATCGTTGTAGGTATTCCTCCTGGCGCAGCTCGATAAAAGTTTTTTACTTCCTCATCTTTAGCTGTGACAATATCCCAATGATCTATTGCTTCACCCAAATTTTTGGAGTGTACTGTCGAAACATCTCTATGAATTAATGATGCGCGATCAAGCTCGCCTAAAATTCCCATCACACCGCCCGCTCTATGAACATCTTCCATATGGAATTTAGCCGTAGCAGGGGCTACTTTTGCTAAGCAAGGTACTTTTCTTGAAATGCGATCTATATCCTTCATCGTGAAATTTACTTTTGCTTCGTTGGCGGCAGCCAGTAAATGAAGCACAGTGTTTGTAGAGCCTCCCATAGAAACATCTAAGCTCATTGCATTTTCAAAAGCTTTAAAATTTGCAATATTTCTAGGTAAGACACT
>Ga0209972_10003812_pt1 | contig 11670 bp, 4 predicted proteins | sample NOAtaG_7_FD_187302 | JGI IMG/M metagenome (GOLD analysis project Ga0209972, IMG submission 187302) | Freshwater lake microbial communities from Lake Erie, under a cyanobacterial bloom - NOAA_Erie_Diel1S_2200h metaG (SPAdes) (version 2) | ecosystem: Environmental > Aquatic > Freshwater > Lake ...
CTGACGGACTACGTGGAGGCGGGCGGGCGGGTCTTCGTCACGGGGTTCGGCTCCGTCGGCTACTCCGACACTGGGCTCGTCACGTTCCTCGGGGGCACGTCGGGCTCGGGCTACACCGGGGCACCGCGGGCGATCCTTGCGGAGGACAACAGTCTGACCGCCGGCGTCGTGGACCTCCTCGGCGTCACGCCGACCGCGTACGAGTTCCAGTACGAAGGGCTGCTCGGCCTCCGCAGCGACACCGTCGCGGTCGTGTCGGGGGATCCTGGCTTCGGTGGGCCGGCCGCGCAGTGGAGCCTCCGCACGATCGGGGCCGGCGAGATCGCGTTCGTCGCGAACGGCTCCGGCGCTTCCTCGCCGGTCTCGTGGACGGCGTCCGGGACCGGCTCCGCTGGCGCGTACAACGGCGCGCTGCGCAACTTCGTCGCTGCGGCGGATGCGTCGGCGGGCGACCCCGGCGCGCCCCGCGTGCGTCTCGTCGGGAGCTTCTCGGCGACCGAGGGTTCGAGCGTCGAGCTCGAGGCCGAGATCGTCGACGAAGAGGGCGATGACTTCACGTTCTCGTGGGACCTCGACGGCGACGGCACCTACGGAGAGTCCAGCGGCGAGACGACGGTGACCGTCGCGCTCGGCGACGGCGAGGGGTCGCTGACCATCGGCTGCCAGGCGGTCGATGCGCTCGGCAACACCACGGAGCGCACCCGCCGCCTGCGGATCGAGAACGTGGCGCCCGACATCGTCTCCGAGCCGCCGAGCGTCGCGAGCATCGCGGAGAACGTGCAGTACCGGATCGTCGCGGAGGACCCTGCCGGCGAGGCCGACACGCTGACGTACGAGCTCGTTCGCGGTCCGAGCTCGGCGAGCATGGTCGGCTCGGTGTTTCGCTTCGTGCCGACCGAGGGCGACGTCACGCCGGTGGGCGATGGCGTGGTCTGTGAGGTCGCGGTGAGCGACGAGGATGGGGGGCGGACCACACAGGTTTGGACGATGGAGGTCCGCAACAACTACGCGCCGCAGGACCTCGTGATCGAGTACCCGCGCGGCGACGTGGGTCTCTACGACCGGACGCCCCGGCTCGCGGTGCGCGACGGAAGCGACATCGACGGCGACGCCCTGACGTACTTCTTCGAGCTCGATGTGGTGGAGACGTTCGACTCCCCGTCGCTGGTGCGCTCGGGGCCGGTCGAGGAACAGCCGGGTTTCACGACGTTCCAGATCACCGAGCCCCTCGACGACGGACGCTACTTCTGGCGCGCGTGGCTGACCGACGGTGAGGCCGAGACCGAGCCGCAGACGGCGAGCTTCACCGTGCTCGCCGAGATGGGTGAGGTGGCCGCAGATGCGGGCTCCGATGCCTCGCTGCCCGACGCGGGCACCGTCACGCCGCCCACCGACCGGGGCTGCGCCTGCCGGGCCGGCGGCGGGGGAGGGGGAGGGGGAGGGGGCGCGATGCTGCTCGTGACCGCGTTGCTCGGTCTGCTCGCGCACCGCCGCCGCTGACGCGCGAGGAACCGATGGGCACCCGGAAGAAGAGCGAACGAGCGGGCTCCGGTGCGACGCCGGCTCGGCCCGTTGGCGAGCGAGCGAAGCCCCGTGCCGTGGGTGCTCCGCGCGCGGCGGCGGCACAGCGAGCGAAGAAGGCCGCAGCGCCCCGGAGCTCGGTGCGGCCGAACGGTCGAGAGGCCGAGGGGCCGGCCGAGCCGGTGCCGCACGGCGCGATCCGGGTGCGGCGCATGCACCGGCGTGACCTCAACCAGGCATGGGACTTCTTGAAGCTCGTCTTTCGCGACGTGAACCGCGAGACGGTCGAGTACCAGCGCCCCAAGAGCAAGCAGCGCTTTCTCGAGAGCTACGACGACGAGGGGGTCGAGCAGCTGATCTTCGAGACCGAGGGGGAGATCGTCGGCTATGCGGAGTGCGCGTTCGAGCCGACCGGCTCGGACAACTGGATCAACCCGCGCTACTTCGAGAGCCGGGACATCCGCCCGCTCTACGTCGAGGAGCTCGCGAGCCACCCCGACTACCAGGGGCGCGGGGTCGGTTCGTTCATGCTCGAGCAGCTCGAGCACCTCGCGCGGGTCCGCGGCTGCACGCACCTCGTGCTCGAGGTCGCAGAGAACAACCGACGCGCGCTCGGCTTCTACAAGAAGCGCTCGTTCTACCGCCTCGACGCCGCGGTGTTCATGGCGAAGCGGGTCGAGAGCGAGCCCGAACTCTTGCCGCCGCGGCCGCTGAAGGAGCTCAGGCCGCACGCGCTGGCGCCCGAACTCGAAGACCCCGAGACCTGAGGGCGCCGCTCCACGGGCCTCCGAGGCCGCATCCCCCCCGCGGTCGACGCTCCCTCGGAGGCGGGCCCCGCAGCGGACGCGACCGCGAAGAAAAAACATCGGGGCGGCGGGATTCGAACCCACGACCCCCAGACCCCCAGTCTGGTGCGCTAACCAGGCTGCGCTACGCCCCGAGAGGAACTCGGTACCGATGTCGACCCAGGCGGTCGAAAGAAGGCCCGGACCATACCCGCGTTTGCGGTCTCGGCAAGCGATTTCCACCGGTGCCACGCTCCACTCGCTGGACGCGCTGCGCGCGCGCCCTATGCCGGACCGGTGAGCGCGCTCGGCGTCTTCCATCCGGCGACCCAAGCATGGGTGACGCGCTCGTTCGCGGCGCCGACGCCCGCGCAGGAGAAGGCGTGGCCGCTGATCGCGGGCGGTCGCTCCACGCTGCTCCTCGCGCCGACCGGTTCGGGCAAGACGCTCGCGGCCTTCCTCAGCGCGATCGACCGGCTCGCCTTCTCGCCCGAGCCGGAGCGGGGGGCGCGCTGCCGGGTGCTCTACGTCTCGCCGCTGAAGGCGCTCGCGGTGGACGTGGAGCGGAACCTGCGCGCGCCGCTCGTCGGGGTCGCGCGCGAGGCCGAGCGGCTCGGCACGCCGGCCCGAACGGTCACCATCGGCCTTCGCACCGGGGACACGCCGGCGGCCGAGCGGGCGCGTCTGTCGCGCCATCCACCGGACATCCTCATCACCACGCCGGAGTCGCTGTATCTGCTGCTCACCAGCGAGGCGCGCTCGATCCTGCGCTCGGTCGAGACGGTCATCGTGGACGAGATCCACGCGCTCTTGCCCAGCAAGCGGGGGGCGCACCTCTTCGTCTCGCTCGAGCGGCTCGAGGGGATGCGGGCCGGGCAGCTGCCGCTGCAGCGCATCGGGCTCTCGGCCACGCAGAAGACCCTCGACGACGTCTCGCGCCTCCTCGGTGGAATGGCGCGTCAGGTCGAGGCCGAGCGGGTGCGCTTCGTGCCCCGACCGGTCGCGGTGGCGGATGCGCGCGCGAAGAAGAACGTCGAGCTCTCCATCGAGGTCCCGGTCGAGGACATGGCGCAGCTCGCCGCCGAGCGGGCTGCAGACGGAACGGACCGCGGCGGGGCGAATTCGATCTGGCCGAGCATCCATCCGCGCCTCGTCGAGCTGATCCGGCAGCACCGCTCGACGATGGTCTTCGTGAACAGCCGGCGTCTCGCCGAGCGCCTCGCGGCGGCCCTCAACGAGACCGCGGGCGAGGAGATCGCGCGCGCGCACCACGGCTCGGTCGCCCGCGAAGAGCGCCAGGTGATCGAGGAGCGGCTGAAGGCCGGCACGCTCCCCTGCATCGTCGCGACGAGCTCGCTCGAGCTCGGTCTCGACCTCGGCGCGGTCGACCTCGTGGTCCAGGTCGAGGCGCCGCCGAGCGTGGCCTCGGGCCTGCAGCGGGTCGGCCGCGCGAGCCACCACGTCGGCGGCGTCCCGAAGGGGACGCTCTTTCCCAAGCACCGCGCCGACCTGCTCGCGAGCGCGGCGGTCGCGCGCCGCATGAAGGACGGCGAGCTCGAGCACCAGCGCTACCCGCGCTGTCCGCTCGACGTGCTCGCGCAGCAGATCGTCGCGATCGTCTCGGTGGAGGGCGACAAGGGGGTCGATGCGCTCTTCGACGAGCTGCGCGGCGCGGCGCCCTTCAGCGAGCTCGGCCGCGCCAGCTTCGAGGCCGTGCTCGACATGCTCTCCGGGCGCTATCCCGCCGAGGAATTCGCCGAGCTGCGCCCGCGCATCACCTGGGACCGGCTCGGAGGCCGGCTGCTCGCCCGGCGCGGCGCCAAGCGCCTCGCGGTGGTGAACGCCGGCACGATCCCCGACCGTGGGCTCTACGGCGTGTTCCTCGACACGGGCGGCGAGCGCGAGGGCAAGGCGAGCCGCCGGGTCGGCGAACTCGACGAGGAGATGGTGTTCGAGGCACGCGAAGGGGACGTGTTCCTCCTCGGCGCGAGCAGCTGGCGCATCACCAGCATCACGCACGACCGCGTGCTCGTGCAGCCGGCCCCGGGGCAGCCGGGCAAGATGCCGTTCTGGCACGGCGATCGGGCCGGCCGTAGCCCCGAACTCGGCGAGGCGATCGGCGCGCTCGCCCGTCGCATCGCCGGCACGCGCCAGGACGAGGAGGCCGAGGCGCTGCTTCGCGAGGGACACGATCTCGACGAGCGCGCGGCCAAGAACCTCGTGCGCTTCGTGCGCGATCAGGCCGAGGCGGGCGCGGTGCCGACCGATCGGCTCTTCGTCGTCGAGCGCTTCCGCGACGAGGTCGGCGATCACCGGGTGTGTCTCCTCTCTCCGCTCGGCTCGCGCATCCTCGCGCCGCTCGCGACTGCGCTCTCGTCTCGCATCAAGGAAGAGCTCGGCGTCGAGCCGGACGCCGTGTGGTCCGACGACGGCATCGTGCTGCGGTTTCCCGAGACCGATCGTCCCCCCGACGTGCTCGCGCTGCTGCCGAAGTCGGACGAGGTCGAGGAACTCCTCGTTCGCTCCGTGGCCGACACCGCGCTCTTCGCGTCCCGCTTTCGCGAGTGCGCGGGCCGCGCCCTGCTTCTGCCGCGGCGGATGCCGGGCAAGCGCTCGCCGCTGTGGGTGCAACGCAAGCGCGCGGCGGATCTCCTCGCGGTCGCGGCGCGGTACCCGCAGTTCCCCATCCTGCTCGAGACCTACCGCGAGTGCCTCAACGACGTCTTCGACGTGCCGGCGCTGGTACGAACGCTGGCCGCGATCGAGTCGGGAGGACTGCGCACGGTGCAGCTCGACGCCGAGCGCCCTTCTCCGTTCAGCGCGTCGCTGCTGTTCTCGTACGTCGGCACGTTCATCTACGACCAGGACGCGCCGCTGGCCGAGCGGCGGGCCGCCGCGCTGGCCATCGACACGCGTCTGCTCGCCGAGCTGCTCGGGCAGGTCGAGCTCGGCGAGCTCCTCGACGTCGACGCGGTCGAGCGCACCGAGGCGGGGCTGCAGCGGACCGAGCGGAAGGCTCCCTGCGATCCTGACGCGGTGCACGATCTGCTGCTCGTCCTCGGTGACCTCGACGACGCCGAGCTTGCCGCGCGGGTGCAGCCGGGGCCGCTCGCGGCCGTCGTCGCCGGACTCGTGCAGTCGCGGCGCGTGGTGCGCGCCCGCATCGGGAGCGCGGAGCGGCTCTTCGCTGCCGAGGACGCGGGCCGCTACCGCGATGCCCTCGGCATGCCGCCGCCGCCCGGGCTGCCGAGCGTGTTCCTCGAGCCGAGCGAGGCGCCGCTCGTCTCGCTCGTCGGGCGCTGGGCGCGCACGCATGCGCCGTTTCGTCCGGGCACGCTGGCGCAGCGCTGGGGGCTGGGCGCGGCCGAGGTCGAGCGTGCCCTCGCCGCGCTCGAGCAGCGGGGCCGGGTCGTGCGCGGTGCGCTGCGGCCCATCTCGGCCGGTGGCGGACACGCTGACGAGGCCTGCGACGTGGAGGTCCTCCGCCAGCTGAAGCGGCGGTCGCTGGCGGCGCTGCGGCAGGAGATCGAGCCGGTGTCGAGCGAGGCGTACGCACGCTTCCTCGTCGACATGCACGAGCTCGATCGGACTGGTCGCTTCTTGCCGACCGAGGGCGCGCTGCTCGCCGCGATCGATCGGCTCGAGGGCTACCCCATCGCGCTCGACGTGCTGGAGCGAGACGTGCTGCCCGCACGCGTGCCGCGCTTCGTCAGGAGCGATCTCGACGCGCTGCTCGCGAGCGGATTTCTCAAGTACCGCGCGCTCGGCGCGGAGAAGGTCGTGCTCTACGCGACCGAGCGCGAGCCGCTGCTCGCGCCACTGCCTGGCCGGGCCGAGGGCGAGCACGAGGATCGCATCCGCGCGGTGCTCGCGGCCCGCGGGGCGCTCTTCTTTCCCGAGCTCGTGAGGCAGACCGGCGGCTTTCCCCCGGACGTGCTCGCGGCGCTGCACCGCATGCTCTTCGCGGGCGAGGTGGCGGGCGACACGCTCACGCCGCTCCGCTCGCTGCTCGCCATGGGGCAGGCCGAGCCCCGGGGCCGGACGGCGCCGCGCGGACGGCTCGTCCTGCCCGGCAGCGAGGGGCGCTGGTCGCTGGTCGCGCAGGGCGAGCCGCGCCCGAGCGAGACCGAGCGCCGCGCGGCGCTCGCGCAGGTGCTGCTCCACCGCTACGGCGTGCTGCTCCGCGAGGCGCCCGAGGCCGAGGGCATCGCGGGGGGCTTCGGCGCGGTCTACGAGGTGCTGCGGGCCATGGAGGAGGCAGGGCGCGCGCGCCGCGGCTGGTTCGTGCATGGCCTCGGCGCGACGCAGTTCGCGCTGCCCGGCTCGGAGGAGCGTCTGCGCGCGTTCCGCGAGCCTGCGCCCGATGCTGCGCCGCTCGTCCTCGCGGCGACCGACCCCGCCTCGCCGTGGGGGGCGCTCTTGCCGTGGCCCGAGACCCGAACCCCTGCGCGTCCCCAACGCGCGCGCGGGGCGCAGATCGTGGTCCGGGCGGGCGTGCCGCTCGCCTGGCTCGGCCGGACCGAGCGCAGCCTGCTCACCTTCGGGACAGGGCAGGGCACCGACCTCGAGGCGGTCGCGCTCGCGCTCGCCCAGCTCGTGCTCGGGGGACGGCGCCGCGCGCTGCTCGTGGCGCAGATCGATGGCGAGGTCGCGGAGCGTAGCCCGCTCGGCGCTGCCCTCCTCCGTCGAGGCTTCAAGGCGACCTCGCGGGGCCTCCTGTTGCGGCGCCGCGGCGCAGCGGCCGAGCCCAGCGAGGACGAATTCGAGGGGGTCGACGCGTGAGGCTGCGCCCGTCGGGGTGCTCGAAGCGCGCTCGGGCGGATCGACGTGGCGGGCTACAGCGCGTCGATCACCCGCGCGAGCTTCGCGCGCACCTCGGAGGCGAGGATCTTCAACTCCGGAGCATCGTGGCCGGCCATCGCGCGCTCGGGATCGACCGCCACGACCTTCGTGGTCTCGGGGTCGAGTTCGTAGACGAGCACGTTGCACGGCAGCATGAGGCCCGCCGCGAGATCGGCGCCGAGCGCGCGGTGCGCGAAGGGCGGGTTGCATGCGCCGAGGATCTGGTAGCGGCGAAAGTCGACGCCGAGCTTCGCCTTGAGCGTCTCCTTCATGTCGATGCGGGTCAGGATGCCGAAGCCCTCCGCCTTCAGGGCGTCGGGGACGCGTCCCAGCACGGTCTCGAAGGGTTCGTTCACGATCGTCTCGATGCCCAGTTGGTCCATGTCGTGCTCCTCGCGCGCCTGGTTCGTTCGACCGTCTGCGCACGGTCGAACGGCCACGCTGCGTGAGGCGTCAGAGCCACGCACCCAGCAGAACGATTCGACCGGTGACGCGCCCTCAACGGCGCCGGCGCAGACCGAGCGTGAGGCCGACGAGGCTGACGAGGGCCAGGAACATTCCCTCACTGCGAGCGGCGGCGGCGCGGCAGGCGCAGCTCCGGCTCCCGGGGCTGACCGCGCTGCCTGCATCGCGGGCCACCGCCGCATCGAGCGCCGCACCCGCGTCGTGGCCCGCGTCGGCCGTACCGCCCGCGTCGCGGGGTACGTCGGGCGGGTCTTGGCAGGCGCCGTCCCCGTCGCAGGCGAGGGCGCACTCGTTGTCGGGATCGGCGCCGCTCGCGATGGGCGCGCAGGTGCCATCGACCGAGCCGTCGCACGCCTCGCAGGCGCCGTCGCAGGCTGCTTCGCAGCACACTCCGTCGACGCAGAAGCCGCTCGCGCAGGGCAGCGCCTCCGAGCACGCGGCGCCGTCCGAGAGCAGCGCCATGCAGAGGCCGCTCGATGCGCAGAACTGACCGGCGGGGCAGCTGGCGCTCGTGCACGGCGCCGCGCACATCATCGCGTCCGCGCAGGTGCCCGTCGGGCAGCGGGTCGCAGGCGGCGTCACGCAGCTGCCTGCGGCGTCGCAGGACCCCGCGCCGGTGACGCGCCCCGCCGCGCAACGGGGCGCTCCGCAGGTCTCGCCGACGGCGCGCGGAGACCAGTCCGTCGCGTCGCGCGCCGGGTCGCAGACGAGGCATGGGTAGGCGACGTGACCGACCCCCGCACCGACACAGGCTCCGCCGATGAAGCAGCCGCTGGTCATCTCGTAGGAGCAGGCTCGGCTCGCTTCGTCGCACGAATCGAGGGTGCAGCTCTCGCCGTCGTCGCAGGTGTTCCCGCTCCCGCGGCAGGTCGCGGTACCGCCGGTGCACCGGTCGACCTCGGTGCAGAAGAGGCCGTCGTCGCAGGGGGTCGCAGCGGGAGCCGGGGGGTTCGCGCAGGCGCCGGCGATGCAGAGGTCGCTCGAGCACTCCACGCCGTCCTCGCAGGACCGGCAGGCGCCGCCGCCCACGCCGCAAGCCGTCCCCGTCGTGCCGCCCCGGCACGCGGTCCCGTCCCAGCACCCGGTGCAGCAGTTGCCGCCGCGGCAGATGCCGGAGCCCCGCGGCGTGGTGCACACCGCGCCCTCATCGAGGCCGTCGCAGGGGCCGCTCACGCCGCCTCCGCCGAGCACGAACGAGATCTCGTTCATGATCAGCTCGATCATGTCGGTCGTCCCGTCCCCGTCGGCGTCGCCGCGTCCGTCGTCGAAGAGAAAGCCGTTGAAGATGGTGCGGTCGAAGTTCCCGACGACGATCGAGGCCTGGCCCCGCTCCGGAACGTCGGTGAAGCCGGCGACCGCGTAGGCGGGCTCGATCGGCGTGAGGAAGAACCCATTCGTGCCCCAGTAGTCCGAGACACTCTCGAACGGCATCGAGACACGCTCGGGGGCGTCGAAGATCGGCGAGTCCTGCCAGCGATAGAAGGGCAGCGTGTCGTGTTCGCCGTCGATCGTGGCGCCGAGCAGATCGGGCAGCCGCGTCAGGGACGAGCGGTTCCACGAGGTGAAGAGGAGGGCGCCGCCCCGCTCGACGTAGCTCACGAGCGCGCTCTCCCAGCCGTCGAGGGGCTCCGAGGAGGGCATGTCCATCACGACCACGTCGGGCGGAGTGGCCTCGAGCGGGCGCACGATGTCCTCGCCTTGCGCCACGACGTCGCAGGTGAGGCGGAGCCGCCGGCACGCCTCGACCGCGAAGCCGTTGTTTCCCCCGTCGTAGACGAGGGCGGTCTGGGCATGCGCCGAGACGGGGAGCGAGATCAGGGCAGCGACGGCGACACCGAGGGACACGGACCAGCGCATGGGCCGAGGGTGCCATGGGCTTCGGTCGAGTGAAACACCGTCGCACGCTGCGCTCGTGTCGAAGGGCGTGCCCCGGTTTCCGGCGCCGGGGATCCACTGGCGCCCGAAGACCGAGGGCGACTCACCCGAGGCCCGAGCACACGTTCGCGACGCAAGTCAGGTCCATGTCTGCGCAGCAGTCGCTCGTGTCACGGCACGACTCGCCCTCCATCGAGCACTCGACGACGTCGGGGGGCACGCAGCTCGGACCCGAGCCGCTGTCCCGGCAGAAGCCGCTGCAGCACTCGCCCGAGACGGCGCACGAGCGGCCGTCCGCGCGGCACGGCTCAGGGGCCCAGAACGCGGCCATGTTCTCGTGGGTGACGTCTTGCTGGGGGATCCAGTACGCGGCCGCGCTGGGGTCGGTGCCCGGCGTCGGGGTCGAGTCGATCGCGGCGACCCAGAGCTGTCGTCGCTCGGTGCCGCGCGTGCCCACGTATTGGTTGCCGTACTCGCGGGTGGAGAAGAACGCGAGCCAGAAGTAGCCGCCCTCGTCGAAGGGCGAGAACGTGGGGTAGTAGCTGTTGGCCGCGCCTCCGTTCAACGCGGCGAGCTCGTACACCGTCGCGCCGTCGCGACTCACCATCCGGATCGCCGCGTCGCGCCGGATGCTCGGACCGACCGCCACGTCCTCGAACGCGCGGCTGAAGAGGCCGAGCTGGTAGGCGATGAAGCCGGAGTTCGGCGACCAGCTCGGTCGCGCGACCACGAGCGGAGCGCCCGTCACGAGGGGGCGGGGCGCGCCGAACGCATCGCCGGGCAGCGCATCGAAGATCGACAGATCGCCGCGCCGGTAGTCCACCGCCCACGTGCCGTCGGTGTTGCTCACGTACGCGACCGCGGTTCCGTCGGGCGACCACGCCGGGTTCGCTGCGCCCGAGGCCGGCAGGCCGGCGCCACCCGCGGGCAGCCCCGCGCCGGTGTTGCCGTCGAAGAGGAAGAGCTCGTTGGCGCGGTTGCCGATGAGCCGCGACGAGTCGGGGTTGAAGGTCGCCGTCAGAAAGCGCGTCGTGCCCGGCGCGAACACCGTCGGCGCCGGGTCACCGCTCAGATCCACCGTCAGGTCGAAGACGACACCGGTGTCGCCGCCGTCCCACATCTCGGCGGCCATGCGCCGGCCATCCTGCGAAACCGTGTGGCAGGCGACGCAGCGGCGCCCATCGCTCGGGCGGGCGGGCGGGCTCGGCATGAACATCTCGAGGCCCGAGCCGTCGCCCGAGATCCGCACGATGCGTCCGCCGCCGAGGTCCCAGTAGTAGATGGCCCCGCGGATCGTGGCGTCGGCGAAGCGGATCGTCCGCGGCGTCCCGGCGATCGCCGTGCCGCTCGCCGCCTCCCAGCGGTCCACCGCCACGGTGAAGGGCTCGTCCGGGGCCGACTCGGCGATGGCGCGCCACGCGGCCGGCTCGACGGTCCAGTGGTGCCCGTAGCCCGAGGTCGAGAGCAGGTACGCGTGCACGCTCACCCCGGGCCCTTCGACCCGGACGCGGACGAGATCGCTGCCTTCGACGTCCCCGTCCCACTGCACGTCGATGGGGCGGATGTTCTCGGGCATCACCGCACCATCGAGCGGGTAGAGCAGCGGCAGGCGGCGCGCGGGGTCGTCCACCGGCGCGGTGAAGCGACTTGCGGCGTCGCTCGGCACGCCGTCGCCGAGGATCGTGCGCTCGATCTCGACCGTGACGGTGGTGTTCGTGGTCAGGCCGGCGGCCTCGACCTCCACGCGCGCGGTGCCGGCGCGGACGCCGCTCGCGGTGTACTCGCCGGTCGCCCGCACGATGCTGCCGAGCACCGCGTCGTCGGTCGTCCAGAAGCCCGGCTCGAGCTCGCGGCTGCTGCCGTCCGAGTAGGTGCCCACCACGGCGAAATCGAGCGTGCTGCTGCCGGCGCCGACGACGATGCTCGGAGCCGCGGGGGCGATCGCGATCGAGACGAGGCTGCCGACGGGGCTGTCCATGCGCGTGGCATCGCTCGTCCCGGCGTCGCGCTCGACCGTGGGCACGCACGCGCCATCGGTGCAGGTCTGATCGGCGGGGCACTCGCGGCTCGAGGTGCAGCGCCTGCGCGGCGTGCCGCCACAGTCGCAGCCGAGGGCGAGGGAGGAGAAGAGGGCCAGGGCGACGAGCCAGCGCATGGGCCGAGGATACATGGCGCGCGCCCG
>Ga0209972_10003819_pt1 | contig 11654 bp, 6 predicted proteins | sample NOAtaG_7_FD_187302 | JGI IMG/M metagenome (GOLD analysis project Ga0209972, IMG submission 187302) | Freshwater lake microbial communities from Lake Erie, under a cyanobacterial bloom - NOAA_Erie_Diel1S_2200h metaG (SPAdes) (version 2) | ecosystem: Environmental > Aquatic > Freshwater > Lake ...
CGCGGATGGATGTCGATGCCGGTCTCGCGGTGGGCGTACTCGGACATCATGCGCGGAAGCAGCGGAACGCCGAGAAGGTCGAGGGCGTGCGCGAAGCGATGGACGAAGAGCGCGCGTACGCCCGGATAGCAGACGACGACCTCGAGCTCGCTCTGGGCAGCAGGATCGCCTTCGAACGCCGCGCGGATGTCGAGCGAAAGGCGCGCCGCGATCGAGGGTATCTGCGTGAGAAAGCCCTGCAGCCGCGATCCCGCGTCGTGCACGCCCTGACAGGCGAGCGCGGCGCGGATCAGCTCGCCGAAGTCATGCGCGATCTGCGTCGAGAGGGCGTCGCCGCCCGTGCCGGCGGGGCGCAGCGCCGGAAACACCAACGCCCGGAGCGACTCGATCGCCGCGATCATCTGCCGCTCGGACGGCGGCGTGACGGTCGAGACCTGCTCGGCGAGCGCCGAGAGGTGCCGGATGCTGTCGTCCTTCGGTCGATTGTCCACGGGGCGCAAGATACACGGCTAGGTTCAAAAAGACCTCCGCCGCGCACGGCGGGACTTCCGTGCGCGGCGGGGCCGTGATTCGGAATGGCCCGGGGCGAATGCCTCGGGGATCAATCGCTACGAGGCATCAGGACCCGGATCCGCCGCCGTTGCCGCCGCCGCCGTTGCCGCGACCGCCGCCGTTGCCGCGACCACCGCCGTTGCCGCGACCACCGCCGTTGCCGCGACCACCGCCGCCTTCGCCACCGCCGCCTTCGCCACCGCCTTCGCCGTTGCGCATGCGGCCGAACTGCTCGCGCATGTACTCGCGAACGCCCTCGCGCTCATCGTCGTCGATCTGGCCGTTCTTGTTCTTGTCGACGGCATCCATGAAGGCCTTGCGCTGATCCTCCGGAAGTCGGTCCAGCATGCCCTGCATGCCGCCTTGTCCGGCGCCGCGGCCGCCGTCCTGACCGCGTCCGCGCGGGAGCTTCTCGAACTGCTCAGGCGTCAACAGCGCCTTCAGCCGCTCCTGGTACCGCTCGCCGACGCCAGAACGCTCGTCGAATGCCTTCCGCACCGGATCGTCGGCCTCGTCGCCGCCCATCGGGCCGCCCGCCGCGAAATTGCGCGCCATGCCGGAGATGCCCTGCGACATCATGGAGACGAAGCGCTCGCCGTCGCGGACGATGCGCTCGGGATCCTCGCTGCGGCTGAGGACCTTGATGCGCTCGTTGATCGGGGCGATCTCGTTGCGGTACAGCGCGAGCAGTTCGGTGATCGACTGGACGACGCCCGCATCGAGACCTTCGATCTTGAGCGCCTCCTCGAACATGCGGTCCGTCTGGGTCGGCCGATACACCCGCTCCCAGCCGGCGGTCAGCACGGCCTTGTCGAGTTGCCGTGCCCAATCGCTCTCGCCGAGCGCGGCCACCATGACCGAGCGGAACTCGTCGTTCACGTCGCGGACGACGGCACGCAGATCGGCCTGCTGCTTGAAGATGCGCGTGGCGGCGTCGACGTCGCCCTCCTGGATGGCCTTGAAGAGGCGCGGGAGCGACTCCTCGATGTAGGTGTTGCGGGCGCGCAGGGCGCTGTCGAGCCGGCCCTCGTACTCGTCGAACATGGGCTCGATCTTCGAGAACTGGTCGGGCGGCAGACGAAGCTCGTCGACGACGAGGAAGAGGTTCACGTTCTCGCCGGAGATCCGGCCGCGCGGCAGCGTCTTCTCGCGCGTCAGGAAGCGCTCGAACGCCGGCCACTGGGCGACCTGATCGTCATCGAGGACGGCCTTGAGTCCGGCCGTGAAGCTGTCGCGCAACTGCGCCTTGCGGCCTTGCCACGACTCGAGCTTCGAGAGCATCTCGCCCATCGCGGCCTTCATCTCGGCGTCGAGGCCGGAGTTCTGGGCCTCGGTGGCGAACTGCTCGGCGGCCTTCTGCATGCGCTCGCGGAAGAAGGCTCGGCGCGCCTCCTCGTCCATCGGGCCGTTCGCGGCCTCCGCGTCGCGGACTTCCTGCTGGATCTTCTCCATCGTCTCGCGCATCTGCTGCTGCCGCTCCGGCGACGCAAAGCTGCGCATGAGGTTCCGGCCCATCTCGGCCATCGAGGTCATGATGCCTTCCGCCTCGGGCTGGAAGGTCGACTCGTACTCGACGAAGAGGGTCTCGAGCACGACGCCCTGATCCTCGGTCAACTTGAGCTGGCGCACGAAGATCGGGATGTCGCGGCGCTGGAAGTCGGCCTCGAGCGCCTCGCGCACGTCCTGCATGCCGCGGCCCATGCCGCCACCCATCATGCGGCCCATGCCGCCGCCGCCGAAGCCGCGGCCACCGCCGCGCTGGGCACCATCGCCGCGCTGACGACCTTCGCCCTGACCGCCGGCGGGCGGCTCGTTCTGGGCAAGGACGATCGACTCGCTCGCGACGAGCGTCGCCGCTGCGAGGATGGCGGACTGAAGCGTGACCCGACCGAAGGAACGGAAGCTTTGCATGTGGACTCCGTAGGGAAGACTCGACTGGCCCGGCCGATGCGCTCATGCGCCATCGCGCTCAACCTGGCTGGAACGGCGCCGGCGCGAAGGCCACGCACCACCGATCCGAAGCAGAACCGACGGGAACGCTACCCGACATTGACGGCGCGAAGCCGAACTGCAGGCACCTATCCCGGAACCGGCTCCACGGCTTGGACGAACCAAGCCGTGGAACCGGGTCATGGAGAACGGCGAACTGGCCGACGTATGGCAGGAATCGGTGCAAATCGGGCCGAAAGCCCGCTTCAGCGCCACCCGCGGCCGACGACTGGGCTGGAGGCGAGGACTGTAAGGTCCGAATAACGAAAACCGGGCCGGATTTGCTCCCACACGGTCGCTCCGGACCCATGCCAAGCCGACACAACAGGTGGATCCAAGCGCTCGAGCCCACGGCGGAGTCGACCCGTCGCCCTGTCTGCCGGTCTCGAGGCTGCCAGCTCGAGCTTCTTCGCCGCGATGTCCGTGAACGACCCGAACCATTCCGAAGCCGCCGGACGGGACGGGCTCCCGATCCGGGTGCTCCTCTTCGAGCGCGACTCCCATGCGTGCACGGCGATGCTGCGCGCACTGCGGGAGACCTCGCTCTCGGCAAAGCGCGTCGGGAGCGCGGCCGACATCATCGACGCACTCCGCGACGGCGTTCCCACGGTCGTCGTGGCGGATCTCTTCGGCGACGACCGGCTCTTCGACGACCTGCGCGCAGGTCTTCTGGCGGCGCGAGCGCAGAGCGCGCTGATTGCCCTCAGCGGCACGCTCTCGGCGCAACGCGCCGTGCGTTGGATGCGTTCGGGCGCGGACGACGTGCTGGTGAAGCCGATCGACCCGCTTGAGCTGCGCGCCGCCGTGACGCGGGCGGCCGAGCGGCTGGCGATGCGCATGCGGAACCGCCCGCGCGGCGGCGAACAGGCCGCGGATCCGATCACGCGCATCATCGGCAGCGATCCGAGGCTGCAGCGCGCGCTCGAGATGGCGCGCGCGGCGAGCCGCGTGCGTTCGACGACGCTCATCCAGGGCGAGACGGGAACCGGCAAGAGCACGCTTGCGCGCGCAATCCACGAGTCGAGCGCACGGGCCGGCAAGCCCTTCGTCGAAGTGGCGTGCGGCTCGATTCCCGAGGCGCTTCTCGAGAGCGAGCTCTTCGGCCACGTGAAGGGCGCCTTCACCGGCGCGGTCGCGGACAAGAAGGGGCGATTCCTCGCTGCGCACGGCGGCACGATCTTCCTCGACGAGATCAACACCGCCACGAACGCGATGCAGGTGAAGCTCTTGCGCGTGCTGCAGGAGCGCGCCTTCGAGCCAGTCGGCGGCGACGAGACGATCGAGGTCGACGTGCGCGTGATCGTGGCGTCGAACCAGCCGCTCGAGCGGCTCGTCGAGGAAGGGCGCTTCACGCCCGACCTCTTCTACCGCGTGCACGTGCTGCCGATCGACATGCCGCCGCTGCGCGAGCGCACGACCGATCTCGATCGGCTCGCGATGCACTTCCTCGCGATGAAGTCGGCGGAAATCGACCGAACGATCCTGGGCTTTTCGACCGACGCGATGGCCGCGATGCGCGCGCACACGTGGCCCGGCAACGTGCGCGAGCTCGAGAACGCGGTCGAGCGTGCGACGGTGCTCTGCGAAGGCGCATGGATCGAGGCGGAGCATCTGCCGACGCGCGTACTGGCGGCGGCGCGCGGGCAAACCGACCCGCGTCACGGGCAGCCACATGCGCTACCGATGCAGTCGCCTCGCCCGGAAGGCCAGCGTGCCGCGGGTGACAGCGCGCGGAGCCTGTCGGACGCGATGCGCGACCCCGAGCGCACGGCGCTGCTTGCGGCGCTCGAGCATCACGGCTGGAACCGCTCGAAGGCCGCCAAGGCGCTCGGCATCGACCGCACGACGCTCTACCGGAAGATGCGCGACCTCGGCCTCGGCCGCTACCGCGACGCCGGGTGAGGCGGGCAGTGGCGGACGCACGCATGGCCTCTTGCACGAGTCCCTCAGGACCCGGCTGATACACTCGTTCCGATGAACGACGTGGAGTCGACATGCGAGACGGCGCTGCGGCGGATCGCGGACGTGCACGCCGAGCTTGGCTATCCGCGCGAGGTGGTGGCGCTCTGGGCCCTCCCGCGCAACGACGCCGTCGACCTCTGGCGTCTGGCGCGCGACTCGGGCGCACGACGCGTGCTTGAAGTCGGTTCATTCGTCGGCACGAGCGCGCTCCTCATGGCGCACGCGCTTCCCGACGCGACGATCCATTCGGTCGATCCCAATCTCGCGCTCGACATCGAGTTCAACGCCATGGGTGCGAAGGGCGATGCCGCCGATCTGTCGCGGCGCACGCTCGAGATCGCACGGCTTGCCACGCAACGGCTTGGTTTCGCGGGCCGCGTGCACTTCCACGAGGGCGGCTTCGCGGTCGGAGAGAGCTTTGCGCTGGCCGATGCGCCGGTGCCGGTCATCGGGCCGGCGCTGTGCGCGCGCGAAGGCCCTTTCGACCTCGCGTACGTCGATGGCCTGCATTTCGAGGAGGCCGTGCACGCGGACGTGTCGCTTGCGGCGCATGCGCTTGCGCCGCGGGGAACCATCGTCCTGCACGATTGCATCGGCTACTGGGGCTCGCACGTGCGGCGCGCGGTGTCGCGCGTGCTCGAGACGGACGACTCGCTCTCATTCGAACACGCGCCGTACGGAGATCTGCTCCGCGCCATCGGCACGCTCTCGCGGAACGCTCGGACCTCGCCTCCACTCGCGCAACGTGCAGAGCGCTGCTTCGGCGATGTTCGCGGCCTCTCGCAGCACGTGGCCCGGCTGCTGCGCTCGATCTTCGCGGGCGCGCGGTTCGAGGCGCGCGACTCCCTTGCGGCGGCGGTGGTGTCTCATCTCCGCGGCATCGATGACGGGCCTCGGGTCGTCATCGCGCTCGACGCGCTCGACGCGCTCGAACCCCGGTCGCACGACGGCGTGCTTCGTTCTCTTGCAGACGGGTCCGATGCGATCGTGCTCGGGTTGACCCCGCCAGGCGAGATCGACGCAGCGGGCGCGTGGTCGCGGCCGCTCGCTCGGCACGTCGCTCGGCTGGCGGCGATCGGCTTCGAGTGCCACGACCTGCTCACGCCGTTCCTCGAGCCCTACACGCATGCCTTTGGCGGAGGCTCGCCGATCGCGAGGCGCACGAGCTTCCTGCTCGACTCGATCGTCGCGGTCCGGCGCGGGAGCGCGCTTGCCGCGCGGTTCGTCGATCGTGCACCGCTCACATCCGACGCCGCGCGCATGCTGACGGATCAGCGGCTGCAGCTGCTGTTCGCGGCGCGGTCGTACGCCGACGTGCGAAGGCGGTACCAAGAGGTGCATGACTCGGCCGCCGCGCTGCGGGTCGAGGCGGATCGGCAGTACGCGGAGGCGCAGCGACTTGGGAACCTTGTGGCCGACTGGTCGGCGTGGCGCATCCACATCGGACGATTGCGGTTCTGGCGAAGAGCTTGACGGCTGCGGCACCGCCACATCGATCAAACGACGGACGCCAAGCGGGCCTTGGATGCACTCCAAGGCCTGACTGCCAAAGGCCGCCGCTCGAATCACGGCTTGATGATGCTCGACCCCGCCGGCAGCGTCACGACGACGCCGCCTGAGCCGAAGTTGAGCCCATTCAGGATCCAGCCATACACCGTGTTGCCGTTGACATCGCGCCAGACGACGTCGGCCGTCTGGTCGCCATCGATGTCCTGCACCGACGCGACATCGACCGAGAGGCCGGGGTTGTAGCCGACTTGGCCTCCGCCAACGAGCGTATTGCCGTCGAGGAACCAGCAGAAGACCTCGCCGGTGTTTCGGTTGCGCAGGAACAGGTCGCCGTTGCCGTCGCCATTCACGTCGGAGACGCCACGGCCCTCCCACTCCGGACCGAGGAGCGAGCCGCCGACGATGGGAAGGAAGCTCTGCAGCGCGCCTTCCTCGATGATCCATGCGTAGGTGAGCCGCGAGTCTGGATAGCGGAAGAGCAGGTCCGCGTCTCCATCGTCATCGATGTCCCCTGCCCCGAGGAACGTGCTGCCGACCGAGTTGCCGATGAGGCCGCCGCCCGTCAGAACGTTTCCGGCGATGCGCCAGCAGTAGACCTTCTTGTCGTTGTCGTCGATCCAGATGATGTCGTCGTCGGTATCGCCGTCGACGTCGCCGATGGCGAGCACCTGGATGCTCGAGGGCAGCGAGTAGCCAACCTCGCCGAAGCTCGCGATCTCGAGTCCGTCCATGAGCCAGATGAACGACTGGCCCGTGGTCGCGTTGCGGATCAGGAAGTCCGGCTGCTGGTCGCCGTCGAAGTCGCCCTGCGCGACCGGAGCCCAGCCGGCGGCCACGCTCGTCTCGACTTCCTGCGTCGAGTCGACCGACGCGCCGTCGAGATACCGATGCACGATGCGACGCGACGAGGAGTTGAAGACGGTGAGATCGGCGAATCCATCGCGGTTCTGGTCGCCCTTCGTGAACGACTCGCATGTGTCCGGAATCCCGTTGGCGTTGTCATCGCTGACGGCGCCGCTCGTCACCTCGCACGCGTCGGGCGTGCCGTTGTTGTTGCAGTCGGCGACGTCCGTGCGGAACCGGACCGAGAGCCGAGCGAAGCTGCTGGGGCACTCGGTCGTGCTGACAAAGGCGCTGGCGCGCAGCCGGAACACCGCATCGCCGTCTTCATCGAGAAGGTCGAGGTACTCGTCGGCGGGAATCAGCACCTTTGCCTTCTGCGATGTGCTCGGGCAATCGCGGCCACCCACGTTGAAGATGTAGTCGACGACCTGATCGTTGATCGTGAGGATCAGGTACTCGAGGCTCGAGCCAAGGTCCGCCTTCACCTCGATGTTCACCTCGACCGGAAGGAGCGGGGTCGGGCTGCTCGCGATCGTGAGCGTCGCCGTGCTGGCGGAACCGAAGGGCGCGACCTGCGCCGCGGCCTGCTCGACGAACTCGTCGATGCAGCTGTCGAGTGCGCCGTCGCCGGTGCAGTCGAGATCCGGGTCGTCGCGGATCTGGAGTTCATCGGGGTTGCCATCTGCGTCGCAGTCGGTCGGATCGGCCTCGATCGCGAGCGCGTGGCTGGCGCCGGCGGCGAGGAACGAGGCAGGCTCGAGCGTGCCGGGAATCGTGGTCTGGGTGTCGGTGTTGTCGCCCCACGCCACGACCGTGCCGTCGAGCTTGAGGGCGTACGAGGTGTCGCCGCCCGCGGCGACGGCGTAGACGTCGGTGAGCCCGCCGGGCGGCGTTCCCTGCGCTGAGCCATTGGCGCCCCAGCAGCGAACCTCGCCAAGCGCGGTGAGCGCCACGACGTGCGCATCGCCCGCGGCGACGGCGTCCGTCGCACCGAGATCGCCGGGCACCGTGGCCTGACCGTCGGCGTTGCTGCCCCAGGCGAAGACCGTTCCGTCGGACTTGATCGCGACCGAGAAAAGGCCGCCCGCGCTGATCGCCTGAGCAGTGCCGAGGCCGACCGGAACCGTGCACTGGCCGTCGGTGTTGTCGCCCCAGCAGCGCACCGCGCCTGCGGGCGTCAGCGCCATCGAGTGGAGGTCGCCACCTGAAATCTCAGAGGCGGCGAGGAGGTCGCCGGGCACGGTTGCCTGACCGGAGGTGTTCAGGCCCCAGGCGCGAACGCTGTTGTTCTGCAGGATCGCGAGCGCGTGGCTTCCGCCCGCTGCAATCCTGATGACGACGCCGAGGTCGGAAGGGACGGTCGTCTGTCCATCGGTGTTCAGACCCCATGCGCGGACGGTCCCCGCGGTCGTGAGCGCGATGGAGAACGCAGTGCCGCCGTCTGCGGACTTCACGTTGCCGATCCCAGCCGGGATGGTGGTCTGCCCATCGACGTTGCGGCCCCATGCCTTCAACACGCCGTCGACGGCGTGGGCGGAGGTGCTGGCAATGAGAGCTGCGACGGGAGTGAGGGCGAGAATCAAGCGGCGGGGAGACATGTGACGACGGTGCTCCTTTGTGGAACGACTGAACAGCCGGGGTCATCGGCCGAGTCGCGCGCACGGCCAAAGAAAACGGCGGCAACTGGCTGCGAAGTCGACGGCATGCAAGGGAAACGTTGCTCGGAAGAAGGCCGGCGGCGCCATCAAAGAGTCGTTTCTGCTCTTTTAGCCTCGCGTCGCCGTCACCCGATACGGCAAGCGCTACCCGGACGGTTCACAGATGTTCATCCCCGGTCGGGAAACAGCGGACACGGCAACGGTCCGATGGCGAGACCGGGGCATCAGGAGGCGTTATCGCCCGGGCATGAGCATCGGATACGCGGACAGAGTTCCCTCGACCATCTGCTCAAGCGAGAACTGCATGGCGATCCTGCGAGGACCGCCTTCCGCCATGCGCCGGCGCAGCGGTTCGTCGGCGAGGACCTCGCGCAGTCGCCCGACCAGCGACTCGGTATCGGTTGGGTCGCAAAGGAAGCCGGTTTGCCCGTCGGCGACGACATCGATCGCGCCACCCGCCTTGGTGCCGACGATCGGGCAGCCGAGGTGGCTTGCCTCGAGAAGGACGTTCGGCGTGCCTTCGAAGCGCGCGGTGTGCAGAAGGAGGTCGGCGGCGGAGAGGAGCGCCGGCACGTCCCCGCGGCGACCGAGGACCCGCAGCCGCCCGGCGGCGATGAGGTCTGCGCCGGCGGCGCGGAACGCCTCATCAAGGGGCCCTTCGCCTGCGTGGAAAAAGACCACGTCGGGGCGTTCAGCCGCAAGACGCCGCGCGACCTCGAGCCACACGAAGGGCTGCTTCTCGTCGCTCAGGCGGAACACGCCGCCGACAAGATTCGGGCGGTCGCCCGATGCCGCGCGCTCGCCGATCAGTTCGCGGCGAAGCGCCGCGACCGTCACGGCATCTGGCCGGCGAATCCACGATGGGTCGACGCCGTTCAGCACGACGCGGATCTTCTCGCGCGGATAGCCCAGCCACGCGGCGTAGTCGTCGGCGCCCGGGCGGCTGTTGTTGATCATCGTGACGCGCGGGGATCGCAGCAGGAGGCGATACCACCCTTCGAACCAAGGCTGCGACATGTAGGGGAAATGCGTGGGATTCACATTGCGCGTCGACAGCACGACGTGCGGAACGCCGATCACGAGCGCTGCGACGCCCGACCAGATGTTCTGGTGGTCGAGCCACGCATGCACGCAGTCGGGCTTCAGGCGCAGCAGTTCGCCCGCCATCGCCGCGACATGGGCCCGGATCACGGGCGGCAGCGCGGCGAGCCGCGCGACGAGCTTCCGGTCACGCTCCAGTGCGCGGACGACCGCGGGATCGGTGGTGCGGCCCGCGACTTCGATTGCGACGCCTGCGTCGCGCAGAGGGGCGGCATGGTGGCCGGTCGCGCCTTCGGGCTCGAACGAGAGCAGCACCACGGGCTCGATGAATTCCCGCGTGCGCGGCGACGCTGCGAAGGCGGCGAGCTGTCGCTCGGCCCCGCCCGCTGAAAGCGATCCGATCGCGAGGACGACGCGCGGCTTGGCGCGGCGCGGCAGGCGCATCGGCTTCACGCGGAGAAGCTCAGGGAACTCGTCGGCGTGCTCGCGTTGGCGCGGCGGCTCGCCGGCGTTGGGCGAAAGGCGACGCACCTTCGCGAGGATCGGCGCGAGAAGCCCGCCTCGCGGCAGCACCATGCGCACGCAGCGGCTCATGAATCCGATCGTCGCATCGCTTGCGCGGCGTAGCCGACCAGGCGTCGCCTGGATGCGGTGCAGGGCAGAATCGTAGTCGGAGGGCTCCATCGCGCGGAACGCGATCATATCGCGCGGACCAGCGCGACCATGCCGGTCACGCCTTGCGCCCAAGGACATGCAGCCCGCATGCGTGCGGCTCGTCGCGGTTGAGGAGCACGACGTCGGTGAACCCGTTCGCGCGGAACCACTCGAAGCAGACGTCCTGCGGAATGGTCCAGTTGTAGAACGTGTTCAGCATGTCGAGCAGGTTGATCGCGTTCTCCGGGCGGTCGGCCACCGAGTAGGCGAACTTCAGCTTCTCGTCGAAGGTGCGGCACTCGCGGTGGTAGCGCGTGCGCCAGTCGCAGACCTGCTGCGACGCGTGGTAGGTGGGCGCGTACACCATGAGGTAGAGCGAGCCGCCGGGCTTCACGGTCTTCGCGACGAGGTCGAACGCGCGGCGCGGATCGTGGGTGCACATCACGACGCCCCAGCAGACCGTGAAGTCGAAGGCGTTGTGGAGATCGGGCCGCGTGTCGAGCTCGAACAGGCTGAGCTTCTCGACATCCTGGTTGAAGCGGCGCGTCGACTCGAGGCCGTGCTTCGAGACGTCGATCGACTTCATGTCGGCGCCGAGCGACGCGAGGGTCTTCGTCCAGCGGCCTGCGCCGCAACCGGCGTCGAGGCAGCGCTTTCCTTGGAAGAAGTCGACCGGGAACTTGGGTTCGAGCCAGAGCCGTCCGCCGACGCCGCGGCGTTCCTGGCGCGCGGTGCGGCCCGAGAGGCGTGCTGCGATGCCGGCGAGCACGCCCCACTTCTTCTTCCAGAGGTAGTCGCGCACGCCCGTCAGTTCAGCGATGCGGTCGTCGATGTACTCGTCGCTCGTCTCGACGCCCGTGTGGTCGCAGAAGCCCGTCGCGCGGCTCAGGAAGAGCCGCCACTGGTCGTCGAACTGCTGGTCGTAGGCGACCGGCTCGTACTGGCCCGAGTAGTCGTCGCTCCAGACGACGCGAAGGTCGTCGAAGTGCGGGTTGCGGATTGCGGAAACGGCGGACGCTGGGGCAGACATCGCGTGGAGCGTATCAGCCGCCGCCGCGTCGGGCGATCTCGCGCGCGGGGACGCCCGCGACCACGCTGCGTCGCGGCACCTCGCCACGCACCACCGCCCCAGCGCCGATCACGGCGCCCGCGCCGATGCGCGCGCCAGCGAGGATGACGGCACCGCCGCCGATCCAGACATCGTCGGCGATGTCGATCGGAATCTCGGCGATTCCCTGTGCGCGGATCGGCTTGTTCGCATCGTCGAAGCGGTGGTTGCCGGGCACGATCATCGTGAGGCCCGCGATCGCAACGCCCGAACCGATGCGGAGTCCGCCATGACCGTAGAGGACGGAGTTCGGACCGACGCCCGAGCCCGCGGCCATCTCGATCGAGCCGCCCGCGCTGTCGAGGGTGACCGCGTGGGTGAAGTCGCAGCACGGCGCG
>Ga0209972_10003825_pt1 | contig 11634 bp, 13 predicted proteins | sample NOAtaG_7_FD_187302 | JGI IMG/M metagenome (GOLD analysis project Ga0209972, IMG submission 187302) | Freshwater lake microbial communities from Lake Erie, under a cyanobacterial bloom - NOAA_Erie_Diel1S_2200h metaG (SPAdes) (version 2) | ecosystem: Environmental > Aquatic > Freshwater > Lake ...
AGTTGTCACCTTACCTCCATTATCTACTATAGCTTTTTCATACTCTTTATTGCGAAATCCCGAAAATATAAATGTTTTATCTTTCAGATTAATATTAATATTAATTTTAATATTTTCAGGAGCTGCGTTAGCAGCTGCAGCCATAGCCAGAGCACCTTTATTGCATTTGAATCCTAGGCTATCATAGAACTCATAGTATTTTGGCAGATTTTCTATAAATAGCTCGGCGCTTATTTTGGCAATCCCATTAATTTTTGTAAGTTCTTCTACTTTTAATTTGAGAGCTTTATTGCGCCCCGTCTTAGTATTATCTATTATCTCAGGGTGTACATCGGTAATGCTCTTAATCTTTTTAGAGCCGAATCCGCGCCCCATAATATTTGAGGCATCCATTAAAACATTACAATCAACATCTTTAATTTTCTTTAAAGCACCTATGATATTCTCGGCACTTTTATCCTTAAACCCATCAATCTTTAGTAATTCTTCCTTCTTAATATTTATTATTTTATTTATAGTATCATATCCTCCATTATATATTTTCTCTATATTTCCCGGACCCATATAATCTATCTCAATAGTTTTCATAAAATATATGATGTTCTTGATATCATACTGGCTATTCTTATTACCATCATCTATCATAATGATATCAACGTGCGTATCATTCCACTTATAATTAACTCCTTCAGTTCCAGGCATACTCGGTTTTCCGTTAGCAGACTTAGATAACACAGAATTTATGTGAGGTATTACATTGCCTGAGCGAATAATAATAATTCGCGACCCAGGGCCTATGACATTTTTCTCAATAAACCCTGCATTAAATCCAGTCGCCTGCTTAATCTTAACATCGTCCAATATTATTTCGTCAAACTTAACAACAGGCTTCATATATTTGTCCTTTGATACATTCCATTCAACCTCCTTAACAATAACTTCAATTTGTTCAAGCGTATGAATAGATTTAAAGGCGAAAGAGTGTGTAGGATTCTTGTCTTTTTCAATATCATAATGCTTGCCAATATCGGCAATTACTATACCATCTATGATATAATCATTATTTCGGGATTTTTGTAGATTTTCCGATAAAATATCCAGGTTAATATCATTGACGATAATGTGATTTACTACTAAGAACTTCATTTTTTTTATGACTTCCAGGCCATTCTTAATCTTTGGGTCAACCGGGGATATAAGAGTATAGCATACGAAATCAATGGCATTCAATACTTTTTTATTGAGCGTTTTTGAATTAATTGCGCCCGATACAGTATTTCTCGGATTCGCCCCATTATCTCCTTCGGCCTTGAGTTTTTCCCAATTATCTTTTGAAATAATGAGCTCACCTCTAATCGCAAGATAATCGCCTACAATATTACTTAGTTCAGGGAATCCGTTAATATATGTAAGCAAATGACTGATATCCTGGCCATATGTTCCATTACCGCGAGTATATAGCTTGATATCAAAGTTATTTTTAATGCCGGCGACTCCTTCCTTTCTCTTATATACTATGAGACAGCTGACGCCATCAAGCTTATCGCTGATAATATAAGGACCTTTATATTGTTTTTTGTATTTTGTTATTTCTTCCTCGCTATCCTTGATTTTATTTTGAGAACCCATATAATACGGGAGAAGAACCTTGTTATCAACATCGGCACCTACGCGCTTTAAATAAGGGTCTTTGGGATATTTTTTTCGAATATAATCTTTTATAATATCATATATGTCATCTTTTAACAAAGATTCTGTGCCGTTGAAAAACGCTTCATCGGCTGCTATAAGTAGAGCAATAATATCCTTCTTCTTATTCTTCTTTATAAAACCTTGAGGATCCGTATTAATAGCTTCAACATCAAAATTCATAATATATATTACTTATTTATAATAATATAATATTATAGTCATTTTTTTTAGATAAAAATAAAAAATATAAAAATATATAATATATAACCATTTATCCCCTCGGCTCAGTCGCTCAGCAGGCTCCCACCTTGTTTTTAGATAATATTAGAATTAGGGATGAAACTCATTGGGCTTCGCGATATACTTAATCCATTCGCTCGGCTTGCAATTGGCAGATGATTTCAGGTTTAGCCAAAACTTATTATCCCGAGCCTTAACATACCTCTCGTGATTTTTTGGAGTATCTGTGTAAATATCATTAACATCTTTGAAACTAATCTGCTTAATAATAATCTTGAGGTTTGCGATAACTTCTTCGCAACTAAGATTTTCAATAAGATGATAGTTGGTATTAAAGAGTATTAAGAGCTCATTTTTGTGAATAAAAGGCTCTTGCGCGCTTTTTGTCTTGGTATTGTTCTTGATAAGAATTTTTCTATTGGAAACAAGATACCCATCGTTCTCAATGGCTTCAACAATTTGAAGAGTAAGGATTTCGGGAAGATCTACGTCCTTCAACTGTAGATTATTATTGATTTTCTTGAAAAGTTCCAGGGTCTTTTTATTGTTCTCGGCTTTGCAATTGTCAATAGAATACATAATACAGAGAATCTCAATCGTATCTTCCATCTTGCCCTCTTTCAAAAGTTCGCGAATGACCTCTCTCCTATGCTGTCCGTCAATTACAAAGAGTTTATGAGAACCGCTCGCTTCCTTATCATAGACAATGCTAATAATCCACGCAGGTGAAATATCCGCGTCATTGTCATTGTCCATAATATTGAAGTAATCGTTGCCATTTTTAGAAATATACTGCTCTTTAAGCTCCTTAACTTTCTCGGTATCAATTTTGCGGTTATAAATCCAATTTCCAACATATTGAATGAACTCCCTGACAGTAATTTTGATTAGCGCTTTGTTTCTACCAATATTATAAACTGTCTTGCTCTCAATGTCAAAGCTGAAACCGACATTATCAGGGCTCTCATCGTCAGAGTCAATATACGGGGCATTTTGATGATTCATTGCTGTCTGGCTTGCTGTCTGGCTTGCTGTCTGGCTTGCTGTCTGGCTTGCTGTCTGGCTTGCTGTCTGGCTTGCTGTCTGGCTTGCTGTCTGCTGGGCGACTACAGGCTGACGGCTTAGCTGTTAGGCTATGCTGTAATTATAAGGAGTATATAAGGTCATCAATTTTTATATTTAGAAGTATTTTTAAGAACTTTTTTATTCGCACGGAGCAATCGTGTAATATAGATAGTACGCCATACGATAAAATAGGTACTCCATAACCTATCTTTAGTAACCATTATATTAGCTATATAAAAAAATAATATATTTATTTATATCAATTTTGTTTTTTCTTTCCGGCTCTGCCAGTTCCACCAGCTCCTTTGCCTTTGCTTTGACCGCCTCTACTGTATTTGCGTTTAGGCGCAGCACAACTTTTATTGTGTATTTTTGTTAATAAATCTCTGAGGGATATAGAAAGTTCGTAGCCATTATATTCATCTGAATCTCTAACTGGCAAAAGTCCTATTTTACGCCAGAAGGAAGACCCTCTGCTATTCTCGCTAGCATCAGTATCTATATATAGCATCATATTCTGATCTAATTTCACATAAGGACGAGACTTCCTATTATTATCTGTAAGTATATACATTTCTTGCATACTGTTCCAACTATAATATACAAAATCGTGAAAATTCTTCAATAAAATATTAGAGTATCCTCTTCTCTGGTAATTTTCATTAACTTCCACATGTAGTTGAGGAGGATAACCACCCGAAGACATTCTTCCTGATTTTCCAAGTATTAGAGTAAACTCTCCAACGATTTCATCGTGATCTTTAATAATAGAAGATACCTTCCTGGATCTACTATTATAATACCAATCATATGTAATGTATTCTGCCATATATTTATAAGATCTCTATATACTTATTGCATATATATATATATTACATAGATTACATTAGATGTTTGCGAAATGTCAGAGAATATCTCGCTTCTTTTATTCTCTTTTCAACAGGGATTCCGTGTGAGAACTCTGCTTGAAAATTGCCCCCCATTTGAATGATGCTATAAGGAGCCGTTGGGATATCAATTACCCATGCTTTAGTTTTTTTATCACGAATCCGGAACTTGCGAACAGCTCCATAAGATATTGCTATAACTCCTGAATCTCCTAGAGTATTCTCGCTATCACAGTGATCTGAAATATAATTGTTGCCATCATTATACCTATTTACTAAAATGCCGTTGTATTTGCTGTTATATTGGATATTAACAATAGCGAGCAAATCGCGCATATTTTCTTTAAGAGGCTTAGAGCTTGCGAGTTTTCCTGAATAATAATAGCCAGCTGATTCGTTAGAGAAAAACCCTACATCGCGCTGTTGGCGAACGGTTTTACCCATAAATTGAATAGATGGCTTGATATCAAGACAATCCCTGACATCTTCAATGCATCTGTCAATTAAAACCTTGTGCTCTTCGTATGATGAAATATTTAAAAAAGAGTTCTCGGTTTTTACAAGACATACCGCCATCGCTTAATTACATTCTAATACAATACAACCTCATCATTTTTTACAACTTGTAGGGGAGACCGCCCCCAACGCGGTTTTAGAAGAGGCTACCGATAGGCTATTGTGATAACTTAAAAAGAAACCAGATTTTTATAAAAAAATGAAAATTATAATTTGAGTACATCTTTCTGTTTTTTCAAAAATTTCAAAAGTTTTTTAGAAATTACAAAATAAATCAAGAGATGTACTCAAATTTTAAAATCAAAAAATAAAGATTTTCTGGTGTCTCTATAAGTGCTATGTTAATCTAAGTATTTTTATAATGAGGGAGAAACCTCCCCCAACACAGTATTAGAATAGCCTCTCAATAGCCTCTCAATAGCCTCTCAATAGCCTCTCAATAGCCTCTCAATAGCCTCTCAATAGCCTCTCAATAGCCTCTTCTAATACTGCGTTGGGTGCGGGTTCCCCCACATAAAACCGCGTTGGGGGCGGTCTCCCCCATATAATACCGCGTTGGGGGCGGTCTCCCCCACATAAAACCGCGTTTAGGGCGGTCTCCCCCATAGGCATTTACGGCATCTACACACTTTATCACATTCTTTGTTAATTGATAGAGGAAGGGCATTCATACAGCACAAAAGAAGTGTTATGATAGAGATGATGCTTGCGATTACACCTAATATATTTAAGATATGGATAAATATAATCGTTGTGTATAGCTGGGTGTAGTTAGTAATCTTTTTAATTCTTATTTTTATATACAGCAAAAAATAAAAATTGATATAAATTAATTGAGAATAATAATAACTATAACAGCCTATTATGTTATTTAGAAATAGCAATATTGAGAACATTCCGGTAATCCGGAACCTTTGTAATAATATTATGGATGATTTCAAAAAAACTACTCCGTGCGACGAGTGTAATACACTGCGCTTTTTCGTATATGATTATATTGATAGAATGAGCAATATAGAAAAAGATAATATTATGAAATCCTTCAATATTATTGAGCTTGACCATTATAATAGAAATATTCTTGAAAAAATTAATAATAAGTATGACGGCGATCCTCTTGTAGTAATCTGCTATGATATCCTTGATATTTAGAATATACAAGGGATATCTTTGGGTATCTCTTAGCGGGGCATATTACATAATGGTGCATTTTCTGGAAGTCGTACTGGCATTCCTATCATCTTTTTCTATTTTTTCAGTTATTATAGTGATTTCTTCAAATACTACTTTAATGTCTGGTCTCATTTCAGGACAAGTATCCCACATCCGCACAATTAATCTTTTCAAATCAATATTATCGGGAACATCGCCAATATTAGGACGGAATCCCTCTTTAATCAAGTGAATAATATGCGGATTTTTATCTATTTCATTAAAAGGCCTCTTTCCTGTTGCAATAAACCAGAAATTTAGGGCAAGAGAATAGATATCAATCATCAGATTGTAATCTTCGCCATTATTAAATAATATTTCAGGCGCCATATATCTTAGCGTACCTGTACAGCCACTCATTTTATATATATCGTGTTTTTTTTTAATCGTCCGCGACAATCCAAAATCGGTGAGTTTAATATGCAAATCATCATCCAATAAAATATTAGAGGGTTTAATATCGCGGTGCATTATTGGATAATAGCAATTGTGGAGAAAATAGATAGCCTGTGTAAGCTCCATAATCCAGCGATACATATATTTAGGAGAAGGCTTCCATAGCTTAGAATATTTATGGGACATTTTGCTATAATAGCTATCTAAGGAACCGTTTGGCATATACTCATATAATAGCATTAGCGGCTCATTCAATGTACAGGCTCCCAAAAATAGCACAAGGCGCGGATGTCTTAAATGCGATATGACAGATATTTCATTTATCAAATCCTCGTATTCTATATTATTATCATTATGTCGCAGATATTTAACCACACATTCGCTACCACGCCATTTAACCTTCTTAATAATTCCATTAGAACCTTCTGCTAACTTCTCATATATTTTAATTTCTTCTCTACGCAATTCCCACCATTCGGCACGACCCCTAAGATTAAAAGGAACCATTTCAAGATAAAGAGAGGAGGCAGCTGAAACCATAGAATGACCCGAATGCGAGGATTGCGAAATATCCGAATCAACATTATCATCTGTAATAATTGTCATACTCGCGATACTATTATAATTACTAATTTCTATTAGAAATATATCATTTTTTATATATTGTATATCTTATAAATAATCTGCTGAACGGCTTAAATCGGCTTTTGGAACTTCTACGACATTATAGGGGTCTTTGTTAAACATAGGAGATTTAAAAGTAATCTGTTGCGGAATATTGTAAATATCACGCAATCTATCGCCTACTATGATATCATCTGTTATAGGAACCTTTACATCATTATTATTATCTGTAGGTTTCATATAAAACTCGGAAATATGTCTGTCCTTTTGTCTCGCAAAGAGCTTCCAGTTATTATTGCCTGTATCCTTATCATCAGAGTTATTTGTAACATATCCTACAAGACGATAAGTATCACCCACATCATTTGTCCGAATATACATATTTCTGTTCGCAATATTATTAGCAAGTTCTGCGTGTGTTTTGTTATCTGAGCGATTTAGCGGAGGATACAAAGGATCATTTAAAACCTTTCTATCGCGAACAACTGTTTCATCTCTCTCGGCCTGCTTATTGTGTTTTGCTTTATCCAATAGAACATTATAATCATCAATTGATAAACATACCTTATTGTTTGCTTCGGGGACTGACGCTGGCTTAGCTGTGGCTTCGGATACTTTGGAATCTGACGATGAGAAAATAATATATATTATGAGTGATATGATGATTAGGAGGAATACTATTATAACTGCTGTAATTTCATAAAACATTTTTGTACCTTTGTTTTAATTATATAAATAGATAAATATATATGAAAACAGAAATCCGAAAAATAAAAAAATCATATAAAAAGAAGGCGCTATATATAGATAGCTAAGGGCAACAAACAAACACTATACAACAACACGATGTCGAAAAGATACAGCAAGAAATCACACTTTGATGAATTGAGAAAAAATGAGCAGACATCTAGGGCTGGATTTGGATGGGAAGAAGGAGAGGAAGAGAGGCTTCTTGCTATGCGAACAGAAAAATCTTCATATGAAGATATTGCTGCAGAACTTAAAAGAACTTCGCGAAGCATTCAGACACGCATTTATCAATATATCTGCCGTCTTGTAGAGCACGAGAACGCCGACGAAGCCGAGCTAATTGCCAAATACGATGTTAATCCCGATGACCTAAAAGATTTCAAAGTTAAACGTGATGAATACTTTACTAAAGTAAGTGCTAGAAAACGCCCGAATCGTTATAACAAGGACGAATCAAAGCCTTATATTCAACCCGAATCTCGTAATATCAATAATGATATTCGCAATGAACTAAATGTTCTTCGCCAGGAAGTTCGCGATCTTCGCCGCGAAGTTCGTGATATCCGCGACCGCATCTAAATGATTCTAATGAATATTCAACAAGTTCATTAGAATAGAGATTGCGCTGATGAGGGAATCTATTTTGCCTAAATCATAATTAATAAATCCGCTATCGGTATTTTTTGAATTATCATTATTTTTATCCAATTCTATAGTTATAGTATCGTTCTTCGTAGATATCTGAATATATTTAACAGTTGAGACATCAATCTTAATATTTGCCAGACTAATACTCTTAGCAATATACTGGTCATTATTGATTATCGTATTATTATTGATGTTAAAATAGATATCATCAGCAATTCCCTTGATATATCTTGTGTCTCCACCAGCGCCCGCGACACCTACGGCACCTACGGATTCCTTTGTCTGTTCGGTCATATTATTAAATATTTTGTTATAGTTGATGGTTCTCTTAAACTTTCTGAGCGTAACTAAATAATTGCCATATAAATATTTTTCGTTTTCATTAGCAAACTTGCGATGATAAGCATTACCCTTTTTAACAATATTCTTTTTACGAGTATTAGAGGAACTCGGAGAGCTCGGAGAGCCCTGCGAACCTTGCGAGCTCATAGATACGAAGGAATTGATATAACAATCGGCGACAGCGACGATGGCCGATAGTAAAACCAGCAATACTGAGATATATCTAATTGTTATAGCTCTATTCATTGTTCGGGTTATTATATAAAGAATTAAATATACTAATCAATTTTTATTACAAAAATATATATAAAAATTGATAAACCTTATATATTAGTTGTCATTAATACCAAATATTACTTATGGACGATGAAATGTGGGAATTATTTAGGGAAATAAAAAACGAAGAGGACAAACAGAATAAAATAAGTAATGGTATTGATGACAATCAAGCCGGTGAGGATATAATTAAATGCGAATGTGGTTCTACGGATTATCTGATAGAAGATAATATGCATATTTGTAAAAAGTGTAGCTCAATCATCTCTAAGGTTATTGAGAATACTGCTGAATGGAGATATTACGGAAACGAAGACAATCGCGATGGCGACCCTTCGCGTTGTGGAATGCCTACGAATAATCTGCTTCCAAAATCTTCCATAGGCTCTATGATAGGTAGCGGATACAAGGATAATATAGATATGCGTATAATTCGCAAGTTCCAAATGTGGAATAGTATGCCCTATGATGAAAGGACATTATGGAATGTCTTTGATAAAATGACGGCGAATACTATTAACAACGGAATACCCCAGAAAGTCATAGATGACGCCAAAAACCTCTATAAGCAAGCATCCGAAAAGAAAATATCCCGCGGCGACAATAAAGAAGGCCTGATAGCATCTTGTATATATCACGCCTGCTTAATCAACAAAATCCCTAAAAGTTCCAAAGATATTGCTGCGATGTTTAACATATCTCACGTAACATTAAATAAAGGCAATACGCGATTCCAAACGCTATTACAGCTCAACGTATCTTCGCCAAATCCTATTGATTTCATATCGCAATATGGCAACAATCTAAATATGTCTATAAATGATATTAACAAATGCAAGGAGCTCGTAAAACTGATAGAAGAAAATGAGATAATGAATGATAACTCGCCTACTTCATCGGCTGCGGGCATCTTGTATTACTATTCAACCGTCAAAGGCCTCGGATACTCTAAAAAGAACTTCGCGAAGGCCTGTAATGTATCAGAAGTAACAATAATAAAATGCTATAAACTAATAAACATATACAACACCTTCATCACAACCCACAAAAGCAACATATTCGCCTAATCCCGTAGCAGGCTATAATATTTATTATAGCAATTTAATAGAATAGATATGAATTACTATACATATTTAGCATTCGTTATAGCTTTTTTGTGGGGTATTTCTCCTGTATTATTTAAATATATTCTTTCAAAAAATATACCATCATATATTATAATTTTTAACACAGGCATCTGTATATTTCTTGGCAAGCATAATATATATAATTGTATATGAAAGAGATGATATATATGGCGATATACAAAAAAATAGCAAATATATACCATTCCTGATAGTAATATCATTCTTTTCTGTATATGTCGCGAATGTATTGTATATTTTTGCTTTGGATAACAAAGCTAATGTAAATATAATGTCGCTAATAGTATCGCTGGCTCCTGTTATAACATTGATAGCCTCTTTCTTGATATTTCAAGAGATTTTACCCCTCAAGGTATTAATAGGCTTCTTCATAATATTTATAGGCCTATTATTTATCTTTTTGCCTTTCTAATCTACACTACGCTCTTTATTTTTCACTGAATATCTTAGAATCTCTCATATATATTCGTAAATATTAGATGATATATAATCCTTTTATATTGTAAATGCTATGACAAAAGATGATTTATTTACATCTATATGTAATGGAGATATACAGAACAGCATATTATTGAGTACTCAAATGATAATTATAGACGAATCATTTGATGTATTGGAATTGATTTATATTGATGTGTGTTCCTATATAGGAACCTTTGTATATATTACAGATATCGGGAAACTCGCAGATATCTATGAAGATATAGCGAATATGATAGATACTGATAAGATAGTTATTAAAAATATCTATATCATTATAACAAAGCTATGTATTTTGTGCGATATTTACAATAAACATCCCGTAGCTAAATGCGGTAATATGTCAATAGCTCTGCTAAAAAACAAAATAGCTCATATATTAAATGAGAATGATATGAAATTGTCGCAGAATGGTATAATGCGTTTTGATGGCATTCTGCCTCCTCATAATCACGAGAATTATAGTACGGCTCTTGGGATTATCGCGATTATCATAAAAACTATTAAAACGACTGACGATTTATCAAGCGATGATATAGACAAAATCGTAGGAATCTCTAATAATCTGCGATTATTCATAGATTATATATTGCGTAAAAAAATAAAGATAGAAACGAAGTTTTATAGCACCGACGACGATATATCATGGTTTATCTGGGGAGTATATAGTATCCTGTACAAGGACAAGGTATTTGAGAATGCTTTTAAATTATACAATCACGAATATAAAAAGAAGTATAAAATTAAAAGACAGGGTCTATTATATTCTCTCGGATTGCTATGTATCTATATACATAAACAAGATATATCAAAAGGCTGGACGAGTAAAGAGCGGAATGTCATAGACAAAATAGACGAGATTTCAATCAAATTGTATAACGAGATACGCCGAGATATAATCAGCAAAAACCCTGAGCTTTCTGAGAAAACCAATAAACATACGAGAGAGGAAAAAATAAAAGAGAATGATGGTTTGAATTTTCTGTTTAATTATGTCCCCGAGATAGATAGCAATAACGCCGATAAACAAGAAGCCCGAGAACACAAAACGAATTACGCCGAAATACCTCGCGTCATAGAAACATAGCCTCGCAGCTATTGCGGCTCTCCATACAAGACTAGACTAATCTTAGAGAATTGTATTTTTTAATTATATCTTGTTTTGATATGCTGAGAGGACCTACGTTATTCTCTTTATTAAACCTGATGCTATTTAATTTTCCAAGCAATTCGCATATGTCCCCTGCTGCCAAATTTATTTTAATGAACCAGTTCGTATTAGTGTTATCGCTTTCTTGGCACAATTTAACGAATCCTATTTTGGAACCGACGCGTCTTATAGATATATCAGAGTTCTCTTT
>Ga0209972_10003834_pt1 | contig 11622 bp, 7 predicted proteins | sample NOAtaG_7_FD_187302 | JGI IMG/M metagenome (GOLD analysis project Ga0209972, IMG submission 187302) | Freshwater lake microbial communities from Lake Erie, under a cyanobacterial bloom - NOAA_Erie_Diel1S_2200h metaG (SPAdes) (version 2) | ecosystem: Environmental > Aquatic > Freshwater > Lake ...
ATGTCGGCCAGTGCAGCGCGCTTTACGCGGGCATCCAGGCCTCGCGCGGCAAGGTGGTGGTGGTGGCCGACGGCGACCTCCAGCACCGGCCCGAGGACATCCATCTCCTCATCGCCGAGATGGACAAGGGCGTCACCCTGGTGTCAGGCTCGCGCCGCGACCGCAGCCACGAGAAGCTTTCGAAGCGCCTGCCGAGCCGCATCGCCAACAAGCTGCTGCGCGCGGTCACGGGCTGCGACATCCGCGACATGGGCGGATTCAAGGCGATGGACGGCGACATGGCGCGATCGTTCCGGCTGCGGCCCGGCCACCATCGCCTGCTGCCCGCGCTCGTCCACATGCGCGGCGGATCGACCTCGGAGGTGTTCGTCGAGGCCCATGAGCGCTTCGCGGGCAAGAGCCACTACGGCATCTCGCGCTCGTTCGATGTGATCTTCGACATCCTGATGCTCGGCTTCCAGTCGAGCTTCAAGGCGCGTCCGCTCTACCTCTTCGGCCGCATCGGCGTGGCGCTGCTCTTCGTCGACTGCATCGTGATGCCGTGGCTTCTCTACGAGAAGTTCGCGCTCGGCGTCGACATGGGCACCCGCCCGCCGTTCCTGGTGGCGATCATGTTCTTCCTGGCTGCGCTCTTCTTCCTCGCGATGGGCTTCGTGCTCGAGCTCCTGAGCGACGCGAACAACGCGATCGGCGGCATCAAGCCGTATGTCGTGCGCGACGAGGTCGGCCCGCGCAAAACACACTGATTCGGCGGGTTCCGCTACATTGCGGGGGCCGCAGCCGTTCGCGCGGCAGGAGATGGATGGATATGACGACGAATGTGGTCACGGTGCTGTCGCTTGCCTCGGGGATCCTGTGCTCGCCTGCGCTTGCGGTGCAGGCGGCGCCTGCCGCGGGAGACGACCTCCGCCGCGCGCTCGACCAGATCGAGCTGCTGCGACGCCAGAACGAGGCGCTCGCCGCGCAGAACGCCGAGATCGCCGCGAAGGTCGGCCTGCTCGAGGAGCGCGTGGTCGCCGATGGTGCGTGGCTGACCGAGGAGCGCGCGCGGGAGATCCGCGCGATCGTTGGCGATGTGCTCGCCGACAGCGCCGCGCGCGAGTCGCTCGCCGGCGACGGCGCGACGGCCGGCTACGACAAGTCGAAGGGCTTCTTTCTCGCGAGCGCCGATGGCAACTACACGCTCTCGATGAAGGGCGACATGCAGCTGCGCTGGGCCTACAACAGCCGCAGCATCGGCAGCGCCGCCGCCGCGCAGGGTTCGCCCGCGAACACGACGGCCGACGACGCGTGGGGCTTCGAGTTCCGCCGCGTGCGCCTCACCTTCTTCGGCAATGTCGTCGATCCGTCGTGGACCTACGAGATCAAGATGGCGTACAACCGCAACGCGACCGTAAGCAACAACGGTTTCCTCGACGACGCCTTCATCGGCAAGGACCTCGGCGACGGCTGGTCGCTGCGCATCGGGCAGTTCAAGCCGCCGTTCCTGCGCGAGGAGCTCGTGAGCGCCGTGTCGCAGCTCGCGGTCGAACGCTCGCTCGTCAACGACGCGTTCTCGGCCGGACGCGCGCAGGGCCTTCGGCTCGGCTGGCAGAACGAGCAGTTCAAGGTCGAGGCCTTCTACGGCGACGCGCTGCGCGCGAACGCGACCGCGCCGTACGCCGTCACCTCAGGCGCCACCGGTCCGCTGAACGCGGGCGGCGCGCTCGGAGTCGCGGCGTCGCAGAACACGGGATTCAACGCGAACCAGAGCGACTACGCTTTCGCCACGCGCATCGAGTGGAAGCCGCTCGGCGAGTGGAAGCAGTTCAGGGACATGCAGAGCTACCGCGGCGAAGGGCAGGGCTTCATGCTCGGCCTCGCCGGCTACGCCGAGCAGGTCGATTCGGTGCCGTCGGCCAACGGCGCGACGCCCGATGTGATCCTCAGCGCGACGGCCGACGCGTCGATCGACTTCGGTGGCGCGCATCTCTTCGCCTACGGCGTCGTCCGCAATGTGTCGCTCCAGTCGCCGCAGGCGGTGCGCGCGGGCGGCACGGGCGACGAGCTCGACCAGTGGGGCGCCGTGATCCAGGGCGGCTACTTCGTCACCGACGACATCGAGGCGTTCGCGCGCTACGAGATCGGCAACACCGACACCGACCGGTACCGCACGCAGGCGACGGCGCTTCTTGCGTCCGGCGAGGACCTGAGCGTGGTCACCATCGGCATGAACTGGTGGCTCGCCGGGTCGAAGAACAAGCAGGTGAAGTGGACCACCGACTTCGGCTACAGCTTCGAACCGGTCGTCGACTTCGCGGCGTCGGGCGCCAACTACCTGCCCGACTCCACCGCCTCGGGCGGCGAGTCGAACGACGGACAGTGGGTCGTCCGCTCGCAGTTCCAGTTCATGTTCTGAGCCGATTCCCATGCCGACGCATCCACACTGGTTCCGGACCACGCTCACGCTCGCCGCTGCGACGGCGCTTGCGGGGGGCTGCGTCGTGTCGCGCAGCTCCGCGCCCCGCGTCAACAAGGCGGTGACGAGTTCCACCGACTTCAGCCGAGGCGCCGTCCTCGAGAAGATCGATTCCGAGGAGCTCAACCAGCTGACGAATGCCTTCGCCGACCGCTACCGCACGCTCATGGAGGATGCGATCAGCGAGATCATCACGGGCAACGCCGACGCGCGGCAGCGCGCGCTCGCGAACCGGTTCCTCGTGGAGAGCACGACGAGCGCCTACGACATCGCGACGAGCGGCGAGCCGTTCTCGCAGGTGCTCGACCTCACGATCATGATCACGCTGACGAGCCAGGTGTGGATCGACAACGACCGCGCCTCGCGCGAGTTCGGCGAGGCGCGCGGGCAGATCCTCATCGACGCGCTGCGCCAGGCGCGCGAGGAGGCGTGGGCGATCGCGGCGCGCGTGCTGCTGCCCGACCAACTCTCGGCGCTCGACTTCATGATCGCAAGCTGGCGCCGCGACAACGCGGATGTGCAGGATGTCAGCTTCGTTCGCTTCGACGACTTCGCGGATTCGCGCGGCAGCGCGCTCATCGCGGAGGCGAAGGAGGGCGGCGGACTCTTCGCCCCGCTCAACCAGGCCGTCGACGAGGCGGTCGAGTACCGCAAGGTGCTCGAGCGCATCTTCTTCCTCGCGAAGCGCGCGCCGACGCTCCTGAACTGGCAGACGCAGTCGGTGATCGATCAGGTGCTCTCGAAGGAAGAGACGATCAACGCGCTCGAGAACCTCGACACCGTGACTGCGTCGGTCGACACGCTCGGCGCCACGGTGCAGCAGCTCGCGACCGATGTGCCGAACATCATCCAGCACGAGCGCGAGGCGATCTTCGCGGAGCTCGACCGCCGCCAGAAGGACATCGACGGCGCGCTCGCGAGCGTGAAGACGATCGCCGAAGAGGCGCGCGTCGCGACCGACAATGTGCAGAAGACGCTCGACGGCGTCGCGCCCACGCTCAAGGAAGTGCAGACGACGCTCGATGCCGCGCAGCCGACGCTCGCCGCGGTCGAGCGGCTCGCGGCGACCTCCGAGCGCCTGCTCGGCAAGGTCGCGGAGATGTCCGGGCCGCCCGATCCGAACGCGAAGCCCTTCGACATCGCCGAGTACCGCGGCGCGCTCGCCGATGCGACCGCCGCGCTCGTCGAAGCGAACAAGGCGCTCGACCGAGGCGAATCGCTCGCCGGTTCGCCCGCGATCAAGGGCATCATCGAGAAAGTGACCCACGCCACCGAGGAACGCATCAACAGCCTCGAGACCACGCTGTCGCGCATCGTCTGGCTCGTCGGCGGCATCGCCGCAGGCCTGCTCGTGCTCGCCTTCGTGCTCGCCACCGCCTATCGCCGCCTCGGCGGAGGGCCGTCCGCATGAACCGATTCAAGAACCTGTCGGATCGATCGACGATGCACGCCCTTCGCGCGCTGTGCCTCGCGGGCGTCGCGCTCGCGGCGGGCTGCCTCACCGTGCAGGAGCCGCCGCGAGCACCCGCGGCCGAGGCGCCGGCGGAGCCAGCCGTTCACGCCGATACCGATGCGATCGACATCGACCAGAGCCCCTATCCGAGGTTCGTTGCCGACCCTTCGATCAAGGGCACGGTCCGCTGCGTCGGAAGTTCCGCCGTCGGCCTCATCCTCAACGCGATCCGCAAGGACTTCAATTCCGCCGAGCCCGACATCGAGCTTGAGATCGTCTCGTCCGGCTCGGGCGAGGCGCCGAAGATGCTCGCGAGCGGCGAATCGGACCTCGCGCCCATGAGCCGCGCGATGAAGCCCGAAGAGATCACGATGGTCGAGAAGGCCCGCGGCTGCAAGCTCGAGTTCATCGACATCGCGATCGATGCGATCGCGGTCTGCGTGCATCGTCAGAATCCCCTGACGCAGCTCTCGATGGCCGAACTCGACCGCATCTTCGGGCGCGAGAGGCGACGGGGCGGTGCGCCGGCCGTTGTGTGGAGCGACCTCGGCATCGCCACGCAGCCGCTCGCGGGCAGCAAGCTTCTCCTCTTCGGGATGGGTGCGAAGACGGGTTCGCACGGCATCATGCAGGAGATCGTGCTGAAGGGCGGCGCGTTCCGCAGCAGCGTGAACGAGGAGCCGGTGTCCTCGAGCGTGGTGCAGGCCGTCGCCACCAACATGGAGGCGATCGGATACAGCAGCGCGTACTTCGTGGAGCGCACTCCGCGCGTGCGCGCGCTCATGCTCGAGGCGACCGACGGAAGCGGATTCGTCGGGCCGACCGATGAAGCCGTCCGCTCGGGCCGCTATCCGCTCAGCCGTTCGCTGCGCATCTACTTCCTCCGCGATCCCAAGCGGCCGAATCCTGCGGCGATGCAGTTCCTCCGCTTCCTCGTCAGCGACGACGGGCAGTGGGCGATCGGCGAGCTCGGACAGCGCAAGATCCTGCCCGAGCAGGCGCACGCGTACTTCAGGAAGCTGTCGAAGTAGGCACGGGCTCAGCGCGGGCGGCGCAGCGAGTCGAGCGGCAGCTGCACGGAGTGGAAGCGCTCGCCTGCGGCGTTCACGAAGCGCGCGGTCAGCGTGCCTTGGCCGGGCGCGGGCGTCTCCGCGTCGACGAGCAGGAACGCCATCGGCTCGCCTCGGTCGAACGCGACCGTCGCGGCGATGCCGTTCTTCCGGTCGCCGTCCTTCCGGTCGCCGTCCTCCGCTCCGTCGTTCTCCGCCTTCTTCTCACGCACATCGAACTCGGCGAGCACGCGTCCGTTCAGCGGGCTCGTCACGAGCTCGGTCAGGTCGTACCCGATCATCGCGGCGGTCGCATGACGCACGACGCGCGAGCGATGCACATCGCCCGAGACCAGCACGACGCCCGTCGACTTGGTCGAGCCGACCAGGCGCACGAACCGCTCGAACTCGTGGGGATAGCGGCCCCAGCAGTCGCTCTTGTCGGGCGTGACGAGGCCGTTCCACACCATGCCGCACGCGACGATCTTGAATGCGGCCTTGCTTCGCGAAAGCCCCTGTTCGAGCCAGCGCCACTGTGCTTCGCCGAGGAGCGTCTGCCTGGTCGGGTCCTGCTTCGACTGCTCGGTGGCCGCGAACCAGCGCGTATCGAGCAGGAACACCTCGATCTCGCCGTGCCGGAACGATGTGTAGATCCCGGCGGCGCCCTCGCCGTAGCTCGGGTTCGGACGGCTCTCGAGGAACGCGCGCCGGCTGTTCGTCTTGCCCGCAAGCCTTCCGTCGGTGTTGTTCGCACCGAAGTCGTGGTCGTCCCAGACCGAGTAGAGCGGCGTCTTCGAGACGAGCGACGCGAACGCCGGAGCCTGCGCGAACTGGAGGTAGCGCTCGCGCTGCGTCGCGAGGCCGGTGCTGTCGATGTACGGCGTGTCGCCGAGGAGGACCAGCGCGTCGGGATGCTCGTCCTCGATCGCCTTCCAGGTGCGCGCGGTCGAGGCGTCGATGTCGGCGCACGAGCCGAACGCGAGGCGCGCCTCGGGTGCGCGCGTCGGCTGCGTGCGGAAGCGCCCGCTCGCGAGCACGGCGTCGGTGCGGGAGGACACGATGCGGTAGTTGTAGTTCGTGCCCGGACGCAGGCCTTCGATGCGGAAGGTCGCCGATCCGCCGGACTCCGCATCCGCAGTCGCCTCGAAGGCGCGCACATCGGTCGCGTTCGGGTCTTCGATGACGAGGCGGATCGCCTCGGACGCGCGTGGCGCCGACGCGATGTTCGCCACATGGACCCAGATGCGCGCGCCCGTCTGCGTCACCGCGCCGAGCATCGGCCCTGCATCGAGCTGCACCGTCTGCATCGAGAGCGGCGCGACCTCGGCGCGCGGCATCTCCTGCTGCGGGAGGTCGCAGCCGACGATGCAGGCCGCCGCCGCGAAGGCGACCACGGCTTGTCTCAGGCATGTTGGTCGGGCGAATCGGTTCATCGAGTTGAGGTCTCTCGGGCGATTGCTTCACGGTAGCCTACGCGAACGCAGCGAATTGCGGGCAATCCCCAATCGGGGCGCCGAACCGCTTCGCGATTCGCGCATCGTTCTCTACACTCCGCGCATGGCGTTCTTTTTGCGCGTTTCGGCAGGCATGCGTCCGACGGTTCTTCCGGCAGCCGTGGCCCTCGTCGCCACGGCGGCCCTCGCTGGCAGCGCGATCGCGCAGCAAGGCGACCGCGCCGGGGAGACGCAGGGAGAGATCCCCGAGTCCTGGCGCGTGGCCGACGCACCCGTTCTCTCGCCCGAAGAGGCGCTTGCGTCCTTCAGGGTGGCGGACGGATACCGCATTGAACTGGTCGCGTCGGAGCCTCTGATCGAGGCGCCCGTCGCGTTCGAGTTCGGTCCCGACGGGCGGCTGTGGGTGGTCGAGATGCGCGGGTACATGCGCGACGCCGAAGGCGCGGGCGAGACCGAGCGACTCGGGCGCATCAAGGTGCTGCGCGACACCAATGGCGACGGCCAGATGGACGAAGCCTCGGTGTTCCTCGATGGACTCGTGATGCCGCGCGGCATCGCGCTCTGGCGCGACGGCGTCCTCGTGATCGAGCCGCCGCATCTCTTCTTCGCGCGCGACACCGACGGCGACGGCCGTGCGGACTCGTCGCAGGTCCTCGCGAGCGGGTTCGCCGGCAAGGACAACCCCGAGCACGCAGGCAACGGCCTCTTCTTCTCCCTCGACAACGCGTTCGTCTGCTCGCAGCACCCGTTCCGCTTCGTACCCGATGGGAGCACGCTGCGCGCCGAACCCGTCGCGCCGCACGGACAGTGGGGCGTGAGCGAGGACCCGCACGGGCGGCTGTACTACTCGCCGAACTCCGATCCACTGCTCGTCGATCTCCTGCCGAAGCAGTACGCCGCGCGCAATCCGTCGCAGAAGAGCTTCGAAGGCGTGCCCGCGCGCGCGGCGACCGACACGCGCGTCTTCCCGTCGCGGCTCACGCCCGGCGTGAACCGCGGCTACCAGAAGGGCGTGCTCAAGGATGGCCGTCTCGCGAACTTCACAGGCGCGTGCAGCCCGCATGTGCATGACGGCCGCGCGATGGGCGCCGACATGGATGGCATGGCGCTCGTGTGCGAGGTCGCCGGCAATCTCGTCCACCGCTATCGGATTTCCGAGAAGGACGGCAGAATCGTCGCGACGCCGGCCGATGGCGAGCGGTCGTTCCTCACCTCGACCGACGAGCGCTTCCGCCCGGTGTTCTGCGCGAGCGGGCCCGATGGCGCGATCTATCTCGCCGACATGTACCGCGGCGTGATCCAGCACCGGAACTTCATGACGACCTTCCTGCGCAAGCAGGTCGAGGCGCGCAAGCTCGAGCAGCCGCTCGACCGCGGCCGCATCTGGCGCATCGTGCCGGCGGATGCGCCGCGCGGCGCGATGCCGAACATCGCAGGCGCCACGCCCGAGGAACTCGCGTCGCTGCTTGCGCATCCTGAGAAGGCCGTGCGTTCGCTCGCGCGGCAGCGCATCGTCGAGCGGCGCGATGCCCGCACCGTCGCGCTCGTGCGCAACGCGTTCGACGACGGCATCTTGGCTGCGGCGACCGACGACGAGATCGCGTTTACGCTCGAGCGCTTGTGGGCGCTCGAGGGCGCCGGCGCGGCCGACCGCAATGTGGTCGAGCGGGCGTTCGCGTCCTTGACGCCGATGGTGCGCACCCACGCGCTGCGCGTCGCCGAACGCGGCTTCGACAGCGTGCTGCTCGCGTCGCTCCTTGCGCGCGCGATCGAGGACCCGGACGAAGGCGTGCGCGTGCAGGCGGTGCTGACCGCATGGAGGCTCGACCCCGCGCTCCGCGTCGCCGTGCTCGAGCCTGCGCTCCGCCGCGACATCGGCTCGCGCGGGATGCGGAGCGCGGTGATCGCATCGCTCGTCGGCGCCGAACACGATGTGCTCGAGGCGATCGTGGCCGGCGGCGTGCTTGCGGACGACAGCGTGGCCGCGCGCGCGTTCGCGGCGGAGTTCACCGATGCGCTCCTCGACGACGGCTCGGGCCTTCCGTCGCCCACGACGCTCCGCGACGCCCTGTCGACCGCGGCGGCGATCGCGGCCGACCGGCCGTGGCTCGCCAGAGTCATGCTCGAGCGAATCGGCGCGAAGCAGAACCTCAACGCCAAGGAACCGCGCCAGCTGGTCGCCGCGACCGAGCCGCAGGGCTGGTTCGCGATGCTCGACCGCATTCCCGCTGAACTCGCGATCGCGACGCCGATCGACCGCAACCTCTTCTGGCCGGGCCGCGAGGATGTGTCGTTCATCGCGCCGAAGATCGCGCGCGCCGCGGAGCAGAGCCTCGCCGACTTCGGCAAGCGCCTCTACTCGAACTGCATGAGCTGCCACCAGGCCAACGGTCGCGGCCTGCCGCCGGTCTACCCGCCGCTGCGCGGAAGCGAGATCGTGCACGGCGACGCCGCGACGCTCGTGAAGATCGTGATGCACGGCCTCGAGGGCCCGATCATGGTCGACGGGCAGCGGTACAACCAGGTGATGCCCGCCGCGCCGCTGCGGACCGACGACGAGATCGCGGCGGTCCTCACCTATGTGCGCAGCGCATGGGGCAACACGGGCGAACCCGTCGACGCGGCGCTCGTCGCGAAGATCCGCGAGGAGACGAAGGGCCGCAACCGGCCGTTCACCTCAAAGGAACTCGGGCTGCATCCTTGAGCGCTCGCCGCTGCGGCGGCTCGCTCTGGCGTGAAGGACGCATATGGCGTGCGCCGCGCCCCGCCCCGACTCTGTCACGCGCTCACGCCTTCTCGAGCTCCACGAACTCGACGCCCGATTCGGCGAGCAGCTCGCGCGACTTCGCGAAGTTCGCCTCCCAGTGCTCGTCGCCCTTGCCGGCCTTGTAGGTGACGACGCGCACGATGCCCGACTGGATGATCGACAGCGTGCAGTGGACGCACGGCGCGAAGCTCGTGTAGATCGTCGAGCCGACCGGCGTCACGCCGTTGCGCGCGCACTGGATGATCGCGTTCATCTCCGCGTGGCAGATGAGGTCGTACTTCACGGGCCGCTCGAGTCTTTCGGGCCGGTCCTCGATGCCGCGCGGAAGGCCGTTGAATCCCGTCGCGACGATCTGGCGCGCGGGGCTCACGATCACCGCGCCGACGCCGCGCGACGGGTCCTTCGACCATGCCGCGATGGTGTCGCTCAGGGTGAGGAAGCGGCGGTCCCACTTGAGGGCGCGTTGCGGATCGTGCATGCCGCGAATGTAGCGCGGATCACCAGAGTGAGAGCAGGATCGCGAGGTCCTGCGCATCGACGCCGCCACTGGCGTTGAGATCGGCGCGCACGGCGCCCGTCGCGGGTCCCCACGCGTTCAGCAGCGCCGCAAGGTCGGGCGCGCCGACGAATCCGTCGAGATTGATGTCGCCGCGGCGGGGCGCCGCAGGTCCGGCCGCCACGGCGCCTGCGGCCGAGATGCGCGCATCGCCGAGCGTCCCTTCGAACCCCGGATTCTGCGCGTCGGTGTTGACGCCGGTGTCGGCAAGCGTCGCAAGCACCGTGTCGACGATCAGGCCGGCGGGAACCGCCTTGTTCGGCCAGGTCGGGTGCTGGGCGCGCACGAGCGCCGCGGTGCCCGACACGAACGCCGTCGCGAACGAGGTGCCTTCCCAGATGCCGTATCCGCCGCCGGGAATCGGGCCGATGATCGACTTCGCGAGGTCGGCGCCGGGGCCCATGACGAGCGAATCGCCCGGTGCCGCGAGATCGAGCTGGTTGCCGAAGTTCGCAAACGGCGCGCGCGCGTCGCTCCAGTCGAGCGCCGTGACGCCGATCGCGTTGAGGTCGCTCGCCGGGTACTCCTTCGGGTCGTCGGTGGCGCGGTTGCCCGCTGCGCCGACCACGACGACGCCCTTCGACTTCGCCTCGGCGACCACATCCATGATCGTGATGGACTCGTAGTCCTCGCCGAGGCTCATGTTGACGACATGCGCGCCGCGGTCGATCGACCACGCGACCGCGCGCGCGATCTGGAAGTTGTTCGCGATGCCGTCCGAATCGAGGACGCGCACGGGAAGCAGCATCGAGTCGGGCGCGACGAGGCGGATGAGCCCCGCGACGAAGGTTCCGTGACCGACCTGCTCGTCGACGAGTCCGTCGCCGTCGCTGTCGAGTCCGTCGCCGATGTCTCCCCATTGCGACGATCCCGGAACGAAGCTGACGCCTTGCGGCGACACCGCGCCCGACAGCGCCGGATGCATGCCGTCGATGCCCGTGTCGAGCACCGCGATCACCACGCCCGCGCCGCGCGAACCGCCGTGCGCGAGATCGAGCCCGAGGAGCGGGGCGGCGTACTGGCCGCTGAACTGCGCGCCCGTGATGCCGAAGCCCGAGAGCCAGAGGCTGTCGGTGCGGCCTTCGCCGGTCTGCCCCGCGTAGTTGAGTTCGCCCCAGGTGATGCGGCCCTGCGCGACCATCGCGTCGATGACGAGGTTGACATCGTCGGGCACCTGCGTCGCGTTGAGTTCGTAGCTGACGAGGTAGATCGGGCGGCCCTCGATCTGCTGCACGACGCCGACGCCTGTGAAGCTCGCCGACAGCGTGGCAAGCGCCGACGAGAGCGCCTTCGGCGTCTCTGCACGCAGCATGAGCTCGCCCGGAACGAGCGGATCGGTTCCGTCGCCCGCAAACGCGGGCGCAGCGAGCGATGCGGCGAGGAGGATGGCGGCGGTGCGGTTCAAGGACATCACAGAACCCCTGTCGTGACGAAGGGGGCCCACCACGAAGGATGGACCCGATTCCTGAGCGAAGCAAGCATGGCGGCGCGAAGCGCGGCAGACGGCCGAAGTCCGCGTGAAAAACCCTCGTGGAAGCGCGTGGCGACCTCGATCGCCGCAGCATCTCGGACGGACCACAGCGTGGTGACGAGCCGCCGCGCGCCTCCCGCGAGGAACGCGCGCGCGATGCCCGCGAGTTCGTCGCCGATGTCGACGGCGTGGCGGCCGGTCTCGCAGCCCGAGAGGAACACGAGATCCGCGTCGAGTCCGAGCTCGACGATGTCGCGGAGCGGCATCCAGCCGTCGGCCAGGCGCACGCCCGATGCGCTCGGAAGCGACGGCACGAAGCGCCCGTGGCAGGCAAGGTGCACGACGCGCGCGCGCCGCGCCGCGGTGCGGAACGCAGCGATCGATGCGTCGTCGCCCGCGATCACCCGCGCGCCA